>OCSG01000143.1_pt1 | contig 78141 bp, 57 predicted proteins | sample 1538831 | NCBI WGS metagenome assembly OCSG01 (sample SAMN04571729, study PRJEB22368) | human gut metagenome | biome: human gut; material: stool | host: Homo sapiens | place: Luxembourg | collected 2012-09-20 | reverse complement strand
AGGGCAGCATGAAGGCAAAAAGAAAGAGAGCAGGATGGGACAGTTCTTTCCTTGCCAAATTGATACCATAGAGTAATGCGTCGGCCCTGGCCTTAACTCGAAATATGCATGCTCGGCTGAATACTGAAATTGGTGTGCTGACATCAGGTGCAACTTCCGATCGTTGCGTAGAGAATGCGAACGCTCAAAGATGTCGCCTGTGTTGAAGTAATTCACATTGCTGCCCTTATGTTCCACTTCGGGTGCTTCGTGCGTCAGAGTGACGTTACCAAAGACTTTGGAACGGTCGTGCGAATATAGATAATCCAATCCGCCCATTTTTACGTCCAGTTCTCCGTCTTGTGCCCAGCCACCGCCCCATTGACCTGAGGAACTGCCCGTCTGGGTATCCTTGATGTTGTTGAGATTGGCAAAAGCAGCAAGTCGCATCTTTCCGCTATAGCCCATGCCAAAGGCCTTGCCCAAGTAGCGGTCGGAAGGAAGTCCATAACCGCCTTCCACGTTCCCCAACCAACCATTGGAATAGGCTTTCTTCAATATCACGTCCATCACCATATGCTCGTCCGCACCCATGGCTTTCTTACCATTAACTTTGGCTTTCAGATAATCATCGTTTGCCGCACGGTCGTACACCTTAATATTCTTCACCGTATAGGCTGGTAGATTTTCAAGGGCAACTTTTGGATTGCCCGCAAAGAAATCCTCTCCATTGACCATCAGGCTTTCGATAAACTTTCCATTCACCTTGATTTGTCCGTCTTTGAGTTCTGCTCCTGGGAGTTGTGCCACCAATGCATCCAACATGGAACCTTCTGCCAAGTCGAAAGCTGCTGCGTCATAAACCACAGTGTCTCCTCGCGTCACCATCTTGATATGAGTGGCACGGACAACGACTTCCTTCAACTGTCTTGTCTTGACTTTCTTCATCCAAAGCGTGCCGATGCCAAGGGTAGTATTGCGTTTGGAGACTACTGTGAAATCTTTTTGCACTTCATTGTAACCTTCTTTTTCTGCACGCAAGGTATATCTACCTGGGCGAAAATCAAATTCAAGACGATAAGTGGCGCTCTGTACATCAGCATATGTCACCTTATACGGCACTTGAATGCTATCGTTGAGGTACAAAGTATACAGAGCATTTTCAATAGGCATTTCGGTAACCTCTTCATTGACTCCAAAACTTACTAAGCACTTTTGAGCATTGGCCACATAGAACTGGCAAAGCATGAGAACTAAAATGGAGAGAAATTTTCGCATATATATGGATTTTGTTTATATTTTATCATACAGAAAGGACTTGTACCCTCATTATTAGAGGGTACAAGTAACAACGAGTCGCTCTAAATCTTGAAAAGACTGAGACAAGACACTATCAATGCAATCCTTAATAAATCGGGCAGCATTGTACATGGGGATACAAATTGATATGTTTGGGGATTTCTCCATGTTCTTGTTGTTATTTGACGGTGCAAAATTACATACATTCCACTACAATTTTCTTTCAACACCATTACATTTATGTTAAGCCTTTTTTTCTCTCATCATTCGATCATACTTTTGGCACAAAAAATACTAACTATGACCGATTCTAATTCTTTACAAATCACTTCGGTGAATGATCTGCCAGGCTACCATGCCGCAGCAGCGTTCACCATCACAACCAAGAGTAGCGAGGTTTTCAAGGAAGCGGAGGAGATTTCACCGCGCCATGTAAGCGACAAGGTGAGCTATATGGTGTCATGTTTTATTGTTTTTGACGGTGCTAAATTAGATCTTTGCCATCAGAGGTGAATTATCCAATTCATATTTCTATTGTCATTTTCAAATAAATCACAACACAAATACAAAAACATACAAGAGAAATGCTTACCTTTACAGCCAAAAACAAACTAGGATTTATGCGGAAATCACTTTTTTATAAAAGAATATTGCATACAAAAGATGGGGTTATTCCTCAATATTGTAATAAGGAAGGTTCTTACTTGAAAGTTATACCACACAATGGAATTTTGGATTCAGAGTTGCATTCCCACAATTTTTACTTAATTTTATGGATAAAAAAAGGACAGGGGACTCATTCTATAAATTTTCAAGATTTTCCAATAAGTGATAATCAAATCTTATTATTTTCACCAGGAGACTTACATAAAGCATTTTGCACGAATGAGGAAGACATTGGAATACCCTTTACAGAGGATTTACTCAATCTTCTACCATTAAAAATAGCCGATTGGATTCGTTATAATGTATTCTGCAATTTTGGTACGCCACCAGTTGCAACTATTGATGACAACATCGCGGAAATACTAACGAAGTGGATAGAAGTTCTAAAATCGTTACTTGAAAATCAGAAGGATGATATAAATTATTGTACTGCAGCTACAATATCTGTAATACTCAAGATTTTAAAGGAACATGCCTCTTGGGAAAATGATTTCATGGGTTTTACCCCCCAAAAAAATTAAAAATAATATATGATTTCAAAAAATCGATTGAATTTAATCTAAAAAAATCGCATTCGCCTGCATTTTACTCTATAGATATAGGGGTAGCAGAAAGCAAACTATCAGCTATAACGAAAGAGATTTATGGATTAAGTCCCAAAAAAATCATAAATGAAGGAATAATCTTAAAAGCAAAAAAACTGCTTGCAGAAAACGAACTCATAATAAAAGAGATTTCTGAAGAATTGGGTTTTACCGATGCACCACACTTTGTAAAATTCTTCAAGAAAGAAACAGGTATGACACCAGGTCAGTTTAAAGAGACCTTATAATTTTGTCTTTTCCCCACCGCTCATTCGGTCATAGTTTTGCACCAAAAAGTACAAGACTATGACCGAATTTCCATACATCAATTCTCTTCTTCCCGATTCTGCATATAAAAAAAGAGGAGGTCGAAAAACCTCCTCTCTGTGATTCGCTTGGGGTTCGAACCCAAGACCCCAACATTAAAAGTGTTGTGCTCTACCAGCTGAGCTAGCGAATCAAACCGTTATTGCTGTTAAGCGAGTGCAAAGTTAAGGCTTTTATGTTGAACGACCAAATGTTTTCACGATTTTTTTGCTTTTATTTTAAATCTCAACCGAAATAAGGGAAGGGGCAACGGGAGAAGGCGGTGGCGCTGCGATGGACTTGTGCGACGCGTTGAAGACAGGAAAAGGCATCAACGCGCCACGGTCCCTATACTTGATGGCGAACGCGAGACGAGGCACGACCGCACATGGGACGAGACGCGACCGAACGTTGGACGAGACGCGATCGAACGCGGGAGGGCGTTCGCTAAAAAGCCTTAGGGAAGAAACGGCGAGGAGCTTTTTCTCGGTGTGCGAAAAGGGAATCAGGACTTTGGAAGGGGAAGACGCTGTGCCTTGAAAAGGGGATGACGCAGCTGGCGGGGTAAAAGTATCTCACGCCAGGGAAGACGGAACACGGAGGCGGAAGAGGGAGCCTGCGCAATGAAAGAGAGAAACGCACCGGCCCTGAGTGGAGGTGCGAAAAAGCGGTGGCAAGCGGCGGGAAACGGAAGGGAAAAGGACAGCACGGACAAAGCGTTCTGCCATCCTTATTTGCCAAGATAAAACATAATGAGTGGATTTGTGCAATCTCAAGCAAGGTAATATGGAAGAAACGGAGGAATACCACATGAATTTTGTAATTTTGCAGTCCGTTTAGTAATGGTAAAAGAATAAGTTGTGCAATTTTGACCTATATTTTTGTTGGTTTTGGAATTTGGAAGAGGGAACATAGCCGGACTATGTGACCGATGACAAATTCAAAAAACGGCAAAAAGACAGGGTATAAAGATATAACTCCTTACTCTTCAAAATTACACCATTACTTAGGAATAGGCACTGAATATCTACGGGATATTCCACTACTATGAAGAACCACTTCTTGGCAGCGCAGCCAGTTCTATGGAAACAGATTATCACATAGTACAACAAACATAAATATGACACAAACGAACCAGAACAGCGAACAAGTGCTGAGACACAAACTCGACCTGCTGCTCCGAACGGGCCAACTGCTCCTTGAAAGCGCAGCAGACACCAACCGCGTGATGCGAAACATGAAACGTACGGCTGCTTTTCTCGGACTGCCCGAAGAACATCTGCACATTTATGTCACCTACAACATGCTGATGGTGAACCTCAGCGACGCCGAACACTCTTTCTCGAAATTCCAGCGCTGCGACAAGCATGGCATCAACATGACGACCATCTCGCTCGTGAGCAAGCTTTCTTGGAAGGCCATCCGCGAGGACTATTCCATTGAACGCTATGAGGAGGAACTGGAGAAGATCAAGAACCGCCCGAGAAACTATACGCCGTGGCAGGTGGCCATCGGTACGGGTTTTGCCTGCGGCGGCTTCTGCATTCAGTTTGGCTGCGACTGGATGGCTTTCCTCTATGCTTCGCTGGCCGCCTGTCTGGGTATGCGTCTGCGCGGCAAACTGGTTGAGATGGGCATGAACGCTTACATGAGCATCGCCACGGCGGCTTTTGTCTCAACAATTCTGGCTTGGGCCTCGATGTTCCTGCCGTCGACCTGGACCACCACCCCGCTCCACCCGCTTTTGGCCTGTGCCTTGTTTATCGTGCCGGGAGTGCCTTTGATCAACTTTGTGGACGATATGCTTGACAACTATATTCAGGTGGGCCTGACGCGTGCCATCAACACGTTCCTCATGCTGGCGGCCATGACTTTCGGCATTGCGTTCTTCCTGAAGGTGTCGAACTTCGATTTGGCACAGTTCCAACACATCTCGATGATTCCGCACCATGAATACTGGGAATATGCCGCAGCAGCTGCCATCTCAGCCATGGGTTTCTCCATGATTTTCAACATCCCGCGTCGCCTGCTTTGGGTGGTTGCCATCGGCGGTATCATCGCTGTCTGCACGCGCAACTTTGTCAACCTCGGCCCGAGCAACGACAACATCGGTCTCGACATGGGTCTCGCCATCGGTTCCTTGGCTGGCTCAGCCCTTATCAGTGTGATTTGCGTGAAGGCCGTCCACTGGTTCCACGTGCCCAACCACGTCATCTCCATCCCGAGTGTCATCCCGATGGTGCCGGGCGTACTGATGTACCGCGCCTTGGTGGGACTGATTGAGATGAACGGTGTTGTCGGCGAACTGACCGATGCCGTGAAATTCGGTATGGGTTCCGGCCTGACCATCATGTGCATCGCGCTGGGCGTGGCCATCCCCAACATCTTCGCCCGCCGCTTCATCGCTGCCGACCGACAGAAATTGCTGAAGCGCCTCATCGAAGAACGCCGCCAGCGTGGACGCTTCGAAAGTTTTGAAGCCATCGACAGCGAGAAGCAGGCGCGGAACGCGTAAGAAGTTTTACAAATCCTACATACCAAAAAGAGCATGCGACACATCATTGGAAAGTGTCGCATGCTCTTTTTTGTTTGCGAAATAGAGGGACTGAAAACAGTTTAGAATCGCACATTGGCGTCTGCCTACAAGCGTTCGTAGTCGGCAAACGTGTAAGGCACGGCATTTTTCTCGTCGGCCTCGTGGCTTTCCGAGTCTGTCAAGCGCCATTCCATAGGGTCGAACTCCGGAAAGAAGGCATCGGCGTGTTCAGGCGTGGCCTCAACATGGGTGAGGCAAAGGCGGTCGGCCATTGGCAGGGCCTCCGCATAAACGCTCTCGCCGCCGAGGATATAGATGTCTTCTTCGGGCGCACAAGCGTCGAGCGCCGCCTGCAAGGAAGGGAACACTTCGGTGCCCTCAAAGGAAAGACCTTCCTGGCGCGTGAGCACGATGTTGCGGCGATTTGGCAAGGCACCTTTCGGGAGCGACTCAAAAGTGCGGCGCCCCATAATGATGGTGTGTCCCGTGGTGAGGGCCTTGAAGCGGCGCAAGTCGGCCGAGAGATGATAAAGCAGTTTGTTTTGATAGCCAATGGCGCGGTTGGCAGCCAAGGCACAGATGATGGTCAGCATGGTCTGATGGGGTTTGAAAATGGGATGTGGTTTGCAGGGAGTTTGACGAGAAGAAGAGCAGAAGGGCGGACGCTTTCCGCGAGGGATGCGACCGTAGGCGTTACGAATTGGATTTACGGAACGTTTCTCACGCCTGTCTGTCCGTCAAACGGAAACCTTTGCGGGAATGTGTGGATATGGGTCGTAGCCCTCCAGCTCGAAATCTTCATAGCGGAAGCTGAAGAGATCTTTGACGTCGGGGTTGATTTTCATCGTTGGCAGCGGGCGCGGCGTGCGCGTCAGCTGCAGGCGGGCTTGGTCGAGGTGGTTGAGATAGAGATGGGTGTCGCCCGTGGTGTGGACGAAGTCGCCCGGAACGAGTCCGCAAACCTGCGCTGTCATCTGCAATAAGAGGGCGTAGCTCGCGATGTTGAAAGGCACACCGAGGAAAGTGTCGGCCGAACGCTGGTAGAGCTGGAGCGAGAGGCGGCCGTCGGCCACATAAAACTGGAAGAGGAGATGGCAGGGGGGCAGGTTCATCACGCCGAGGTCGGCCACGTTCCATGCCGACACAATCATGCGGCGCGAATCGGGCGTTTCCTTGATTTGCCGGATTACTTCGGCCAACTGGTCGATGTGGCCACCTTTATAATCGGGCCATGAGCGCCACTGATAACCGTAGATGTGTCCGAGGTCGCCGTTTTCGTCGGCCCATTCATTCCATATTCTCACGCCGTTCTCCTGCAAATAGCGCACATTGGTGTCGCCGCGCAAAAACCAGAGAAGTTCATGGATGATGCTCTTCAAGTGGAGTTTTTTGGTGGTGAGAAGCGGGAAGCCCTCTTCGAGATTAAATCGCATCTGATGGCCGAAGATACTCTTCGTGCCAGTTCCAGTGCGGTCGGTCTTGACAACGCCGTTGTCGAGAATTTCCTGCAATAAGTTGAGATATTGTTTCATGTGTTTGTTGTGTTTCTAAGATGTGAAGCGGGGTTTTCGTTGTCCGCTGAAAGCGTGTGCAGAATGTGTCGGGACGAGGTTTCAGTTTCCCTTGAACGGTTTGCGCCAGTCGCAGCCCTCTTTCCAGCGAGAGCAACCGTAGGCCGTTTTCCCTTTGATGACTTTTCCTTCGCCGCATTTTGGACATTTGCTGCCCACGCGGACAATTTTGCGCTTCGGTTTCCCGGCAGCCGGCGCTTCAGAACGGCTGGCCTCTGCGGCGGCACGGAGGCGCGGCGGCAAGGCAGAAGGCCCCGTTTCCGGCGCTATGCTCACGCGGCGGTTGCTGTTGTCGGAAAGCACCTGGAAGACCACTTCGTTGACCATCTGCTTGAGCTCGTCGACAAACTGGCCAGCGCCATATTCCTTCTGCTCGATGAGGCGTAGCTTGCGCTCCCAGCGTCCGGTGAGTTCTGCGCTCTTGAGAAGTTCTTCCTGAATGAGATGGATGAGTTCAACGCCTGTCGGCGTGGCCACCAACGTTTTGCGCTGACGGCGTATGTAATTGCGTTTGAAAAGCGTTTCGATGATGGCGGCACGCGTTGAAGGACGCCCGATGCCGTTCTCTTTCAGTGCGTCACGCAACTCTTCGTCGTCCACCATGCGACCCGCCGTTTCCATGGCGCGGAGCAAGGTGGCCTCGGTGTAATATTTCGGCGGCTGCGTCATTTTCTGCGCCAAGTCGGGCACGTGGGGACCACTTTCCCCCTTCGTAAACACGGGAAGGGTGCGTTCCTCGTCCTGCCTGCGCTCACCGTCGGAGTCGGCATTGTCGCTGTCGGCGGCCTGGTTACCCTGCATCAGCACCACGCGCCAGCCCGCATCGAGAATCTGCTTGCCATTGACGCGGAAGGGCACTTCAGCGGCCTCGCCCGTTACGGTGGTGGTGGCGAAACGGCAGTCGGGATAAAAGACGGCGATGAAGCGGCGTGCCACAAGGTCATACACGTTGCGTTCGATATCGGTCAGCGCATTGGGCGCAACACCAGTGGGGATGATGGCATGGTGGTCGGTCACCTTTGAGGAATCAAACACCTTTTTGCTCTTGCGCAGTGGGGCACCGCGCAAAGCGGCGAGCAATTCGCCATACTGGCCGCTGATGCCGTTGAGAATCCCTTTGCACTTGGCATAAATATCGTCGCTCAAAAAGGTGGTGTCGACACGCGGATAGGTCGTCACCTTCTTTTCGTAAAGGCTCTGGATGATTTGAAGGGTGACGTCGGCAGAATAGCCGAATTTCTTGTTACACTCCACCTGCAAGGAGGTGAGGTCGAAAAGACGCGGCGGCGCCTCCGTTCCGTTTTTCTTCGTCACGCCCGTCACGGTGAAGGGCGATTCCTTGATGCGTTCCAAGGCGGCACGGGCTTCGGCCTCATCGGTGTAACCGCGTCGCGAGACAGAGGATTTCTTGCCGTCGCCAGTTTCGCTTGCCGCGGCCTCATCCTCGTTCGGATCGTCCATGACGGCGGTGAAGACCGTGTCGCGATAGCGTGTGGTCAGCACCCAGTAGGGCTCGGGCTTGAAGTTGGCAATCTCCTCACCGCGCCTAACGATTAGCGCCAACGTCGGCGTTTGCACACGGCCGATGGAGAGAGGCGGCACACCGCGTTCTTGGCGGCCATATTTGAGCGTATAAAGGCGCGTGGCGTTCATGCCGAGAAGCCAGTCGCCGATGGCGCGGCAGAGTCCGGCTTCATAGAGCGACCGATAATTCTCCTGCGGTTTGAGCGCCGCAAAGCCCTCGCGGATGGCTTCTTCGGTCAGCGAGGAAATCCAGAGGCGCTGCACGGGGCATTTGGCTCCGGCTTTCTGCATCACCCAACGCTGGATGAGTTCTCCCTCCTGCCCGGCATCGCCGCAGTTGACAATGCTGTCGGCCTTCTGCATGAGGCTCTGAATAATGGCAAACTGATGGGCGATGCCTTTGTCTTGCTTCAGACGTATGCCAAAACGCTCAGGCACCATCGGCAAAGCCCCGAGACTCCACCGCTTCCATTCGGGACGGTAGTCCTCGGGGTACTTCAGTTCGCAAAGATGGCCAAACGTCCAGGTCACCTGGTAGCCGTTGCCTTCCATATAGCCGTCGTGCGACGTGTTGGCTCCCAAAACGTGGGCGATGTCACGCGCCACACTCGGCTTTTCGGCGATACATACTATCATATTGTTATAAGTAGGGGGTCATTGATAAAAAATTGGGGAAGTGGCGTCTGCATCGTTTTCTTCCACGACGAAACGCATCTGCGCTGCATTGAAGGCCACGCCATCACCGGCAAAGAGGCGGGCAATGGTGCCATCGGCGGCCAATGCCTGCGGCGGCCCCTCGGTGAGCCCGTCGGCAGAGAGCACCCACAAGCGGCACGCGAGCTGAAGGGCGAGTTCAAGGTCGTGGGTGGAGAAGAGAATGGTTTTGCCATGAACCGATGAGAGCCGCCCCAAGAGCCTCAGCAGCGCCACCTTGCCTGGAAAATCCAGAAAAGCCGTCGGCTCGTCGAGCATGATGACGGGCGTTTGCTGGGCCAGGGCTTTGGCAATCATGACGCGTTGCCGCTCGCCGTCGCTGAGCGTCTGCACCCGCCGTTTCCGCCAGTCGCCAACGCCCATCTGCGCCATAGCGTCCTCAACAAGTGCGCGGTCGGCAGACGTCAGGCGCCCCGACAATCCGGTATAGGGCAGGCGACCCAAGGCCACAACGTCTTCCACGGTCAGCGATTCCGACTCCGTTCGGGCTGTGAGCACAACGGCCACCAGGCGTGCCAATTCGCTGGCGTTGTATTCGGCAAGCGCCCTGCCCTGCCACCTCACTTCCCCCGCCAACGCGGGCTGCAGAGCGGCCAACGTGCGCAGCAACGTGCTCTTTCCCGCCCCGTTCGGACCGACGAGCGCCGTCAGCGAGGCGGGCAGCAACTGGGCCGTGAGACCCTTTGCCACCACCTTGCCACGATAGCCAGTGGAGAGATTGGAAATGCTTAAGACGGGCGATTTCATTTGCTTATTGTTGGGGTGCCTGATGTTGGGCTTGATTGTTGGAAGAGAAAGCATAGCATCCTGTGTGACCGATGAGAAATCTCATAAACGGCAAATAGACAGGACATAAGGATTGTATTCCTTACTCCAAATATTGTTCATATCCATTTTTACAATTACAAAGGTACATCGTTTTCGCGGAACAGCCAAGCATTGGCGGCAAGCATGCGGCGGGCAAACGGAACAAAAAAATATGGAGAAGATGGTGGCGCATTCAGAGAAATGATTTAAATTTGCAATTGAACATCCGCTTTGCTACGGCGGAGAAAACATTACACACCCATAACTTGTCGACGCGTTTACCAGACAGGAAGAACAAACACTCTCTCCTTTCTGACAAACACAGACAGTTTTCTAAAAGACGAACGCTTATGAAAAAGATGCTCCTGACAGCCATTTTTGCCGTTATGGCAACGGCAGGCAGTTTCGCCCAACGCACCCCGCACGCCATCGGTGTACACTTCGGCGGGTCGACCATGGATTTTGAATATCAATACCACTTCAACAAGAAGAACTTCCTTGACGTGACTGCAGGAATCTTCGACCTCGACAAGGGGTTCTGTGCTACGGCGGTCTACAACTGGAACATCCGCCAGTGGCCCAACTGGACGCCACGCTTTGCGACCTGGAAATTCTGGGGCGGCTTCGGCGGCGGCTTCGGTTTTTATGACCACGACGATGACGACGATTTCTTCCTCGGTCCGGTCGGCACACTGGGATTCGGCTTCACGCTGAAAGATATTCCGCTCACGCTCGGTCTCGACTATCGCCCGATGATTGCCATCAACGTGGGCGATGACTGCAAAATCATCGATTCGGGCTTCAAAAACCTCGGTGTGACGCTGACCTACCGCTTCTGATTTGTCCCAACACCACTTTGACGCATACACCAACGCCGTGATTGCAAGGAGAGCACTGTCTTCTCCCTTGCAATCACGGCGTTGTGCTTTCATACGGGCAGCCGCCACATCCCTAAGGCCCGCCAACACTTAACAATACCGTCAACGCCACTTTTAAAGACGGCCGTCACCACTTCACAAGACGACCGTTCCCACCTTACGAGACGGCTGCCACACCTTAGAAGCCTGCTGCCCCACCTTACAAGACGGCTGTCCTCACCTTACGAGACGGCTATCGCCCTGCAAACCGCCTTGCAAAACTGCCGCCGCCAACAAAAAAAGCCTTTTTTATTTTGTACTCTCTTCGTTTTACACTATCTTTGCATCCGATTTGCATCGCGCCCTTCGCAGCAATGCCAATCACATAATTTAATATTTTCATTAGGAGAGATGCTCGAGTGGTTGAAGAGGCACGCCTGGAAAGCGTGTATACGTCAAAAGCGTATCGGGGGTTCGAATCCCCCTCTCTCCGCAAAAAAAGTCCTGCAAGTCGAAAGACTTACAGGACTTTTTTTGGTAGTATGCTCGGCATGAGCATTGTCTAACGGGTGCAAGTGGATCAAATAACCCAACTTTAACGCTTCAAAGAAAAGCATCCTTCACTATGGCTTTTTTAACCTATTTGGGGTCTGGAAACTGCCAGATGGCGATTTCTAAAACAGATTCACTACGCGGTCGATGTCAACCGAAAGTCCCACTGAGAAGGTGCGACCGGTGGTCATCGCCGAACTCCAATAATACTTCTCAGGTGTATAATCGAAGAGATTATCTACCGTGAAGTTCAGATTAACGGCATCCAGGAATCGCTGCTGAAGCGTGAACTTCCACAACTGATAACAGCTGTCATGCTTCTCGATGTTCGTATCTGGAGATGACAGGTATCTGCCTGACAGAGCGACATTGATACGATAGAACGAACAGAGCTGACGATCGTAGTCGAGACGCCAGGTAGCTGAATGCGGACGAGGCTGAGAGAACTGGGAATCTACGCTTCTGCCACCCACATGGAGATAGCTGTAGTCGAGTTTCACGCCGAGACCCATATCCGAACGGTACTGGACACTGAAGTCGATGCCGCTCACCTCTACTCCATCCTCGTTGCAATAACGCGAAGCTACATCCGGCTGACCGGTTCCCGGGGTATAATCGGCATAATCCTCAGTAGTGATGCGCTTATCATACTTATTACAATAGCCCATCAGGGTAAGACTATACTGACCGGTAAAGAAGCCTGCATTCTTCACTCTGCCGGTATGCTCCAACGCCAGGTTGAAGTTGTTGCTCTTCTCCGGCTTCAGATCCGGATTACCGTAAATCATCTGCATACCTGCCATATCAAAGTTCATATACATCTCCTTGAGGGTTGGGGCACGGAATCCGCCGGCATAGTTGGCACGGATGGAGAAACCCTTCCACTTGGTCATCAGAGCCAGTCGACCAGTAGTGGCATGCTGACTGGATGCAGAGAAGTAATCATGACGAAGACTTGCCACGATGTTCAACCACTGCAAAGGATTGTAATCGAACTGGGCGAAGGCATCGTATGAATTCTGAGTCTTGGAACCATTGTTTGCAAACTGATAGGTGGTGAGATAATCGTTGAGGAAATCTGCACCTGCCGTCAATGTGTTCTTGCCGAAGATACGGGAATAGAGGGCACGGACGGTGTTCTGACGGTTGGTATAATCGTGGTCGTGAGTACGCTCATCATTCACATATCGAGCCTTGTCATACTGGTCGAAGCCGTAAGAAATCTCCAGATTATCATTCTCCGAAAGAGTCATCACCGACTTCAGTCCGGCAGAATAATCCATGTAATGATCATCATAATTGTTGCGCTTGCTGATACGATTGAAATAACCGCCACGACCTATCAGTTTTACCTTATCAGAGAGTTTGTAGGTAAGTCGCTCCTTCACATTGAATGTCTCTCCACCATAGATATGGAGGATGTTGGATTCTGTATCGAAAGGACTGGTGAGCTGCACCTCATCTGATGTAGTGCGCTGGATGCTGGTCTGCGAATTCCACTTTCCAGCATTGAAGTTGAAGCTTCCGCCGTGGCGCCACTCCTTGTTGAAGTCGTTGTAGCGTGTATTGACATTGGCAGTCCAAGGTTCGCTGTTTTCACGGGAGATGATGTTGATGACTCCGGCTACTGCATTGGCACCATAGAGCGCCGAAGCTGCACCCTTTACGATCTCGATACGTCCTACATTATCCAAGTTCAGACGACTATAATCTACATTATCCATGGTTTCGCCAGCCAATCGCTCTCCATCTACGAGGAAGAGCACAGCGTTTCCGCCGAAACCATTCATATTGAGCGAAGTTTCCTGGTTCATGGCATAGCCGAATTGCAAACCCGGCATCTGCTCGGTGAGGAGGTCCTGGATATTGGTAGCATCAGCTATCTTGATATCATTGGCAGTAATCAGACGGGTTACCACAGGAGCATCCTTCAAAGCCTTCGGAGTACGGGTTGCAGTTACTACCACCTGATTGAGGGCAGTAGCATCCGGCTGAAGACGAAGAATATGCTGATTGCCCTTCTTCTCACCCGCCTTCAGAACGAAGGTCTGAGTCTGATAGCCCACAAAGCTCACCTTCACTCTCACGGCTCCATCCTTGGCATAAGGAATGCGGAAATATCCATCTTCATCAGTTGTCATTCCTCCCTTGGCATTCACCATCTGGACGGTAGCACCCACCAGAGGTGCGCCCGAATCATCGAGCACTCTACCCACGATATCACCCTGGGGTTCGGCTTTCAGATTCAGGCACAATCCGCAAAGGATTAGGAATAGTGCGAATATCTTTTGTTTCATCGAGTTATATCAAAACTTATCCTGAAACAATCTTCTTATTTTGTACAAACAAACTTACCAATCATTGGCATAGGCATCTTGCCATACTGCACAGAATAGTTGACGGTCAGGGTTTTGTCCTTCAATGTACCCTGCAAAGTAACAGTGTACTTCTTCTCTGCACCATTCACGGTAACAGTACCAGCATAATTTTCCTTAGCGAATGCATAAGCACCATTGGAACCAGAAACCTTTACAGCAGGAACCTCCAGAGCAGGAAGAGCCATCATGCCCTCGCCACAAGCAGGTAAAGTAACCTTGACTGTAGCATCATCTACAGCCTCAATCTTCATGGTAACATTCTCGTATGTAGAAGACCCACCCATTACGGTCATATCCAGAGAGCTGGTGTATGAACCGGCAATTTCCTTGGCAGCTGCCACAGTATCATCCTCTTCACTGCTGCAAGAGCTGAATGCTACACACATAGAAACCAAAGCCAACATCATGGCCATCATTGTCTTGAACTTTTTCATACTTCAAATTGATTTACTTAAATTACTTAATTATTATGATTATTAGCGATTTATGTTATTGCTTACAGATATCACTTTAGCTTTGCGTCGGTTTCGTTGTCTGCGCAGGATGATATATCCCGAAAGTAAAGTCAGCGATATTATCAATCCTGACAAGAATACGAAGAGGTCGGAGATAGGACCAAGGAATGGCGAATAGCATCTGCCTACATGCAGCTCTAACGCCATATTCCATAGCGACATCTTAGCATTGGCAATTTCTGAAGGCATCTGCAATTTCTCTGAGGCTCCCATTGTATAGTCAAAGACTATTGGGTTGCCTAACGAGAAGTCATTGGAATATCCACTAACCTGCGAATTTGAAACAGGGCGCATCAATGTTTGTTTGTTTGGCTTATGGCTAAAATAATCTACCACTCTGCCCGACATTATATTCCAACGATACAGACCACTAAACGACCCTACTATCCATTCGCCACTTGCGCTATCTTTCTCGAAAACCGTTACTCCCATCGGACTTATGGTTGGCGCCTTATGCTTTGCTATTAGCATTGGGGGTTCTACGAAATATTCATCCACCAGCATAAAACCATCAGAGGTTGAAACTATCCAACAGTCTTCTGCTACATCCCATCTTATAGCTCTTAGTTTATCATGCCATACGTTGTTGCTATCAGTCTGTGCCGACATCTTCTTCATTACCAATGGTATCATCAATGGTGGACGAAGACACATGCCTGTAATAGCTATCCAAAGGGTTAGGATAATGGTGGAATACCCAAAGCGATTGTGCCATTTCATATTCCACACCATCTGTCGTCCACGACTCTTCATAGAGTTTTTCTTACCTTTGCGCTTCAACCTACGGATATCATAGGGAAGAAGGAATATCACTATTCCTGTGAGCGACAATATTATTAGCACTACAGCTATCGCATCGACAACAAGCCTGCCCGCCATACCAAAATACTCTCCACTATGCAGTTGCCACACAGTTTTAAAGAGAGTTGTAGAAGGACTATATCCTGTTGGGGCAGGTATTGTGAGAGTTTTAATTGCTCCATCCAACACCATGTAGACTTTAGAGCGTGATAACACTATAATGCTCGTACTATCCTTAGTAAGACAAACATCGGCTATTCGCTCTTCATTGTTGGGTAATACTATTTTCTTCCAATTCTTACCCTCTCTACAATATAGGTCATATTGCGTTGCGCACCATAGTCTTCCATTCTTTGTCTTTACGACATTGCGGATATTGCGATTATCGGCACCGTCATCAATACCTTCGTTGAAATCATGCCATTGCTCACCTTTAGTATCTGTCAACCATAATCCAGCGCCTCCAAACACGAGCACAGAGTCTGCACCTATATTCCGACTACCCTTAACCACTCCATTATTGAAATTGGCTACGTGGTAGTTGGAAGGCATCCAACATCTATCTACATCACAACTACGAAATAATTGTCGATGATTGAGAATAATGCCAGAAACGCAGAATATAAGCATGAACACCGATACTATCAAGCCTATCCAGCGATGATATTTTTTCCAAGTTATAATACGTCTCATTCAGGCACATATATTATCTCGCCATTCTCAAGTTGGTAGGCGATGCCCACCTTCTTACCCTTGTTGCCCGACTTCTTACTTTGGTCTTCTGAAGGAGTATAGCGATTGATCTTCTGTCCATCCTTGGTAATGATTTCCATATTCTCTTTGCCAGGGTTCTTCACCATCGTGAAGTTATCCTTGCTGAACATTTCCGTCATATTATAGCGCGAAACGAGTGCCACCATCAGGGCGAGGGCAAATACCATCGCCACATCGAAGAGGTTGCCCACTACGCTCATCGGATCATCTTCCTCGCCATCATGCGAGAGACGACTTCTGCGTCTTTGTCTCATATTCTTTTCAAGATGTTAAGGAGTTACTTTTTCTCATCAATCAGGTCTGCCATAAACTCGAGGTTGCTCATATCCTCGGTGTACCAGCGGTTCTTGGTCTGCTTGGTTACAAAACCGATGGCTGCAGAGAACAATCCCACTACGGTGGTAGCGAAAGCCACCTGCATGTTGTAAGCCATTGAAGCAATATCGCCGGTAGAAAGACCTACCAGGGCTGGTCCCATAGGAATCAAGGTACCCATCAAACCGAGCATCGGCCCCATCTTCAGAAGAGTAGAAGGAAGAGAAAGATCCTTCTCTACAAACTGGGCATACTGGTCGAGGATGCGGTTTACCTGCGCCTTGCTCTGACGGTTGTCCACGAGTTTCTTCATATAGGAAACGATGACAGCCTGCTTGTTCTTTGGCAGTCGATCGCCCAAGGTATCGATGTTGTCAAGTGTCAGGGTGTTCATCTGTTCACGAATCTCCGCACCCGACTTGCGCTTTACAAGATACTGTCCGAAGAAACCTCCTAGGAGCAGCAAGGCTCTGAGGAAGAAGAAGATCAACAAAATAATCACAGGAACCAGCATGCCTGTGGAAATCCAAAACAATACGTCTGATATGTAATTCATCTTTTTTAATGTGTAATGTTTAGTGTTTAGTTGGGGCTTGCGCCTTTAAAGTTTTTGGGATAAGCGCTGCATCTTGATGCGATAGTAGCCCCACCCGATTGCCATTCCTACGATGACGATGGCGATGACCCCAAGAAGCGAAAGGGCATCGAAACTGTTGAATCCTGCTACCGCTGTCCTGCCATTCACCGTACCGATGATGCCCATCAGTCCGAGCAACACCTCTACCAGAAAGAGCAGTTCCAAGCGGATTGGTCGCTCCGGCAAGAGCCATCTCAAACCGTAGGTGAATACCGGTGTCAAAACCAGCAGCACTACGGCAAGCACCCATGCCACTACCTGGAACGATACGCCGGGAAGCAGGAAGATGGTCATCACCAGAACACTGAACAGCACTGGGAAAAACAGCAAGCCCGGGAAGTACTTCAGGAAGATGAAGAATACCCATTTGCGGCGGCTCACATGTTCCGAAGTCTTCAGATCTACGTGGTGCACACAGAAAAGCATCGTGAGTGCCACGTCGATGCTCAGCAGCACCGCCATATCGAGCATCAGCTTCTGGTCGGCTATCCAGGCCGCAATCTGCGTCTTCGACTGCTCGATGGCAAGTGGCCAGGTCATTCCCACGAAGAAGGCTACGAGCACCGAGATGATCATAATCTCCTTCACTCCGTGGAAGGTCTGCTTCAGCACAAAACTGAAGCAAACCAATATCATCATTACTAAAACTAATGTCTCCACTATTAATATTATACTATTTAGTATAGGGGGATATGTTATCCCCTTTACTATTCTACCATATTCTTTCTTCTTCGGCGAATCAGGATAGCCAGCATCACGAAAGCAACGATGACGATGACACCTACAACGATTCCGCTCACTACAGTGGTAGTCTTCTGAGCGTCCTCGTTCAGCGTCTCCTTCTTCATCACCATACCCTTGTCGCTGCTGTTCTTCGCAGCCTCAGCATCGCGGATCTGCTCTACATTCTGCTGATATTCCTTGGCAGAAGCAGCATCGGTCTTGCTGGCGATATAGTTGCGGAGCTTGGCATTGTCGCAGACGAAACCGGAGCATGAAGGCTTATACTTGTTCACCGTCTCGGTATGAAGCTTGGCGATGTCCTTGAGTTGTTGAGGAGTAGCCTTCCACATTCCCTTGCGGGCACTCTCCATCATCACGGCGGTCATCTCCATCAGCGCTGCCGGATTCTGCTTATCGAAGAACTCCTTGGTTCCGAGATGGTACTTGTCCTTGACATATACATTATATATCTCGTCCCACATCTCCTTGTCAATAGCCTTTGGCTTCATCACATTCCAGCCGTAGGTATTGGTTACGATTTCGGCGAATGTGTTGGCACTGCTGGCTCCACCCTTCATTTTCTCCTTGATATAGGCAGGGTTGAAGATGGTGGTTCTGCTCTCGATGCCGATAGCCTCCTTCACCTCCTGCATTCTCATATTGCTATGGTTGCGATAGTCGGCAAGATAAGCATCCGGATCCTTACCGGTTACGTTGCGGACTGCGAGGTTCATACCTCCCATGAATTCATATACATGGTCGAGACTCAAGGCACCCCAGGTGTTGCTCTGTCGTGGCTGAACCACCACATCGGTACGGGTCAGCGCTGCCTCAAAAGCAGCCTTGCGAAAAGTCTCCCAGTTTTTCTCATCACCATAGAAGGCACCCATATTGTTCATATAGACCTCGGCAATCTGACTCTCCTTATCCCAGCGGTCGCCTGCGGTTACCATCTCCTGGATACCGGTACCATAGTTGCCGTTTACGCCACCAAACACTCGATACATACTTACCTCGCGTGCCTCCTTTGGCGACATGCCCTTCTCTACGAGCACTCTTTCGGATTCGGTAACACCGGCTTTCACCAGGTTTTCGTACTTATCACCCTTGGCATTTGCCGCCATCTCTATCGCCTTGTTGATGAGGAAGAGACGGGATGCTGCCAGGTCGCGGAGCTGACCGGAAGTCTGAACCACGACATCGATGCGAGGACGGCCCAACTGCTTGGATGGGATGAGACGCAGATCGGTAACACGACCGAAGGCATCTCTTACCGGTTCTACACCGAGCATATAGAGAATCTGGGCGATGGTAGCACCCTCTGTTTCGATAAACTCGCTGCTCCAGAGCGTGTAGCTCACCTTACGAGGATATTCACCCTTATGTCGCTCGCAATACATCTTGATGGTATTGTCGCAAAGTTCCTTCGCCTTCTCCCAGGCATCCTCCGAAGGTGTATTCTCCACATTGATGGAGAAGAGGTTTCTACCTGTTGGCAGAGTGTTCGGATTCACAATCAGGTCACCACCAGGAGATGGAGCGGTAAAGCCACCATTCAGGGCATTCATCAGAGAAGACATCTCGTTGAGCGGACTCTGACGGAGTGCCTCCGAATACTTGCCCACATTCTGCAAGGCATGTTCCACGGTAGTGATAGCCTGAGCCAGACGAATCTGCTGACGGGTATATTTTGGTGCTTTCGACATCATCATACCCTTATCTTTAGAAGATTCCCCGGTCTGAGCTGCCTTGCCCTTGCCGGCCTTCGCCATCTTCGCCTTTTTCAAATCTTCCTGATACCATATCTGTCCCTTCTTGATGGCTTCCATCATCTTGTCAGGGAAGTGACCGGTCTGCTCCATCTTCTCAAAAGCCTCACGACTCATCTGCGGAACCTTCTTCTCATGAGAAACCTTGGCTGCACGGAGCTCGCTTACCGTACGGTTATCTACCGTCTTCGGCTTCGCCTCCTTCGCTCCACCCATCTGGCCTGCCATCTGCATCATCATCTGGATAGGATCCGGAGCAGCCTGCATCGCCTCAACTTTGCGAGCCATCTGGAGTTCGGCAGGAGTGATTCCTACATAACGGCAGATGTATTCATCTGAAACCGAGGCTGAACCCAGAAGCTGGGTCACGGTGTTGCGTGCCTTGCTCAGATAAAGACGGTCGAAAAGCTGCTTATGCTTCTCCACACCCTCCTGGGCACGACCTTTCAGCTTATCTACTGCCAACAATCCGTAGGCAATAGGATCTGTAGCCATCGCATAGACACTGGTGCGGACATCATCGTTATCGTATGGCACACCCAAAGTATAGAGCTTGCCGGTAATCTTCTCGTTTGCCAACTCTTCCGCAAAGTTCTCTACTCTCGCAATTTCATCTGCAGAATAAGGCTTGTTCATCTGCTTGGCATCGAGTCCCAGTTCACGGGCGATTCCCATCTTCACGGTCAGCGCCTTCACCTTGAGCGACTGTTCGGCAGATGCCCTCTTCTCGTATGACTGGATGGCATCGCTCAACTGCTTATAGGTCTGTCGCAATTCGCTCTCCTTGAAAGGAGGAGTGAGATAGCTCTGTGTCTGGGCATAGGTGCGGCGCTTGGCAATCATCGCCTCGCCCACATTGCCGATGGTATATATATAAAGATGTGGAACCACACCAATCAATCGGTCACTCCAGTCGTTGCTGTCGAGTGCCACCTGCTTTCTCGGGGTATATTCCAGAGAGCCGTGGGTTCCGAAATGGATAAGTGCATCGGCACTGAAACCATAACGTGCCCAGAGATAAGAGGCAACATAGGTGTAAGGAGGTGCCTGGTCGGTGCCATGCACAATCTTGAAGGAGTCGCCTCCCAAGCCTGCCATCACCTGTGGAAGCAATGCCACATTACCAAACTGCAGTCTTGCCACCGCCAACTTACCGTCATCGGTAGCCATATATTTGCCAGGGAAGGAACCATAGAGCTGGTTCATCTCCTTGATCATCTTCTTAGACAAAGCCTTCTGGGTCCATCCGGCAAACTGCTGAGCAGTAATCAGGGCAGGATGTCCCGACTGGAGGAACTTGGTATAGGCACCTTCGGCATAGGTTCCGAAGACGGCACCCTGAGCCTGAATCATCTTTGCCAGTTCCTGAGGATTGGCAGGCAACTTGCCTACATTGTATCCCTCATTCTTCAAGCGAACCAGGAGATTGTAGAGCGATGGAACCACTTCCATTCCCGAAGCGGTGAGAGCATTCTGACCGGGACCCTTGAAATAGAAGATAGCTATGCGCTTGCTGCTGTTCTTCTTGTTCTTCAGATTCACATAGCCCTGCACGCTCTCCACGAAACTCTCCATTCTGTCTGGGATGCCGTAAACCTCCTGCAAGCCCTCCTTGTTGATGCGCTGACCGAAAACCACGTATGGACGGATGGCACCATCAATCTCCGGAGTCACGATGCTCTGCGACATGAAGCCGCCGTTCATTCCCTGCTTGTCGTTCTCCCAATCGGTAGTCAAGCGGTTGATATTAAGAGGTGAGAACAGTGGAATATTCTTCTGCTTCAGAAACTCTACGAAATAATCGCCCAGTCGGCCATGCGCCATATTCACTACGGCATTCGCCTGGATACTGTCGGCATGATGACCGGCGATAAAGTTCTGAAGCTTATTGATGCGATACACCATGAAGCCCTTCTTCTCGAAAGCCTTCTCCATATCAGGAGCCACACCCATAAAACCGGTGAGCATGATGGTAGGAGCACCTTCTTTATATAAACCGTTCTTTGCCAGGAAGGCATTGTACTCGCGGATGCTGTTGAATCCCAGTTCATCACCCTTCTCGTCTTTCGGATCGAAATGAGTCAGGAGATAGTCTGGTCGCTCATTCACGCGTTCCGGCTCTGGAGCCATGAACTTCTTTCCGTCGATAAACTTACGGATGTAAGCGAGCATGTTGTGATAATTCTTCTTACCGCCGTTCTCGATGTACTGCATCAGATAATCGGCATCGAAGTTATCTACCGATACGATATTGTTGGCTGGGTTGGTAGCTGCATGAGTCAGGGTTGGCACCTTGTAGGAAGCCTCTTCCAACAGCTTGCGCTGGTTCTCGTCAATACGGAGCCCCATACCATTCACGATAATCATATCGTAATCGTCCAGATGATCGAAATCATCGGTAGTGATTTCACTCAGTTTAATCATCGCATTGTCGTTGGCATGCGAAATCTGTCCCAGCGTAATAGCCTGATAGTTGAGGAAAGCGATGTGGGTAGTGCCCACCCAGGCAGAGTAAGCCTTCGCCAAACCTCCCAAAACGATCACGGCCAATAAGGCCAGGAAGATGTGTTTCCTTTTAATCTTTTTAACTTTTTCTAATCCTCTGGTCATATTTATTTCTGTTTTCAGGCTGCAAAGGTATGGCTTATTTAGAAATTGTACAATACCGAGAAATAGTGATTTTCAATTTCTTATACTTAGAAGTAGGTGTCAGATTGTAAGGCTCAGATTCCCATAATCCTAATAAATGAGTAGTCTTTTCGTGGTTTTACGTCGGGATGTGCAGGGGCTGTGAAGCACGGACTTGAAATCATGGGCATCGGCTTGCTGGATGTTGCCAACAACAAATGCATGATACTGCGTGCCCATCAGACAATAGGGAACTCCACGCTGAATATGAGAAACAAAACACTCGTTGAATATTACATCAGCGTTATGAAGCGGTATTCTAAGAAACTGCTGTCCATCACCGACATAGTGGTGGCTGACGCATTCTTCTCCACATCCACGTTTGAGAAGGGCATGTCGGAGCTTGCCTTCTATCTTGTCAGCCGTTTCCGTGACAACGCTTGTCTGCATTACATTCCCAAGAAGGAAAAGAGGCGTGGACGGCCAAGGGTCAAGGGGGACAAGATTGACATGGCAAACCTCAACCTATCATGTATGGACTTACAGGACTTTTATTTATTTTAGCCGTTTCCCAGGCTCAGTTGATTTTTAATGGGGATTAGCAAATATACTCCCTCATAGCCGCCAAACGCTTCGTCCCCAAAAACGCAAAAAGAGGTGTTCAACCATAAAGTTGAACACCTCTTTTTATATAAGGTTATCAGCAACGGCGATGTGCCGTTATCAGGCGTTGCCTGGAGCTGAAGGGGTTAGATTTTTTTCTTAGAAGCATCCTGTCCCGTCGAAGCAGTGCGTGCAGAGCTTACACTTGGGGAGTCCGATGGCCTTGATGAGCGTTTCGAGTTTGTTGAAGCGCAGCGTGGTCAGCCCGAGACGCTCACGAATGATTTCCACCATACGCTGATATTCAGGCGAGTCGGTCGTTGCGTAAGCCTCCAGGCGCTGGTCGCCCTCACCTTCCAGTTCGCGGATGATGCGGCGCGTGATGAGCTCCATGTCGCTCTTCGAAGAGGTGAAACCGATGAAGGGGCAACCATAGATGAGCGGCGGACAGGCGATGCGCATGTGAACTTCCTTTGCACCGTCGTCGAAAAGCACTTTCACGTTGTCGCGCAACTGCGTGCCGCGCACGATGGAATCGTCGCAGAAGAGCACGCGCTTGCCGTTGAGCACTGCCTTGTTGGGAATGAGCTTCATCTTGGCCACCAAGGAGCGCATTTCCTGATTGGCGGGGGTGAAACTGCGGGGCCATGTGGGGGTGTATTTACAGATGGCACGCTGGTAAGGGCGCTTCATGCCGTCGGCATATCCGAGGGCCATTCCGACACCGGAATCAGGGATGCCACACACGCAATCAACCTCCGTTTTGTCGTCTTCGCCCATGATGCGGCCGCTCTCAAAGCGAGCTTCCTCCACGTTGCGTCCTTCGTAGGTTGAAGTCGGGAAACCGTAGTAAACCCAGAGGAAAGAGCAGATTTGCATGCGTTCTTCAGCCTCCTTCATCACCTCGCAGCCCGTTTGGCGGATGCGGATGATTTCTCCTGGCCCCACGTAGCGGTCCACCTCATAGTCGAGGTTGGCAAAGGCCGTCGTTTCGCTCGTTGCGGCCCAGGCACCTTCTTTCTTCCCAATCACGATGGGCGTGCGTCCCCATTTGTCGCGGGCGCAGATGATGCCGTCTTCCGTCAAGATAAGCATTGAGCAAGAGCCCTTCACGCGGTTGTAAACGTTTTCTATGCCCTCCTTGAAATCCTTCCCCTGAATGATGAGCAACGCCACGAGTTCAGTTTGGTTGATACTGCCAGAGGAGAGTTCGGCGAAGTGCATGTTTTGTGCCATCATTTCCTGCGTAAGTTCCTCAAGGTTGTCCACCTTTGCCACCGTTGCGATGGCGAAGCGTCCCAAATGGGAATTGAAGACGAGTGGCTGCGCGTCGGTGTCGCTGATGATGCCGATGCCCGAGTTGCAACCTTTGAAACGATCGAGTGTCGGTTCGAACTTCGTGCGGAAATAAGAACTTTCGAGGTTATGGATGGAACGGACGAAACTCTTTTCTTCTGAGTTGTAGCCTGCCATACCTCCCCGGCGCGTGCCGAGGTGTGAGTTGTAGTCTGTTCCGTAAAACATGTCGGCCACGCAACTGCGTTGTGACACTGTGCCAAAAAATCCTCCCATGATTTGTTGTGCTTGAGTTGTTGTTGGTTTGGTTATGAAACAAAACGGCCTGCCGACATCCTTTTGCTTCGCATGGCGTTCAACGGATTCAGACAGGCTAAATGTTTCTCTCTTTATGCTGTCCCCTCGGGGACGGGTGCAAAATTACAAATTTCTTATGAAAGGAGCAAGGAGAAAGCCCAAAGGCGGTGCGGGATTTTTTCTTTGGTTGCGGCATAGCTGCCGTTTTCATTCTTATGAAGCAACAAAAAATAGAGCTGCTTGCAGGAACATTGGGCAAACCCGAAGATGATGCCCCCAGTACAAACAACTCTATTACTGTTGCAAATTTACTATAAGGCGTTGAAGAACGCCTACGGTGCAGACTATTATTTTGAAGGATATTTTAGTAATGGCCAAAAAGCTTGGCAAGTTATCGATTCGCGGCCGAAGGTAGCGCTGCTCGCGGCCGAAGGTAGCACGACTCGCGGCCGCGAGTAGCACGATTCGCGGCCGCAATTCGATGACTTCTATTAGGGCTTGCAGAAATTCCGGGAGATGGCAACTCGCCGGGAGTCGCTGGAGTATTTTCTCTGGCGTTTGAAAGCATTCTTTGCCAGTGGTTTTGGATAATAATAATTACTATTTGGGGAATTTCCTGTCCGTCGCGTTCATTTCCGGTCCATCACGCGCCAGACGTATGCGATATATCCGAAGACGAAGGGCACAAGGAGCGAGACGTAGAACATGGTGCGGAGGGTGAACTCGCTGCTGCAACTGTTTGAGATGGTGAGCGAGCTTTGCAGATCGGCATTGGAGGGATAATAGGCGGTATTGCCGAGACCAGCCACGAGGAGCAGGGAGAACACTACCATGACCACACCGATGCCGGCAGGCCAAATGCCTCTGACGTAGGTTTTGCTGACAACCGTGCGCCCAACGCCATAGAGCAACAGCACAACGCCAACGAGGGTCATTGCCGCGAGAAGGGGCATGGAAAGATAGTTGTGGAGGTATTTCATCGGCGAGAGAAACACTTGCTGCGTTTGCGGGTCAACGGCATAACCGTCTTTCAAAAGGAGGCGCACAAAGAAGGTGAGAAAGAGCGCGAGGAAGGGGACGGCGGCACCAACGAGGCGCACACTGGCACGCGAACGGAGGTCTTCGTCGTTGATGTTGTTGATAATGTAGAGGGCGCCGAGCACGCGTGCAAGAAACATCACGGCGAGGCCGAGCATGAGGTTCCAAGGGTCGAGCAGGGCATCGAGGCCTGCGGAAGCATTGGCCCAACGACTGATGACAGGCGAACCGATGTCTGTTAGGGAGGCTTTCTCAACGAGGAAGTTGGAACCATTGAAGAAGGTGGCCACGGCGCCGCCGAGAAGCAGCGGACCAATGATGCCGTTCAACACAAGAAACCAGCGGTAGGTGCGCGTGCCGAGCAGATTGCCTTTCTTCATCTGAAACTCGTAGCTCACGGCTTGCAAGACGAAGGAGAAGAGGATGATCATCCACAACCAATAGGCACCGCCGAAGCTGGTGCTATAAAACAATGGGAAAGAGGCGAAGAAGGCGCCGCCGAAGGTGACAAGGGTGGTGAACGTGATTTCCCATTTGAGACCCGTTGAGGCAAGCACCTTGCGCTGGCCTTCTTCCGTGTGGCCAATGCTGTGGACCATTGAATTGGCGCCCTGAACGAAGAGCAGGAACACGAGCAACGCACCAAGCAAGGAGACGATAAGCCACCAATATTGTTGTAAGAATTCGTAACTCATAAGGAGGTTTATTTAGATTTTTTTACTCTGGAGAAATCATTTGTCGGCATTGTAGTTGCGTATCACGCGGCACATGATGCTCACTTCTGCCACCAGAAGCGCCGTGAAGAGGGCGAGGAAGAGGAAGAAGGTGAGAGCGACACTGCCCGGCTGGAGGTCGGAAACGGCAGCCACCGTTGGCAGCATGTCTTGAATGGCCCAGGGTTGCCGGCCGAGTTCGGCAACAATCCATCCAGCTTCGCTCGCGAGATAGGTCAGCGGCAGCATGAGCAAGGCGGCCTTGTGCAGCCAATGGTGTTTGTCCGTGATGTCTTTCCGCCAAGCGATGTGTCCGATGACGAGGAAGAAGAGCATCAGCAAGGTGCCAATGCCGACCATGACACGGAAGGCATAGAAATTGAGCGGAATGTGCGGCACGAGTTCGCTGCGGTCTTTGATGTATCCGTAACCGAAGTAAGGCATGTCTTGCTTCAACTTCGCGGCGAGTTCTGGCAAGCGTTTGTCGCTGGCATCGGCGGCCTTCAGTTTGCGGTATTCGGCAAGGGTGGCAATGGCCCTGCGTCCGCGTTCCATTTTCTCCTCTGCCGACGGTTCGCGCTTCCCATCGGGACGCGTATAACCATTTAGCAAGTCGTTGACGCCCGGCACATAACCGTCTGCCTGGTGGGTGGCGAGCAAAGAAAGCGCGTTCGGGATGGCGATGCGCATCGGGGCTTCGCCGCCTTGGGCATAGGGAGGCTGTTTGAAAGGATTGATGGCAGCAAAGGCCGTGAGCGAAACGCCCTCTCCGCCGTCGTAGAGCGCTTCCATAGCGGCGAGCTTCATCGGCTGGCGTTCTGCAACCTTCACGGCTGAAAAGTCGCCCGTGGCCATCGTCAGCAAGGCGGCGGCGATGCCGACGATGCTGGCAATCTTGATGCTCTGGCGAGCCATTTCTTGTTCGCGGCGCCTCAGCAGATACCAGCAGCTGACGGCGCAGACAAAGACGGCTCCGACCACCCAAGTGGAGGTGACGGTGTGGAAAAACTTGTTGACGGCAAACGGAGAGAGGGCCACGTCAACGAAACTGGTCATCTCGTTGCGCACGGTGTCGGGATTGAACGCGCAACCAACGGGGTCTTGCATCCATGCGTTGGCCACGAGAATCCACCACGCGGAAATGGTGGCACCGATCCCCGTGAGCCACGTGGAGGCCAGATGGAAGCCGCGCGACACTTTCTTCCAGCCGAAAAACATCACGGCAACGAAGGTGCTCTCCATGAAGAAGGCCACGATGCCTTCGATGGCAAGCGGCGCTCCGAAGATGTCGCCGACAAACCAGGAATAGTTGCTCCAATTGGTGCCGAACTCAAATTCGAGGATGATGCCCGTGGCTACGCCCATGGCGAAGTTGATGCCAAACAAGCGCTGCCAGAAGATGGCGGTGTCTTTCCAAAATTGTTTTCCTGTGCGATAATAGCAGGTTTCCATAATGCCCATGATGAGGGCAAGACCCAGCGTGAGCGGCACAAAGAGCCAGTGGTAAATGGCAGTGAGTGCAAACTGGGCACGCGACCAGTCGATTACCGCTGCGTCTACTGTCAAAAGGTTGATCATGGTGTTTGGTTTTTATGAGATGTAAAAAATAATCCGTTGTGACGGACTGTGTTCTGACGAAAGCAGTATGGCGGAAAAAACTGCAGGGATACTCTGTCACGTTAGCGCGAAACGAGTTCGCGTGCCACGTAAGACGCTTTGTCGCCGTCGGCCCTCTGCCCGAGCACATCGGGGAAGAAGAAAAGCTTCAACACAAAGAATATCACGAAGAGCTTGATGAGGATGATGGTCCACAGCACCTTGCCGAGCGTCATGCTCCGGAAACCGTCGGCATAGAAGCGGAACACCCGGAGAAACACATTGTTTTTTGCCATATTCGGAGAAAAGAGAAAGAGGGTGTTCTGAAAATTCGGGCACGATGGCAGGCATATTCTCATAGTAAAAAAATCTGCTACTGAATATGACACGTCATACCGTTTTTTCAGAACACCCTCTGTGTTGTTTCCCCTTCCGGAAAATCGCCAGAAGGGGATGATGAAATGGTTTTTTAGGGGAAGCGAAAGTTCCTTTCTCAGAATTTCACCTTCACCGTGTGCTTCTGGCCGTCCTTGGCCGTCACGCAGACGATGACTACATCGCCGGCGCTTTTGTCGACACTGAGGCTGGCGCGTGAAGTGGCGCCGGCCAAACGGCCCTGAAGGTCATAGACTTCCAGGCTCTTCACCTTGCAGCCCGACACACTGACGGTGCGGCCGCTCGTGGCAACGACGGGAGCGTCGGCCTTGGCGTTGTGAATGCCCGTTGGATTGTAAGTGCCGTCGAAGTCAAAGACGGTGACACTGCCCTTTTCAGCTGAGATGCTCACAACGTTTTCCGATTCAGCAGCGGCTTCGCTGGCAACGCCGTCGACATACTGCTTGGCAGTGGCGATGGCCGGATATTTCACGATGCCTTTCTGTCCGCCGTTGTTGACGATGGTGATGCGGGTGGCCTTGCCGTCTTTCCATGCCACGCTGACCGTGAAATTGCCAATGGCTTTCAAGCCAGTGACGTGACCCGTCTTCCATGCTTTCGGGAGGGCCGGGAGCACTTGGATGGTGTCGGTGTGGCTCTGAAGGAGCATTTCGGCGATGCCTGAGCAGGCACCGAAGTTACCGTCAATCTGGAAGGGGGCGTGTGAGTCGTAGAGGTTGTAGTAGATACCGCCTCGGCTCTGGTCGGTGCCATACGACGTGCTATGGCGCAGGGCTTTTGTGAGAATGCCGTGGGCCTTGGTGCCGTTTTGCAGGCGTGCCCAGAGATTGATTTTCCATCCCATAGACCATCCGGTTGATTCGTCGCCACGAACGTTCATGGAGTTGACGGCGGCCTGATAGTAGGGGCTTGAAGGGGTCACTTGGTTGAAAGGATAGACGCACATGAGGTGTGACATGTGGCGGTGTCCGTTCTCACCGGCCGTATAGGCACTGGTTTTCCATTCGCGCAAGAGGAGTTCACCGCTCTTCACACCGTTTTTCGGGTTGCCCCAAGCACCGGTATATCGTTCGGTGGCCAAACCGCGGTCGAGCTTCGAGAGGCGGTCGTTGAGCAAGTTGAGGTCGGCCTCAGAGATTTCCGCATCGCCGCCGAGCACTTCGATGGCGCTCTTGGTGTTGGTGAGAAGGTCGTAAACGAGCTGCTGTGCGTGGGCCACGCCGTCTTCCTGTCCAGGGCCATGCTCAGGAGAGTATTCCTTCGGGCAGACATAGGTGTTGTCTTTCTTGTCGAGCACGAGACGATCGAGCCAGAACTGGGCGGCGCTCAGCATGGCGGGGAAGGCACGCTTGAGATAGTCGCGATCGAGGGTGTAACGATAGTGCTGCCAGAGGTGGGTGCAATACCAAGCGTTGGCAATGACATAGTTATGGGCAAACGAACCTACACCGCCGAAGATGTTGTTTTCGGTGTAGCAAGTCCAACCGCGCTTCTGTCCGGCGGCCTTGGCATAGCCAGCCCATTCGTTGTGGATGCCAGCCGACATATTGATGATGTAGTTGAGGAACGGCAGGTGCATTTCGCTCAAGTTGGTCGGCTCGGCAGGCCAGTAGTTCATCTGCACGTTGATGTTTGAGTGGATGTCGGCGTGCCAAGGAGCCTGGCTGACGTTGTTCCAGATGCCCTGCAGGTTGGAGGGGAGGTCAACGCCGCGCGAACTGCTGATTTCAAGGTAACGTCCGTAGGCGAAGTAGAGCGTTTCGAGCATGCGGGCGTTAGCACCGTTACCCTGGTTGTAGCTGTCAACGAGGGTGTTGGTCGGGATATTGTTGGCGGTGCCTTCGAGGTCGAAGTCAACGCGATTGAAGAACGACTGATAGTCGGCCACATGGGCTTTCTTCAGGGCGTCGAAACCAGTTTCAACGGCGTCATTGATGCGTGCCTGAACGCTCGAAGCGAGCTTGGCGGTGTTGCTAACATAGGTTTTCGAGGCGGGGTCGAAATCGGTGCCGCCTGCGAGAACAACGAGCACTTCGTCGGCATTCTTGACGGTGATGCCTTCATCGGTGGTGGTCATCTCGCCACCCGTCGGAACGACCTTGATACGAGCGTTATAGCTCACCGTGGCAAGCTTGCCTGCAAAATAGGCTTCGCCGTTGGCATATTTTGCCGTGGCGCTCAATCCTGGTTTGCCTGGATTGAGGGTGAAGCGGAGGCTGAGCTGTCCCTTCTTGTCGGCCGCATAGCGTGCCACAATGACACCGGCGGGGTTGGAAGAGAAATATTCACGGGTGTAGGTCACTTTCTTGTCTGGACTCTTGAACGACACCTTGCCAGTGGCGGTGGTGAGGTCAATCTGGCGGTAGTAGTCTTGTGCGGCGCCAGCCGAACTGTAGTTGAACGTGCCGCTGATGTCTTCTGCCAAAACAGAACCGAAGTTTTCGTAATAGCCGTAGCTTCCACCGTTGTCGGTGTTGCGGCCACTCCAAAGGGTCTTTTCGTTAAACTGGATTTCGTCTTTGGCAAGGCCGCCGAAGAGGCTGGCACCAAACTGGCCGTTGCCGATTGGCAGGCTGTATTCCATCCAAACGTTGCCGACACCAGTCAGCGTGGCTGGTTTGTCATACCAAAGGGTGAGCTTGTTCTCTGGCACATAGCCCGTGATGCCAACAGCCTTGAAGTCGGCATAGACCATATCGTCGGGAGAAACGAAGAGCAACGGGTTGTTGTTGTCGGCTGTGTTCCAAACGCCGATGCTGTTGCCGATGGCCGTTCCACCCCACTGGTTGAGGGCTTTTCCGCTCTTTCCGATGGGCTGGATTTCCCATGAAGGCAGATAGGTGGCGTTGGTGGTTTCGAGAAGTTTGAAGCCTTTGTCGTAAGGTTTTGCCGAGGCACGGAGGGGCGTGTCGTTGCGCGGGTTCTCCGTTGTTGCAGCGGTGTTGCTCACCACGGCATACTGGCCGGCGCGGTTCACGAGCTGAAACTTGTCGGCTGTTCCGACGAGCTTCCAGAGCTGTCCGTCAACGGGGTCGGGGGCAGCAAGACGGATACATTCGTCGAGGCCGTTGGCCTGGAGCGTACGATTGCCGTTGCGGAACTGCACGAAATACCATTTTTCCGTATCGCCGCTACTGAAGACGGGCAATTTAGCCGCCGTGGCAACGAAAGAGAGCGGATTGTTGGCGTCGCCCAGAGTCCATTCGCCGAGCGACTTGCCTGCACCAGCGCCGCCCCACTGGTTCATCGACTGACTGCCAGAAGCACGCTGGATTTCCCAACAGTTGGTGGCAGAAGCGTTGGTGCTCTGAACGATTTTGAGCGCCACGCCAGCTGTTTTGCTGGCGGTGTACTTGCTGCCGTTCCAGTTGACGTAACGGCCGCTCTTGCTCTTCATCTTGAAATTGTCCTTGTTTCCAATGAGCTGCCACTTCTGGGCGTCGCTTGAACTGCCCGCAGCGGTTTGAAGTTCTGCCCCGTTGCCTTTGTCGGTCAGGAACGCGCTGCCTGTTTTAAACTGCACGCGATACCAAACGGGGTTGTCTTCTGTTGAAAACTCAGGCAACAAACCCTGCGCTGCGGCTGCAACACAGAAGAAAAGAGCCATGAGAAATGCGTAGGTTTTCTTCATAAGATTAGGTGTTTGTATTTGATTGTATGCTTGATGTTTGCTATGAATGTCTCAACAACTTGCAAATATAAATAATTTTATGATACGCGGCACCATTTTTTTAGAAAACATTGAAAGTCTAGAAGAAATATATGGCAACGCCAATATCGTTCTCTCCGTTTCCAGCGCCAAAACAGCCCATTCCGCTAAGAACGAAGCATCAGGCAAGGCATTTTATTCCGTCTCTGCGACAAAAATGCCTCAAACGCTTGGTCAACAATAAATAAAGTAGTAAATTTGCAGCCGATTCAGACCATTACACGCAATTGTTACCAGCAATTCACGTATCAAGATAATCACTAAAAAAAGCTATAGCAACAATGAAAAAAGGTATTCACCCCGAGAATTATCGTCCCGTAGTGTTCAAGGATATGAGCAACGGCGACATGTTCCTTTCTCGTTCTACCTGCAAGACAACTGACACGGTAGAATTCGAAGGCGAGACTTACCCTGTGGTAAAGCTCGAAATCTCTAACACGTCTCACCCGTTCTACACTGGTAAGTCTAAGCTCGTCGACACAGCCGGCCGCGTAGACAAGTTCATGAGCCGCTACGGACAGTCTCGCAAGAAGTAATCAGATTCACCTCTGAATACAACTTGTATGAGATGACAGGGTTAACACTGACATCAAAAAAACGGACGCATCAGTAAAGATGCGTCCGTTTTTTGTTTCCAAGGAAATACAGGTTTGGGGGCCGTTTGCAAGAAAAAACGCCCCGATTGGGCAGCCGACGCGCATTTTAAGCCTGCAATATTTTTCAGTTAGGCAGTTTACAAGTAATTTTGCCATAGAATATAAACAAACGCAAACAGGCACCCGGGGATTATTCAGCATCCAGCAAAGCGCCTGCTTCGTTGTTCTTTTTTATTGGACACCTATATATTTATATTATATGGACACCGTATTGGAATTACGCTGTGCCCCCATTCCCCTTGTACGCATCGCCCTCATCGGACTGGGACAGCGCGGCATGAAGACCCTGGAACGCTACGCCTTCATCGACGGGGCGGAAATTCGCTGCGTGGCCGACGTTGACCCCGCGCGGTTGGAGACTGCCAACCAGACGCTCGCCGCCACCGGACGACCGCAAGCTGACAAACTCATCGGAGCGGACGCCTGGCGCGAAGCCTGCCAACGCAACGACATCGACCTCGTGTACATCTGCACCGATTGGAGTTCACACTGCCAGATGGCGGTGGAAGCCATGCGCTGCGGAAAGCACGTTGCCGTGGAAGTGCCGGCAGCCACCACCATCGACGAATGCCACCGGCTGGTCGACACGGCGGAGGCTACGCGCCGACACTGCTTCATGACGGAAAACTGCTGCTACGACCACGTAGCACTGGCCACTCTGGAAATGGAACGCAAAGGCATGCTTGGAAAAGTGACCCACTGCGAAGGGGCTTACATCCATAACCTGCGCGACACGTTCGGGTTGACGGGAAACGCATCAGACGCCAACCACAACTGGATGGAGAAGTCGTGTGCAAGCCACGACGGCAACCCCTACCCCACACATGGCATAGGCCCCATCGGATGGCTGCTGAATCTCCACCGCGGCGACCGCATGGACTATCTCGTATCGCTCACGTCTGACGGTTGCGGAACAGACAAAATGCTGGGACGCGTCAACACGACACTAATACGAACGGTCAGAGGAGCAAGCATCGTGCTGCAACTCGACGTAACCACCATGCGCCCTTACAGTCGCCTACAAACGGTGTGTGGCACGCAGGGATATGTGCAGAAATATCCGTTACCAACGCTCAAGACGGTCAACACGGAGGCCATCCTCACCGGCGAAGAGGCCCTGGAGGAGATGAAGCGCTTTACCAGCAGCGAAGCAGCGGAACTATGGCGCGAAGGACACCGCAAACAGGTGCCAAACGAAATGAACTACACCATGGACTGCCGCCTCATCCACTGCCTGAGAAAAGGCTTGCCGCTCGACATCGACGTCTATGATGCCGCCGAATGGTCGTGCCTCGCCGAACTCAGCGAGCGCTCAGCCCGCGAAGGCAGCCGCCCAGTGAGCATCCCCGATTTCACCCACGGCCACTGGCAGGACCTCCAACAACACAAAATGTTCTGAACCAACAACGACAAGAACCACACGGCGGAAAGACGCGAAACACGCAACGACAACCAGCAACGCGCAACGCCGCCCCATACTTTCAGATTACCACTAATTACCCGATGTACAAACTACGCTCTATTCTTTTAGCATTGTTCAGTTTGGCGTTTCTGACCGTCTATTCCCAAAACGCCCCCATGCCCAAGCGCGAATTTCGCGGTGCTTGGATTCAGATTATCAACGGCCAGTTTCAAGGCATGAGCCGTCAGCAGATGCAAAGCAACCTCATCAACCAGCTCAACGTGATGCAGCGCTGCGGCGTGAACGTCATCATGTTTCAAGTGCGCGGTGAGGCCGACGCGCTCTACGAAAGCCGCTACGAGCCTTGGTCGCGTTTCTTGACCGGACAGCAGGGAAAGGCTCCCGAACAGCGTTGGGACCCTCTGGCCTGGATGGTGCAGCAATGCCACCAGCGCGGCATGGAAATCCACGCCTGGATTAATCCTTTCCGCGCCAAGACGAAGGGCACGACGCTCTTGGCCAACACGCATTACGCCGTGCGCCATCCCGAGCGCTGCTTTAGTTACGACGGCCTGCTCATTATGGACCCCGCCTTGCAGGAGAACCGCACTTACATCTGCCGTGTGGCATCTGACATTGTACGCCGTTATGATGTCGACGGCCTCCACATCGACGACTATTTCTATCCCTACCCGACGGCCGGGGCCATCCCCGACGACGCCTCGTATGCCCGCTTCGGCAATGGCATGACAGACCGCGCAGAATGGCGCCGCCAGAATGTCAACCGCTTTATCGCCGAGCTTCACGACAGTTTGCGGGCCGTGAAGCCTTGGGTGAAATTCGGCGTGTCGCCCTTCGGCATTTACCACAACGCGAAGCCTGGAAGCAACATACCGGGAAGCCAGACCAACGGCACGCAGAACTACGACGACCTTTATGCCGACGTACTCCTCTGGGTGAACAAAGGTTGGATTGACTATAACGTGCCGCAGATCTACTGGGAAATCGGCCACAAGGCTGCCGACTATGACAAGCTCATTCGCTGGTGGTCGCGCTACGCCGCTGGTCGCCCGCTGATTATCGGCCAAGACGTGGAACGCAGCGTGAAGGCCGCCGACCTGAAGAATCCTGCCATCAACCAGGTGCCGGAGAAATTCCGCCTGCAACGCACGCTGCCCAACATCGATGGCAACTGTCTTTGGTATTCGGCGGCTGTGGTGCGCAACGTCGGGAACATCGCCAACGCGCTCCAAAACACCTACCAGCGCCGCCCCGCCCTGCAGCCGCTCATGCCTTTCATCGACAACAAAGCCCCGAAGAAGCCGCGCAAGGTGAAGGCGTTCTGGATGCCCGACGGCTATTACCTCTTCTGGACGGCTCCAAAGGCAAAGCATGTCATGGATGAGGCCCGCTTCTACGCCATCTACCGCTTTAAGAAGGGGGAGAAGGTGAACCTCAGCGATGCAGAACACCTCATAATGGTGACGCCTTCAACGATGGTGAAACTGCCCTATGAAAACGGCAAGGAGAAATACACCTACGTCGTGACGTCGCTCGACCGCGTACAAAACGAATCGAAGGCGGTGAAGAAGAAGGTGAAATTGTAAGTACCAGGAAATCATTCCGTATCGGCGCCCATACTTCCTAAACGAAAACCGATCCCTTAACATTGAACGTCCCTAATCTCTCAAAGAAGGCAAAACGTCCTTTCGTCTTGGGAGACCCATACCAAACAACCTATGAAAGTTCTCAAATTCGGCGGTAGTTCTGTAGGCACCGCCCAAAGCATATCCAGCGTCAAGCGCATCGTTGAGTCGACCGAGCAACCCGTCATCGTGGTGGTATCGGCCCTTGGCGGTGTGACCGACAAACTCATCAGCGTTTCAAAACAGGCCGCCAGCTCTGACGCGGCTTACCGCACCGTGGTCGACGAACTGCAAGCGCGCCACCACCAGCTCATCGCCGACGTGGTGCCAGGCAACCGGCAGGCGAAACTCAACGAACAGATTGATGCGCTCTTCGAAGAAATGCGCAGCATTCTCCACGGTGTTTTCCTCATCCAAGACCTCACGCCGAAAACGTCGGATGCCATTGTGGCCTACGGCGAGCGTCTATCTTCACTCATCTGTGCCGCACTCATCAATGGCGCACGCCATTACGATTCGCGCACCTTCATCAAGACTACGCTTCAGGGCACGAAGCGACTGGTGGACTTCGATACCACCAACCGCCTCATCCGCGAAACGTTTGCGGAGCGTTGCCCCGTGGCCGTCATGGGAGGTTTTATTGCCACCGATGTCAATTCGGGACGCACCACAAACCTCGGACGCGGCGGTTCTGACTATACCGCCTCCATCATTGCCGCCGCCCTGCATGCCGATGCCTTGGAGATATGGACAGACGTCGACGGTTTCCTAACGGCCGACCCACGCCTCATCCCAGAGGCTTATACCATTCCGCAACTCTCCTATGGCGAGGCCACGGAATTGTGTAACTTCGGCGCGAAGGTGATTTACCCGCCCACCATCTATCCCGTCTGCACGGAAAACATTCCCATCTACGTCAAGAACACCTTCAACCCCTCAGCCGCCGGCAGTGTGATTCGCCGCGAAGCCTGCTCTTCGCAACGCCCCATCCGAGGCATTTCGTCGGTCAACGAAATGAGCATGGTGACCGTTAGCGGTATGTCAATGGTGGGCGTTATCGGTGTGAATCGACGCATCTTCACCACATTGGCCGCCGGAGGCATCAGTGTGTTCATGGTGGCGCAGACTTCTTCAGAAACGAGCACCTCCATGTGCGTCACCCCCGCCGACGGCCGCCGCGCCTGCCGCCTGCTTGATGAAGAGTTTAAACAAGAGATTGCCGACGGCGCTATGAATCCTGCGCAACTCGTTGACGGACTGGCCACTGTGGCTGCCGTTGGAGAGCGCATGAAGCGCACGCCGGGCATTGCGGGAAAACTCTTCAGCGTGTTGGGACGAAACGGCATCAGCATCTGCGCCGTGGCATTGGGAGCATTGGAAATGAACCTCTCGTTTGTCATCGAACGCAGCCAATTGCGCAAAGCGCTCAATGTGCTCCACAATAGTTTCTTCCTTGGCGACTATCAAGAGCTCAACCTCTTTATCTGCGGCACGGGAACCGTTGGCAGCAGTCTGCTGAAACAGATTGCGGCGCAACGCGATAAACTCATGCAGGAACGCGGACTGAAAATTAACCTCATGGGCGTTTGCGGACGCTCCAAGGCCGCCTACAGCGAAGAAGGCATCAATCCATCGGCCTACCGCGACGTGATGGTGGAAACGGGCGAAGGCGGTGTGGAACACATGGTGGAGACGATTGAGGAAATGAACATTTCCAACTCCGTCTTTGTCGACTGCACAGCGAGCGCCGATGTTGCCGCCATGTACGGACGCCTACTGGCCCACAACGTGTCTGTCGTTGCAGCCAACAAGATTGCGGCTTCGTCGGCCTACGACAATTACCTCGAACTGAAACACACGGCTCGCGACCGCGGCGTGAAATTCCTCTTCGAAACGAACGTCGGCGCTGGCCTCCCCATCATCAACACCATCGGCGACCTCACGGCATCTGGCGACCGCATCCTGCGCATCGAAGCGGTATTGAGTGGCACGCTAAACTACGTGTTCAACACGCTTTCCGCCAACGTAAGCCTCAGCCAGGCGGTCCGACAGGCCTTGGAACTGGGCTACAGCGAGCCCGACCCGCGCATCGACCTCTCCGGACAGGACGTGATTCGCAAACTCACCATTTTGGCTCGCGAAAGCGGCTACCGGCTTGAGACAACCGACGTGGAGCGCCACCTCTTTATCCCGCAAGAACTCTTCGACGGTTCGCTCGACGACTTCTGGAAGCGCCTGCCAGAGCTCGACGCTCAGTTTGAAAAGGAACGCCAACGCCTTGCCAGCGAAAACAAACGCTGGCGCTTCGTTGCACAATGGGCCGACGGAAGAGGCAGTATCGAACTGCGTGAAGTGCCTATCTCCCACCCGTTCTACGACCTCGAAGGCTCCAACAACATCATCCTGCTCACCACGGAACGCTACCGCGAATACCCCATGCTCATCCAGGGCTACGGTGCAGGAGCTGACGTAACTGCCGCCGGCGTGTTTGCCGACATCATGAGAGTGGCCAACTAACGGAAAGACATTACTGTTACACGCAATACCATTCAGCCATCTCCAGAAAATCGTGGTCTGAATTGCGTTTACCAACCCATAACTCAATAGGTAGGGTGTTCAAAATCCAGAAAAATCTCTGCGCGATTTTTGCCAAACAACAAGTGGCAAAGCATGCGCACATGATAAACGAACAAAGCGCGAAAAGGAGCGCCCTGAAAGGGCAGCCAGTCCTCAGCCCAGGGCAACGCCCTGGGTATCAGCATATAAACACCTACGCCCTGTAAGGGCAAAAGTATGGGCGAACGGTTGGCTTTTACTTTTGCCCTTACAGGGCGTAGGGAATGGGGACATGGTACCCAGGGCGTTGCCCTGGGCTCTGGACTTGTTGGGCTTTCAGCCCGCGCAGGGCCGCAGACAAGGCTTTTTCCGCATAATCTTCACCAATTTAATATTTCAATTTTGAACACCCATAACCCAATAGGGGCTGCCAGTGGAAAGAAAAACGTCCACTGGCAGCCCCTGCCCATTTCTTACATCTGACGACAGATGACAATAAGATTACCCCTCCCCGAAAATCTCTTTCCTGGATTTTTCTGAGCACCTACATATTTTCGTAACTTTGCACTTGAATAAATAAGCATTATGGATCAAACAGAAAAATTCAATGTATTGGGGGAAAAGCCCGTGGGCAAACTGCTCATGCAATACGCCATCCCGGCCATTGTGGCGATGACGGCCTCCTCCATATACAACATCATCGACGGCATCTTCATCGGCCAAGGTGTTGGCAAGGAGGCGATTATGGGACTGGCTCTGACGGCTCCCGTCATGTCGCTCACCGCCGCCTTCGGTGCGATGGTCGGCGTCGGTGCGGCCACACTGATGTCGGTGAGACTGGGACAGAAGGATTACGCCACCGCCAAGAAAATCCTCGGCAACGTGCTCATCATGAACATCGTGATGGGCGTCACCCTGGGATTCGTTCTGCAACTCTGCCTGACGCCCATCCTGCGGTTTTTCGGCGCGAGCGACGCCACCCTGCCTTTTGCCCACGACTTCATGACCATCATCCTGACGGGCAATGTTGTGACACATCTCTACCTCGGCCTCAACTCCCTGCTGCGCTCCACCAACCGACCGATGAAGGCCATGTATGCCACCTTCGGAACCGTGGGGCTCAACTGCATCTTCGCGCCGATATTCATCTTCGTTTTGGGATGGGGCATACGCGGAGCGGCAGTGGCCACGGTGTTGGCCCAGTTTTGCATGCTGCTTTGGCAGTTGAAACTGTTTTCTTCGAAGAACGACCTCATCCACCTGAGCCGCGACATTTTCCACCCCGACACACGCATCATGCGCGAATCGCTCGTCATCGGCCTGCCGCCCTTTCTCATCAACCTCTGCGCCTGCATGGTCACGATTTTCATCACGCGCAGCATGACGAAATACGGCGGTGACGTGGCGGTGGGTGCCTACGGCATCAGCAACCGCCTGATTCTCTTCGTCGTGATGATTGTCATCGGCCTCAACCAAGGCATGCAGCCCATTGCGGGCTACAACTACGGGGCGCAGAAATACGACCGTCTGATTGGTGTCGTAAAGCGTGCCATGCTGGTGGCAACGGTCTTCACCACCTGCGGTTTCCTCATCGGGCAATTCGTGGCTGAAAGCTTTGCCACGCTTTTTGCCAAAGACGCTCCCGAACTGATTGCGACCGCCACGAAGGGTCTGCACGTCGCCACTTTGTTCTTCCCAATCATCGGCATGCAGATTGTTTCAACGGCCTTTTTCCAGAGCATCGGCATGCCGGGCAAGAGCATCTTCCTCTCGCTCACGCGCCAGCTGATTTTCCTTTTGCCGGCCATCCTGATATTGCCCCATGTCTTCAACGACAAAGTGCTGGGCGTTTGGACGGCTCTGCCAACGGCCGACTGTGCTTCATGCGTCGTCTCAGCCATCATGATGGTGGTTCAGCTGCGGAAATTCCGCCGCAAAGCCGAACTCGCCAAGGAGCAGGCAGCCCTTCAGTCTGAGGCAGAATAAGCCAGAGGCACACACCACATCTCTTTCATCTGACAAAAACGAACAACATGGATAAATTCATCATCAACATAGGCAGACAGCTTGGCAGCGGCGGACGCGCCATCGGCCACATCCTTTCCAAGGAACTCGGCATTGCCTACTACGACAAGGAAATTCTCAGTTTGGCCGCCAAAAACAGCGGCTTCTGCGAAGAGGTGTTCGAGCACCACGACGAGCACAAGGGCTTCTTCCGCTCATTCCTCAGTTCGGTCGTTCCGTTCATCGGCAACACGAGCAACGAGTTTTACGCCAACTCCATGAGCGAAGAAAACCTCTTCAAGCTCCAGAGCGACGCCATCCGCAAAGCGGCCTCCGAGCATTCGTGCATCTTCATCGGACGCTGTGCCGACTACGTGCTGCGCGACATGCCACGCTGCGTGAATGTCTTCATCGCCGCCGACCCCGCCGACCGCATTGAGCGCATCTGCCGCCTCAACAACGTCGACGAGCAGACGGCGAAGAAAATGATCAGCCGCGGCGACAGTCAGCGTGCCGATTTCTATAACTTCTATAGTTCCGGCACATGGGGCGCCGCCGACACCTACCACCTCTGCATCAATTCCTCGGTGTTGGGCATCGAGGCCACGGCCGAACTCATCAAGGACTTCGCCATCAAAAAACTGACGGCTGAAAGCAAGTGACCATGAAAAGAATCGGACTGCTCTCGGACACTCACGGCTATTGGGACGACCGCTATGAGACGTATTTCAAAGACTGCGACGAAATTTGGCACGCCGGCGACATCGGGTCGACGGAATTGGCCGAACGCTTTGCAGCGATGAAGACGTTTCGCGCGGTGTGTGGCAACGCCGACGGCGGCGACCTTCGCCGTATGTTCCCAACAACGCTGCGCTTCAAATGTGAGGATGCCGACGTCTTGATGAAGCACATCGGCGGCTATCCTGGCCACTACGACCGGAGCATCATCGGACAAATGTTTGTTCGCCCGCCGCAGCTTTTCATCTCGGGACATTCCCACATCCTCAAGGTGCTCTACGACCGCACGCTCCATTGCCTCCACATCAATCCCGGCGCAGCGGGACTGCAAGGCTGGCACAAGGTGCGCACGCTGGTGCGCTTCACCGTCGACGGCAAGGAGTTTCGCGACCTTGAAGTCATTGAGTTGGCGGAAAACAAATAAGGGGCGCATTAGACTTTCTCTTTTAAGACACCTCCCCTCATGCAACAAATACAAAAAGGAGCAAACCCCAGCGGGATTGCTCCTTTTTTAATAAAGTGTATGTCTTGTGTGCTAACCGAATCTCTCCGATTATGCCTTGCCTTCTGGCAAACCAAACGGAGTTGCAGTGCGGCCTTCAGCCTGAGGTTCAGCTCCAGGAACATTGATTGTGCCGTAAGCCTGCTCATATTTGTTCACGTTGTCCTGCAAAGCAAAGAGCAAACGCTTGGCATGTTCAGGAGCGAGGATGATGCGGCTCTTCACGTTAGCCTTGGGAACGCCCGGCAACACGCGGATGAAATCCATAACCACCTCAGCGCTTGAGTGAGTGATGATGGCCAAGTTAGCGTAAGTTCCTTCTGCCACTTCAGGAGTGAGTTCGATTTTCAACTGATTGTCGTTGTTTTGATTTTCCATTTTGAGATGAATGTAATGTTATTTGTGATTAGGTTTATTGTCTCTCCTTGCAAAAACGCCCCACGACGCGATATTTGTCAAATGGAGTTTTAAAGCGTTGTTGCGATTACAAATTTAAGTTTTTATCTCGGATTATCCAAGCGCATTGTAAGTTATTTTATGATGCGGTGCATGAATTTTCTGTTAAGAGCTTTCGGCCGAAGAACAGCGTAAAGCAACACTGGCGCTTGCTTACACATTTTTCGCCATCGCGCAAACATCGTCCACACATAAGTAATTATAAGTAGGTATTCAAAATCAGTTTATACTGTCCATGCAGGCAAGAAAACGCGGAGAATTTTGTATCTTCGCGCCATCATTCAGGCATTCAGGCCGCAAGGATAAGCGTTTTCCGACCGTGCCGCCTGATTTTCCAAAACCCATCTATAAAACGAAACATCCCCTATGAAAAGTCTGCTGATTAAAGACACCACCACCGAAGAGCGCCGCGACATCGTCAGAAACGCCCTCGACTTCGGCGGCGCCGACTGCGAAGGCATCGACATGGACGACCTCTACGATGATTACATCCTCGGACTGAAAGAACTGGCCGACATCAACCGCGAGTTTAGCGAGAAACACGCTGGATGCGTCAAGGCCGACAACATGGAGCGTCCGGCCCCTGGCTGCGGCATGGGACGATGAGACGGCAACGGATTGCACCCGCCGCGTCCCGCCACCACCAAGCACTGCCATCGCCACGTTCCAAAGCGCCGCAGATACCCACTGCAAGGTATTTTATCATCTTGCTGCTTACTTTTTGCTACAAACCGAAGTCCAAAAGCGATAAAATCACTAACTTTGCGGCCTGAAATAAACTTTTATATGAAATCGCCTGAAAACTTCGCCAAGGGCGCACCACGCCACAGCGGGTTCTCCGACGCATTCCCCTACTTATAAAACCATAACGATTATGAAGAAAATCAGAGCAGCCGTGGTTGGATATGGAAATATCGGCCACTACGCACTTCAAGCCCTTCAAGCTGCCCCCGACTTTGAGGTAGCTGGCATCGTACGCCGCCAAGGCGAAGAAAACAAGCCTGCCGAACTGGCCCCATATAAAGTGGTGAAAGACATCCGCGACCTCGGCGATGTTGACGTTGCGCTTCTCTGCACCCCGACACGCCGCGTGGAAGAATACGCCAAGGAAATACTGGCGCTCGGTATCAACACGGTCGACAGTTTTGACATCCACACGCAAATCACCAGTCTGCGCCGCTCGCTCAACGAAACGGCCACAGCTCATGGTGCGGTGAGCATCATCTCTGCTGGCTGGGATCCGGGAAGCGACTCCATCGTGCGTACGCTCCTTCAGGCCATCGCGCCGAAAGGCATCACCTACACCAACTTCGGTCCGGGCATGTCGATGGGCCACACCGTTGCCGTGAAGGCCATTGAGGGTGTGCAGGCTGCCCTTTCGATGACCATCCCGACTGGCGAAGGCATCCACCGCCGCATGGTCTACATCGAAGTGAAACCGGGTTACGACTTTGAGAAGGTGGCTGCCGCCATCAAGGCCGACGCCTATTTCGTCAACGACGAGACCCACGTGATTGAGGTACCATGTGTTGACGACGTGATTGACATGGGACACGGCGTTCACCTCACGCGAAAGGGCGTGAGCGGAAAGACGCAAAACCAGCTCTTCTCGTTCGACATGAAGATCAACAACCCCGCCCTCACTGGCCAGGTGCTCGTTTGCTCTGCCCGCGCCGCCATGCGCCAGAAGCCAGGCTGCTACACCCTGGTGGAAGTGCCTGTCATTGACCTCCTCCCAGGAGAGCGCGAAGAATTGATTGGCCATCTGGTTTAAATGTTGTCCAATAACGTCTACAACAGAATACCACAAAGGCTCCAAGCCATTCGGCAATGAATGACTTGGAGCCTTTGGCATTTGGGATGGTAATTAGGTATTAAGTAAGTATTTACAATACCAATGCAGAAGCCGAAAAACACCATTCTTTTCCACTCCCACCAACAACCGCTTTGACATGAACGAAATTTTCAACAAAAAATTCCTCAGGCAGCTCTTCACGCCCTATGGCCGCCTTCAGCGCCGCCCATTTGCCTACTGCCTGCTCTTTTACATCCTTATCCACATCGCACTGCGCTGGCTGAGCATACTGGCCATACCGCTGATGCCCGTGATGGTGATGATGCTCACGTTGCTGCTGACCGTTGTCATAACGCTGGCCATGCTGTGTCTCACGATTCGTCGCTACCACGATTTCGGCTGCACGGGCTGGATTCCTGGTGGCAGTTTGCTGCTCACCTTCGCCTTTGGCATGGCGCAGAGCCTGCCAACGAGTCCGCTTTCGCAGGCCGACATGGCCCCCACCGTTGCCATCGTCAACGTGGTGCTCTCGGCCATCGGATTGCTCCTCATGGTGCTGGTGCCGCTGGCAATGCCCTCGACAAAGAAGCCGACGCGCTACGATGCGCAACCGTATAACGATACGGAAGGAGCGGTCAAACGTAAAACCATACGCTAATCCTTCCTTTCTCTGACAACACCTTATTTCCCATCTGCGATTTCCAACGGCAAGAGCCACCGACTGCGGGCGCTTCGCTCCATTTTCAAGTTCTATACTTGTCAGCGAACGCGGGAGCAGAGACGAGCGAACGCGGGAGCAGAGACGAACGCGTCTGGGAGCAGAGACGAACGCGTCTGGGACTTGATTCGGGCGCGTCTGGGAGCAGAGGCGCTGACAAAGATAGGATTTGAATTGGCGAAACAGGTTTTCTGTTTCCAAGGCGATATGCGAAATCCATGATTTTCAAGCTATTCGTGTCGCCGTCCCGTTTTCTTCAGACCGCTGACAAAAGAAAAGAACGACAGTGGAGACATCGTGTTGTCTCCACTGTCGTTCTTTTCTTCGCGTAAACTGTCAGGCGGTTGGCCATTGATTTGCCAACCGCCTGCAACGTTTGCGGAATTTAGTAATGGTGAAAGAATAAGTTGAGCTATTTTGACCTGTATTTTTGTTGGTTTTGGAATTTGGAAGAGGGAGCATAGCGGGCTATGTGACCGATGACAAATTTCAAAACCAACAAAAATACAGGACATAAGAAACAACTCCTTAATCCACAAAATTGGTCAAATTATTTTTTTACCATTACTTATTTCACGTAGATCTTGCGGCGCTTGCTGGTCACGTAAACGCCACCCTTAACGAGCTTTTCAACGCGGCGTCCCTGGAGGTCGTAGACCACCTCGGGCGTGTTGTCGTCGGCATCAACCTCGACAATGCCGGTCGGGATGTCGTCTGTCGGTTCGATGAACCACTGAGAAGCCTCAGCACCAGTATCCCATGCCACCAGTTTGTTGCCGCCATCAAGGTGAATGGCTGGATAGGCGCCCGCTGTTGGCTGTGCGCATGCCAAGGTACTGCGGCCATTGCGCGTTGAGGCGATGACATAAGTAAATTCGGCTTTTTTCTGCACCGGCACCGCCTGTGAGGCGGCCGGCATCTTGCCAACATAGGTGTTGGCCTTGTCACACTTCACATACCAGTTGCCATCGGCAGCCGCTTCGAAGCTGAAGAGCTGGTTTTTGTTGGCCTTGCTGAGTGCAGAAGCGCTCAATCCTGTTGCGGTGCCAACGAGGCAAGGATTGCCAGCGCGGCCCACATTGCGCAGGCGGTAGCACTTTCCGGCCTCCAAAGCAACGCAGGGAGCGTCCATATAGCTCTTGTTGAAGCGTTCGTAGTTGTCCCTCGTCGGGTCGGCCTTGTAAGCATTGTAGGCAGCTTCAACATCGGCAGAAGCAGAAGAGGAAGCATCAATGTTGCCCACGGCTTTGCCGAAGTAGGTCTTCACGAGCTTATATTTGCTGTCGATGCCGGCAGGCACCACATCGGAGGGCACAACGGTGGGGTCGTAAGTGTAGAGCGAGTCGGTGATGTATTCAACGCTGTAGTTCTTATACACGATGGTGTATGCCTTTCCAAAGGTCTCTTCTTCGTAGAGGAAGCCGATGGTGCTGTCTTTCTGGAGCGTCATCGTTGAATAGGCGGAGAACATGCGGCTTGCCTGGTGCTTGCCTGGCCAGTTCTTGGCAAACGCGCTGGCATCAACGAAGTCGGAGAGCGAAGCGAGTTCTTTGTAATAGATGCCCACGTTGGCACGTCCCGAACCGAAAGGCACTGACTGAAGGGCAAGGTAAACGGGCTTATTGTCTGAAGCGCGGCGCACTGGCAGGATGAGCACTTCGCCATTGGTGCTATTGCCTGTTGCCACAACGCCCTTGTTGCCAGAACCAGAATAGGCCATGCTGCCCCAAGAACCAGTGGCGGCCTTGCTATCGGTGAAGTTGAAGATGTTGTAGTTGCGACCGCCATAAGCGCGTGAGCTGACGAGGATGGAACCGTCGGGGAGTTCTTCCACCTTGGGCTCGTCGGCGCCGCTCGGAATCGGGGCGACGTCAACACCGCCAAGCACGCCCCAAGTGTCGCCGAAGTTGTCGGAGAAGAGGACGTAGTTTTTGTTCACGCCATTGACATCCTTATAGAGAACGGAGCAGTAGATGCGGTAATACTGGTCGACCTTCACCGTTGAACTCTGGAAGATGCGGCCCGAACCGATGAACATGGCGTTGCAGGCACCGATCTTGCTGTTGTCAAACTGCGAATAGATGCTTTCAGAGATGTCGACGGGCTTGCTCCAGGTCTTGCCGTTGTTGTCGCTATAGAAGCGGGCGATACACTGGTGGTGGTTGCGTTTTCCGTTGGGGAAGGAAACGTTTCCTGCGCAGCTCATCACGAGCACGCGGTCGCTTTCACGGTCGGCCACGATGCAGGGGTCGCCGAAGCCCACGTTCATGAAGTCGGGCGAACTGGCGCCTTTGCCTTCAACGATGGGGAAGATGTTGCCCCAGGTCTTGCCATTGTCTTTACTGATACGGGCACGGAGGTCGATGCGTCCGTTGTTCACCATACCGATGTCGGCACCGCTATGGCGATAGTCGGCCACGGCGATGATGTCGCCATTGTGGGCCGTGGCGATGGCGGGAATGCGGTAGGGAACGCCCGATTTTGTTTCGAAGATGTTCACCTGCGGTTCCGGTTTTTCAATGGCCGGGCCCAGCGTGACCTTGAAGTTGCTCAACACGATGCCGTTGTTGACAGCGTCGAGCGTGAAACTGGCTGACATTCCTTCCAGTCCCTCCACCTTTATGCTTTGCGAAGTGAGGGTGGAACGCTTCGTCTGGCCGCCTGCACTGACAACGACACCCACTTTTTCTTTGTGGGCGATGAAGTCGAAACTGAAGCCCGTCACGCGATAGTTCACGCCTGCCGACAGGGTGTAAGCCTGCGGACGATACTGACCGGCATAAGCCACGATGTTGCCGCCTTCGGCAATCATGTTGTTGTATCCAGCATTGAGCGTCAGCTGCGGGTTGGTGGCCTTCGAAGTCCAAACCTGGTGCCAGGTCTTGCCAGCGTTGCTCTGCGTGAACGTTCCGCTGTTGGCATCAACCGTCATGGTTGTCTCGGCAAAGAGAATTTTGAGCGAAGAGCCGTGGTCGGCGCCGCCAGTCCAAAAGGCGAGGATGTTGTCGCGGTTGTTAACCTTGTTGGCAGGTGCTCCCTTCTGATACATATATTGCGCGTTGACATCGGTGCCGAGATTCTTGGAGTCGGCAAAGAGCCAGTCACACACGAAGGAAGTGCCCAATTTCGCCGTGTCTTTGAGCGCCACGTAAGCCGAGCCGCCTTCCTTGCCCGACATGGTCTTGGGCGAAGCGAGCACCTTTCCGGCGCCAGCTTCCTTGTTATAGAGGCGGTAGCCCTTGGTGGCGTTGCCCACAAAACACCAGAGTTCGGCATCTTTGTAGGTGAGGGAGGTTGATTTGAGGGAAATCTTGTCGGCCGTTCCGTTGTTGGCAATGACGAGGCCTCCACTGCCGATTTGGATGGTGTACCAGATGGTGCCTTCGGCAAACTTTCCGTCGCTGGTGATGGTGGTGGTTTTAAACGGGAGGGCGGCGTAAGCCGATGCTGTGCAAAAAGCCAGCAGGAGCCCCAACAGTTGAGTAATTCTTCTCATAAGCTAAAGGGTTTCGATTTTGGTAATGGTGATAAGTAGATATTCAAAATTATTTTTTCAATATATGTCAAGAGCACTATTCTTACAGTCTGTAAAAATAATTCTGACCACCCACTTAAATTTACTTGATTTGTAGATATAGGTTTTCTATGGGAGCAAAGATAAGGATAATTGTTTGAAGGAACAAACATCTGCTGCTGTTTTCAGAATGCCGGTGTGCGGCAAGCACACACCGCCAGGCGGCGCAGCGGCGCGAGGCGGGATACAAAAGAAGCGGACACCTGGTTTTCCAGATGTCCGCCTTTTTTCTGTAATGGTTGCCCATTATTTTTTATTGCCACATTCAGACTGGCATTTTTTCTTGCAGCCGTCGCTTTTTTTCTCGCCGCTTTTTTTCTTGCAGCAGTCACCCTTCTTTTTCTTGCAACACTGCTCGGTCTTTGGTTTGTCACACTTTTTCTTCTTATCGGGGCACTGGGCTGATACGCCAATGCAGAACAGGGCCATGGCGGCCATCATCATAATTTTCTTCATAATTTTCCTATATTATTTATAGATTTCTCGCTTGCAAATATACCATTTGATTTCAAACCGCAAAAGCATTTTCATATATATTAATATGTCTCTTGCTGAAAATCACTATTTTTAGTGAGCGGCCTAACATGCAGAAGCTATGTGTAAAAACTTGTTTATTAAAAAAATAGTGGTATCTTTGCACGCATCTAATATACAGGAACGCACTAATTAATCACTTATTAGAACGCTCCCCCAAGCAGGAATAAACGCCTGCCTTACTCCGTTTGCGAACAATACAAACGCTCTATTATACACTATTAATTTATGGATTGGTTACAAAAAATCATTTGCGACCCTGGAGCCATAGCCCACTTGATGGCCATCTATGCCATTGTCATCTGCTTGGGCGTGCGACTCGGGAAAATCAAATTCGGCGGCATCTCGCTGGGCGTGACCTTCGTGCTCTTCATGGGTATTCTCGTTGGACACATCTACAGCCACTACATCATTGACCCCGCCACGAATCAAACCATCAACCACGCCGGACAAAACATCATCATCGACTTTGTCAAGGAGTTTGGCTTGATTCTCTTCGTCTACTGCATCGGTCTCCAAGTGGGCCCGGGTTTCTTCGCCACCTTCAAGAAGGGCGGCGTGAAGATGAACCTCGTGGCAGTGTCCATCGTGCTGCTCAACGTGGCTGTGATGCTGGGACTCTACTTCCTGGTGTTTGAACACAACAACTACAACATGGCCATGATGGTCGGTACGCTCTATGGTGCCGTGACGAACACCCCGGGTCTTGGTGCGGCCAACGCCGTTGTCAAAGAGTTTACTGGTACTTGGGGATCCACGGACATCGCACAGGTGCCCGACATGGCTTCAAGCTACGCCTGCGCTTACCCGCTCGGCGTTGTGGGCATCATCCTTGCCACCATCCTCATCCGCTACATCTGCAACATCAAGCTCGAAGCTGAACAGGAGCAGATTCGCAAGGAACAGGAAAACGACCCGCATGCCACGCCGAAGCACATCATCATCCACGTGACGAACAAGGCCGTCATCGGCCGCGAACTGGAAGAGGTGAGACGCTTCCTCAACCGCGATTTCGTGGTTTCGCGTTGCATCAAGAATGGCGACATCATCGTGCCTAACGCCAAAACGGTGTTGGAAGAAAACATGGACGTTCACGTGGTGTGTGCCGAAGATGAAGCTGAACCGATTGCTGCGCTCATTGGCGAACTCAGCAACGAGACATGGACCGCGGAGGTGAAGAGCGCCAAATATGTGTCGCGCCGACTCGTCATCACCAAACCGGAAATCAACGGCAAAACGTTCGGACAGCTCCACTTCAACTCTATCTACGGCGTCAATGTCACCCGCGTGACGCGTAACGGCATAGAACTCTTTGCCAACCGCAACTTGCGCCTGCAGGTGGGCGACCGCTTGCTCGTGACGGGACGCGAAGAGGACGTTGAACACGTGAAGAACGCCATCGGCAACAGTGTGAAGCGCCTTGACCACCCCAATGTGGGCGCCATCTTCTTCGGCATCTTGATTGGTGTCATCGTCGGACAGTTTAACTTCGGTGCGGGCATGAAGCTTGGCTTGGCTGGAGGTCCGCTCGTCGTGGCCATCCTCATCGGTGCTTTTGGCTACCGCATCGGCATCAACTCTTACACCTCAACCTCTGCCAACCTCATGCTGCGCGAAGTGGGCTTGCTGCTCTTCCTCTCGAGTGTGGGCATACAGGCTGGTGCGAAGTTTTGGGACACGATTCTCGCCGGAGGTATCACCTACGTGTGGACTGGTTTCCTCATCACGGTTGTGCCTATCCTCATCATGGGATTCATCGCAAGAAAGTTCCTTAAACTGAACTATTTCACGCTGATGGGACTCATTGCGGGCTCGAACACAGACCCTCCCGCATTGGCCTTCGCTACGCAAACGGCTAACAACGATGCTCCCGCTGTGGGCTACTCAACGGTTTATCCGCTGACGATGTTCCTGCGTATCATCGTTGCACAGGTTATCCTGATGATTTTCCTTACATAAGCAGATTGAAGCTGAGGGGGACTTCCCTGAATTGCTTCCAATATATATAAGACAGGTACTATAATCCAGGAATTATAGTACCTGTCTACATTAAATAGGTGGTCAGCACTTCCTATATTATTCTGAACACCTGCTTAACATCCTATCAACGTGGCAGAACAAAACCTAAAAGAAAAAACCGCCAAAGGGATTCTTTGGGGCGGCATCAACAACGGCGGACAACAGGTGCTCAACCTCGTGTTTGGCATATTTCTGGGCCGCCTGCTCTCGCCGGCCGACTATGGCATGGTGGGCATGCTCACCATCTTCTCGCTCCTGGCGGGCGCCCTGCAAGAGAGCGGTTTTATCTCGGCGCTCAACCGCAAGAAAGACATCACGCAGGAAGACTATAACGCGGTCTTCTGGTTTAATGTTCTCTGTGGCGCCGTGCTCTACGTCATCCTGTTTTTCTGTGCGCCGCTCATTGCTGATTTCTTCGACCAGCCAAAACTCGTGCCGCTGGCGCGACTCTCGTTCCTCAACTTCGTGTTTGCAAGTTGGGGCACCACGCCGCGTGCCGTGCTCTTCAGAAATCTGCGCGTGAAAGAAACGGCCTGGATGTCGCTCGCGGCCCTCTTCACCTCGGGCGTGACGGGCGTGACGCTGGCATGGAACGGCTTTGCCTATTGGGGCATCGCCATCCAGAACATCGTTTATTGCGCCATGATGACGTTCTTCAGCTGGTATTTCAGCGGCTGGCGCCCTTCTATGCACATCAACCTGCGACCGCTACGCGGCATGATAGGTTTCAGCTCGAAACTGCTACTCACGAATCTCTTCACGGGCATCAACAACAACCTCTTCTCCGTGTTTTTCGGACGTCTCTACGGCGAACGCATGGTGGGCCTTTACAATCAGGCCAACAAATGGACGGGCATCGGCTACACGTTTCTCAACGGTACGCTTTGGGGCGTGACTCAACCTGTGTTTGCACGCCTCGAGAACGACCGCGAACGACAACTACGCGCCTTTCGAAAGATGCTGCGCTTCACGGCTTTCGTGTCGTGTCCGGCGCTCTTCGGACTGGCGCTCATCGCGCCAGAGTTCATCACCATTCTCATCACGGACAAATGGATTGAGAGTGCGCGGCTGATGCAGATTCTCTGCGTCGGCGGTGCCTTCGTACCCATTGCCTCGTTTTATTCCAACTTCCTCATCAGCCAAGGACGCAGCAACGTTTTCCTCTGGAACACCATCGGGCTCTGCCTCCTGCAAATGGCCGCCCTCCTACTGCTCTACCCCTACGGCGTTGAAACGATGGTGACGGTCTATGTCATCCTCGGCATTCTGTGGCTGCCCGTCTGGCATTTCTTTGTGGAAAGGCTCATCGGCCTGCGGCTTTGGCAGGCGATTTTCGACATCGCGCCCTTCGTGCTCTGCGCCGCACTAACTATGACGGCGGCCTATTGGGTGTCGACGTTCTTTGCCAGCATCTACGTGGCAATCATTGTTAAGATTGCCTTTGCACTGGCGGTTTACGTCGGAATGATGTTGGCCTTGCGCGTGGTGGTATTCCGCGAATGTATAGAGTTTCTGCTCTCGCGGTTTAAAAAGAAATGAAAGAAGGCTCTCCGGCAGGACTTTCCTCCGCAACGCTTCACGGCGGCGAGAAACGCCTGCTCTTCACACACGCGTTGCCCATTCGTGGGAAAGAATTGCCCGTTCGTTGAACACATTTGCAATCTCCGCGGCAAAGGCTTGACGGAAAGATGGTTTCTCATTAATTTCGCGGCATCATCAATAACAACTAACGCGAATAGAATATGAAACAAATCATCAAATCTCTGGGCATGGCTGTGGCCATCGCCTTCTGTTCTGTCAATGCTTCGGCACAGTTCTTCGGCGGCGAAGGCGCCCCATTCGGCGGCGAAGGCGGCCCGCAACGCATGTCGGTTGAGGAAATGGCAAAGACGCAAGGCACGTCGATTGCCAAGGGTCTCAAACTGAAGAAAGCGGAAACGAAAAAGTTTGTGGCTACCTACACGGAATATCAAAAGGAACTGCAACTGCTGCGCCGCAGCATGGAACCCCAAGACCGCAAGGAGCGCAGAGATCGCAGAAGAAGTAACCGCCGTGGAAACGACGGTCAACAGCGTCCGCCGCGCCAAATGGGAGCTCCGACCGACAGTGTGCCAGCACCGCCCGACACGATGGCCCCTGGTGCGCCTGCCGCTCCAGACAGCGTCAATGCAAGAAGAATGAACACGCGCCAGCGAATGGTGCGCCACGGAGAACCGTCGGCGGACATGAAGCAGAAAATGGCGGATATGCAGGAGAAGACGAAGGCCCTGCGCGAAAAATATGCGGCCATCTATGCCGAATATCTCTCACCGGAGCAGATTGCCAAAATTTACGAGCTTGAAAAGAAAGCTGAAGAACAACGCCGACAGGAAATGCGCCTGCGCTTCGAACAAATGCGCCAGATGAACGGCCCAATGGGAGGCGGCAACCGTGGCGGCGGTTGGGGCGGCGGCGATTTCTGAGCCGCCTGGCATGACGCTGACTGGTTTTAGTAATGTTGAAAAAATAACTTCCGCAATACCCGTTCATGTTCAAGCCCGCAAACGAGAAACAATAACGGTGCCCTCTTTTGTGAAGACATCCATAAATTCCCACACGAATCTGCGTGGGGTTAGATTATCTATTATTTACAAACCAACAAACGTCATTAGCCATTATGAAAGAAATCCGAAAAAACAAATGGTCTCTCAGTCTCAACCAATTCATGGTTGCCATGCTTTGCTTCTTGGCCTTCGGCCTGACCGGCTGCCAAGACAGCGACAAAAAACTGCTGGAGAAAACCGTTGAAGGTGTCAACGAGAAATGCCCGATTGTGGTAAGCCCAGAAATCCAGATTGCCAAATTGGAACTGGAGAAGGATTATCTGACTTACTACTTCGATTACAGCGAACAATCGTACATGCTTCCCTATGAGATTGACGCGTCGCTCAAAAAGGAACTCGCAAACCAGATACTGAATGCCATCAGCCGTTTCAGCGGCGAAGAAAAGGAAATCCTCGACCTCCTGCTGAAAAAAGAGATGGGACTGAAGTTTGTCATGGACTTCAAGCGCTCGAAGAAACAAATCACTGTTAAATTCACAGCCAAGGAAATCCGCTCAAAGCTCAACAGCGCCGATAACGCTTCCGACGACAGTTCTGCAGACGAGGAGAGCGAGACGTCTTCCAATTTAGCAACGCTGAAATCTTCCGTTGAAACAGGGAAAAAATTGTTGCCGATGGACCTCGGCAACGGTATCACAATGACCGACATGTATCTCTCTAACGGTTCGCTCTATTACATCTACGAGGTCGACGAGAACCAAGTGCCGCTTGCGTCATGGAACGACGAAGTGATTGCCAACGTGAAGGCCGCCATTATCAACGAATTGAAAACGAGCGCACAGGGTGACGCGTCGAACGCCCAACTAATTCATTTGTGCTCGCAAACGGGAACGGACATCGTTTACCGTTACAAGGGAGACCAGACTGGCATCGAACACGACATTACGGTCGGCTCCAACGAGTTTTAAGTAGGTGTTCAAAATTAGTTTATACTATCCATGTAGGGATAAGCCAGTTTAATATTGCCTTGCCGCATTCTTTTGCCCCTACAACTGTCTTTCATCAGTCACGTAGCCCGCTACGCTCCTTCTTCAAGACAGCTGTAGGAACAAAATAATACGACAATTCAATATAAACTAATTCTGAACACCTACTTAATAACAGACAGAGCGGTACGTGGTCTTTTCGACTACCGCAAAGGAACTTAATAATTGGTGCTACACTTCGTTGTGCGGCACCAATAAAAAAGAGGACACCCTGACGGATGTCCTCTTTTTTGTTTGATGTTGTCTGATTAGCCAATCGTCACCAACGTGGTGCCTTCCATCACGCTGTCGCCCGCTGCAACGCAGATGCCGGTGATTTTACCATCGGCCTCAGCTGTGATGTTGTTTTCCATCTTCATGGCTTCAAGCACGAGAACGGTTTCGCCCTTCTTGACAGCCTGTCCGACGCTGACCAGAATCTTGGCAACCACACCGGGAAGCGGAGCCTTCACTGGAGCACCAGCACCGGGAGCGCCTGCGGCAGGAGCGGCAGGAGCGGCCTCAACGGCTGCAGGAGCAGCGGCAACTGCAGGAGCAGCAGTTTCATCGGCCACCTGAGTGGGTAGGTCTTCCTCTACGAGAGAAGAACCCTGCATTTCAACTTCAAAGGGAATGCCATTGACTTCCACTTTGGCAATGTTGCCAACGATGCTGTCGATGGTGACGTCATATTGTGCGCCGTTGACCTTATATTTATATTGTTTCATGTTTACCTAATTACTATATTACAATGATGCCATCAGCTGGGAAGGATTGGCCCAACCCGAACTCTGAGGCGCTAAGGTGATGATGCCTGGTTCGTCGTCGTGAACAACGGCCACATCGTATTCGATGAGGGCGAGAGAGATGACAGCCGCAATGACTGGCATTTCTTTGTCGTCGACAGCCGGATGCTTGTCGTCAACGAGGAGGTCGGCAATCGTGCCCTGCTTCTCGTCGAGACGGATTGTCACGGCATGACCGGCAATGGTATATTTAAATGTTTTCATTGAACTGCGTGTTTCACTTGATTACAATGGTATGTTGCCGTGTTTCTTGGCAGGACGCGTTTCGCGCTTGTTTTCCAACTGAGCCAATGCGCGGCAAACGCGGAAGCGCGTGTTGCGCGGCTCAATAACGTCGTCAACATAGCCATATTCGGCTGCCTTGTATGGGTTGGTGAAGAGGTCGTTGTATTCCTTCTCCTTTTCTGCCAAGAAGGCCTTCGGATCGGCTTGTTCCTTGGCGGCCTTGCCATTGAGGATGGCCACAGCACCGCTGGCACCCATAACGGCGATTTCGGCAGAAGGCCAAGCGTAGTTGAGGTCGGCCTTGAGCTGCTTGCAACCCATCACGATGTGTGAACCACCATAGCTCTTGCGGAGAGTGACTGTCACCTTGGGCACAGTGGCCTCGCCGTAAGCGTAAAGCAGTTTCGCACCGTGGTCGATGACGGCGTTGTATTCCTGACCTGTTCCCGGCAAGAAGCCCGGCACGTCAACAAACGATACGATTGGAATATTGAAGCAGTCGCAGAAACGAACGAAACGGGCAGCCTTTCTTGAGGCGTTGCAGTCAAGCACACCAGCATAAACGCTCGGCTGGTTGGCAACGATACCTACGCTCTGACCATTGAAACGGGCAAAACCGATGATGATGTTGCGGGCAAAGTTGCGCTGAACTTCGAGGAACTCTCCGTTGTCGACAACGGCACCCAGCACTTTATACATGTCGTAAGCCATGTTGGGGTTGTCGGGGATGATTTCGTTCAGGCTGTCTTCCTTACGGTCAATCGGGTCGGTGCATTCCACGCGGGGAGCACGCTCCATGTTGTTCTGAGGAATGTATGAGAGCAAACGGCGGATAAGGCCAGCAAACTCTTCTTCGGTCTTGGCTGTGAAGTGGCAAACACCGCTCTTGGTTGAGTGGACGCCAGCACCGCCGAGGTCTTCTTGAGTCACGTCTTCACCCGTCACGGTCTTGACAACCTTCGGACCGGTAAGGAACATGTAGCTCACGCCTTCAAGCATCACGACAAAGTCAGTCAAGGCTGGAGAATAAACAGCACCACCAGCACAAGGACCGCAGATGCCTGAGATTTGAGGCACAACGCCAGAGGCTTCGATGTTACGCTGGAAAATGTTTCCAAAACCAGCCAAAGCGTTCACACCTTCCTGAATACGTGCACCACCTGAATCGTTCAAACCGATGCAAGGAGCACCCATCTTCAACGACTGGTCCATCACCTTGCAAATCTTCTCGGCCATCGTCTCAGAGAGCGAACCGCCGTTGACGGTGAAGTCTTGTGCGAAAACGTAAACGAGACGGCCGTTGATGGTACCAGAACCACACACGACACCGTCACCATAAAAGTGCTTCTTCTCCATACCGAAGTCGTGGCAACGGTGGAGCTTGAACATATCCATTTCTTCGAACGACCCTTTGTCGAGCAGCAAATCAATGCGTTCGCGCGCTGTAGCTTTGCCCTTGGCATGCTGTTTCTCGATGGCTTTTTCGCCACCGCCGAGGCGTGCCTTTTGGCGACGCTCAACGAGGTCTTTGACTTTCTTTAGTTGTTCACTCATAGTCGTTTGTATATAATTATTGAGTTTTGCTATAATGGTTTCGAACGCCATTCCCGCCTAAACGGGTTTTGCATTCGTCTTATACCGCGCAAAGGTAGTAAAAAAAACGCACACATCACCCCATACGTGCGCAAGAAGTGAACCTCCTTTTTATTTTTATAAGGTGGCCATAAGAACTTTGCAGGTAAGCAGGTCTGCAATCTAAAATAATTTTGAACGCCTGCTTATATCAAGACTTTGCAAGCAATCTGTCTCTTCTCCTACGGGGTTTCGCCGCAGGGAAGGTCGACATCGGGCTCTTTCACCACGTAGCGCTTATAATAGGCCATTGCCAAAGTGGTGATTGGCAGCGCCACTATCAAACCGCCGATGCCGCCAACAAAGGCGCCGACGGAGAGGGCAAGGAGGATGATGGCGGGCGAAAGCCCCATGATGCGGCCCATGATGCGCGGCGTGACGATGACGTCTTGGATGATTTGCACAACGAGGTAAACGGCGAGGGCGCCGCCGATGAGCAACCAGAAGTTCTGCCCGGTCTCAGCGGTGCGCAACAGGGCCAGGAGGGCGCAAGGCAGAAGACCGGCCACCTGCAAATAAGGCACGAAACTGATGATGCCGATGAAGCAGCCTAAAGCGATGGGCATGGGGAAGCCCACGAGGAAGAAGCCCAACGTGAAAAGCACGCAGTTGCTCAAAGCAATGAGTAGCTGGCCGCGGAAATAGCCGCAGAGATAGAAGGTCACGTCGTTGAAAAACTGCCGCGCAAAGGGGCGGTAGCGGTGGGGAACAAACGTAATCCATATCTTGGCATAACGATTGTAGTCGAGCAACAGGAAGAAGAGGTAGAGCAAGCCGATGCAGGAGGAGACGAAGCTGACCACGAGACCGGCTGTCGACATCAGAAGGTTCCAAAGGCGCGGAAGGGCTGTTTTCAACACGACGCGGAAGTCATCCGACTCCACAAACGACATGAGATTGGTGCTCCGAGCGCCCTCCTTGAAAATATTGCGCACAACGTACGATACCGACTCCTTATCTGCCTCGCCCTCGAAATAATGGCGCAACACCACACTGAGATGGCCACACTCGTCGAATATGGGCGGGATGCAGAGCCACAAGACGCCCACAATGCCGCCGATGGCCAGCACCAATGTCAGCAACACGCTCACCACGCGGAAGCGCAAACGACAGGTGTGCTGGAAGAAATCGCAAATGGGATTGAGCAGATAAGCGGCCACGCCTGCCACCAAGAAGGGGATGAGCACCGGACTCAGATAGCTGAAGCATCCGTAGGCGGCGAAGAGCACGGCAACAAATACAAGCCCTCGCGCAAAGCGGTCGAAAGTAATCGGTTTCACAATGATGTATCTTTTTAATAAGGAAAGATTCTAAGTAATTCGAAGAGATTCTAAGGCACTCCGACAAGGCTGTCGCACGGCGGGCAATGCCATAAAAAATACGAGTGTAAAGGTAGTGCAAGCCTCAGAGAGCGCCAAATAAAATCAAAACTATTTTAAAAAAAGGGCGGTTTATTTGCTCCCTGCCTGAGTTTTCTATATATTTGCAACATGGGAAAGCTCTATTTAGTGCCAACGCCTGTTGGAAACTTGGAGGACATCACGCTCCGGGCCTTGAAAGTTTTGAAGGAGGCCGACCTTATTTTGGCTGAGGACACCCGCACGTCGGGCATCCTCTTAGCGCATTTTGAGATAAAGAACCGGCTGTGTTCACACCATAAATTCAACGAACACCAAACGGCCGATGCCTTTGCCGCCCGCATGGCGGCAGGCGAAGTGATGGCACTCATTTCCGACGCCGGAACGCCCGGCATCTCCGACCCTGGCTTTATGCTTGTCAGAGCCTGCGTGGCACGCGGCGTGGAGGTGCAATGCCTGCCAGGCGCAACGGCTTTCGTACCAGCCTTGGTGGCTTCTGGCCTGCCCTGCGAACGCTTCACGTTTGAGGGTTTTCTGCCCCAAAAGAAAGGCAGAGCCACGCGCCTGGAGAGCCTACAAACAGAAGAGCGCACCATGATTTTCTATGAATCGCCCTACCGTGTGGTGAAAACCTTGACGCAATTTGTCGAGACTTTCGGAGCGGAGCGCCGCATGTCGGCCTGCCGCGAAATCTCCAAGTTGCACGAGGAAAGCGTCAGAGGCACCATTGCCGAAGTGCTCCGCCATTTTGAGGGAAACGCCCCGCGCGGTGAATTTGTCCTCGTTGTTGAAGGCGCGGAAACGGCCAAACAGTCGGCACGCAAGGCACGCCGCGAACGCGCACGGAAAGACAGCGAAGAAGAAGATTCCACAACTGATTTCTAATAACGACATAACATACCAGAAAACTCTTTTGCCGGCCACACATATCTTACCAAAGACGCATGCCCTTCGCATGCTGGTACATGCCTTTTCTGTGTAGGCACATTCCTAAGTACAGATATACATTCCTATTAATAACGGGTAGCTTCCGCGCCACGCGCGTGACCATACCATTTGGAAGATCGGCAGACTGCTTTTCAACTAAAATACCATTAGCACAATGACTAAGAGATTCACCATTCTTGCACTGGTTGCCGCAGCACTGACATTCGGCGGTTGCCAGTCGAAACGAGAGAAGGAAAATACAACCGACCGCTCACAGGAAGTCATCGACTCCCTGCAACGGGTGTTGGCACAAAGCAATTCGGAATCGGAAGACTTGGCAAAGACCATCCAGCAAATCCGCGAGGGCTTCCGCCAAATCAACGAGGCTGAAGGCCGCGTGACGCAAGAAAACGCCGAAACGCCCAACCAGCAAGTCATCGTTGAAAACATGGCTTTCATCCAGCAGACGTTGCGCCTCAACCGCGCCCGCATCGCCGACCTCCAGCAGCAGCTGAGAAACGCAAGCCAAACGAGCAAGGAAACGAAAAGCGCCTACGAAGCAATGGTGGAAGAGTTCAACCGCCAACTCGAAAGCAAGAGCCGCGAAATCGAAGAGCTGCGCAAGCAACTGGCTGAGAAAGACATCAAGATTGCAGAGCAGAGCGAACAGATTGACCAGCTGAGCGACAACGTGGAAGATCTCACAACGAAAAACGAGGAGAAGGAACGCACCGTGGTGCGCCAAGACCAGCAGTTGCACACGGCATGGTACGTGTTTGGCACGAAGAAGGAACTTCGCGAGCAACACATTCTCGAAAGAGGCGACGTGATGCGCTCATCGAACTTCAACAAGGAATATTTCACGAAGATCGACATCCGCGTCACGCAGAAGATTCCTCTCTATTCTAAGAAAGCAACATTGCTCACGAGCCACCCTGCCGGTTCTTACACGCTTGACAAAGACGCGCAGGAGAACTACACGCTACGCATCACCAACCCCGATGCTTTCTGGAGCGTGAGCCGTTACTTGGTCATCCTCGTAAGATAATCCCTCCTAAACAAAGATGAAGCACTCCCTCATCATCACTTTGTGCCTGCTCCTCACGCTGTCGGGCTGCAACTATTCGCAGTTCTCCGCCGTTGCCACAGGAAGCGGCATGGGCGGCATGCTGGGTTCCAGCATCGGCGGCATCATCGGCGGCCCGCGAGGCTCTGACGTCGGCAGCCTCATCGGCATGGTGGCTGGAGGAGCTGCAGGCGCGGCCATTACCAGTCAGGCCAATGCCAACCACGAATACGAAGAGCCAGTCGACGTCCAAGGATATTACAACGACTACCAGTCGCGCCGCTCTTCACGCGCCACGGCCTGCCTCTCGCAATGGTCTTATCTGGAAGTCACCAACGTGCGACTCATCGACCCCAACCACAATCAGCGGCTGGACCCCAACGAGCACGTCTGTGTCACGATGGACATCTACAACCGCAGCGACAACATGATGTACGACATCGCGCCCATCATCACCTGCGACAACCGCCGCGTCGTCATCTCGCCAACAGCCATCGTCAGCGAACTGGCCCCAGAGAAGGGATTCCGCTACAAGGTGGAAATCATCGCGCCCTCAAAACTGAAGAGCGACCTCGTCACCTTCACGGTGCAATTTGGAGACAAGCGACAACGCGTAACGCTCAAGACTTTCTCTCTGAGAACAAATAGGTAAGCAGGCGTTCTGAAACACCACTCACGCTTTCCCCCACTGAAACACCCCACGAAACGATTCTTTTATCGCTATCATAAGAAGCCATAAAAGACCGCGCGACTCTGCGCCATGCCGGAGTTGCGCGGTCTTTTTATGGAAAAGAAAAACATGCTGGCAGGAAAGTCTGTTCTTCCTGCCAAAACGTCCAGCGGCAGCATCTCCCGACACACAACGCCAGTCAACTCCACAGACAGACGTTACCAACCTCCAGCGCCCGCCGCTCCTCCCAACACCATCCAACACAATAGCTTATGTCTAAACTACTCCCCCACTACAAAGCCACCCTTCGCCTGGGCATTCCCATTGCCATCGGACAAATCGGCGTCATCATCATGGGATTTGCCGACACGATGATGGTGGGCCGTTACGCCACGGAAGCCCTCGCTTCGGCGTCGTTTGTCAACAGCGTGTTCAACCTCATTTCCTTTCTGATCATGGGATACAGCTACGGTCTCACGCCGCTCGTCAGCGCCCATTGCGGCCGCGGCGAGAAACACGAAGCTGGCGGCCTGCTCAAGCAGGCGCTCATGGCCAACGGACTTTTCACGCTTGTCCTGCTCACCATCATGACCGTGCTATATTTCTATGTCGACTGCATGGGCCAGCCGCCGCAACTTCTGCCCCACATACGCCCCTACTACATCGTCATCGGCATCTCCATGATCTTCGTGGCCCTCTTCAATGCCGTGCGCCAATTCACCGATGGCACGAGCGACACCGCCACCGGCATGTGGATTCTCCTAACGGGCAACGCGCTCAACATCATCGGCAACGTCCTGCTCATCTACGGCGTCGGCCCGTTTCCCGAACTCGGTTTGCTCGGTGCTGGTCTCTCCACACTTTTCTCGCGCATATACATGGCATTAGCCATCGTTGCCGTCGTGGCCTTCCGCAAGCGCTATGCGACCTACCGCACTGGTTTCAACGCCACTCCGCTATCGTGGAAAGCCACACGCTTTGTCAACACCAAATCACTCCCCATCGGTTTGCAGATGGGCATGGAGAGCGGTGCTTTCACCTTCAGCTGCATCATGGCAGGCTGGATTGACGCCCCGTCGTTGGCCGCATTCCAGGTGATGCTCACCATCGGAACGCTCGGTTTCCTCTTCTACTACAGCTTCGGCTCGGGCATGAGCATCCGCGTGGCCACCTTTGTCGGGTTGAACGACTGGCACCAAGTGCGCCTCGCCACGCGTGCCGGACAGCACATCCTCTGCGCTATGGCCACGCTCTCCTCGCTCACCTTCCTCATCCTCGGCCCCACGTTCATCCACTTCTTCACGCACGACCCCACAGTTGTCGGCATCGCCGTTTCGCTCATCGTGCCGCTCATCATCTATCAGTTTGGCGACGCGATGCAGATTTGCTACGCCAACGCCCTCCGCGGCACCTCGCAGGTGATGTCAATGATGTGGATTGCCTTCGTGAGCTACATCGTGGTCAACATCCCAGCAGGATATTTCCTCGGATTCCCCTGCCACCTCAAGACAACGGGCATTTTCCTGGCCATCTCCCTCGGCCTCTTCACCGCCGCCCCACTCTTTTACTGGCAATTCCAAAAGGTGTTGAAGAAACATCCAGCGGAATGAGTCTTCTCTCAAAAAACACACGAACAGGTGTCCACCTGTTTAGTACTGTTGAAAGAATAAGTTGAGCAATAATGCAAGTGCAAAATTGCTCAACTTATTTTTTCCACCACTACTTAGTCTCTCGCAGCGACATATAACAAAAGCGGAATAACGCTTCTTGCTCCATTCCCTATACTTGCCAGCGAACGCGGGACGAAGCACGACCAAACGTCGCCCTGCGTGCGGTCGTGTCTCGTCCCACGTGCGGTCGTACCTCGTCCCGCGTTCGCTGACAAGTAAGGAATCTGTAGTTTTTCTCCTTAGGCTGAGGTGTAATCGTCTGTTGCGGCACCAGCATTGTAGCTCACTTTGCTTGCAAAGTGAGGGCAACGAACACGTAGCGAATATGGCCAGCGCTTTGGGGCATGACTTTGTTGGATTTTAGCCGTGTTTGTCCGCCACAATATGCGTTCCCCCTCACTTTGCAAGCAAAGTGAGCTATAGTGCTTCGCCTCAGACCTTCGCCGAATGTTCGCGCAGCGCCTCCTTGCCAACCTTGATTTTCTGGATTTTAAACACCCACTTATACCCCCAAAAACTGTGAGTTTCCCACTGGGTCGCATACAAAAAGCCCCGCGACGCTCCTTGATGAAACAAGGAATGCCGCGGGGCTTATCATTTGCCTGCCGCCTTCCGCTGCCGCTGTATTGGCGGGGCGAAAGGAGCAGAAAGACAATTATGTGTTGCTATGGCCTCAGGGCGTTGCCGCCGACGAGGCCATCAGCCGTTTTCTTGCGGTTTATCAGAACTTCACCGTTCCGAGGTTGCGGTCGACGAGAATGCCATCTTGGGCCTTGAGGTTGAACTTGCCAGCCTTCTTGGCCTTAAACTTGATGGTGAAGAGCTCGTGGCTACCTTCGTCAAGGAGGAAGTTGTTGCCACGGTTGACGAAGGTCGGATAGAGCGCCTTCTGGCCGTTGGTGTGCAAGCGGTCGTAGGTGAGGTTATCCATTTCCTTCATGCCGACCAGCGTTGTGCCAACATATTCCAATTCGTTGGTGTTGTATGGCAAAGCGAAGCTCAAGCCGTTCACGTAGTGGAGGTCCTTGCCCGACACTTTGATTTCGATGATGTCGCCAGCGGCAAACGTCTTCTTGTTTGGCGTGAGCACGAGCGAGCCGCTCACCTTGTCGTTGCTGTTGCGAACGCCGCCATCGAGTTCCGTGGTGACCACAGAGATGTCGTAAGCGTCGATGAGTCCGTTCTGGTTGATGTCGCCATCCTTCACGTAGTCGAAGTCGGCATCGCCGGCACGCAGACCCGTATAGTTCATATAAGAGGTGAGGTCGTTTTCGTCGATGCGCTTGTCGTGGTTGATGTCGCCCTGGATGAAGCTTTCGCTGCCCTCTTTCTTGAAGATATACATTTCACGACCGGAACCGAAGTCGCCAACGGCTTCCGTGATGGCAATCTTCACGTAGCGTGCCTTCGGCATGCCTTCAAACTTAAAGGTCTTCGTGGTGTTATCGCGCTTCCAAGTGAAGGCCACAGGCGCGGTCCAAGTCTGGCGGTCGGTGCTGTAAGAGACAGAGCCCTTGAGGAGCGTACCGTTGGCAGCGTCTTCACGCGGCATGTATTCGATGCGGTCGAGTTCGCTCACGGCGCGAAGGTCGAGCGTCATGTCAAACGGAACAGCTTTGGCGCCCCACTTCGTGTGCCAGCCCGACTTCTCGTCGAAGTCGAAGAGCTTGCTCACGCCCTGTCCGCCCTGACCTTCTGCGGTGCAGGTGGCCTTGATATTCTTGACAGCCCATTCGAGCGGATTGCTCTGGGTGGTGCCACTGACGGTGGTCCAAGGCGAATAGCCGTCTTTGTTCACGGCACGCACCTTGAAACTGTAGGTTGTTTCAGGCTGGAGCTCGTCGAAGGTAAATTCCGCATCGCGGATGGTTGAATACAGCATATCGCCAAATTCCACTTCATAGAAGTCGGCATTTGCCACCTTCTCCCAAGAGGGGGTGAGGGTGAAGACGCCGGTGCCGTTTTCAGTGACAACAGCCTTCGGTGCCTGCAAGCTGCCGCTGCTGACGGCGAGACGGTTTTCAGGTGCAAATTCGAAGCCGTTGACAACGACTTCCACGCCCTGTTCAACCACGTCGGCCTTGCCGAGCTTGACGAGCAACTGCGGATTCTTCTTGATCACCACCTTGGCCATTTCGGTGCCAGGCGTTGAGAAGCGGTTGAGGTTGGGAGCGGCGTTGTAGAAGTAAACGTTGGTGCCCTTCTCGAAATCTTCAAGCGAAGAAACAGCGGTGAGCTTCACGCTCTTGCCTCCCACCTTGGCGCTGAGTTTCTTGGGCTGTGCCGAAACGTTGATGCGCAGTTCCGTCTCCTTTTCGCGAACGAAACCGTTGTATCCGCCAATGGTCGGAGCGATGCTAACCGTTAGTTTCTGCTTGTCGACATGCGTATGAACGAGCGTACGCGTGTTGCGTCCGGAAAGGTATTCCTGCGTCGTGCCGTCGTCGTCGTATTCCGTGAACTCAGCATCGCTATCGGCATAGATTTCATAGGCACGGAAATCCTGGCGTATGCCGCTCGGATTGTTGTTGGGATTGGTCATCGGGATGATGGCGTCGGCCTTGACAAAGACAGGGAGCTTCCAGAGCGGCGCGTCGAAGTTGTTGATGATGCGTCCGCCAGTGTAAACGTCGCCCGTGTAGTAGTCCACCCACTTGCCGTTTGGCAGATAGATGCCGTTGCGCACGTCGTTGCCTTCCTTGTCCATCTTGGTGTCTTTATAGATTGGAGCCACGAGGAAGGAAGGACCATACATAAACTGATACTGAGTTTTCGTGCCGAGGGTATAGTCGCTCGGATAGTCGAGGAACATGGCGCGAATCATCGGTTTGCCGTCAACGGCCTCAGCAGCGATGCTGTAGGTGTAAGGCATCAGTTCCGACTTCAGTTTGAGGTAAGAGCGGTTGATGCTCGTTGCCGGCTCGCCGAGCACATGCGGATATTTCGGGTTGCTGCCCCAGCCGTCCATGTTGAGTTCCATCGGCGTGAAGGTCTTCCACTGAAATTCGCGCACATTGACAGGCACGTTCTTTCCGCCAAAGATACCGTCAACGTCCGACGTGATGTTGGGTTGTCCGGAGAGTCCAGAACCGATGAATGTCGGGATGTGGAAGCGAATGTATTCCCAGTCGCCGCCAGTCTGGTCGCCGCTCCAAATACCAGCATAGCGCTGTGTGCCAGCCCAGCCGTCGAGAGAGATGATGAACGGACGGGCATTTGAGCCATAGTAGGGCATCACTTCGCCAACGTCGGCCACACCGTTGAGGCCGAAGCTATAGCCGGCGCCCACCCAGGCAACGTCGGTTTTCAGAACACGCACACCAGCGTCGCGCACTTCCTTGATGATGTCGCGCTGAAGCAATCCTTCAACGCCTTCGCGCGGATGGAGGTCGCTCTGGGTCCAGAGTCCCACCTCTACGCCCTTTGAGCGGGCATAATCGCCAAACTGCTTGAGGTTTTGGATGTTGCCGTCCAGCGTACCGGTCTGGCCGTAGCCAGCACCGTAGCCGTCGTTAGGCAGAAACCATCCGAGGGGCATATCGTTGTTGAGGTAACGGTCGATGGCAGCGCGGGCAGAGAACTGGTAGTTGTTTTTCTCCCCATTGAGGCTTTCCTTGATGCCGCCGTTGTCCTTCTGGCTCTCGTTGTAGCGCTTGCCGTCTTCATAGAGCATGAAGCCGTTTTCCGCTTGCTTCCAGTAGTCGCGGTTGTAGGCGTTGAGGTGGCCCTGATAGAAGCCAAACTTTGGCAGGAGCACGGGATTACCGGTGAGCTGATAGAAGTCGTTGAGGAGTTCAACGGCACCGTTGTCAACCATGACGAAAGCGTCGAGATAATCCTCGTCGTGCGTCAGCACCACCTTGCCTGGCTCCGTTGCGCCGAAGTCATAACGGCCCGGCTTGAAGGTGTACCACATCACGCCGTAGCCGCGGGTGCTCCAATAGAAAGGCGTTGGAGAAGCCACACCGCCGTCAACCCAGTTGTTGGTGTTGACGATGGCAATGCTCTTGCCCTTGTGTGAGAAGCGTCCGTTTTGCACACCGCCGCCGAAGAAATATTCATCAGGACGCGCCGCAAACGTCAGTTTGGTTTTGCTCTTGTCGAAAACCACCGGTGCGATTTCGTCAACCACCGTTTCGCCCGTCTGCTTGTTCACGACGGAGAAAAGGCCCGTGGTGCAGTTGATATTGATGGCAGCGCGTGAGGTGGATATGGCGACTGTGCCGTTTTGCTTGCTCACGGTCACACCGCCAGTGGCGCGGCGGGCGTTGGCCGTCAGGATCTGCGCTGCAGGCTTGGCCTTCGGATCGCGGAGGATGCCGCCATTGTCGTCGCGGAAGATGCGCACGATGTTAGGTCCGTAGAAGTCGAACATCATCATCTTGCCATCGGCATAGATGACTTCAACGGTTGTTGGGTTGATTTGCCGAACATCGGCAATGAGCTGCGAGCCGGCCGTCTGCGTTGTGGTTGGCAACGGCAGGGGTTTGGCGTCAAGCGCAGCACTGCCAACAAGGGTCAGCGGCAACGCCAAAGCGATGGCGGCGCAGCGCCCTGTGAGGTTCTTGCGATTTTTTTTCATTGCGTATAGTGTGTAATTGTGTTTTGTATGCAGAAATCAATCTGAACAGGCTGCTGTTCAGTCTTCAAAGTTAAACAAAAAAATGCAGATGGTGTCACGCGGAAAAGAAAAAGGTGTTCTGAAAATATGGAACCGAATCTGCGAGACTCAAAATCCTTATTTTCAGGACACCTTCTATGGCTTTCCAAACGGCGGTTGGGCCAACTGCCGATGAGTTTTTTATTTAGTAATGATAAGTCATTACTTGTTTTCGAAACGGCTGTAGACCACGTCCATCTTGACGAGTCCCTGCGGCCCGCCCTTAAGCATGGTGCTGTACATTCCCAACTGGTTTTTCACACTGTGGATAACGGTGGAGACAACGCCGTAACTGTTGGTCGACGTCGTGGTCACGACATCCACTGGAATGAGGTACACCTTGTTCCAGTCGGGGTTTTGCGCTTCCCAAGCGGCCCATTTCGCCTTGCGAACGGCCTCGCTGTCTTGCGGCGTGACGCCAGCTTCCCTGTCGCGTTTGTTCTTCAGATTGGTGATGAGGCGCGAGATGTTTGAGAAGGAGTAGGCGTTATAGGTTGTGTTGTATTTTGCCAGGAAAGAATAGGAATCGTCGGTGACGCGACTGTTTTCGAAGAACGAATAGGCCATACTCTTCGGCACGAGCATGATGCGCTCCGGCGCACCGATGGCGTTGGCGGTGTGGTTGTTGGTGTTGACCGTGGTCAGGGTGACAGAGGCCGCGTTAATCGTGTCGTTGTAATGCGCTCCATCAACGATTTCATTCATCGGCAGTTCCAGTTCGGTGAAAAGTCCGGCTGGCGACTTGATATAGGTGTAGTCGTTGTCGGGGTTGAGCATCGAAGCCGGAATCGTATTATCGATCATGGTTTGCTGGATGACTTCCTGCGTGGCAGCCATGCGCTGCATACCGTTGACGATGGTGTCTTTACCCTTTTCCGTGCTGTGGTAACGGAAGAAGATGTCGAGCGTGGAAGTACGCGCCTGCGCCATCGAACCGACGCCGCCCTTTATCTGGAAATAGAAGCCGGGGCAGACGTGATGGATAAACTGGTAGGAATTGCTGTAGAACTTAGGATTCTCGTAGTATTTCTCAACGAGGAAACGTCCGTAGTCCTCTGGCAGACGCACCACGATGTTGCGGCTGAGCGACGTGATGGAATCCGGACGGCTAAGGTCTTTGATGGCATAGCTCAGCGTGGTGCGCTGGCCCTTGCCCGGCGTGTAATAGTCTTCGGGCGAGAGGTTGGTATAGAAATTCTCGTTTTCCTTTATCACCTTGGCCGTATCAAGCTCCTGCACGGCGAGCTTCATCGTCTGCAGCGAGTCGCCGTAATAGTCGTTGATGAAAATGCGAATGGCGCAGGAGTCGATAATCAGTTTGCCCTCGGCATCGGTCAGCATCTTCTTGCGCTCTGGATAGATGGTGTTTTCGAGCACATTAAACTGCGCCATGAAGTTGCACGTGGTCTTGGCACGCGTTTCTGGGTCAACCACGCAACCAAGATAGCTGTTGTTGGTGTTGGCCAACACGGAGTCTGAAAGCACGGTGCGCGATTTGACGCTAAACGTCTGCTGGGAACTTGCCACCACGTCTTGGTCGGGCATAACGCCGGAGCCAATGGCAGCCGTGTCGTCGTCGCAGGCTGCGAAGAACACCGCAGAAATGGCAACAGCCATGAAAAGGCGAATGGATTTGCTGAATATTTTTTTCACGTTGAGTTGGTTTGTTTGTTATGGGGAGCCGAATGGCTATGCTTTTGCGTGGCAAATTTACGTAGCATTTTTGAAACGCGGTGGTTTCTTATTACTATTTTTTCCTAATTCACTGATTTCTCCGTGATTTTCCAATCAGGAGTTTGCCTCCTCAGAGATGTTTTTCCCTGCTTGGAGCCGTCAGACTCACGCCTCAAAAGCCGCCGTCGGCGCTTGGATGGAAGAAGCGCAAGGCGGACCCAATCCCCCCGCTTCTCACTCCACCTCCAGCTTCATCCAAACGCCCTTATGGTCGGTTGGCCACACGCCGAGAGGCTTGATGAAATTTTCGCGCGTTGGATTCGGGCATCGGCGACTGTATGCAATGCAGCCTTCAGGACCAAAGATGCGACAGTCCGTCACCCGCGCATTCTTTCCCTTATACCACAGATAATCTATGCGGTCGCGCTCGTCAGCCAAAGGCGCCCACGTCAGTTTTTGAGGCGACACGTCTGGGTTGTCTGATGGGAAGGTGAAGCCGGGATGCGTCAAAACATTCGGATAGAAGGTGCGGTAGGCATCGCGAAAGCCAGCCTCAGCGAGGAGCGACGTCACGGTCCAGGGAACAACCAAGCCGTGATGGTCATAAAGGTAACGCGTGGCCTCCGTCCAGTCTTCATGCGAAGGTTCGTTGAAGTCGCCGCCAATGACAACGGTATATCCCGCTGCTTCGTCTTTCTTGGCCTGCTCGATAAAGCAGCGGATGGCATCGTCTCGCTGCGACTTGACATTGCGCTCGAGCACTTCTTCAACGGTACGGGGAATGGGTATCTCGCGAAACGAACTGCCATCGTAGCCCCTCACATTGTAGTAGGCATCATCGAGATAATCGAGATGGGCAGTATAGACCGCCATTTTTTTACCCTTGTCATCACAGAGCAGACGGTAGATAGAACCGTGGTCGTTGTGTTCAGGAAAAACGGTGAGGGAATCGGTGATGGGGTAACGGCTGAGCAATCCGGTGTCCTTACTTTTGAAACTGTAATAGGTCAGTCCGCGCTGAAGCAGCGACTGGGTCAGCCGCCGGGTGAAGTTGGTGTTATGATAGTTACGCACTTCGCTGAGCGTGACAAAATCGGGCTTGAGGCGAACTATCTCCTCCACGATGGCATCATAGCCGCCCTTAACCTTCGTGCCTTCCTGCCAGATATTCCATTGCAAAATCGTAAATTCCTCGGCCCGTGCGGTCGACGGCACAAGCCATGTGCAAGCTGCAAGCACCATCAGAGAGAGGGCCTTCGTTCGGAAAAAAGAAAGAATTTGTGTCAGCATTTTCTTATCGGTATTTTGTGATAGTTGGTTAATCGTTCGAAGCGGAGAAGGGATGGATTCTGGAAGCGGAGCGAATACGGCAGCAACCGCCGCCAGGCAAGCAGGAAAAAGACGGTACATCGTCGGCATTGATAGGACAGATTTTTTCTGATCACCCTCCCACGACCATTCTCCACAGACAAAATTACGTTTTTCAGACGAGCTATTCGGTTTGAACTTCGTATATTAATTGAAAAACATGTTGTACCTTTGCACGTTCAAAACCCTTTACCGGGATTCTCACCCCTTTTCAACCAAAGCAAAAGCCTTTAAAAAATACAAATCATACATGGTATCAGTTGATGGATTGACCGTCGAGTTTGGCGGCACCACCCTTTTCAAAGACATTTCATTTGTTATCAACGACAAAGACCGCATTGCCCTAATGGGAAAGAACGGCGCGGGAAAGAGCACGTTGCTCAAGATTCTGGCAGGCGTGCGCCAAGCCTCGCGCGGCTCGGTCTCAGCCCCAAAAGACACAACGATTGCCTATCTTCCCCAGCACCTCATGACGGAAGACGGACGCACGGTGTTTGAAGAAGCCTCGCAAGCGTTTGCACACCTCCACAAGATGGAGGCGGAAATTGAGGCAATCAACAAGCAACTTGCGGAGCGCACCGACTACGAGAGCGATGAATATATGGCACTGATTGAGCAGGTGGCCACCATGAGCGAGAAGTTCTATGCGATTGACATGACCCACTTCGAGGAAGACGTGGAGAAAACGCTGCTCGGACTGGGATTTGAGCGCACGGACTTCAACCGTCAGACGTCGGAATTTTCTGGCGGATGGCGCATGCGTATCGAACTGGCCAAGATGCTGCTACAAAATCCCGACGTATTGCTCCTCGACGAACCGACGAACCACCTCGACATCGAGAGTATCGGATGGCTGGAAGATTTCCTCATCCAGAGTGGCAAGGCCGTGGTGGTGATCAGCCACGACCGCAAATTCGTTGACAACATCACGACGCGCACCATCGAGGTGACGATGGGACGCATCTACGATTATAAGGTCAACTACTCTGAATATCTGCGACTGAGAGCGGAACGCCGCGAACAGCAGATGAAGCAGTATGAGGAACAGCAAAAGATGATTCAGGAGACGAAGGATTTCATCGAGCGCTTCAAAGGCACGTATTCCAAGACCTTCCAGGTGCAGAGCCGCGTGAAGATGCTGGAAAAACTGGAACTGGTGGAGGTGGACGAGGAAGACACCTCGGCATTGCGTCTCAAGTTCCCGCCGTCGCCGCGCAGCGGCCAGTATCCGGTCATTATGGACGGCGTTGGCAAGGCCTTCGGCGAGAAGCGCATCTTCGCCAATGTGTCGCTCACGATTGAACGCGGCGACAAGGTGGCCTTCGTGGGAAGAAACGGCGAAGGTAAGTCCACCTTGGTGAAGTGTATCATGAACGAACTGCAGCACGAGGGCTCCCTGCAACTCGGCCACAACGTGCAGATTGGCTATTTCGCACAAAACCAGGCTTCGCTGCTCGATGGCGAACTGACCGTTTTCCAAACCATTGACGACGTGGCGAAGGGCGAAATCAGAAACAAGATTCGCGACCTCTTGGGCGCGTTTATGTTTGGCGGCGAAGCGAGCACGAAGAAGGTGAAGGTGCTTTCGGGCGGAGAGCGCACGCGATTGGCATTGCTGAAACTGCTCTTGGAACCCGTCAACCTGCTAATTCTCGACGAACCGACTAACCACCTCGACCTGCGCACAAAAGACGTGCTGAAGCAGGCGCTGAAGGACTTCGATGGAACGCTCATCTGTGTCTCACACGACCGCGACTTCCTCGACGGACTGGTTACGAAGGTCTATGAATTTGGACACGGACGCGTGCGCGAACATCTCTGCGGCATCTATGAATTCTTGGAGAATAAGAAGATGGAGAGCCTGCAAGAACTGGAACGCAAATGATTTATGGGACGCCTTGAAACCATTGTTTCGGGGCGCCCCATAAATAGTTTACAATTATAATAATAGCTCCCCTCCTGATGCCGCCCGCCCAAATGCCGCTCTGGAAATTGTTTTTCGACAAACTTAAAGTTTCCAACATCACGTTGGGCGCCTGCCCCGTTTTTTTTGTAAGCCCACCTGCCATTTCTCCCAATGGCAACAAGAAAGGCTGAAAAAACAAGAAAACTTATGCGTGTTGATAAGTTTTTTATTGCTAATTTTGTAGCTGATAAACAGATAGACGTTTTTCAGACCTGGAACTTGGCGAGGTTCCAAGGAAGCAGTCGCTGGTTTTTCAACGCTGCGGCTGGATAAAACCCTGTCCCAATACTTTATGAAATCTGAAAGACGAGTCGATAACCCCATGCTCTGCAATGGCAAAAACATAGGAATGATGGAAGATATTAACAACACAGAAGTACGGAACAACATCATAGAGGCTGCCGTGAAGGCTTTCCACAAAGACGGCATCAAGGCGGTCACGATGGACCACATCGCGCATTTGCTGTCTATGTCGAAGCGAACGCTCTATCAGGTGTTTCGCGACAAGGAGTCATTGCTATTGGCCTGCATCAAGAAACACCAGGAGGAGGAGCGGCTTTTCGTTGAAAAGACCAAGTGCAAAACCGACAATGTCTTGGAGATTCTCTTGAAGTTCTTCAAAATGTCGCTCGACGATGTCCGCCACGTCAACCCGAAGTTCTTCACCGAGATGCGTAAATATCCCAACATCGTGGCCTACCATCGTGAAGTCAGCAAGAAGCACGCCATCGAAGGCGTTGCCTTCATGCAAAAGGGCATCGAACAGGGGATTTTCAAGAAAAACATCAAATTCGAGATTGTGGTGCCTTTCATGCAAAGCAAAATGGATACGCTGATCAACAACGAAATCTTTGAAGGCTACACCATCAGGGAGATTTTTGTCAACACCATCATGGTGATGCTGCGCGGATGCTGCACGGAGAAAGGCACGGAGATGATAGACAAATTCATCGAGCAATGGAATCTCTCGGAACAGGCTTTACCTGCTGAATAAGCAAGCGACATCCGACGACGAGCCAAACGACCTCTCAATAGATATGACGATGCCCGGAAAACCAAGGACTACCCTTTGGCTTTCCGGGCATCGTCGCGTCTGCCAACTGCCATCAAAAAAATACGACTTCCCAAACACAACGGGAAAACTTCTCCGCCATTTCATACTGCCTGCCAGGAAGTGCCTTCTTGAACTTTCCTTCAGTCCTTCCGCTCCTCGTCTTTCTTCAGGCAATTGCCGAAAATACCGACAGAGGTTTCCTTCAACGAAGGTTCGAATTGGTTCCACGGGCGATAGCCCGCCGCCCCGTCAAAGTGCTGGCCTGCCAAGGCGAGGGTGAGGACACTCATGCGCGTGTGGCTGCCGGCAAACCAAGGGGCATCGCTCACGGCTTTCAGGCAGGAGATGGTGGTGGCACCAGTGGTCAGGACATCGTCGATGAAAAGGATGTGCTTGCCCATGATTTCTTCTGGACGGGCCACGACGAAGGCGCCACTGACGTTCTTCATCCGCGCTTCGGGCGAAAGGAGCGTCTGGGTCGGCGTGTCAACGCCGCGAATCACGGCCGTGGTGCAGACGGGCAGTCCCGTCACCTCCGACACGCCATAGGCGATTTCCGCACTCTGGTTGTAGCCGCGCTCGTCTTCCTTGCGCTTGTGGAGCGGCACGGGCACGATGAGGTCAACGCCGTCGAAGAAACCGTGGTGGTCCATCGCACGGCCCATCGCGCGGCCCAGCAGATGGCCAATTCTAATCATGCCAGCGTATTTCAGCGCATGGATCATCTCTCCGACATTGCTTCCCGACGTATATTTCAACCACGATGCCGCACGCTCCACGGGCGTCACGCCCCAGAAGAGGCGCTCAACCACATTGTCTGGCTCGCCGAAGATGCCAGTTTGCTGGATGTCCGACAAGCAGGCCGTACAGAGAATTTCCTCGTCGCAGCGCAAAATTCGGCGACACACGAAGCATCGCCTTGGCGCAAACAACATTTGGAGATTTCTCCAGCTCTTGAACAGACTGACAACGAAACTCATGGCGGACTGGTTATCGTGGCAACAATCGGAAACGTCGGAGCGGCAATCAGATGCGGTTGTCGTCGCCGTCGGGGAAAATCACCTTCGGCTTGTGGGTGGCTGCCTCTTCCGGCGTCATGAGGGCGAAACACATGATGATGACTTCGTCGCCGACCTGGAATTTGCGTGCAGCAGCTCCGTTAAGACAGATGCAGCCCGAACCGCGCGGCCCTTTGATGACGTAGGTCTCGATGCGCTCGCCATTGTTGTTGTTCACCACGTGAACGTGTTCGCCTTCCAGGATGCCAGAGGCGTCCATGAGGTCTTCGTCAATGGTGATGCTGCCCATATAGTGGAGGTTGGCCTCCGTGACCACGGCGCAATGTATCTTTGATTTCAAGAAACTCAGTAGCATGTTTTTTCTTTATAATGTGGGTAAATATTGAAGCCAACTTAGGCGTTCAATCGAAAATATTGAACGCCTAAGATATCAAGCGGATGTTTCAGACGCATGCCGAACACCCTGTTTTTTTATCCGCGATATTTCATATTATCAATGAGACGAACGGGGCGCTGACCGCAATAAACGGTGATGCAGCCCACGATGTAATCCGTGTCGTTCCAATCGCTGACAGGCTGCAACGTGATGCCGTCAACAATCTCGAAATATTCCACCTCGAGGGCGTCAATGGCGTTCAGGCGGTTCACCACCTCGTCGTGGGTCTCGGCCACCGTGTGGCTCTTCGAGAAGTCGACGCTTTCAAAGAGCACCTTCGAGATGTTCACAGCCGTTGCCTTTTCCTCCGGTGTGAGCAGGGCGTTGCGGCTGCTCAATGCCAGTCCGCTTTCTTCGCGCACAATGGGGCACGGGCAGAGCTGCAAAGGAAGGTTGAGGTCTTTCACCATCGCACGGATAACGGCAATCTGCTGGAAATCCTTCTCGCCGAAATAGGCACGCGTTGGTTTCACCATATAAAACAACTTGCTCACGATCTGGCACACCCCGTTGAAATGTCCCGGGCGGCGTCCGCCTTCCATGACGGTGTCGATGGGCGGATAGCTGAAATGGCGCGTATCGGGTTCGGGATAGATTTCTTCAACGCTCGGCGCAAACACCACGTTGGCCCCAAGGCTTTCCAAGAGCGCACAGTCGGCTTCGGGCGTGCGCGGATAGTTGGCTAAGTCGGTCTTGTCATTAAATTGGGTGGGATTGACAAACACGCTGACCACTGTCACGTCGTTTTCGCCCACACTACGCTTCACCAATGAAGCATGGCCTGCATGAAGAGCGCCCATCGTGGGCACGAGTCCAACCGTCTGGCCGTTTTCACGGGCAGAAGCCAGACTGTTTTCAAGTTCTTTTACAGTTTTTGCAACAATCATTGTGCTGATAAATTTTGAATTGAATTGCAAAATAACAGATTTATATCCATATAGCTTCAAAACCGAGCCAAGAAATCCCTTTTTTAACATATCGGAAAGGATTAAAGCCCTAATAACCACGCATGTCCATTTTTTTTCGTAACTTTGCAGTGAAAATATACTCACATAAAAATGACGAAAGCTAAAAAGATTCTCTTCATCAATCAAGAACTTTTGCCGTACGTTCCAGAGAGCGCCATGGCAACAGCCGGACGAAAACTCCCGCAGGCCATTCAAGACGGAGGAAGAGAAATCCGCACATTCATGCCCAAGTGGGGCAACATCAACGAACGACGTAACCAACTCCACGAAGTCATCCGCCTTTCTGGTCTAAACATCGTGATTGACGACACCGACCATCCGCTCATCATCAAAGTGGCCTCCATCCAGGCTGCACGCATGCAGGTTTACTTCATCGACAACGACGACTACTTCCACAAGCGCCTCATGATGACCGACGAAGACGGAAAGGAATATGAAGACAATGCTGAACGCGCCATCTTCTATGCCCGCGGCGTGCTCGAAACGCTGAAGAAACTCCGTTGGAGCCCAGATGTCATCGTCTGCCAAGGATGGATGTCGGCCGTTGTGCCACTCTACATCAAGACGGCTTACCGCGACGAAGCATCGTTCATCAATTCAAAGGTGGTGTTCTCAGCCTACAACGAAATGCCGAAGGACGCTCCTGTGCCCAACCTCAAAGAATGTCTGGCTTTCCGCAACGCGAAGATGGAAATCATCGAAGGAACGGGCATCGATTTCAGCAAACCAGAATCTATCGGACAGTTGGCCATCAAGTTTGCCGACGGATATATCCAAGGAGAAGAGGGTGCGCAGCCTGAACTGACAGAATATGCCAAGCAATGTGGCATCCCAACCTTTGATTTCCCAGGACTCGACAACATCAGCGAGAAATACGGCGAAATCTTCGACCAGGTATTCTCTACTGACCCGGAATAAGACCAAAGGGGGCAAACCAAAGCCCGTCACGCATAAAACCAAGCAGCGAAGCATCGAAAACAAGCCGATGCTTCGCTGCTTTTCTTTTTACATGCCCGCCAACGGGACTTCTATTGCCATTTCGCGAAAGGCGCCATGTTATCGATTCGCGGCCGCTGGTAGCATTACCTTCGGCCGCGAGTAGCGTTACCGTCGGCCGCGAGTAGCGCTACCAGCGGCCGCGAGTAGATGACTTCTTATTATTCCCTGGAAAACATCCGTCGGCCACGCCGGGATTTTAGCGTCTGCCACATGAAAGCAGGGGGCTTCAAACGCTGAGGGCAAGGGAGATTTCACGCGCGCCGACGCCACCCGTCAATCAATGTCAGGGCAAGCGAAACGGCAGCAAAGGCCACACCAACAAGGCACACCGCAGGCCAGGCACCACGCTCCCAAGCGATGCCGGCGCAAAAGGTGCCGAGAGAACCGCCGATGAAGTAGGTGGTCATGAAAAGGGTGTTGGCACGATTGGAGGCTTGGGGAAGTTCCTGAATGCACGCACTCTGGTTGCTGAGCTGCAGGCACTGCGTGCCGACATCAACAATGACGACCGCAGAAATCAGTCCCACATAGGAGTCGCGGAAGACGTAGGCCACCATCCATGCCAGAATCTGAAGACAACCGCCGCAGAGACTGAAACGGTGGACGCCGAAACGGTGGACATATTTGCCGATGCGGCTGGCAGCAAGGGCGCCGGCAACGCCACAAAGGCCGAGCATGCCCACTTTGTCGCTACCGGCGGAAAACGGGGGCTGGGCGAGATGGAAGGCCATGCACGACCAGATGGCGAGCATGGAACCGAAAGCGAAACCGGCTCTGGCGGCATTCAGGCGTATGCGGGGATGCCCGCAGACGATTTGCCAAAGGCTCTTCATCAAAGCGGCATAGCGACCCTCGAAATTACGCTTCATATCGGGAAGCACCATGAGGGTGACGCCCATGCACACCACCATCAACACGGCGGCGATGAAGAACATGGGGCGCCAACCGAGCCAGTTGCCGACATACCCGCTAACAACGCGCGAAGCCAAGATACCAGTCAGGAGGCCGGAGAGCACAATGCCGATGTTGCGGCTCTTGTTGGCGGGTTCTGAAAACTGGCCTGCGATGGGGATAAAAATCTGCGGCACCACCGAGCAGGCGCCAATGATCAGCGAGGCACCCCAGACGACGGCGATGTGGCCAGCTGTGGCAATGACAAGGGCCATCAGGGCGGCCACGAGCATATTGACCATGACGATGCGGCGGCGCGAATAGAGGTCGCCCATCGGAATGATGAAGAAGAGGCCGAGGGCGTAGCCAATTTGCGTGATAACGGTTATCAGGTTGGCCTGAGCCTCACTCACATGCAAGTCGGCGCGGATGAGCTCCAGGAGCGGTTGGTTGTAATAACAGTTGGCCACCGTGAATCCGGCAATGACGGCCATAGCTGTTAATATACTCATGGAGATTCCGGCGTTTTCTTTGAGTTGTATCATATCGGTTGGTTCTTTCTGTTTAGCTATGGTGAAGGTATAAGTTGACCAATTTTGAGTTATATTTCCTTGCCCATCAAATCGCTCAAGGTAGGGTGTTCAAAATCCAGAAAATTAAGTAGATGGAGATTGTGCGGAAAAAGCCTCGTTTGCGGCCCTGCGCGGGCTGAAAGCCCAACAAGTCCAGAGCCCAGGGCAACGCCCTGGGTACCATGTCCCCATTCCCTACGTCCTGTAAGGGCAAAAGTAAAAATCAACCATTCGCCCATACTTTTGCCCTTACAGGGCGAAGGGCTTTATACCCTGGTACCCAGGGCGTTGCCCTGGGCTGGGAACTGGCTGCCCTTTCAGGGCGCTCGCGGCGAAAGTTGCGGGGGATTGCCCCTGAAAGGGGCGCATATTCCAGGATAGGGGCTTGCCCCTATCTCTCGCCGCAGCTCATCAATTCTCGCTTCTGCC
>OCSG01000135.1_pt1 | contig 81236 bp, 68 predicted proteins | sample 1538831 | NCBI WGS metagenome assembly OCSG01 (sample SAMN04571729, study PRJEB22368) | human gut metagenome | biome: human gut; material: stool | host: Homo sapiens | place: Luxembourg | collected 2012-09-20 | reverse complement strand
ACAGCAGCAGCGATAAGTGTTTTTTTCATTTGAGTAGTACTCCAATTGAAGTTGTAAAACTTGCAGAAAGTTCAAATTCCTAGCAAGAATTTATCTGCACCGTCATTCTGATAAAAACGAGTCATGCAAGCAACAAAATCTGTTGTATTTACGCAAAAACAACGGTTTTCAATGAAAAACAATATATTTAATCAATAAAAAGTTGTTGTTTTACAACAAATCAGCTTTATGTATTTTGGTTTTTTCGTCGTCAAAAAGTGCATCTGCCCAGAGCTGCATCACGACTCGTCTTCTATCCAAAAGGTCGCTTCGTTGATAAGCTAAAGTTGTTTGTGTTCCTGTGGTATGCATGAGCGATTTCTCGGCTGCTTCATTGTCAATATCGTTTTCAGCGCACCAATCTCTGAAGGTCGAACGCATTCCGTGCATGGTGCACGCCTGATTTAATGCAGTCCTCAAAAATTTCCTTGGCGTTTCCCGACGTATTGGCGTCTTTCCGTCTACAGAAAATATGAATTCTCCCTTCGATTCTTTTCTAATTTCCTTTAATAATGAGATGACTTGCTGAGATAGCGGAACTCTGAACGGAAATTCTTTGCCGTCTTTTCGACGCGATGGAGGGCAAAGCCAAACTTTCTCTTTCCAGCTTATCTCTCTCCAATGGGCTTGAGTAAATTCAACAGTGCGGGTTGCAGTAAGAACGCCGAACAGCAGGGCTTTTGCCCCGATAGAACTCTCTTGTTGTAGTTTGGGAATGATGGCTTTTAATTCCGTAAAGGAAAGAGATTTGAAATGCTGGGTTGAATTGCATTTATTTGCGGGAGGGAGAAATAAGTCGAGGTTTCCTTTCCAGGAAGCTGGGTTGTTCCCGATAAATAGATTTTCATTGATCGCATAAGCGAAAATTTTCTCTAACCTCCCCCTTACACGGGAGGCGGTCATCGTTTTGTTTATCCATATGGGACGAAGTATTTTTAGGATGTCTTTTCGGTCGATTTCATCGATGAATTTTTCCCCAATGACGGGAAAGGCATAAGTGCTTATAGAAGAGCTCCAAGACTGCTTTTGAGCCGGATTTTTCCATAATCGAACCGAGGCTAAGATTTCGATGACTCGCCGTGCATAGTCCTTAAAAAGAACCGGGTGCTGTTTGGCTTCCATTAATGCAGAAGCCTTTCCGCTGAATTGAAGAGATGTTTTTAACAGAAAGGCAAATTGTTTAACTTCCGATAACGGCTTTTTACTGGCGCTTCCGAGTGCTAAATCGCAGACGCGGCCTTTAGGATCGAGATAGCGAAAAAAATAATTTCGATATCTTCCGTTGCCCCGAACTCGTACGTATAGATGAGGCTCTAATCGATGGGTGCCGTCGGGTAATTCAAATATTTGCCTTTTGCTGAAGCGGCCGATTTTTGCATGAGACATACCAGTGTGTCCTCCAATGTGTTAAATGAAATCAGTCTCTCAATTACAGAGGATCGCTGGCTGTCTTTTCCTCCAAAATGATTGGGTAGTTTCGGCCTCTAGGCGGTGGCGATTTTTCAAGAAAATACATAAGATGGAAAAAGCGAAAATTCGCTAGAATAATTAGGACTCACCCCGGTAAGACGACCCAACAGAAAAAGACGAGGAACATAAATGCGGCCTGTGCGTCTCAGAAACTACATCTTCTATTTGTTGGCTCTTACAATTACCTTGCCGCTGCTGGTGTTGAGCTACTCTCAGTACCGGATGATTGAGCAGGAGATCCGTAAAGATGATCTCCTCCTGGTGGAAGATGCGTTAGCACTGTCCAACAATATTAAAAATAGAGTTGATTCCGCGAAAACCCTCGTTGTGATGTCTGCAAGCACACTGCAAGTCTATGGGACAGAGGACAAATCAGCCTTACGAGCCATCCTAAAAAGCATTTTGACGGAAGTTCCGTATTTCTTAAACATCCACTACGGTGATGTGAATGGAGACGTCATCGTTTTTGAGCCTCCTAAGAATGCACGGAATGAAAGTAATGAGGGCGTGTCTCACACAAATAGGGATCATTGGAGTCACATCCGCAATCGGGACTCGGTTTATATATCTGACGTCATTATGGCGACCGGTGCGGCAAACGTTCCCATTGTGAATATTTGTGCGCCGGCAATAAACAAGTCCGGAAAGATCATCGGTTATGCAGTCTCTGCTCTTGATTTAAAGAGTCTGTACGAAGATGTGGTATCAGGCTTAGATATTCAGGACAGCGCTGTATATATCTTGGACAAGAAGGGTGCGCCTATCTACGCGACCGATCATGTTAATTCTCCGGAACCCTTGATTCCTTCCAAGGTTTTAAAAGAACTCGTCGCAAATAAAGAAAACGCTCAGGTTTTATCCAGGAACGATGCGTCTGATTTAGTCGGCGCGATCAGAGAGATACCGGGGCTTGGCTGGTACGTCGGTGTTTTTAAGAAGGAAGAGGATAGAGAATCAGCAATCATCTCGATGGCGGCGACAAACAGCCTGATCTTCTTCTTCCTTTTGCTAGTAACGTTTATTTTGGCTTCCTACTCTGTTCGTCCCTTGACCGAGTCTGTTAATAAACTCATTGAGCAGGTGAGAGAAGGCAAGGCCGTTCCGACTGAAGCGGAAAAAGTCCATCATCCCGAAGAACTCGTTGAGCTTCAGAAAGCTTTCTGTCGCTTGTTGGTGAAATTGAAATCTCACCAGAAATCTGAAGGCGCGCTTAGTGAACTGAGCGAATCTGATGTCCAAAAAGAAGTCGAGCTTCTTAAAGAACAATATGAATTCCTGCAGGCGCTGATTACCCTTCTGCCGTCTCCGATGGCCATTGTGGATGAAAACGGCTTTGTTCGTTTCTTAAATCAGTCCGCCTCTAAGTTCTTTGACAAAGCAGTAGCCGGAGCGAATTTCGCTCAAATGCTCAAAGAAAAGTTTGAAGAAGACAATTTCGGATTTAACCTTCACGGCATGTCAGAAGAAAAAATCCTCAAGACCAAGGATACGAGGGAGGATTTCCTGCTTCAGAGAAGAGAGTTGCCGCCGATCAAAGGAACACGACGCAGTGTTTACTTACTTTCGCCGTTCAAAGAGCCCGACTGGAATTCGAAATAAGACACGCCTAAAGAAGGCAGGAACTTTTCCAGCACATCTTTCACCGAGAGGATGAGGCTTCGGTCATTGGTGCATGGGTGGCAGTCAATATGTTCCGCGTTCAAGATTCTGCTGTCGATGTAGAGCGAAATTTCTTTGTTTTGATCAAAGATCAGACCAAGTAAAGAAACGGCGCCCGGGAAGGTGTGCATGAGTCGGGACAAATCCTCGGGAGAGGCAAAAGAAAGGTGACTGCTTTTCAAAAATGCGGCCGCTTGTTTGGCATTAAATCGTTCTTCCCCCGGTATCACAAAGAGAAAAAATTGTTTCTTATTCTTAACTAAAAGCGTCTTACAGCACGTAGAACCAAACTCTTTTGCAATTTTTAACCCTTCCTCACACGTCGTGATGGGTAAGTGATTCAAGGCTTTGAACGGAATGTTGTGTGTACGAAGAAAGTCCTCAACTTCTTGGGTAGTGTTGTCCATAAGAGCCTGTAAGATTTTGTGTCCGTTTTGGAAAGTATTATATAGATGCGGTATACACTTACGACAAATTATCAGCCTAACCAAGTGAGAAACTTATGGCAGCAGCAGAAATCGGTTCGTTTCCGCCCGGCGTGAAACGCTTTTTTCTTTTAGGGGCACCAATTATTGCCCTTATTATTTATTGGATACTTCCGAACACTTATACGGATATCCATAACCAAGTCCTTCCTTTTAATCCTCACGCCAAAGCTTGTTTGGCCGTCGTGGTTTGGATGGTCCTTTGGTGGCTTTTTGAACCGGTTCCGATTCCGGTGACTTCGCTTCTTCCCATTCCGCTCTTTCCCCTATTAGGGATCGCTAAACCTGCGCAGGCAATGGCGCCGTACGCATCAGGTACGATTTTCCTGTTCATGGGCGGTTTTATTCTGGCGATTGCCGTTCAGCGCTGGCGTCTGGATAAGCGCATTGCTTTAACCACATTAAAACTCGTAGGTACCAAGGCGCCTGCGATTGTGGGCGGTTTCCTCTTGGCGAGCGGTGTGCTTTCCATGTGGGTATCCAACACGGCAACCGCGGCCATGATGGTTCCGATTGCGATGGCCGTTCTTTCCTTAGTGCGAGCTAAAAAAGCCGGCGGTCCGATCGATCAGGAAGAAGAAAACTTCAGCGTCGCCATGCTGCTTGCCGTTGCCTATGGTGCCTCTATCGGCGGTATGGCCACCATTATCGGTTCGCCTCCTAACGGCATTTTTGCGCGTTTTATGGAGCAGAACTTCAATGATCCGATTTCGCTTGCGCATTGGATGAAGTATGGCATGCCGCTTACACTTATTCTGCTTCCGCTGTGCTGGTTCCTTCTGACTAAGGTTCTCTTCCGTAAGACCATGAAGGAAATCGAAGGCGGCGCTCAGTGGGTTCAGTCCGAATTGAATAAATTAGGACCGATCGGCAAGGGCGAAATGATCGTTCTGATCGTCTTCTGCTCTGCGATCCTCCTGTGGTCCTTCGGCGGTGTGTTAAGAGGTCTGGATTTCGGCGGCACAAGGCCGTTTGCTTCGCTCTCTGACGCCGCAATTGCGATGATCTGCGCCATCGTGCTGTTCTGTATCCCTGTGAACAGAGACCATATGGTTCTGGATTGGTCGGATATGAAAGAGCTGCCCTGGGGCGTTCTGCTCTTGTTCGGCGGCGGTCTTTCCATGGCTGCCGGTCTGCAGATTACGGAATGCGGTCAGATTATCAGCGCAAACGCAGGCGTTCTAGCCGGACTTCCGCGCTGGGCAATCCTTATCGGTGTGAGCTTGCTCGTGATGCTGGCAAGTAACTTCACATCGAACACGGCGCTTGCCGCAACACTCATGCCGCTCCTGGCTTCCGCGGCTGTTCCGATGGGCGTGCCTGCCGAGCAGCTGCTGATGGTGACGGCTCTGTCTGCATCCTGCGCATTCATGATGCCGGTCGGAACACCTCCGAATGCGATCGTGTTCAGTACCGGACGCATCAAGATTATGCAGATGGTTTCTGCCGGTGCGGTTCTGACGCTTGTCTCAGTCGTCGTCATTGGACTGTTCGCAGCAACATTCATCGACTAATCTTTTGAACTCGCAGAGGGGGGCCGAGGGCCTCCCTTAATTTTTGTTGCAAAGCCACCGCCATTGGCCGAATGAGGTACAACCGTTTGTTAAAATACGGCCTTCGATCAGGGCTTCCAAATGATTCCAAGACTTAAATTGGTAAACGTCACCAAGCGATACGGGTCAACCGTTGCGAATGACGCAATATCGCTTGAGGTAATGCCGGGGGAAATTTTGTCCGTGCTCGGAGAAAACGGAGCAGGCAAAAGTACCCTGATGAAGATTATCTTCGGATCTGTCACGCCCGATGAGGGCGAGATTTATTTTGACGGACGAAAAGTTAATATCTCGTCTCCTGCGGACGCGCGCGAACTCGGAATCGCGATGGTGTTTCAGCACTTTGTCTTGTTTGAGACACTGACTGCTAAAGAAAATATTCTTTTGGGAATGCCTGAAGGCACAGATCCTAAAGAATTAGAAAAAGAGATTATTGAAAAAAGCCGCCATTACGGCATCGAAGTTGATCCGAACGCGATTGTTAATGATCTCTCCATGGGCGAGCGGCAAAGAGTGGAAATTCTCCGCGCGCTATTAACCAATCCGAAGCTTTTGATTCTTGATGAACCGACCTCGGTTCTTTCTCCTCTCGCGCTACAGGCCCTCTTTAAAACCCTGCGCCAGCTGTCTTCCGAAGGCGTTTCCATCATCTTCATTACGCATAAGCTCAATGAAATTCGTGAACTTTCCAAACACTGTACGGTGATTCGCAGCGGTGAGGTGGCAGCCAACATCAATCCTCAGGAAATGACCGAGCAGGAGCTCGCCAAGCTTATGATCGGCAGCGACCTTCCTGAAATCATGCCTCGACCGGAAATCAAACCGCATCCCGGTTTGGAAGTCTGTTTCCAAGGTGAAGAGGTTGGCTTTAAGAGCCGCTACCCGCTCTACGGCAAGATTAACGTTCCCTGCGGCCGAATCGTCGGCGTGGCCGGTATCTCCGGAAACGGCCAGGCAGAGCTTATGAAGGCAATCAGCGGCGAAGTACTGCTGCCCAAAAACTGTATTTCTATCGTCGGCTCTTTTGCCGGAGACCTTCGCGTTAAACACAGACGCGCTTTAGGTCTGCGCTATGTGCCCGAACAGCGCTTGGGTGAAGCGACTGTTCCGGAAATGTCCTTGGAAAGCAACACGCTGCTGACCAGTAATTTGTTCTTAGCCAAAGGTTTTATGCGCAACAAGATGATCGCGCGCTTTACGCGTTCGATTATTGAAAAATTCCATGTCCGCTGCGGCGGTCCCAAAGCTCCGGCTGAAAGCCTTTCCGGCGGAAATCTGCAGAAATTTATTGTGGGTCGAGAGCTGCTTCATAACCCGAAGGTGATGGTTTTGAATCAGCCGACTTGGGGTGTGGACGCGGGCGCCGCAACGCTTATCCGCAATGCCTTAATCCGTCAGAGGAGCGGCGGGAGTGCGATTTTAGTGGTCAGTGAAGAACTCGACGAACTGTTTGAAATTTGTGATGAATTGGTTGTGATGAGCGAAGGCAAAATTTCTCCTCAAGTCAAAACAAAAGATGTCAGCGTTGAAGAGATCGGTCGATGGATGTCCGGCCTTTGGCCTGAAGCGAAGGAGCAGTGATGAATTTTCCTTTAGCACTCTATAACCGCCAGCGTCCGAGCCGCTTTCTTTCTGCGGCGTCTCCGTTTATTGCGGTTCTCTTGACGCTTTTGATCGGATGCTTGATTTTTGCCGGGATGGGCAAAGATCCGATGCATTCCATGTACGTGTTTATTGTCGAGCCTTTGCTCACACTGCGGGGCTGGGGAGAGTTGGGCGTAAAAATGACGCCGCTCATTCTCTGTGCATTGGGCCTATTGGTTTGCTACCGAGCAAACGTGTGGAACATCGGTGCGGAAGGCCAATTAATTGTCGGCGCGCTTGCCGGCGGCGTGGTTGCATTGCAGGTTAGCCCCGAAGCCTCTCAGCTCTACATGATTTGGGTCATCCTGGCTGCGATGGTCGGCGGTGCGTTATACGCCGGCATCGTGGCCTGGCTCAAAGACAAATGCAATGCCAATGAAATCTTAGTTTCTCTGATGCTCGTCTATATTGCCGAGCTTTTCCTTTCCTGGGCGGTTCAGTCCCCGCTGCGAGATCCTCAGGGCTTGGGATTCCCGCAAAGTCCGATGTTTGAGACGGCAGCCACGCTCCCGATCATGATTCCGGGTACCCGAATGCACTGGGGTGGGGCTCTCGTTTGCTTTGCCTTGTTCGGCATCTGGCTCATCATGTCGAAGATGTTTATCGGTTTCCAGGTGCGCGTTTCCGGCATGGCGCCTAAGGCAGCTGCTTACGCGGGCTTCTCCAATCGAGCCATTATTTATTTTGTGCTGCTTCTTTCCGGTGCTTTAGCCGGATTGGCCGGTGTGATCGAAATCTGCGGTCCGATCGGACAGCTCACTCCCAAGATCTCCCCGGGATACGGCTTTGCCGCGATTATTGTGGCTTTTGTGGGGCGCTTAAAACCACTCGGAACCATTCCTGCAGCTTTCATCATGGCGCTCTTTTACCTCGGCGGTGAACTAGCCCAGTCCAGACTCGGAACGCCGGCTGCTTTGACGGGTGTGTTCCAAGGTCTCTTGCTCTTCTGCATCATGGCTTGTGATTCTCTGATTTTCTGCAAATTAAAGTGGGTCGGATTTAATTCCGCGAAGGGGGTCGCATGAGTGTTGCAGCTTCTTTAATTGCCACGACGATGAATGCAAGCACGCCGCTGCTGCTTGCAGCGCTGGGAATTTTGGTTGCCGAACGCTCCGGCGTCCTGAACTTAGGCGTCGAAGGCATCATGCTGATGGCGGCCATCGCAGGCTACATGGCAACGGTTGAGACCGGAAGTTTTGCGGTCGGATTTATTGCCGCCGTTGCAGTGGGTATTTTGTTTGCACTGTTCTTTGCCATTTTCGCTGTGGGCTTAAGGGCCAATCAGCAGGCATCCGGCTTGGGTGTAGCGATTTTCGGCGGCGGCTTATCCGCCTACATCGGCATTCCTTATCAAGGCGCCGTGCTCCCTGAAAGAGCGGCTGAGGGCATTCCGTTCTTAGACCAGATCCCTTTCCTCGGGCAAGCATTTTTCAGCCAGCATTGGATCGTTTATTTGTCCTTGCTCATGATTCCGGCTGTTTGGTATTTCTTGTTCAGAACCAGGCCCGGGCTGGTCGTGAGGGCCGTCGGAGAATCGCCGTTTTCAGCAAACGCTTTGGGATACTCGGTTCCGATGATTCGATGCGCGACGCTGGCTTTCAGCGGAGCCTGTATCGGGCTTTCCGGCGCTTATTTGTCGCTCATCTATACACCCTTATGGGTGGAAGGCATGATTGCCGGCAGAGGCTGGATTGCGCTGGCGCTGGTGACTTTCGGTACTTGGCGTCCGTTCAGAGTGTTCTTAGGCGCGTACTTGTTCGGCGGCATGACCATGCTGCAGATGAATCTTCAGAGTATCGGAATTTCCGTTCCGACTCAGTTTATTTCCATGGCGCCTTATGCGGCGACGATTATCGTTTTGGCGCTGATTTCGAGAAATCCGACTTGGATTCGTCTGAACATGCCGGCTTCTCTCGGAAAGCCGTTTAACCCGCATTGATGATTTTTTGTTTACCTTTCTTTAAAGGAGAAAGACAGTGAAGATGTCTTTAAAACTGGTTGCAGCTGCGGCTGCTGTTGCTTCCGCTTTTGCTTTGAGCGCCTGCGGAGACAAAAAAGAAGCTGCCCCGGCTAAACCGGCAACGCCGGCAGCTCCTGCCGCTCAGTCCAAGGCAGCTGAACCCCTGAAAGTCGGTTTTGTGTATGTGGCCCCGATTGCGGACGTCGGCTATACAAAACAACATGACATCGGCCGTATCTACGCTATTGATAAGGTAGGTAAAGATAAAGTCACGACGACATTCGTGGAGAATGTTCCTGAAACTGCTGACGCAGAACGAGTTATTCGTCAGATGGTTGCCGACGGTAACAAGCTGATTTTTGGAACCAGCTTCGGCTACATGAACTACATGCAGAAGCTTGCTAAAGAATACCCGGATGTGAAATTCGAGCATGCCACCGGTTACAAGACTGCGCCCAACATGACGAATTACAACATTCGCTTCTACGAAGGCCGCTATCTGGCCGGTATGCTTGCCGGCGGTGCAACTAAGAGCAACATCATCGGTTATGTCGCTCCGTTCCCGATTCCTGAAGTTCTGCAGGGTATCAACGCCTTTACATTGGGTGCCAAATCCGTTAATCCGAATATTCAGGTGAAGGTGATTTGGACCAACGCTTGGTACGATCCTCCCAAAGACACCGACTCTGCCAAGACTCTGTTGGGTCAAGGGGCGGACATTCTCACTCAGCACACCAATACCAGTGCTGTAGCGAGTGCTGCTGAAGCTGCAGGAAAAATGGTTATTCCGTACAACAGCGACATGAAGTCTGTTGCTCCGAATGCCCAGATTGCTGCTCTTGTGCTGAATTGGGGACCGTACTACGCCAAGAAGATCCAGCAGACGATCGACGGCAAGTGGGATCCGACACCGGTTTGGATGCACTACAAAGACGGCGCAATGTCTCTTGAAGGAGTTCGCACCGATAAGATTCCTGCCGATATCGTGAAGAAGATGGAAGAAGCGAAGGCCAAGATCGAGAGCGGTGAATTCCATCCGTTTACGGGCCCGATCAAGACCAACGACGGCAAAGAAGCTGCTAAGGCAGGCGAAGTTCTGAAGGATGACCAGCTTCAGACGATGAATTACTATGTTGACGGTGTGATCGGAAAGGTTCCCAACTAATCTGATTCGACGTTAATTCAAGCGAAGGCTCGGCATTTTGTCGAGCCTTTGTGATTTTCAAGACTGTGAAAGTTGTGGTCTTTTTCTCATAGAAAAGCGCGAGGTGCTATTTTGGCTCGCTTAACACATAGACGACTATGCCGGAATGAGCCAGCTCCGCCCCTCTCGGGAGAATAAAATCCGTCAAACCGGAATCCGAGCTTTCTGGAACCAGTCGAAAACCTCTCTCGGAAGCAGTAAATCTTCGAAGTGTTTTTTTTCCTGCGTATTCAAGAAGAACGATATTGCCGACCTGGGCTTTTGCTTTCTTTCTTAGAAAAAGAACGGTTCCCTCATGAATTCCGGCTCGATCCATCGAATTATCCGGTGCCTTTTCCACAGAAATCTCTTCCGCCGGGATAGGGAGCGAATTGAACAATTCATCTGCAACTTTGGTCGGAGAAGGTTTAGTCGTGGCAGCGATCTGCGAACGAATCCAGGAAGAGCCTCCTAATCTTTTTAATTGAATTAAAAGATCCTCAGTCAGAATGACGGTCGTTGTTTTTGCGCCGATAAGAGGCTTGCGGCCTGCACCGGGACGTGCACCGCCTTTTTTCTTTAAAGGCGCTTTATTTTCACTATCGGTCATAAAAATAATTCAACAAAAATACAGTGAACGCTGTCTGCGACAAACGATTTCGCGATACAGGATAGGCTATTTCAAGAATCAACGTTGTAAAAGACTAAGATATTTGCGGAATCGATCGAAAATATGTGAAAAAGACCACAAATTAGGTTTTCAAAAGGCGGATCAAAAATGGCGGAATTTTTAAGAAATGCTTTGTTCGGGATAGCGGTCGGAGATGCTTTAGGTGTTCCCCATGAGAAAAAACCAAGAGGGTCCTTCAAGTGTTTGGGTTGGGATTACACACCGGAACCGGATCGAAAAAGAATGTGGTCGGACGACACTGCTCTGACGCTCGCCGAACTCGACAGTCTCGGAACCCTAAAGAAGGTGGATTTTGACGCCATCATGCAGAACTTCATGGAATGGTTCTTAATGGGAAAATTTTCCTGCACTGGGCGCTGTTTCGGTGCGGGAAAGAGTACGGTGCATGCTATCAAGAACTATTGCTATGGAAAGAAGGCGATTGACTGCGGCTCTAAGGACATTATGTCTAACGGAAACGGTGCTCTGATGAGAATCATGCCGTTTTGCCTTTTGAGAGAGGAATATCGCAAAACCTTTAATTTCGATGATGCCGTTGGTATGACGCACCGGCATCCAATAAATCTTGTTGCCTGCTGCTTTTTTGATGTGTTGGTCAACGCGATTGTTCGCGGGTCCGACCTAAAGACTGCCTACGAAACGGCAGAGAAATCGTTGTCCCAAGAGGAAAAAGAATTAATTCAGATGCCGTCCTTTGGACTTTTAAGTGAGCGCCCTGAAAGTGAAATTAAATCCGGCCGCTTTGTGCTGGATACTTTGTGGGCCGCTATTTGGTGTGTGGAAAAGACCACAAATTATCGATATGCGGTCTTGAAAGCCGTTGATCTTGGAGACGATTCCGACACAACGGCCTCGGTTGCCGGAGGCATTGCCGGGTTAATTTATGGGATCGGGGGAGAAAAAGGCGTTCCGAGCAATTGGATAGAGCAGTTGGCTTGCCGGAATTGGCTGGAGGATGCAGCAGAAAAGACGGCGGGAATGGCTTATTAAGGTACGGCAAATCAGCTAAAAATATATAGAAAAGACCACAAAATTGAAGACTGCTGTCTTGGTAGCTTCGGGTGTCTGAAGTTTGGCGGAGAAATGATTAGATCCACAGCGGCAGTCAGCCAAATATGAGAAAAAGACCACAATCCTGAACAGAATTTGTGGTCTTTTTCTCACGGAAAGAGTTTCCGCGAATGAGTAAGCTCAGATCTTATCTGGCGCCGCTGGCCTGAAGAGCAATAGCGGCATGCTTACGGCCTTCGACAACTTCTTTACGAAGCTGACCGCTCGGGTGGAAGGAAACTACCTGGCGGGCCTTAATAATGGCGGATTCGCCGGACTTAGGATTACGTCCCGGACGCTCGCTTTTCTGCTTGATGGAAAAAACACCGAAGTTGGAAAGCTTCAGTTCTTCGCCGCGAACGAGGCATTCAAGTGCTTCATCGAAGAAAAGATCCACGATTTCCTTGCAGAAACGTTTAGGGAGCCCAAACTGTTCATAGATAACATCGGCAAGATGACTTTTGGTCAGCGTATCGCCTTCCTTGAGCAGGGTGCCAAGGACGAGAGCGGTCTCATCCTTCTGCTGTTCTTTGACAGCCTGTTTAGGTAAGTCTTCCATTTTTCTAGTATGTTGTGAAACTGTGAAAAGGTTGAATTCTATACCAAAGCTTTGGGGCTGTGTTGTCGTTATTTATTTAATTTACAAAGAAAAAATTCAAAAATCATTGACTTTTTGAAATTACGATCACCCAGCAAAAACGGATCATTTTTTATGGAACGAGGCACCTAAATCGGGAAGTTTTTGCAGAGTCTAACTCCTGGGCGCGGGAAATCGACTTCAAGGACCATCCGGCATATCGTTCGGTGAGCAGTCAAACCCGGCCGACCAAAGGCGGGCAAAAAAAGGGCGTCTGAAATAAATCATTCAGACGCCGGTATCTAAATTAGCGAGAGAAGAACTTGAGTTCCTGAAATGGATCTCGAAAAGCTCTTCGGAGATTCTCGCTTCAACCTCAAATCCCAAGGAGAAGTGACAACATTCAATTGCCACAACTGAATATTAGCATAAAGCCCTAAGGGTTTCTACCACAATATTTGTAAAAACCTATTTCGGGCACAGAGTTCGTAAAAAATCCTTGAGAAATTAAGTAGTTGATGTTGACAAAAATGTCCGATTTAGAACATCTTGACGAGGATTGAAACAGAAATTAACCAGAATAGAAAGGCGCTGATTTTGTTGAGCCAGAAGGAGAAGCTCTTCGTCATCCAGCGGTCAGCCGCAGCAGCGGCAGAGTAGCTGTATGCAATGTGAACAAACCAGCAGGTGATGACAAACATGGCAATCATCAAAGAGACCTGTTGGACGTACGAACCTTTTGGATCGATAAACTGTGGGAATAAGGAGAGCAGGAACACGATACACATCGGGTTGGTGACCTGCAGAAGAGCAGCGCTCGTCAATATATGAATCCTTTCCTGCTTCAACTCCTTTGGATTAAAAGATTTGATGGATGAAGAAAGCGAAATAACTGGAGCCGTCCAGCTTTTCCAGCCGAACCAAAAGAGAAGCAAGCATCCGCATAACTGCAGGCCGTAGAACATGACAGGGGATTCATGAATGACAGCTCCTAAGCCGCTCGCGGCAAGAATACTCATGAAAAGCACTCCGATTGCGTTGCCTGTCGGAGAGAGAAACGCATTGTTCTTTCCGTAGTTAATGGCGTTTTTTAACGTATAAAGGACGCCGGCACCGGGCGTAACACATGTGATGAAAACGACTATGAAAAAGAGTCCGAGACTTGATGCTGACATTTTTATCTCCTTTGTTGCCAGTCAGTGTAGGAAGAAAGGCACACGCCTAGGAGCGCAAGTGATATAAAATCTTTATCACTCAATTACCTTTTTGCTAACATCAAAATGCGTCGTTGTTTCAATTACCGCACCATAAGACAGTTAATGCTGTTTGCCGCCGTGACTCAGGAGAAGAGTTTTCGGCGGGCGGCAAAACGCCTGAACATGTCTGTTCCTCCGCTTGTTCTTCAGATCGATGAATTAGAGGCGAGACTGAAAATGAAATTGTTGGAGAGAACGCCTAGAGGTGTTTCTCCGACTGCACAAGGCAATGCAATCATGCCGATGATTGACCAGCTGGTTCGGCAGGCAGAAATTCTGGATTACTCCGTAAAACAGATGCAGCAAAATGCGCAGGGAATTCTGACGATCGGCGCCAATACGGAGTCAATGCTTTTCTTTATTCCGGAGTTCAAAAAACGCCTTGCGGCATTGCATCCGAACATTTCGCTTTTTGTGAAAGAAATCGATTCTTATCAGGTCGAAACTGAGCTCACCGACGGAACGGTTTTAATCGGTATGGCATTTTTCGATACCTTGTCGGATCAGCGCTTAAGGATGGCGAACCTCATCAATGAGAAGCCAATTGTACTTTTGAATCGAAATCATCATTTAGCCGGCAAGGGCGGAGTGTCCATCAAAGACCTGAGGAATGAGGATTTCGTATTTACGCGGCGCTCCATTGCGCCAAGGCTTTTCGACGGTCTCGTCGGCTTTTGTCAGGAAGTCGGCGGTTTTACTCCGCGGATCATCCACGAGGTCGAATCCAGTCCGCGTCAGATGGGATTTGTAAGCTGCGGGCAGGGAATCGCTTTCTTGCCGGAATCTTTCAGACAGTGGATGCCTGAATATATCCGGGCAGAAACAATTACGGATGCAGCTCCCTGTTTGCCCCTTTCTATCGCATGGAATCCGCTGATTGAGTCCCCCTTACGAGATATCGTGGCAGAAGAACTGAAACAGATGTTTGTGTACCGTTGAGAAGCATAGACCGCGATCCAAAACGGAGGAATATATGAATAAACCAAAGGACGAACCGGGTTTGCAAACCATTTTGTCGCATTGCGGCCGCAATTTGGAGGCAAGCGGCGGTTATGTAAATGTGCCGCCCTATGAAGGCTCGACCATTCTTCACGATGATATGGAAGATCTGTTCGGACGTGTCGATAACCATTTGTACGGCGACGGTACTGCACAGACCTACGGGACGGACGGAGGCCCGACGCATGAAGCTTTTTATGACGCCATGAATAAACTCGAAGGCGGAGCCGGAACCTGGGCATTTAGTACGGGTTTAGCGGGCTGCACGATTCCGATGATGGCCTTCCTGAAGACAGGCGATCACATGCTTGTAACAGATTCGGTTTATGGTCCTACGCGCCAGTTCTGCGAAGTACTGCTAAAGAACTTCGGCGTGGAAGCAGAGTTTTACGAGCCGACCATCGGGGCCGGTATTGAGAAATTAATTCGTCCCAATACGCGATTGATTTATATGGAAAGTCCGGGTACGCATACCTTTGAAATGCAGGATGTTCCGGCAATCGCCGCGGTCGCTCGCAAATACAACATCGTCACAATGATCGACAACACTTATGCCACGCCACTCAATTTCCAGCCGCTGAAGCACGGTGTGGATGTAGTAGTGCATTCGGCGACGAAATACATCTGCGGTCATAGCGACGTGTTGATGTCCACGGTTACCTGCAATGAAAAAAACTGGAAGCAGGTGAGAGACGTCTGCAAGATGACCGGACAATACGCCTCGGCGCAAAGTGTGTACCTAGGCCTCCGCGGCTTACGCACTCTGAAAGTCCGCCTTGATGCAGTGGGCGTGCATACGCGGAAAGTGGTTGACTGGCTTCTTAAGCGGGAAGAAGTCAAAAAAGTGATTTGGCCGGCTTATGAAAAGGATCCCGGCTATCGCATTTACAAGAGAGACTACTCCGGCCCGATCGGATTATTTGCTTTCCAACTTCAGGATCAGTACACGGATGTCCAGATCAACCGCTTTATGGATTCTTTAAAACTATTCGGATTGGGTTACTCGTGGGGCGGATTTGAGAGCTTGATCCTGAGGAGCTACGGGAAACGCACGGTCGGTGACCCGAAAATTATGCGTACGATGATCCGTGTTTATATCGGCTTGGAAGATCCGGAAGATATGATCAACGACTTAGATCAAGCGATGACAAAAATGCGGGATGTGTAAAACACCCGAAAATAGAAAAAATTAAAGGCCGTAGAGAAAAACTCTTTGCGGCCTTTTTGCTCAGCTCAAAACAAATTATTTTGTATTGAGGGCATCTTTAAACTGTTTGCCGGCAACGAATTTCGGCTGAACAGAAGCGGGAATCTGGATCGTTGCTCCGGTGGCAGGATTGCGGCCGGTACGAGCTTCGCGCTTAGCAGACTTGAAAGTTCCGAAACCAACTAAGGAGATTTCATCACCTGCTTTAACAGTTTTGACGATCTGAGCTGTCAGAGCATCCAGAACATCTTTAACATCAGCTTTAGATTTACCGGAAGCTTCTGCAACGGCAGCAATCAATTCAGTTTTATTCATTCGATTCCTCTGATAGTGTTTGAATGGAACCCTGATAATAAGGGTTTTTTAGGGCAAAAAACAGTTTTTTAGGTTTGGGTGTGCTGTTTTCGCGACAAACCGCTGTCCGTTAGGGCCTCTCGGAAGATTACACATCCCGTATATAGGTTATTTTTAAACGGTAATGCAGGCTTAGCTGTTGACTGTGAAAATTCTTGAGAAGTGTCGATGTATCGAGGTTTAGCTGAAAAGGTCCAGCTCTTTTTGGACGGAAGGCTCCGTTTTCTTTAAGAGAATCTCTTGTATATCTGTCAAGTACAACTTGACCATATTAGAAAAAATTAGGCCCACAGAGTACGTTTTGTCTGAATACCTTAATTGTGAAAGCCATCGGTAGAATTCAATTTCGTCTTCTGTCTGTGCTTCAATTCCGCCTCGGATCATGACAAATTTATCAAATAGGGCAGAAGCGGACTCAATTAATGTTTCATAAGCGTCCTCAGCGTTTTGGCAGCGAAATTCTGAAAAACTGTCCACGGAAACGGGATAAATCTTGTCGAGGTTAAAGTCCTCGGGGTTCAGATCCGATAAAGTAAGAGAAAGCATTTTTCTTTGAAGATCAGTCAGTTCTTCAATGCTTTGCTTCAAATCTTCTTTGTATAAAGCGATCCCGGAAGTATTCTTCTTTACCATCGTGTACCCATGCGTTGATTTGGAAATTCTAGCGCAAGCACAAACGTTTCACGGATTCATACCATATATGAGCATTAGCTAAGGGATAATGTCTATGTACTAACCCTGAGGGGATGGTGATAATTGCCTTTACTTAGTTTGTCCTTCCAAAGGTTGCTGTAATGAACCAAAAATCTGAATTTGAAGCAAGAGTCGCTTCAGCCGGTATTCGCAGAATTACCCGGTGCAGGAAGATCTCATTGAAGGGCGCTCAAAAAGTTGTTTTACCTTCCTTTTTAACGGAAGCACATTCTTCCGGAGCCCAGAAACACTTTGTTTGGAACGAGTTTTCGGCCTCAGTGCGTCCCGTTTAGTCCTTCGGTGTTATGCCAGAACTCCCCGAAGTAGAAATTACGCGACTTGGAATATTGAAGCGTGTCGGCGGCCGACGTTGCACGGGCGCGATTGTTCGTGAGACGCGTTTCCGAAAAGCAGCCCCGGCAAATCTTTCAGAGTTGCTGAAAGGACAATGTTTGCGGTCAATTGAAAGAAGAGGTAAATACCTGATTTGGTCTTTCGAACACGGATATATCGTTTCTCATCTCGGAATGTCAGGAGTGATGCGGATCGTTGATCCTAAAGCCACTGAACCGGTAAAGCACGATCATATAGATATCCTCTTCGGGGATTTGGCGGTCCGCTACCACGATCCCAGACGTTTTGGCTTTTTGATTTGGTTGCCAGAGTTTCAAGACCCTCACGACTTACCTGAAATCGCGAAGTTGGGTGAAGAACCTTTTTCGGATAATTTTACAGCGGATCGGCTGCATTCCGCTTTAGCAAATACTTCGCTGCCGATTAAGGAAGCCCTGTTGACAGGAAAATATGTTGTTGGCGTGGGGAATATTTATTGTTCTGAGTCTTTGTTTGAGGCTTGTATTTCACCTCTGACTCCCGGGAACAAACTTTCAACGAAACGGCTAGAGCGTCTGGTGGCGGCGATTAGACAGGTGTTGACTTTATCTTTACAGGAAGGAGGTTCTACCCTGAAAGATTTTGTCTCAGCCGAGGGGGAACAAGGATACTTTACTTTAAATGCTAAGGTTTATGGAAAAGCTGGAAAGCCTTGTTCCTGTTGTGGTCGCCCAATCAAAAAAATTGTTCAAAACAAAAGGGCGACATATTTCTGTAGCTACTGCCAAAGAAGATAGTCAAACAGACGTTCTGACAAAGCTGCAGCATGAGGCTCTTACTTTCTTTGGAAGAAGAGTCTTGTTATTCGACTGGCTTCGGGTAGGGAGCTGTTAGCAGATTCTTCGCTGAGGCCGGGTCACCTAAATCTCTTGAATTGAAGGCGGAAAGGGCAACATTTTCCACGCCTTGTGGTTGCCTATTTCGGAGCTGTTGTTCGCTAGCTGCTGTTAAACGATAGTAGATTGAATGAAGGAGGTGTCATCATGATTGATGTATTCACTGTTATTTGGGCGGCGCTCAGCGTGCTTATTCTTGCAGCTTTGGTTTACTTTGTTGCAAAGAAAAAAATTGGTGTCGTTGCGTTTATTTGCCTGTTAATTCTGGTGGTTTTAGGAATCGCTGGGTTCGCAGGACTGCTTGGCGTAGGATTTAAGCTAGGCTGAGTGTTGACGCTGAATCTGTTATCAAGCACCCTGTGGAAACTGTTCTAACGAACGTTTGCTTTGAAGGTCTCTATCTAAAAAATTTTCGCTTTTCTTAACTGAGCGTCCGGGACTTCGAAGTTTTCAGGTTGCGGATGGTAGTTGCGAATCAGTATTCAGTTAGTTTTGTCCCAAGATTTGTTTTTCTGATAATCCAATTAGGACAGATACAAATTCCGCTCAAGCTAGTACGGCAAGAGCGGAACGCAGGGGAGATCAGCTTTCTTTAGCGTGCATCGCTGTTGGCAAGCCTTCCTCCAGCATTTGAGTTTTCTTTAGCAGCAGCGAGTTTAAGTCCGACAACGATTGCGGCAATGATCGCAGCGCAAATGGCGATACAAATCGCGGAATAAATTGGATGAGCATTAAAAGAGCCGGCTTGATAAACGATGGTTGCAGCGCTGTAACCCACAGCCGTTGTCCACAAGGCTGAGAAGATTGCCCAACCGCTTCCTACTTCTCTATAAATAGCGCCCATGGCTGCACCGCAGGGCAAATAGAGAAGAACCATAAGAAGGTATGCAAACGCGCCTAATTCACCGTCGAACAGTTTGTTCATGGCTGCAATCGTGCCTGTGCTTACTTCTTGTTCTTCTGCTTGCTGAGCCACGTCAGAAAGGTCACTTTCCACGGAGATACCAAGCGGATCAGTGAAAAACGCACCGATATCGCCGAATCCCTCACCGATACTTGACACGGCTTCCTGGAAGGAGCGACCAAGATCAAATCCTTCTTCTTCGGCTTGTTGCGGAGCTTGCTCTTCAATCTTTGCGGCCGGTTCGCCTAGAGCAGCTTCCTCTTCTGCTTTGCCGCCGATTCCGCTGTAAAGAGAATCCAGCGTGCCGACGACGGCTTCTTTAGCAAGAATACCTGTAAAGACGCCGACGGCAGCCGGCCAGTTTTCCTCTGATACTCCCATTGGCTTGAAAACGGGCACAATCGTCTTACCGATTTGGGATAGAACGCTTTTGTCAGAGTCTTGGTTGCCGAAAGAGCCGTCTGTACCTAAGGAATTCAAGAAACAGAGAACAGCGACAAGCACGACGATCACTTTGCCGGCACGGAAGATAAAGCTCTTTAAACGATCCCACGTTCTCAGGAGGATATTCTTTATCGTCGGCAGATGATACGGAGGAATTTCCATGACAAAGGCACTTGTCTGACCCGCTAAAGCCGTTCTCTTAAGCATGAAGCCTGTAGCAATTGCCGCCAAAATGCCGATGAGATATAAACCGAATACGAGATTTTGTCCGCTCATCGGCCAAAAAGCGGTGGCAAACAGAACATAAACTGGAAGTCTTGCACCACAGCTCATGAACGGCGCCATTAAAACCGTAGTGATTCGATCTTGTTTTTGTTCCATTGTACGGGTTGCCATGATTGCGGGGACACCACACCCGAAACCGACAATGAGAGGGACGAACGCTTTTCCGGGAAGACCTAGTGCTCTCATAAGACGATCCATTACGAAGGCAGCTCGGGCCATGTAACCTGAGTCTTCAAGGAAGGACAAGGCTAAGAAAAGGCAGAAGATGACGGGAATAAATGTTGAAACACATTGAATACCGCCGCCGATGCCATCGGCAAGAATCGTTTTAAGCCATTCGGGCGTACCGAAAGAAAGAAGAAGTTCTCCGAAGCCGTCGATAAAGACTGCTCCGAAAAGAATATCGAAAAAGTCGATGAAAGCCGAACCTACGTTAATGGAGAAAATGAACATTAAATACATCACGGCTAAGAAGATAGGAACACCTAACCAGCGATGCAAGACAATTTTGTCAATTTTGTCTGTAATGGTCTGCTTAACTTCATTATCCCTTGTGATGCAGGACGCAGCGACTCTGCTGACAAATGAGTAGCGCACATCAGCGATGGCCATATCCAGGTCACCGTCATAGTGTTTATTGAGTGCATTTATTCGAAGCTCAGCTAGAGAAAAATTACTTTTCAAAGTACGGGCACCAAGCTCTTTGTCACCTTCGAGTATTTGTTCGGCAATCCAAGATGCCTTTTCCACATTGTTTTTGGAAAGTTCATTCGTCAGCGTGAGAATTTCGTCCGCGATGTCTTTTGGGAATATAAGCGGATTGTGAGGAATTATCGGTCGCTCAAGCTGCTTGCTGATCGCCTGCTTGAGTTCTTCGATTCCCTTTTCCCGAGAAGCCACCAATCCTACAACCGGACAGTCGAGCTCTTGAGCTAATTTGTCCAGATTGATGGCGATAGAGTGGTTCTTTGCTACATCGAGCATGTTGACTGCAACGATGAGAGGGATCTGCATTTCGATGAGCTGGGACGTTAGGTAAAGGTTGCGTTCCAGATTTGATGCGTCAACGATGTTTATAACGAGAGAGGCCTCTCCTGAGAGAATGTATTCCCGAGCGACTTGTTCGTCCTCGCTCGAAGAATCACAGGGCTGTAAGGAGTAGACACCGGGCAAGTCAACGAGCGTGATTTGTTGATCATTAAGGGAAAAACTGCCGCTCTTTTTCTCGACAGTGACGCCGGGCCAATTGCCTACTGTCTGATGGGAGCCGGTTAGTGCGTTAAACAGGGTTGTTTTACCGCAGTTTGGATTTCCGGCAAGTGCGATCGATCTCTTTTGACTCATGATATTTTTCCTTATAAGGGATAAACGTCAATAATTTCGATTTCGGCTTTCCGAACACTAATGAAAGACCCGCGAAGTTTGATTTCAATAGGGTCTCCTAAGGGCGCAACCCGAGTGACTTCAAATTGGGTATTAGGCAGTACACCTAAAGAAAAAAGTTTTTTCCGATATTCTTGATTTCCCGGCAAAAAACCTTTCACGACGCCTTTTTGTCCGGGTTTTAAATCGCGAAGTTGCATGAAGTTCTCCTATTCGAAAATGCGAACAACCTTTATTTCGGCCGCAACGTCACGATTAATGGCAATTCTTGTGTCGCCAACTGACAGCAGCAGAGGTCCGCTCTGTGCGCAGGTGATCACCGAGACGACACTGCCGATGAATAAACCCAGGTCCCGAAGCCGTTTTAATTCACTCGGAGAAATGTCTCCTAGTTTTGCGATTCTGCATCGGGTATTTATCGGAAGATGGGCCAAACGATGAGATGTAGCATCTGTCATAAAAGTTGAAACAAAAACGATAATCATTATCAAAATGTTACTCTTTCAATTTAAAAATAATAATCATTATCAATAGGGATTTCACTTAATTACCCAAGGGAAAAGTGTTATTTATACGATTAACACATTGAAATTCTTAAGGAAAATTGAGTTATGGAATCCCTTGAATATGGAAATTAAACTCTTATCCGTAAAGTTATATTTTTAATTTTTTGAGAGATAAAATGAGAATGATTCCTGTTTAATACTTTTACAATTTTCAGAGGTAGTATGAAATTAACTAAAGCAGCTTTGATCATTGCATTGGCTTCTGTTGGAACGATGGCTGCCGCCGAGTCTCAGGTTACACTTTACGGGACAATCGACGGAGCAGTTGTTGTCAATAAGGCAAAAGGCGGGGACGCTACCGTTTCCTTTGACGACGGAATCGCAGGAGGTAGCGTTTGGGGCCTGGAAGGGACTGAAGATTTAGGAAACGGATACTCCGTCGGCTTTCTTTTGGAAAACGGTTTTACTATGGATAATGGGGCGGCTGGAGAAGACGGTAAGGCTTTCAGCAAGCAGGCAACCCTCTCCTTGTCCGGTAATTTTGGCGAACTTGCTTTTGGACGGGTGGGCGGATTAGCGTCTTATGAAGGCTCTTATTCAATCTGGGACGCTTCTCCTCTTGGGACCGATTACCTTCAGGGCGGCCTAGGAAACACGTTTGTTACAGGTCAGATTAACAACAATAGTATCGTTTACGTTTCTCCCGAATTCGGCGGTTTGAAAATTCATGCGCAATATTCAAACGGTGTAGAAGAGGACACTCAAAAATGGTCGCGCAACAGCCACTACTACGGCTTGGGCGCTACTTATGAAATCGGTAATTTGTCTCTTGCCGGTATTGTCGAGCGTTTTGATAACAAGGGCGCCGAAAACAAAGATAAAGCGACAATGGTGTACAGCCTCAGTGCAACTTATGATTTTGAAGTTGCTAAGGCTTTCTTTGGTTATCAATATGCGAGCCGCTTCCACGGTTTTGATCAGTTAGAGGATGTGACTGTTGCCGGGAAAGGCATGAATCAGAATGCATTTACTTTGGGCGCTGAAGTTCCTGCGGCAGGCGGTACATTCAAAGTTGCTGCAAATTATGGCTTCGGAAAAGTTAAATCAGTTGACGGAGTCGTTGTAGGTGACGAAAAGCTGTCGAATGATAAATTCAATCGCTTTACGGTCGGCGCTGCCTATGAATATCCGTTGTCCAAACGTACCTTTGTTTATGGTTGGGGTGCCTATGCGACTGCAGGCAAGATGCTTAAGGAAAAAGCCGTTGAAGAAAACTTCAAGTCTTGGAGTTTAGGCTTGGGCCTTCACCATACATTCTAAAGACGGTTTTGTCAGGCGATGAGCTTTGCCTGACAGGTGAGCCTATTGAAAAATAAGTGTAAGCGGCAGGATTGGAAGTTGATTCTGCCGCTCATTTTTTTTCGAGGCGTACGAAATAATACAATTTTGGATTAGATACTTTTTATCGATCAAGGATTCCCAATGCTTTCGACCCTTTTTACGATTGCCGCCGTCCATTTAATTGCCTTAATGTCTCCTGGACCGGATTGTTTTATCGTAATGCAGACCGCCGTCGGAAGATCTCGAAAAGAGGCGTTGTGCTGTGTCTTGGGCATTACCTTAGGCGTAGCTTTTTGGGCGGCGCTCTCATTGTTAGGCCTCCAGTGGTTGTTTGAGCAGTTTGCCTGGCTGCAGCAGTTGATTATGTTCTTGGGTGGCCTCTACTTGGGGTGGCTGGCCTTTCTTCTTTTGAGAAGCGCATGCAATAAGCAAACAGCGAGCCAGCAGAATGTACCGACGCCCCGTTCGGGCTTTAGATCTTTTGCCATCGGACTTTTGACAAATTTATCGAATGCAAAAGCTCTAATTTACTTTAGTTCCGTTTTTTCGCTCTTTATTACCGCAGATATGGAGACGAGTGAGGCCGTTTTAATTTACGCAGTGGTGGTTCTAGAAAGTTTTTTTTGGTTTTCTTTTGTTGCTCTGATTTTGGGCTTGCCAAAACCAAAGGCTTTTTACCGAAAGTCCAGCAGGTGGATTGACGGCATCTGCGGGGCAATATTTGGAGTTTTTGGAACTGCATTAATTTGGACGGCAGTGAAAGAATCAGACTTGTGATTTCTCGCACTTCTAAGAGCAGGAAGTTCCTGGAGGCAACGCTAAAAAATTGCAAGACTAGTGTCAAAGCGGCAAAACACCAGGTCCTCGAGATTCTTAAATGAAATAGTTCTTCAATATAATGAGTGTTAACCATTATTTTTGTGTTAAAAATAATTAGTTACCGATCAATTGGAGATTCCGAAATTTCTCGGCAAAAAACTATGAGAAAAAGCTTCTTTTTTTCTGCTCTTATTCTCCTAGCCGCTACTGGGACGCATGCCCAAGATGTCAATACTCAGTCTTGTGAGAAGGGCAATGGCCAGGCGTGTTACTTGGCTGCTATCGAGATGCATAAGGCTAAAAACTTTGGAAGGGGCGCCGACCTAGCTCAAAAAGCCTGTGATTTAAATTACGCGCAAGGATGCTTTTATTTAGGTTTTAATAATCAGAACGGAAGTAAATATTCCCAGTGCAATGTGTTTTATAAAAAAGCCTGTGATTTAAATTTGGGAGTCGGCTGCTTGGCTTTAGCAAACAATGTTCGCCTCGGAATTGGTGTCAATCCTTCTTTACAGGCGGCAATGCCTTTTTATCAGAAGGCATGCGAGTTAGGCGAGCCCTTGGGCTGTTCGCATGTTAAGAATCCTGGTTTTGAGGGGCATATAGGTCACCTAAGCGGAGGAAAAAGTGAAATATCCAAACATTAAGCTTACTGCTCTTATGTTAGCGGCAGTTTTGACTGCTCCGGTCTGCACAGCCGCAACAGGCGATATCTATAACTATGAGTTTACGGCTTTGGGAACTACGATTTCCTCTCAAATTAAGGCGGACAATAAAGAAAAAGCACAGTTCTGCGCCAACGTTGTTAAAAAAGAGGTCTTACGCTTAGAAGACCTTTTGTCTGCCTATCGGGAAGACAGTGATATCTCCAGACTCGGGAAAAGCAACGGAAAGTGGATAAAGGTTTCTGCTGATACGGCTGAAATTCTGGAAAAAACGAAACAAATTTGTGCGATGACGCACGGTGCCCTTGACCCGACCGTTGGGACTCTTGTGAAAATGTGGAGTGTTGACCACAGCAACCATAGAGTTCCGACACAAGAAGAAATTGCTAAAGTGCTGCCCAAAGTCGACTGGAAGAAGATTGAAATAAAGCGCGAAGGCAATGTTATTTGGGCCCGTATCGGAGAAGGGCAGGAAATTACTCTCGGAGCAACGGGAAAAGGTTTTATCGCGGACAAAGTCGCTCAGCGTCTGCGAGAAAACGGCTGTAATGACGCACTGATTAGTCTCGGCGGGAACATTATTACGTTAGGTACCAGTGATATCGGATATCCCTGGGAAATTGGGATTCAGGAGCCTGATAACCGCATCAATTCCTATTTTGCCGCGGTTCCGTCTCGAGATGAATCCGTCGTGACGAGCGGTGACTACGAAAAGTTTTTTATTAAAGACGGAAAGAAATACCACCACATTCTTAACCCTCGCACCGGAAGTCCTGTGCCAGCGACTTTGCATTCAGTTACCATCATCAATAAAGAATCTGCGTTAGCGGATGGGTTGTGTACGGCACTTTTCGTTTTTGGTTTTAACGGGGCTGTGAACTACCTTGCGGAACATCCTGAACTGAAAGCTGTACTGGTTGATGAAGATAATAAGAACGTGGTTTATACCAAAAATCTGGAAAATGATTTCCAGGTTGTTCGCCATACCTATCGATACGGAGTTATCGAACCAAAAAAGAAAGTAGAAGCTGGGGTTAAGAAGAACAATTAACGGCCAAGGAAATGCAAGGTATCGGCGCTTTCGTTAGGAACCGCCGATACCTTTTTGACGGTACATAACTCAAGTGACGGCTGAGCGTGCCTAAAGAAAATCGGCGTGTCTGAACTCAGATCACGCCGGTCAGGGAGTATGCCTTATCTAAAAGCGCTATTGCGCTGTACTTTTTGCAGGTGTGCTCGCCGTTGTAGTCGCCTGAGCTTTTGGAGCCGAAGCCGGAGAAGCATTTTGAGCATTCGGAGTTATCGGCTGAGTGATCTTTTGGTTCAGTTCATTTGCGATTTGCTGGACATCTTTGCTTTGGTTCACTGGTGCGTTTTGAGCAGCAGATGTCGAGGCACTGCTGACGGAAGACGGCGTCCATGGTAAAGCGTCTTTCTTGAGCTGTTCAGGCGTCAGGTTCTGCGGAGGCATCGGGCTTGCGGAAGTAGTGGCCGCAACCGGGAAAACCCAGGCTTCGTCTAACGGAGGATAAGCGTGGTTGGCGTCAATATAGGCATCAACTTGTTTGTAGTTGTGGCCCACGTCTTTGTGACAAGCCAAGCAGTCAAGCGGCTGATCCTGATATAGAGCATGCCAAGCACCAATGCTAGGATTCTTCGGGTCATACATGCGAGAGAGGTCGTGACAGCCTCGGCAGGTATGGTAGTTATTGTCCACAAACCATTGTTTTTCCTGAGCCTCTATCCCGGGGCGCTGTTCGACCCATTGAGTCGGAGTAGCGAAGTGTCCGATGACTTGACCGTATGCTGAGTGGGAAGCTGCAACGATCTTATGTCCTAAAAGACTGATATAACCTAGAGGCCCGAGAGTGTTCTCGGAGGCATTGTACAAGTGGCAGTCAGAGCAGTCCGCGGTCTTGCCGCTTGGTGTTCTGGCATGAGAGCCTTGTTTCCATGCATAGGCTACGCCGTTCATTGTGTGGCAACCGGTTGAGCAGAAAGTTTCTGAACCCAGCCAATTGACTGCGGAGACAACAAAGCATACCGCAAGGATTCCCGCTAAAAACGATCCGGAAATCAGCCAAAAGAAAAACCATTTAGTCTTTGTCGCCATTATTTTCTCCTGAGAGACCGGAGGTTTTTTGAAGGATTCTTTCATTTTTGCCGCTCGGTCTCAGGTTTGTTGACCGCAGCCAGCGGCTGCGGTTTGACTGGTATGACTAGAAGGAGGTAGCCATGCCGAAGATGCAGCTGTAGCCGTCAATGCTGGATTCACTGAGCGCTTTGTTGCCGTCACCATAGTTGATAGAACCGTAAACCAATGTTCTCTTGGAGAGCGGATAGGTGTAACCGGAACCGATAGACCAGGCGTTGTATTTTTCTCCTGTATTCTTAATTTTGCCCTTAACACCGTTTAACTGAAGCATTGCTGTACCGCCCCACAACGGAGCCGCAATGGAGACGGAAGCTGCATTCTGATTAACTCCCTTGGTTGCGGGTTCTGCAACTGTTGTAGAAGCACCGGTCTTTTTGTCAATGTGGATGTAGTTGTAGCCAGGCATTCTTGTACCGTGGGAAACGTATTGGTAGGCACCGTACAGCGTGAAGTCGCCAAAGTCGTAAGAAGCACCGAGAGTGTAGTAATTGGTCGGGTCTAGTTTTACCGAGCCGTCAGCATAAGCTACTTTGGACTTGTGATCTTCGCGTTCAAACATGAAATTGGAGTTAAACGCACCGACGTCATAGGTCACGCCAACACCGTAGTAATGGTTGTTTTTAGCCCACTTATTATCATCGCCGTCCGTACCGTTTGAATACATGGCCGTAAACTGCAAGCCGTTCCATTCTTGGGTGCGGTATGCAATGGAATTGTCCAGCCAGCTGGTTGTGAGGAAGACGCCCGCTAAGTCACCGATCATGTCAAAACCAGTACCGATAGCGCTTCCGCCCAACATGCTGTAGTCGCCGTCACCGGAGCTCAGACCTGCCTGATGACCGAACGTTAGACGTCCCCAGGGGCCCTGAAGACCTAAGAAGGCCTGATTATTGAAGCCGCCGCTGGAGGTGGTTCCATGGCTTGAGGCAACGCCTTCGCCGTTATTTAATTTGAAGGCTTGCTGCAGTGTAAAGATAGCTGCGTTGCCGCCGCCCAAATCTTCTACCCCTTTAATGCCCCAGCTGGTCCAGTACCAATTGCCGTTGGACATCTGAACTTTGGTCTTCCCGCCTTTTAGTTTGGAAACCTTAACGCCGGCATCTAATTCACCGAACAAAGTGATAGATGTTGAGGTGGCATCCATTGGAAGATTTGCGATTTCAGCGGATGCATGGCTCACATTAAGAGTGTGTCCGCTATGACCACGGCCGAAAGCGACACCGCGGCCGCGTTTGGTAGGGCCGGATTTATAAGAGACGGATGAAGCGGATGTCGAAGCTGAAGAGCTTGCTGATACAGCAGGAGCGGAATTATCCGTTGAAGTTGTATCAGCGGAATTTGCGGCAAGTGCAGGAGTTAATGAAGCAGCAATGGCAATTGCTAAGAGAGTCTTTTTACTCATTTTCACTATCCTTTATAAGGGAGAAGACAAATATTGGTGTAACGATTGAAAACGCTTTGTTACAACATCTAGGATTCAGTCTAGGAGTACTACCTAAGGGTTGACACTTATTTGTCCTAAATTGAGTTTTATTTAATCTTGCCTTAAGAGCTCTTAGATTTCTTAAGAAATAATATATTTCGCCCTCTCCTCAAGAACCAGAAGGCCTTCGGGGTGATTCTTGAATAATTATCTAACACCCAAAAAGGGTTTATCCATTTAAAAGAAATTGGACAAATGAAGAAATGTTGCTATTTAGCAACGGATGGGTCCGCATTACAGAATAGAGAAGATGTTGAAATGATTCGATTTTTTGAATGTATTGGAGGGATATTCATTAATTTGTTGTGAATCGACAACAACGTAATCCTGACTAGAGTAGCTTGCTTTTCCTGTTTTCAATACCTAAAAGAGCTTAAAAACCTTACGAGCCTCCGTGAGCTCTCTTTTTTGACCAAAAAAATTCTATTCTTTTGTATTATTTGTAGTATAATAAGTCTGTGATTAGCCTAGGAGGCGCTATGCACTACAGACTTGGGTTTAGTTCAAAACTGGAAAATTCCAGCGTCTACATTGAGTGTTCCGTTCGAAAGCCCGGAGTCAACCATCCGGTTCGCGAGATCGTTAAGCGGTTTGGTAAAAAGAAGGACTTATTGGCTCAGGATCCGCTTGCCTTGGAGAAGATCCAACAGGAAGTTGATGAGATGAATCGAAACTGCAAAGGCAGGCAGCTGGTTTCTTCACCTTCTTCATTAAAGAGCCTTAATTCCGATTTATCCGCGTTCTTAGAACAGCAAAGTCTAGATAAACGGGCTGTTTTTGAAACCCAAAGTGCCGGCTGCCTTATTCTTCAGCGTTTGTATGATCAACTGAAATTTGATGCAAAGTTTGACTACATCAAAAAGTGCTCGCAGTTTCAATACGATCTGGCAAAGATTACTAAGGACCTGGTTCTACTCAGGATTCTCAACCCCGCCTCTAAGCGTCGTTCCTCTATTAAAGGGCATCGTCATTATCTTGGTATCGACTTGGATAATCTGGATCACATTTACAAGTCACTGGATGTTCTGAGTGAACATAAGACTGACATCGTTCGCTATTGGAATCGGCAAATCGGTAAGGAAGTTTCTGGGCGCGATACTTCAGTTTGCCTCTATGACATCACAACCTATGCGTTTGAGAGTACGGATGCCGACAGCCTCAGAGACTTCGGATACTCCAAGGATAAAAAATTTAATGAAGTCCAAGTGGTGATGGCTTTAGCTACTGACAAAGACGGGCTGCCCCTGGACTATGGCTTATATAAGGGCAATCAGGCAGAGGGCGCGACAATGGTACCCTTTGTTGATGAGTTAAAGAAAAAATTTAACATCAAAAGCTTTACTGTCGTTGCCGACCGAGGTCTCAACAGTAAAGGAAACATCGATTCTCTTGTGAAGTTGGGCGACAACTATGTTTTATCTTCCAAGATCCGAGATGCGAGCGATGACATTAAGGCCCAGGTACTTTCTGAGGAAGGAAGAATCCCGATGGAGAAAGTCACGGAGGACGGTGAAATCATAGACTACGGTTGGTACAAAGAAATCCATACTGACGGCCCGATTAAATATGACACTCCGCAATACGCCTTTGAAGAAGCCGATGAGGGGGAGACAAGAGATCTGGAGGCTAAGTTAAAGCACAAAAAAACAGCTTCCGGCAAGGCAGTAAAGAGCAAACTAAAGTGTCGATACATCATTACCTGGACCGCATCTCGTGCCAGGAAGGATAAGAAAGACAGAGAAAGATTAATCAGGAAAGCTCGTGGTTTGGTCTCCAAACCAGCCGACATCAAGACCGGCTTCAAAAGGGGCGGAAGAAGCTATGTCCTCGTAGACATGGACACTGAATCGGCCAGAATAGACGACGCTCTGATTGCGGAACAATCTAGGTTCGACGGCATTCACGTTGTTGAAACCTCATTAGAGGCTCCGGCGTTAGAAGTTGTGAAAATCTACAAAAATCTTTGGAAGATCGAGGACAGCTTCAGGTATCTGAAGAGCAACTTTAGAGCGCGTCCGGTCTATGTCCGACTGGAAGATCACATCCGGGGGAACTTCTTAATTTGTTTCTTGGCATTGTGTTTGCATCGATTCTTGGAGTACAAGCTTAAAAAGGAAAATAAGAAAGCCAACACCGATCAGATTATCGACGGTCTGAACAATGCACTCATCGCTTTGATCAATCCGGCCAAAGGAATAGAGTTTTACGGTACGTGTGGTTTTAATGCCGTGGTCAAAGACATTATGAATGTTGTAGGTCAACTGCCTCCTCTTACTTATGAAGAGGCAGGATCGTTGAGGAAGAAGTTGAGACTCTACTGTGCCGTCCGAGACTTGTTCGGCTCTACTACGACAAGTTAGGAAATCAAAAAATCGTAGACACTAGAACTGGCGGGGACTCAAAGCCTCCGCCTTGTTGTCTAGGTGTTGAAGACGGGAAAAACGATGTCGACTTGATGCGACTGAGAATGCACTCTTGCCATAATCAACAGGCGCGTCTATTTATACAGTTCATTGCTGAAATTCTGAGGTGTTACTTGCTTAACGAACTTCAGCCCAAAGATGAAATGCCCAAATATGTCAAAACCGTTACCGGGTTGTTGGATGAGGTTGCATCCGTTAGAAGAGTTTCTATCGGGAACTACCGTAAATTTTTTAAACGTCAGATGAAACACCTGCTGCAAATCATGCAAGCTCTAGGAGTATGACTAACCCCTAATCAATGGCCATCGCTTTCTGGCTTGTAAGATGTCCGAATTTAGAATTTACGATTAAATTGATGACGTATTTAAGAGTTGAACTCCTAGAGTTACATGGGTTGTTGAGCCACTGACGAAAAAGGCTTAAGCCTCCCATGACGTTTAGGTCAATATAGAACTATGTCACGGGAGTTACGGTTAGATGGCTATTAAGCCTGTATCGAATGGCATAGGCCCTTTTGTTCAAAAGGGATTACTTGCCTTCAGCCGTGGCAGTTTCAGCGTCTTTCGGGTTCTGTCCGCGAGAGACAATAACCTCTGTCGGGTGCAGAGCAGCATTGCGTCCGGCGATACGGCCGAATGTCACGATGTCAGCCATCGCGTTGCCACCCAAGCGGTTCGCTCCGTGCACACCGCCGGTGACTTCTCCTGCCGCGAAGAGGCCTGGGATCACATTGCCCTTCTTGTTGAGAACTTGAGCCTCAGAGTTGATTCTCAGACCGCCCATGGTATGGTGAACAGCGGGAGTGACCTGAACAGCGTACCAAGGACCCTGCGTCAGAGGACGCGGCATATCGGCGCGGCCGAATGCATCGTCTTTCTTAGCTGCCTGGAACTTAGCATACTGATCGATTGTAGCTTTCAGGTTATCAGCATTGATGTTGAGCTTCTTAGCCAGTTCGTCAAGAGTGGTGCCCTCTGTAACGAGCTTCTTCTTGATGTAGGTTTCGATCGCCTTTAAACTCCTACGGACGGAGTTGTCGAATACAAGATAACCGACTTTGCCGGTCTGCTGAAGTTCGGCAGCGGAAACTACGTCGCGAGTCTGAAGTTCGTTGATGAAGCGTTTGCCTTCCTGGTTGATGAGGATAGCGCCATTGCCACGAACGGCTTCCGTGATCATTTCGCCGTTGTTCGGAACGACGGTCGGGTGTGTCTGGATCTGTTCCAGGTCAACGGTAGAAGCACCGGCATTTTCGCCGAGCTTAATACCGTCACCAGTTGCGCCCGGATGGTTGGTGGTACCGAAACCCTTGAGCTTCGGATTGATCTTGACAAGCATGGCCTGGTTGGCGCCGAAACCGCCGGTTGCAATCACGACAGCCTTAGCGTTGACGGTGCGAAGTTTACCAGCTTTATCTTTGTACTGAACGCCGGTAACTTTGCCGTCTTTTATGAGGAGCTTCTGAACGTTGGCGCTGGTGCGAACGTCAATGTCTTTGTCCTTCGAGGCTTTAGCAAGTGTAGCAACCACGTTAGCACCGACGAAGCCACCGCCTGTCGGACGGTGAGTGCGTTTGTTGGTGGCACCGGCCATCATACCGACGTCAGTGAGGTCTCCGCCTAAGTCGTTGATGAAGTCAACGGAATACTTAGCGTTGTCAGTCAGCTTGTGAACAAGATCCGGGTTGTTCAAATACTTGCCGCCCTTCATGGTGTCATTGAAGTGAGTTTCGATACTATCTTTAATGCCGTTCTTTTCCTGATGTTTGGTTTCAGCAGCGTTGAGGCCGCCGGCAGCACGGTTGGTGTTGCCGCCAAGCATCGTCATTTTTTCAAGAACGATGACTTTCTTACCGAGGTTGTGAGCCGTCACAGCTGCAGACAAACCGGCGCCGCCGGCACCGACTACGACGACATCGGCTTGGTCAGCCGCAAAAGCAGGGACAGCAAAGGTGGCAGAAACTACGGAAGCCAAAAGTAGTTTTTTCATTAAGTTCTCCTTGTAAATTAACGGAATTTACTAATTAATAAATACGAACATCAGGTTCAATGTAAAGAGAGATAAAGGGATCAGCAGCAATATGGTTTATTTCTTGCCGTCCCCTCTTGGAAGAATTTTTTGGAAGTCTCCGTCAAGTCTTTGCAATGCATTGGATATGGCAGCGGCGTTATCTTTTGCCCACTCAATCTGGGAACTAATGGATTTTTCCATATTTGCAAGACTTTTATCAAGTTCGGTAAGCTGCGGACCGCCAGTAGTTTTACGATTTTGAATAATTTTGACAGGATTCAAGGTATCCTTAAATTGGGTTTCTGACATTGGGCAAACAGGACTTCCTTGCGGATATTCCTTCTTAATGACTTCCTCATAGATTCGTTTCACCTCAGAGTAAGGGAAATTGCATGGCTTTATACCGTTAGCTTTGGCGTAACTAACGATTTCGCTCGCGATATGATGCCCAACCCTAAAGGGTAACTTATAATCGCGCATAAAAACATCCGCCACTTCCTGACTGGCCGTCCAGTCTAAATTCAGCTCCTCCAGCGCTCGTTCAGGATTGATCTTTAAAGCCGCGATTACCTGCCTGAATTGACCTAACATCGTCATTGTTTCTTTCACACGGCGAGAGGAATCTTGAACATTGCGAGCATCACTCATGCCTGGAATAATGTTATGAGCAAGCCAAACCGCCTGCTGCGCATCCGAAATAACTCGGCTAGCATTAGTGCGAGTACGGATCATCAATCCTGGATTGCGTTTCTGCGGCATAGCCGAAGAAACGTAAGTATTTTCTCCTCCTTCTTGTAGCAGTATCCACGGCCGAGGCTGCGCGTACTGCACGCTTAGATCCTGGATAAAGGTTCCAACGTGAAGTGAAATGCTCGTTAAAATTGAGGCAAACTCAACGGCATCATCGTTGGATTTGAACTGACCTGCGTCATAAGCGTTCTCAACGGGAGCTTTAAATCCTAGATAATGAGCCATTTTTCCACGATTAAGAGGCCAACTGGTGCCGTTGAGTACGGTGGTACCCATAGCGCAGTAGTTTAAACGACTATAGAAATTCTCAATTTTTTCAGCGTCTCGTCTAAAAGCAGAAAGAAAACCAAGAAGATAATGTGCGTAACTGTTAGGTTGAGCTGCTACGCCATTGGTGTAATTTGGAACAATCGTGGTCTTATTTCTCTCCGCCAGACTGAGAAGAGCTTGCATCGTATCGCTCAAAGAAACCATAAGTTCAAGAGCTTCATCTCTTAAAATTGCAGCACGGTATGTAGCATGCATATCTTGGCTCGACCTGCCAATATGAAGCATCGTGACATCTATCCCTGCTGCTTTGATAAGAAGCGGCTCAAAGGCTATGACTTTCTTCGGTCGCTTCGCCCCGGGTTTGTTCCCATTTAATATGACATCTTCAATCCCTTTGGCAATTTTCGGTGTGACAGCTTTATCCAGTAAGCCCTCTCCACTGTTGATTACAGCAGTAGCTTTATTCATTTCGCCTAGCCAGAAAAACTCATCTCGCTCTGTTGCGTTTGCTGCAAAAGTAATTAATGCACATAAAACTATTGAGAAAGATTGACTGAGTTTCATAATTCCTCCTATAACTAACAGGTTGAATGTATCTCTCTCTCAGCCGGCTCGCGCTCCAATTTCCAAATTTCAAAATTAAAAGTGAATAATATAAAAAATAATAAAATAAATTGTCTTTTTTAAATTTGGAGGGGAACTCCTGTGAAGTCTTTCAATGATATTGAGACTTGGCAAGCTCTTCTGGCTATGTCTGAGGGACGACAGCTCAATCAGATCGCCGACGAGAACAAAGTCAGTCTTGCAGCCCTCATTCGAAGGATACGTAACGTTGAAAATGCTTGGGGACTAACTTTACTTTCGACGAATAAGCCCATTCGTCTTACTTCAGTAGCAGTTAAACTCCTTCCAGATATCCAAATACTATGCGAGAGTCATCGCAAACTCCAAAAAAGTTTCGAGAAAGCAAAAAACAGTCAACCCTTCTTCTCTGGACATATCCATTTTGCTGTAGCAGCAGGATCTTTAGGCAGCCAGACGACCAATCGTCTGTTAATAGAATTTTCCACACTGCATGAAGGAATCGAGTTTCGGACGGAGATAGGACCAAAAATCGAAGAAGTCCTAAATGGGACCTGTGACGTTTCGACTTACACTGGTAACTTAGATTTAAGTGGACTGGAAGCGATTCCGAGAGGGCGTGCAAAATATTTTGCGCTTGCTTCTCCCGCTTATATAAAAAAATTTGGTTATCCACGCGAGCCATCAGACCTCGCACAACATTTCTGTGCTGTTTTCTGCGGGGCTTCCAGAGCGCGCACGAAATATTTGCAAAAGGGAGCAGAAAAAAGAGCAGTGATCTACGGAAAAACAATTACTTCGACGGATATTTTATTTCTTAAACACATCGTACTTCAAGGTGAGGCCTTAATCATTGACTTACCGCTTGGACACAGCGCGTTAGAAATCAAACAGGGTAAATTGATCCCAATTTTGGACGGGTGGCACAGGAATTTCGAACCGTTATGGGTCGTAACATCAGAAAATAAATGGAAAGATCCCAAAATACGAGTTTTTATGAAATGGTATGCTGAAGCGTGGTCTGAAGAGCTTAAAAAAGCCGAAGATTCTCTGAGGACCTGTCTAAACGAAATATTTATAAAAGAAATTCTTAATTAATCGTCTCTACGCCTCGGACAAATGACCTTCTTTCAGGATTCCTAACTTAACGTTGCCGTTGTGAGTGGTCAAGGTGTACACGTTCGGTTCCTTATGCGAACGAGTTTCGCGGCTGCCCGGTCGAAAAGCGGATGATTCCCTTAAGGGAATTCAAGCTCAAAAAATCTAATACCTGCGGATGAGAGGTTCTTCAAAAGAGCCTCGCTTCGATTTTCCGTTGGCTTCTAGCGCCCTGGTAATCAGCGAGGAAGGAATCCCGATTGACTTTTATGTCTACGCAGGAAACGCCTCCGAATTCAAAACCATGGCCACCTCGATTGACTCCCTGAAACAGAAATACGACGTTAAAGAGGACATCGTCGCAGACGACCGATGTCTTAATTCTGCAGCCAACTTAAGGATGCTTCAGAGCAACGACATCGAATTCCTGATGGCACAGAAAGTAAGCAATCTGGATCAAAAGACAACAAAAGCGATGTTCGATCCTGAGGGCTATGTTCCGATCATCTGGCAAGGAGAGGAGGTCGCCCGTTTCAAGGTCGTAAGAAACCCCAAACTTCCGCGAAATAGTTCGGTATTGACTTTTAGTCTTTCAGATTTCGCGGGAATTTGTCGTTAATGTCAAGAACCTCGAGGACATCTCGTGCTTTTATTGCCGGATTGAGCTGCAATCTCCGATCTAGTGAACTTTCGATTTTCTTCTCTTCTTTACTGCTTTGTTGAAAAGGCACGGGAACATTATCGTTCATTTGTTTGTTGTGAATTGGCAATAAATTAATCCTAATTAGAACCGCTTGTTTTTACGGAGATGGGTGTCAAAAAGTCACAAGATCAGTTTCGAAGGAGGAGATATGAAAAGAGCTCGGCGGTACCGAGCTCTTTTAGTGAGAGGAGATAGTTTTCTACTTCATTGGTTTTCCGTTAGCGCGCATGATTTGATGCGGTCTAACTAGGTAGAAAACTGACAAGTAGCCGCTCCAAATGTGGACGAGTCTTGTAAAGGGGACGATCAGGAAAATGATCAGCCCGACAAAGATGTGCCACTTCTGCCAATCGGGAACGAGAAGGATCTTCTGCCATGCTTCATAGTCGAAGGTGAAGAGGCCCCTGACCCATTCTCCGAAAAGAATGATGGTCGCACCGGAGCGGTCAGTAAAGTAAGAATTTACAACGCAGCAAATTCCGAGAATGATGACCGCCAGCAGGAGGAACAAGACCCAAAAATCGCTCGGGCGGGATGCCGTCCTTACGCGTTCGTTGGATAGGCGGCGCCATGTCAGAAGCAGAAGACCGGCAATGGCAAGTGCGGCGGAGGCTCCTCCGGCGATGATTTCCATCCATTGGTGGAGTCTGGGCGTTAGACCGACTGCATTTAGCCACGCTGTCGGTGTAAACAACCCGAAACAATGACCGCAGAATAGAAAGATCACACCGATGTGGAAAAGATTTGCACCCCAAAAAAGATCTTTCTTATCTAAAATCTCACTGCTTTGACTCTTCCAGCTGTAAGGCGCCAAAATAAACCGTAGCAAGCTGCCTACCACTAAGACTGCAATGACGACGTAAGGAAGCACTCCGAAAATTAGAAAGTGCCATACCAAAGTAAAGTTACTCATTATTTGCCCTCCTGTGTGGAGTCCGGCGCACGCTGATATTCTTCAAAAAGCGGAATAATCTTACGATTCATAGGACCGCCGAAGATAGTATCAGCGCGGCGGCGCATGTCTTCTCCGCCGCCGAGGTTGTAGCCCTGAGTACCTTGCAGCAGCATAGATGCGGTATTGTTGCGGTTGGCTGAGGGCACAACGAAACGATCTTTAAAATCAGCAATGGCTAAAAGGCGATGCATATCGCAGACATCCTGAACCGTTAAGCCTAAGGCTTTAAGTTCATTTATCTCTTCAATCCCTTCAAGCTGTTCGGGCAGAATTTCACACGTTAGAAATTGACTGATCCCCGCCGCATCGGAATATTTGCGCAGAATCGTCCTCTCGGCGAGAAGTCTGCTTAAAGCATCTACGACAGGTTTAACGTTTCCGGCAGCAAGCAGATTCGCAAGATATTGCATCGGAATACGCAGGCTTTCTACATCAGGGATGAATCCTTTAACGGAAAGTTTACCGACATCAACAGCCTGAGCGATCGGAGAGAGCGGCGGAACGTACCAAACCATAGGAAGAGTTCTGAATTCCGGATGAAGAGGAAGTGCGATTTTCCACTTGGAAATCATCTTGTAGATCGGAGAAGCTTTGGCCGCTTCGATCCAATCATGAGAGATGCCCGCTTTCAGAGCTGCAGACTGAATGTCGGGGTCATTCGGATCGAGGAAGATTTGGCGCTGAGCTTCATACAGGTCTCCTTCATTCGGGGTCGAGGCAAGATCTTTAATCTTGTCTGCATCGTAAAGCATCACACCCATGTAGCGGATTCGGCCGACACAAGTTTCGGAACATACCGTCGGCATGCCGGACTCGACGCGCGGATAGCAGAAAACGCATTTTTCTGCTTTTCCGGTTGACCAGTTGTAATAGACCTTTTTGTAAGGACAGCCGCTCATACACATACGCCAGCCCTTGCATTTATTTTGGTCTACTAAAACAATACCGTCTTCTTCCCGCTTATAGATTGAGCCGGAGGGACAGCTTGCAACACAAGCCGGATTCAGGCAGTGTTCGCACAAACGAGGAAGATAAAACAGGAACGTATTCTTGTATTGGGCGTAAATATCGCGCTCAACATCTTTCAGGTTGACGTCATTGACGGTCTTAATATCCACACCGCCTAGATTGTCGTCCCATGCAGCGGAGTTGTTGATTTTTTTCATCTTCTTGCCGGTCAGGTAGGAGATCGGCTGAGCTGTCACACAGGTTTTCATGCGCGGGGCTTTTTGAAGATTTTGATAATCAAACGTAAAGGGCTCGTAGTAGTCGTCAATCTGCGGCAATTTAGAGTTGGCGAAGATGCCGGAGAGAAGTCCTAATTTAGAGCCGCGCCGCAGACGGAGTTTACCGTTATGAAGTTCCCAGCCTCCTGTCCACTTCTGCTGATCTTCCCAGCTCTTCGGATAACCGACGCCGGGTTTTGATTCAACGTTGTTAAACCAAATGTACTCAGTACCCGGACGGTTTGTCCAAACGTTTTTACAAGTGACGGAGCAGGTGTGACAGCCGATGCATTTGTCCAGATTCAGGACCATGCCGATTTGAGCACGAATCTTCATACTGCACCTCCTTTCTTATCCGCTTCTTCATCCATCCAATCAACCTTATTCATCTTTCTGACCCAAGCGAAGTCGTCGCGGTTGGGAGCAATCGTTCCGTAGTAGTTAAAGGCGTATGAAAGATGGCCGTAGCCGCCGATCATATGCGTCGGATTTACAATGACACGCGTCGGAGAGTTATGGTCGCCTCCGCGAAGACCGGTGACTTCGGATCCCGGGGTGTTAACCGTCTTTTCGGTCGCATGCTGCATAACGCACAGCCCTTGCGGCATGCGGGAGGAAACGATGGCGCGTCCGACTACAGCACCGTTAGCGTTCCAGCACTCAATCCAATCATTATCCGCAATGCCTGCGTTGGCGGCATCAATGTCACTCATCCACACAACGGGACCGCCTCGGGAGAGGGTCAGCATTCTTTCGTTGTCATAATAGCTGGAGTGGATACCCCACTTCTGGTGAGCCGTCATAAAGTTAAGAATGATGGCTTTGTTTCCGTTGTCCGCAATATCTTTGTAGCCGGTTAACGCTCTCTGGTTTGCCGGAGCACGGTATTGTGCGAACTGCTGGCCGAAAGCCCTCATCCAAGAGTGATCCTGATAGAACTGCTGACGTCCCGTGATCGTTCTCCACGGTAAAAGCAAATTCTTGTTTTGCCAGAAAGCAACATACGGGATCTCATCGTTCTCGGTGCCTGACCAATCCGGCGCACTGAACGTCTTAGCGGGCCGATGAGCCAAGTCATCAAAGGTGATTTTGTCGGCAATGTGACCTTCGGAAAGGAAGCGGGCATCTACACCGCACTGTTCTTTAACAAAGTCCCAACTGCGATAGGACAAAGCTCCGTTGGTTTCCGGAGAGACCCGGAGGATAAAGTTTGCTGCATTGATATCTGTCTCCATCTTAGGACGCCCTTTTGCGACGCCTTCCTGAACTGTACCGTTTAACTGGCAAAGTTCAGTAATTTCAGGATCCAGATCCCATTTGATTCCGCGATTTCCGCCGCCGTTCTTAGAGAGGAGCGGGCCGATGGAGGTGTACTTGTCGTAAATCGTCCGATAATCGCGTTCAACGACATGAATCAGCGGGGCGGTCTTGCCGGGAATCAGATCGCATTCCCCTTTATACCAATTCTTAACATCCAGGGCTTGGCCGAGTTCATGCGGAGAATCGTGGCCGAGAGGCGTCAGCACCATATCTGTGACGTTCCCGAAATCTTCTGGATATTCGCCGGCGATTTCTGATAATTTCTTTGCGATGTCCTTAAAGGTTTGCCAATCGCTTCGCCCCTCCCAGGAGCATTGAACGGCTTTGACGAATGGATGAATAAAACTATGCATATCCGTCGTATTGATGTCGTTCTTCTCATAGAAGGTGGCCGCCGGCAACACGATGTCCGAATAAATCGAAGTCGTGCTCATGCGGAAGTCCATATTGACTAACAAATCGAGTTTGCCTTCGGGCGCTGGACGCCATTTCTCCATGAGCGGCATGAGCTCTTTGTTGGAGCCGTCAAGCTCTCCGCCGAGGATGCCGTTTTCAGTTCCAAGCAGGTGACGCAGGAAGTATTCCTGTCCCTTGCCGGAAGAACCGAGTACATTGGAGCGCCAAATGAACAGGTTGCGCGGCCAGTTTTCCTCGGCATCCAAATCTAAACAGCTAAAGGATATTTTCTTATCCTTTAGTTGGTTTATCAGGAATTGTTCCGGCTGGACGCCAGCAGCTTTTGCCGCGGCAGCAATTTTTGTCGGGTTGACGTTGAGCTGAGGTGCCGACGGAAGCCAGCCCATTAGTTCGCTCTGGATGTTGTAATCCACGTAAGTGCCGTCAAATACCTTGGTATCAGCCAAGGGAGAGAGCATGTCCGAAAGAGGAATCCGCTCGTAGCGCCACTGGTCCGTATGTTCGTAGAAGTAGCTCGTCGAGTTCATATGGCGGCTTGCCGGTTCCCAATCTTTTGCGAAGGAATATTCGCTCCATCCTGCTTCCGGACGAATCTTTTCTTGTCCTACATAATGGCACCATCCGCCGCCCGGGACGCCGCAAGTACCGCACATCAGCAGGATATTGATGATGGAACGATAAGTATTGTCCGTTTGGAACCATTGGTTAACGCCGGCTCCCATCAGCACGCAGGCGCGGCCCTGAGTCTTAGAGGCGGCCGTCGCAAACTCTCTGGCCAATGTAATGGCGTATTGAGCCTCTACGCCGGTAATTTTTTCCTGCCAAGCCGGTGTGAAGGGAATATTGTCCGCGTAGCTTTTTGCACATTCCCCGCCTAGGCCGCGGTCGACACCAAGATAGCTTCCGAAGAGATCAAAGACGGTTGCAACGTATACATCCTGCCCGTTGAGCTGTACCCTCTTAGCCGGAACCCTCCGAACCATAACATCCGAGGCCATTGCGTTATTCGGGAAGCCGTCTCGTTCACGGCCACCGAAATACGGATATTCAACATCAATCACAGCATCGGAATCATTAAGAAAAGTCAGCTGTGGTTTGATCGCTTTACCGGTTTCACCGTCAACTTCATGGAGGTTCCACTTGCCTAAATCCTGGCCCTCCTTTTGTCCCCAACGGTATCCCATGGAACCTTGAGCCACCGCAGGAGCCTTGGAGAGTTCATCCCAAACAACAGTTTTCCATTCGGGGTTGTTGCATTCCGGTTCCTTATAGCCCAAGTCGCAGGCGCGAACTGTGCGCCCCGCGGTATACCGGCCATGCGCCCGCGGTTCCATAGTCACAAGAATTGGGAAGTCCGTCAGTTTCCGGCAGTATTCTGTGAAATACGGATCCGGATGTTCGTAATGGAATTCTTTAAAGATGACGTGGCTGACAGCCATAGCCAGTGCCGCATCGGTAGCCTGTTTGGGATGTATCCACCAATCCGCGTCTTTCGTGACTTCGCAATAATCCGGACAGACATTCACGACTTTCGTTCCGTTGTAGCGAGCTTCGGTTAAGAAGTGCGCGTCCGGAGAACGAGTCATCGAGATGTTGGTACCCCAAACGATGATGTAACTCGAGTAATACCAGGCCTCAGACTCAGGAACGTCAGTCTGTTCACCCCAGGTTTGAGGAGAAGAAGGTGGCAGGTCGCAATACCAATCGTAGAAGGAAAGGAGTGCACCGCCGATCAGGCTGAGGTAGCGGGTACCTGCTCCGTAAGAAACCATGGAGTAGCCCGGAATCGGTGAGAAGCCGGAAATACGGTCAGGTCCGTACTTTTTGATGGTGTAAAGGTTGGCAGAAGCAATGATCTCTAAAGCTTCATCCCAAGTGGTACGCACCATACCGCCCAAACCGCGCGCCGCAGTGTAGGATTTGCGGAGCTGTGGGTTTTCGGCGATGGAAGCCCAAGCTTCGATCGGTTTCATTATCTTACGGGCGTCTTCCCATGCAGCCTTGAGTTCAGCACGAATGAGAGGATGTTTTACTCGGGATGCAGAGTAGAGGTACCAGGAATAGCTGGCGCCTCTGGGGCAACCGCGGGGCTCGTGATTCGGCACACCTGCGGGGGTGGGGGGATAATCCGTTTCCTGAGTTTCCCAAACGACGATTCCGTCTTTAACGTAAACCTGCCAGCTGCAAGAGCCCGTGCAGTTTACGCCATGCGTAGAACGAACGATTTTATCGTGAGCCCATCGATCCCGGTAGGATTGTTCCCAAGTTCTGTCTTCACCGGTCACTTCTCCCCATCCGTCTGAATAGGAGCCGACTTTTTTGGTAAAGAATAGGGAGGACTTCATGATTCCGGACATTTTGTTCTCCAATTAAAGCAGTATTTTTGAGGTGAAAAAGGACGATCAGCAAAGATCCGGTGCGTTCTTTCTATCGTAGTAGTAGATGTTGATTGCGAGGATGGCAACGAAGATCAGAGTAGAAACTCCGAACATCACGCCGGCTCCGCATTCGGCAAGCAGCATTCCGATCGTGAAAGGACCGTAAGCACCGATAGCAGAAGTCCAGCCGACAACGGCTCCGCCCTGAAGCGGCGGGAAGAGAACTGCCATTTGTTCAGTAGTAGATGCATTGCCGACGCCAGTCCAGAAGAAAATCCAGAACATAATGATCAGCCAAATCCAGCAGCCTGCGACACTCGTCGGTTTGTACCACCAAAGCGCAAGTAAACCGATAATGTTGCAGATGGCCATAATCGTAGTAACTCTGCCTCCGCGGATCTTATCGGAAACCTGACCCGCTCCGACTCTGGATAGGGCTCCGATGACCGGTCCCAACCAAGCGAGAGCGACAGCGCTAGGCGCTCCTTCAATGCCGGCAAAGGTATGGTTGCCTAACAGAGCCAGCTGAGCACCGAGACCAGCGAAGGTAGCGAAAGTCCCGTAATAGAAAAGGGTCATGAACCAAGTGTGCTTGTTCCCAAAAATGGCCCATTGCTGCTTGATATTTGCGGTGACAGGAACAGAGCGCAGGAAGAGCCAAGAGAGGATAGTGACGAGAGCAACGAGCGGAATCCACACCCAGGCGGCGTTCTGCAGCCAGTAAGTAATCGTCTTACCGTCGGGAAGATGCGCAACCTGACCGGATCCTAAGCAGGCTAAAGCAGAAAAGCCGATAACCAGCGGTGTGACGAATTGGACCAGACCGGTACCAAAATCAGAGAGTCCGCCTTGTACACCGAGGGCGAAACCTCTTTCATGTTTCGGGAAAAAGTAGTTAGTAGAGGCCATCAAGCCGGAAAAGGTTCCGCCGCCGATGCCACTTAACAAAGCAAAACCGAGAAGGACCCAATAAGGGGTATCGACGTGCTGAACGGCGTACACCCAGCAGAAGAGCGGGATAAGCAAGAGGCCGGTTGAAAACGTCACGAGTACTCGGGTTCCTAATATCGGCGGTAAGAAGGTCCACAGAATGCGCAGTGTACCTGCAGACAGACCAACCATAGCCACCAGCCAGTAAAGCTGACTGTGTGTTAAAGAAAAGCCGATTTCATTTAACCGAGGGGCAAGAGAAGGGACCAAGAACCAAGCGCAGAAGCCAAAGGTCAGGCTGAAGGTACTAAGCCATACAGTCGTCCATGCCAGCGTCTTATTCCATTGGGCCGGATTTTCAGGATTCCAAACCTTAATATCTGGACGCATATTATTTCCTTATTCAATGCTAAATTTGACTCGAACTAATATTCGGGTTTGTTCTTATTCTATGGGTTCCCTTGAATTTGTAACCCTTTGTTTGTTCGAATTGAGCAGGACTTGAATGGGTTCTTTGGCGGAATTTACTAACATACAAATCCGCGAGTTAGGGAGGAAGAAATGAATTTTGGTTTGAAAGCATTGGCTTGCTTGCTTCTGTATCCGGATGCGGCGCTTAAAGATAATCTGCCTGAAATTAAGGAAGGCGTCGGCGGATCGAGCCTTTCCGACGATCAGAAAGACAAACTATATATTTTTATTAACCACCTGGCAGAGACTCCCTTATCCGATTTGCAAAAAGATTATGTCTCGACATTTGATATCGGGAAGAAGGCGAGCCTTAATCTTTTTGAGCATATGCACGGAGATTCGCGTGAGAGAGGTTCTGCGATGCTCAATCTTAAAAAGCTCTACGAAGAACGAGGCTTGAGCATTGAGGGTGATGAGTTCCCGGATTATCTGCCGATGTTCTTAGAGTTCTTATCGGGCTTGGGCTATTCTGAGGCTCAAGCGCTTTTAGATAGTGCTGCGCGCCATATTGCTCCGATTGATATTGCGCTTCAGAAATCGGAATCTCCATGGAGAGCTGTCACGGGGGCAATTCTGTCACTCTCTGCAATGAAAAATTCAGAAATAAAATTGGAAAGGGACGATCTTTTACCGACAACGGAGGCTGAGTCGTTCGACTCCCCCGTGCGGTTTGGAGGAAATGCTGACCCGGTTCAAACCGTGCATTTCAAACAATAAAAAAGCGGAAGATCAAAAGATCTTCCGCGAAACTAATTTCACCCCATTTCTTTGGATTGCTCCAAGGAGAAGATTTCTGTCTCAAAGACATCATCTAGTGATTGAGATCATACCATGAGATGAGAACGATTCCTATTTACATTTGTTTGTAAATGTATCTGCTGAAATCTAAAACACTATCAGTGGGAGTGGTGCTTAAATTGCGGGCCGAAGCAAACCTGCACGGCCTGCTGTTCTTCGATTGATAAGAAAAGGGGCGGGAGCCGAACGACTCTCGCCCAAAATTTTTCACCCCAATTGCTCTTGTTGACACGGAGTACATTCAAGTCTCTATGCTTCCAAGGAGAAGATTGAAATCACTCAATCGACAAGAGGAAATATAGCATATATTGATAACGATTATCAATATCATTGATAGGCAACTTTCTGTTGTACTCCCGTGAATAGTGAGGACGCTTCGCGGACCATCCTATTACCAGAATAATTTCAACATGGCATATGGGACCTTCCTAAAAATAAATTTGTAGCGCGCAAAACAAAATCATTGACACTCCCAAAAATTTGGCATATAGATAGGTTGATTTATATCCCAACCACCTCATCAAGGAGAAGCAAATGACTACCAGACGGCAATTAATCAAGACTTCTTTATCGCTTGCGGCGGTTCCTATTGGAATGAGCGTTGCTATTGAAGTAGCGCACGCAGAGGACATGCCGCAATGGGACAAAGAGACAGATGTTCTTGTCCTCGGTTATGGCAATGCAGGTTCCAATGCTGCGATCGCAGCGGCTGATGCCGGCGCAAAAGTTCTTATTTTGGAGAAAACAGCTGCCGGAGGAGGAAACGTATCTGTCTCCTCCGGTGGGTTTGTCGTTCCGACAAACAAGGAAGACTATTATAAGTTCCAAAAAGCGTTGTATGAATTGTCTCGCTCTGAGTGGGACAAGGACCTTCTGGATCTTTTCTGCGAAGAGTCTCTTCATTTGGGCGACTATGTTTCTTCGTTGGCTCCGGAAGGAAAGATCAGTGTTTACGGTCATGCAGGTTATCAAAACCTGCCGGGTGCAGACTGTGTAAACAAGATGTCAATGAGAAACGTTCCCGGCGCGAAAGGCGGAGACCGACTCTTCGGAATCTTTGATCGCGCGGTCAAGGCGAGAAATATCCCAGTTCTTGTTAATTGTCCTGCCAGAAGGTTGGTCAGAAGAGGAAACGAGGTCTTGGGTGTCGAAGCTATATATGAGGGCAAGCCTTATTTTGTAAAAGCCAACAAAGCCGTTGTGATTTGTACCGGCGGCTTCCAATCTAATCCAGAACTGATGGCTCGCTACATTTACGGCAATCCGATGGCTTACCTCGGGAGTCCTGCCCATACCGGCGATGGACTTTTGATGGCGCAGTCCATGGGGTGCGACTTGTGGCATATGAATTCGGTTTCTGCACCCTTAGGCATTCAGGTACCAGGAGTTAAGGCAGGTATTGCCATGGTTACAAGGCAGCCGGCCTTCATTTGGGTCGACCAAGACGGCAAACGCTTCGTAAATGAGAAGAAATTGGATTACCACTGCTCTTGGATGGCTGTCAATAATTTCGACGCCATTAATCATCGTTATCCGAGAATTCCATGCTACATGATCATGGACTCGAGCTATCTGAAAGCCGGTCCGCTTATCTCCAACGGCGGTTCAGGCTGGGCTATCAACCGTGAAGGATATAAATGGAGCAAGGACAATCAAAAAGAAATTGATTCCGGCGTCATCATCAAAGCCGATACGGTTGAAGAGCTGGCAAAGAAACTTGGCATTGCCGACCCGGCAGTGCTCGTTGCAACAGTGAAGCGCTGGAACAGCGACTTAAGAGAAAAAGGAATTGACACAGAATACGGTCGTACGCTGACAGCAGATCCGAATATGAAGGCAGTCTTTGTGGGACGTGACGTCAAGAGCTGGTCAGCTCCGATTGAAGAAGGACCTTTCTACGCCGTGAAACTGGTTCCTGTTACATACCATACGATGGGAGGCCCGAAGAAGTCCGTGAAGGCGGAAGTTTTAGATCCTTTCGGTGAGCCGATCCCGCGGCTTTATGTTGCCGGTGAGCTTGGTTCTACTTGGGGCCTGACTTACCAAGGCGCCTGCGCAAATGCTGACGCAATGGTTTTCGGAAGAGTCGCGGGAAAGAACGCGGCTGCTTTGGAAAACTGGAAGTAATTTTTTAATGCTGGTCAGCCCTGAAGGATTACGTTATTTCTTCAGGGCGGTGTATTTTTTACTTATGCAGGAAAGTTTTTGTATTGCTCTTTCGAGTAGAGTTCTCGGATTGTCTGTTGAGAAAATATGAACATATTGTTCGCGCTCCCGAATTTGTAAAACTTGTCGTTTAGTTCCTTTTTTGTGTAATTGTACTTTTGTGGACTTGGCGAAATTAAGTGGACATCGTATAGGCAAAAAATTTACTGAGAATAAATTAGATCAGTCCCAAACCTCAGCCCAATGAGTGAATTTCCTCTCTTTTTGGGAGAAGACCAACGCTGCTCTTATCAAGTTGCTCTGTGGCAGCTGACTTCCATACTGCCGAGCCTTTATTTGACGAACGGCTTCTTGAAGGAGAGCTTCGGGAGAATCGCCTTTTCGACAATATTTGAATTCCAGTACCCAATAGTTTTTGTCAGTTTGAATTTCGAGATCGCTTCTGCCATGAGCATTGTGAGCCTCGCATCTCGCAGTTATTAAGGTGCTGGAGCTACTTACCATGATGAATACAGCAGCGCGGCAGCTCGCCTCACTTGAAAGGGGGAACGCCTGGTAGTCAATTCCTAGAACAATCCGGTTCACTTCTTCTACGAATGCACTGAGATTTCCGTCTTCCAAATAGTCGGCAAGATAACCTTCCCCCGCTCGATTTATCGCATTTTTATCCAAGATCGCCTCAGCATAAAGACGTGCCATGGAAACGCTAACTTCTCGATTAGGATAACCTAGTGTTACAGTGGTGCCCCTTACGGCTTTAATTGTCAGGTATCCAGTCTGCGCAAGCAACACTTTGTCATCCAAAATAGAAAATTTTGCAGATAGTGCCAAATCGTCAAGTTGGATTTGTTTTTCGTTTTCATATTCTTCAGGCTTTAGAGTAGAGTGAGATTTTAAATATTCAAGCAGGATTCCAGGTTGGCCTCCGCTCTCGTACCAGTAGTTGTCAAAACCATTTGAAGGGAAGTTAAAGAATTTCAGTAAAGACCAAGGAGAAAAGACATGTTGAGAGGCGGTTTTTTCAAAACAAAAGCCGTCGTAATTTAATGCTAGTTCCTCCAACAGTTTATCTTTTTCTATGCCTAGCTGGAGTGAGGCTTGTTCAAGATAATCCGAGAAATACTTTTGTACTTCTTGGTGAGAATAGCCGAGCAAAGAACCGAATTCGGACATTAAGGAAATGTCTGTAAAGTGGTTAAGTTCGGAAAAGATGCTGGTTTGGCTGAATTTTGCAATTCCAGTCATGAAGAAAAATCTTATTGCTCCATCCCATTGTTTAAAACCAGCGTAGAGCCTCCAGAGTTTCTTTCTGACTTCATCGAACAGCTCTGGTTTATTTAGACAAGATGTGAGCGGAGTGTCGTACTCATCGAGAAGCAGTACTACGGAGTTGTCGGCCTGGAGGGCTAACCAGCCGATAAATGCACGAAGACCTTCCTTATCAGTCTTGATAGGACTAACAAGTCGGTTGACAGTTAAGGTATCAAGGAGGTACTGGTCTAGAAGTTCACTAAATTCTTCTACGGAGGAAAAGTCTTTCAGATTCGAGAAATCCAATCGTATGACTTGATAAGTATTTTCGTCTTTCCATAAGGATTCTATTTCTAGGCCATGAAAGTCCCTTAATCCATATTTGAAGAGGGATTCGAATGTAGATAGCAGCAGGGATTTTCCAAAGCGTCTGGGTCTCGAAAGAAAAAACTTTTGGCGCTTAGAGGCCAAGGTGTAGATCAGCCTGGTCTTATCAACATAAATTTGGCCGCTTTTGCGCAATGCAGAGAAGTCCGAAGTTCCGAGTGGGAGCGGCGCCAAAATTGTTTCCATAAAGCCTCCAGTTTGTTTTAATTTTATCAACACTAATAAGTAGTCGCTTACTTAACTTAACGCAAGGAAGTTGAAAGAAGACCATTCAAGAGGAAAGGATTTAGCTACGTACCAAATGATAGTTATAGGAATCTCCGCCTAAAAACTGTGCTAATTAAAACCTCCCACAAAAGGGGCAATTCGTTAGAGTCAGAGAAGGATTTCCAGATGCTTTCGACAAAAAGAGGCGGCACCAAGTAATCAGTAGCCGCCCAGGAGAAATTGAAGGTTTCAGTTGTTTTTGTTTAATTCAATCCGTTCAGCTGTCCCGCGTAAAGAATGAACAGACGCAGGCACATCATGCCGGCGATTGCCGAAATGCAGCTGAGGTAAAAGCAGGCAGCAGAGCGGAAGAAGCTCAATGTAATCGGAACAATCATGCCGACGAAGATGGCGCCGAGCCAGAAGACCCAGGCCCAAACTCCGGTTGTAAAGGCGCTGAATGCGATCTTTGCCACTTCCGTGCCGGTGATCAAAGAGACTGCGATCATGAAGATGCACATCGCTTCGACCAGAATGATCGGGTACTCGGCTACATGCAGGATATGCATGGAGGAGTCTTCACGCTCTGCACCGAAGCAATTCGCAAAGAGACGAATGGCGGCGCAGCCCGCAGAAAAGCCCGAAGCGACGAACAGGGCCGGGAGAACTGCCGTGTTGATGAGCGGGAAACGAATCAGCGCGGAGATCAGGAAGCCGGTGTAAGCGCAAATCACGACGGCTAGAATCATGACCACCCAGTCCAGCACAACTCGGAAATGAGCGAGGAAGTCTGTGAGCGGTTTTAGAAACTTCAATATCGGCAAATCTCTGAAGACTAAAAGCGTCAAAACAAAGAGCAGCGGGATATAGAAGAGCAAAGCCGCAACACCGATACTCATCACCGAGGTCGGGTTGTAGAAGATCAGAATGCGCCAGAAGTTGAAAGGATCCGTCAGGTCAAGCACTAAGCACACCATACCCAAAAGGATGGTGACGAGGCCCACCATGGTGGCAGCTTTCATCTGAGGATTGTCGGCGTGCGTCCTTTTATAGAGATTGATGATGATGGCAAGCGCCACCCCACCGCCGGAAATACCGGCTAAGAATAGGTAGACGGCAATCGGCCAGGGCCACGCCACGCTTCCGGATAAACCGGTCGTAAAGTCAATGACGATATCTGTAGTCTGCATATCAAACCTCTTCTTTCAGTTTCGGGATGTAATGCAGGTTCGGACGGGTTCCGAGAACTGCGCGTACACGCACGGAGTTCTTAACGGCCAGCATCTTACTGATGTAAGAATTCGGATCGTTCGTGTCACCGAAGACAAGCGCATCGTAGCGGCAGGCTTGGACACAAGCCGGCTGCTCGCCGATAGCAAGCTTGGTGTGCAGACAGAAGTCACAGTTCTCTGCGGCCTTCGTTTCTTCGTTAATGAAACGAACATTGTAGGGACAGCCGGCAATGCAGTACTTACAGCCAACGCAGCGGGAATTGTCCATGGTCACGATGTTGGTGGCCGGATCTATGTGCGCAGCGCCTGTCGGACAAACTCTCACGCAGGGCGGCTCGGAACACTGCTGGCAGGATACGCGGACATACTTGCGGTTGCCAGGCGTTCCGTCGAGCGGCGACTGGCGCTCCAGCGTCATGCGAAGCTGACCGGCAGGAACGTGATTGGTTTCGGAGCAGGCTTCTTTGCAGGCTCCGCAGCCGACACATTTGTTCTGGTCGAAGATCATCGCAAACCGAGCCTTATATCCGCTGACATTACCGGCCTTTGCTTCCTGCTTGTCCAGAAAAACAGCGGTGACGGCTCCGAGGGCCGTGCCGGCTAGGAATTTTCTACGGTCTATTGTCATGATTTCTCTCCGAGGCCCGATCCCGGGCCTCTCGGAACGGTTACTTAAGCGGATCTACTGCAGTCTTGGAGAACTTTCCTGCGTCCAAGATTTCTTGAGCTTTGCGGACATAATTCTGAGCGGCAGCCAGGCGCTGGGTCATATAGTTATGAGCGTGGGCACCCCAGGAACCGTCTTTTTCGATCATGTCGGCAATCTGTGTGGCCAAATCCACATAGGAGAGGACCTGGGTTCTTTGATCGCGATCGAGTCGTGTAACTTCAAGAAGCTTATTGATGCGTTCGGTTGCACCGCGAATTTCTTTGTAGCCTTCTTTAATCGGGTTCTGCCATTTCACGAGTTCGCCGTAAACCTGCTTCTGATCTTTGTAGACAAGACCTTCTTCAAGTTTAGAGGTGTACTGGCTGTGGCAGCCTTTGCCTTCAAACACCGTCCAGTCAGCAGGAGCATTGCGTGCGCAGCTCCACATCAGATCAACAAAGTCGCGGCCTTTTTCATCTTTAGCCAGTTCGTACTGAGATACGATCTTGCCGTCGACTTTGACTTCCTTTTTAACATAGGAAGTCTTGTCGGGCGACGGATTGATCTTATACATATGGGCACGGTACAAAGCGGTGCCTGCGACCTTGGCCTGATCTTCGCTGTATTCGGCCGGTTTCGGCATATTGGGCATATGGCAGGCAATGCAGTCTAAGTTGCTGTGCGTATCCGTGTGTTTGAATACGTCGGCCTGGACCGTGTGGCAAGTCTTGCAGTCCTGCTTCATCGGAGGATTGCTGACGTAGGCCATCCAAGCCGTACCTTTAACTTCGGATTGATCGTGGCAAGAGAGGCAGCCCACGCCGTGACGGGCATGCACGCTCATGAAATGTTGGGCCGTCTTGTCGTTGTAGTTGGATTCGGCGAGAGACCGTAGTTCTTTCTTAGAGAGCTTGATCTCAGTTTTTGGGTCGATTCCGAGTGAATGAAGGAAACCTTCTACGCCTTCGATTTTAAAGGGAACGTTCTTGAGGCTTTCCGGAGCTTTAACGGGAACGTTGTCTTGTGCAAAGGCGGTAGAGGACATCGCTAAGCACGCCAGTGCGGACAGGAGAATGGTTGTTTTGAGAGTTGACATTTTGTGCCTTTGAATGCTTTGTGGGTTACGGGTTAAGCGGACGCATTTCCTGCTCTTCTGCGAGGAACTCCGCTAAGTCGTCGTCCAAATATTTGTCTGAGTACAGAAAAATCGTCCCGGAGGAGGTCTGCGTGAACTTGATGTCCTTGTTTTCTTCTTTCCGTCCGATGGATTGAAGCAAACATTCCAGCGTCGGAACATCAAAATCAAACGGAGCCTCAAGGAACATCTGAGAGGGAACCGGCCGCGGATAAATTCGGGAGTTTTCTCTAATTTGATCGCACACCAGCGCTTCGGCGTTGTCTTTGACCGCCAGAATTCTGGCGTAGGAGTGCGACATGAGCGGTTTGAAGTAGAGGTACTCTGCTCCGTCCGGTGCGGTGATCGAGAAGACGCCTAAGTCGCCTTCTTCGGTCGCTTTGCAGACGGTTTCGAAATAATCCTCAGGGAGTTCCTCTTCCAGCTCTTCTTCGGTCTGCAGGTCGCTCGGATGAATATCTCCGCGGACGAGAGAACGAAGCATTTCTCTGCGGCTTAAAGCCTTGCGGCTAGGACGCAGATTCGGATGCTCGGCCTCGTAGAGATCAACCTTACCCTGCGGCGTGAGCTGGACCTCAAATTCCTGCTGCTCTTTGCGCTTTAATGCACGCTCTAAAACCGCATCGGTAGAGGTTTCAGCGGCTGCCTGCAGCTCGGCTGCATCGGGCACGGGAGCGGTTTTGACCTGACGAAGAAAAAGCTCTTTTACTTTCCCTTTTTTGGCCAATTCCGTTCTTCCGCTGAAGTCGGCCACGATGTCGGCTAAAAGCAGTACGTGCGCTTTAAAGAGCGGCAGTTCGTAGATATTTTCCTGTTGACTCATGATGGAAGACCCGTGTTATTTAATGAGACCTTCTTTCTGCAGAACAGGGATGACAAAGTCCAGACGGTAGGCCTTCAAAGTATCCGTTGTCGGAACACCGGTTTCTTTATCGCAGCCAACCTGCTCAAAGAAGATGTCAAAGCTCTTGTTAATGTCATCCGGATCCATGCGAACGGTACCTGTCGTGAAGGGCTTCCTATCCTTCGGATCGGTGTAAATCCATCCCGGAACCAGGTCATGGTCCTTTCTCATGTTGGAGGAACCCAGCTGGCGCATCGTGTAGACGCGCTGCAGCATCCAGGCGCGGATACCGTCTTTATCCAGATCGTCGCCGGTCTTATTGACGCCGGTGACAGCGGAGAAGATCTTGGCTTCCATGTTGGGGTCGCCGACGTACTGATTTTTTTCGTCGGGGCAGTATTCCCACGGAGCCATCCAGGAGCACAGACCCAGCATGTTGTGCAGTTCTGTTCTGGCGATAACCCACTGAAGGCGTTTCATCTTATAAGTATTGGTCGGTGTGTAGTCGCCGATTTGGTCGACAGCACTTTCGTCGCCCCAGGTGACTTTGGCGATGTGCTTCATTTCTTTGATCGGCAGACCGCTGCGGGTGAAGTTCACATGAGCGTGCGCCATCGGGTCGCGGTTCCACATGCAGTTAAGCACGCAGCCTAATTGTCCGTCGTCTTCATTGGTGTGATGCTTCGGGTGACCGTTGGACCAATAAAGCGTACGGTGGTCGTCACTCCAGGTTTTAACCGGAATACCGAAGTGGTCGAGCATGACAGGCGTTGTTTCGCCGAGCCACTTGCCGAATTCGCCTTTGCGATAAGCGATTCTCGGAAGGAAGTCCTGCATAGCAGATGCGTCCACATCGTCGATCTTCTTCCAGGGCAGGGAGTCGTACTCTTCCTTGGAGAGGAGTTTTTTCCAATATCCGTCCTGATACATGACGATCATGTCGCGCTGCAGCTGACCGTAGTTGCACCACAGACCCAAGTCGTCCATCAGCTGGCTTCCAACGATTGCGATTTCGATGTTCCTTTCCGGATGATTCTTCAGATTCGGATAGAAGAAGATCGGGAAGAGCAGGCCGCCGCAGGTCTGTTCGGTAATCGGATGAACGTTGTACTTGGCGGCTGTTGCGGTATCTTTAATGACCGGATAGCAGCGGATCGGGCAGGCAAAGCACCCGTTGTTGCGGACGTGGCGAGCCCATTCGCGGTCGCCTAAGAAGAATTCGCCGGCGTTGGTGCGGAAGGCCATCTTAGATAGACGCCTTGTGTCGAGCGGGACGTTGATCGGAGGATTGGCTGCACCCCATTGTTTTCCGGGCATACCGGACCAGCGGGAATTCAGAGAATGGTATTCAAAGAGCGGATGCGGATAGCGGGAAACCACCGTCTGAGTCAAAGCGCCCAGGAGTTCTTTATTGCGGTTGACGAGTTTTTCCCATTCTTCTTTGTCTGCTGCGATATGGATCGGCTGGTCGCCGTCGATTGCCAAACCTTTCAGATTCTTAGAACCCCAGACCCCGCCGATGCCGCCGCCGGTATGGCTCTTGGCATTGATGATGACGGACATCGGAAGAAGATTTTCGCCTGCCGGTCCGATGACTGTGACGGAAGCGGTAGGAGAAGTTTCCTGATTGATTAAGGCCGCTGCACGGCGTGTTCCTTCACCCCAAATATGATTGGCTTTTCTGATCTGAACATCGTCGTTATTGACGTAAACGTATACCGGTTCTTTGGCTTTGCCTTCAATGACGATGAAGTCGTAGCCGGCGTATTTCATTTTGGCACCGAGGTCTCCGCCCAAGTGAGCACTTCCGATTTCATGGATCGGATAGGTGGTCGGATACATGGTGGTAACGGAAGTTCTGCCGGAGCAGACGGCGCCCGTACCGGTCAGAGGGCCGGGAGCGATAACGATTTTGTTGGCTTCATCGAAAGCCTGTGTTTTCGGAGGGACTTCATCCCAAAAGATTTTGTAGCCCAAAGCTGTTCCGCCGATCCAATCTTTCTGTGTCGGAACCTTTGTGATTTCACCGGTAGTGAGGTTGATTCGAAGACCTTGTCCGGTCCAACCGTATTTCTTTGCTTCTGACATTTGGATAACCTATAGAGAAAATCAGCCGTGACAAATACCGCACTGGTCGTTGTTGTTCTGAGGCATATAGCCGTGAGGAACGCCGCGGGTCGGTTCTTTGGAACGATCCATCCAGGGTACGTAGCGGATGGCTTCGGTCGGGCAGGCTTTCACGCATTTCGGATCGCCGTTGCAGAGAAAGCACTTGCTGGCGACGTTCTTTTCAACGTCGAAGCTCATCATGTTCCAGGGGCAGGCTTTTTGGCAAAGGCCGCAGCCGATGCAGGTTTTTTCATCGACATAACGGGCACCGGTCTTCGGATTGACGCGGATGGCGCCTTTCGGGCAGGCGTTGGCGCAGGGAACCGGGTGGTCGCACTGGCGGCAGGTGTCTTGAACGCATACCGGATCAGAGCCGTATGCGCCGTTGTGCGGAGAGGTGAGAGAGGTGCCTTCCGTACCGTAGAACATTCCGCGATTAATTTTGATTCGAGCAAGGCGCGGATCTGCTTTACCGTCATTGAATTCCGTGCAAGCTAATTCGCAGCGCTGGCAGCTGACACATAAACTCGGATCCGCAATCAGGATGCCTTTCGGAGCGGAGAGAATGATGTACGGCTGTGCACCAGTTTGTGCGCGGGCGGCGTTCATCGCAGCCACGGCGGCAGCGACGGTTGATACTTCTAAGAAGCCGCGTCGGGTGATATCCATCGGCAATCTTGCCTTGGACAACAGTCCTTTGAGATCTAGCATTTTGACTCCTGTGGTCGCAAAGATAGAATCCGCATAATCAGGGTGAAACAATTATGCAGGGGGTCTTTTCAAATTAATTTGAAGACTGACGAAGGGAGCGCTTCAGTATTTAATTTAGGAGTGTCCGGTCAGCGGTGAAGAAGACTTATTTGTCGAGTGAGGGCGGAAAGAAGAAATGGAAGGGAAGGAGCTGCTCAGCCTGATTGGCGATGAACAGATTTTCTTCTTTGCTTACATCCGAAAGCGCAAAGCTAATAAAGTTGTGTAAAAGCATTGCTGTCTCCTTGCGAACGAAATTCAGTGGGGTGTAAAGGTGTTGGATTTCGTTACGGGTAGGAGTATACCCTAAAGTGTTTCCACTTGTTAGTAATTTAAGTTTGTTTTAATTTATACCGTGAATTAGCTATAGTCTTAATCCGTTCGGATGAATTTATAGAAAATTCAATCGGTTATTGATTTCTCCTCTCTTTTAGTGATAGCGAAAATTATTAGAGAGGCGTACCGAAAGTACCCCTAGTCAATCCTCAAAATAGGTTTTATTACCATGTTTTTAGTATGCAACTAAGTAGAAGTTCTAATCACGCTAACCTGTTATTTTTGCAGAAAAAATTCTCTTGGAGACAAAAAATAGAAATCTGCACTCGAGTATGAGCTCAAGCGCAGATTTAGCGTGAGGCAGGAAACGTAAATTCGATTCTCGCTAATCAGGCCAGAATTTTGCCGACGACGTTAACAAGCAGCTGAGAAGCCTGAGGGAGGATAGCTTCATTAAAGTTCATGTTTCGGTCATGCAGTCCCGGTGCGGCGCCGCTTCCGATGCCGTAATACAGAACTCGGAGCTCCGGTTTGGCTTTCTTGTAGAAGTGGAAATCTTCCCCGCCGCCTCCGCAGTTAGTACCCAAAGTTTCTTTTCCGAAAGTCCCTGCAACGGTTTCTTTGAATAGCTCACCGAGTGCTTCATCGTATTCAGGACCCGGGCAATACTCTGTGACTTCGCAGGAAGCCTTGGCCCCGAAGCAGCCTTCTAAGCCTGCGGCTGCGAGTTTCATTCTTCCGATGATCGCTTCGAGTGCGGCATTGTCCTGAGCACGGAGGTCGTAGGCGATCTTCACAAAGCTCGGGATGGAATTGGTTGCACCGACTTCAGAATGAATCTGAGTCGGTTTGACGGACCAAGACTTGTTCGGATCGATTTTGATCAGCCCGACTGAAACAATGTACTGAGAGGCGGCTTCGATCGGATTGATGCCGAGATGCGGTCTTGCGGCATGAGCCTGTTTGCCGTCAATGCGAACTTCAACGGTTGCACAAGCAACATGATTCACGGACGCACAGTATTTTCCGAACGGAAGGTCCTGAACGGGCCGGATGTGAGAACCAACAACGATATCAACGCCGTCTAGGACGCCGTCTTTGATCATGGCGAGCGCGCCCTGGAGGCTTTCTTCAGCCGGCTGAAACGCCAGACGAACTTTTCCCTTTTTAAGGTTTTTGCGGATTTCGGGAGCTGCGGCAAGAAGAATTGCCGCATGAGCATCATGGCCGCAGGCGTGAATGGCCTCTATTCTTTCAGGATCGTTGGGATCTGCATAGGGCAAAGCATCGATGTCGGCGCGAAGCATGACCATGGGACCAGCAACGCCGCTGTCAATATCAACAACTAGGCCATGACCGCCCACGCCTGAGCGGACGTTAAAACCCATTTCTTCGAGTTTGTTTTGGATGTATTGAGCAGTTTTGATTTCCTGGCCGGAAAGTTCTGCCAGTTTGTGCAGTTCAGTTCTGTACTGAATGGCTTCTTGGAATGACATATTTGGAACAACAAGTAGCGACCGGCCGGTCTCGATTCGAGCCTAATCCTCCGATCGTTCGTCGTCTCAAGAAGAGACGCGCAGATTTTAGGATAGGACCTACCCTTTGACAATCCGGCTCGGTAGAAATCAGAGTCTTCCAAGAAGCGTTCGTGCGATTAGGCAGCAGAATCCTTTACTTCTGTCAGGTGCTGATGCTGAAATTTGTCGAAGAATTTCAGAGGGATGATAGTGAAGATGATCAAGCCTCCCGCGAGGAACCCAACGTATCCGAGGGATGCCGCAAGGCCTTCATTGATGATTTCTTCCGGCGGAATAAAACCGCAGAGCAGCGCAATTAAAGAGGTACAGAAGGCCACGCCCGACATTAAGATCATTCCTACCCTTCCGCCCGGAACTTTGTATTCTCCCGGGCTGTCGGGGTTTTCAATTTTGAGACGAATTGCCGCGGCAAACATCAGTAGGTACATGATCATGTAAAGCTGAGAGCACAAAGCAAGGAACAGCCAGAAGGCATCCGACACGCTGGGCATGATGAGCACACTCAGGCTCAGGAAAGACGCTAGGGAGGCCTGCAGAATAAAAATTCTTGTCTGCATGCCGTAACTGTTTCGGTATTGCCAATACTGCGGAAGATAGCCTTCTTTAGCAACTTCGAGCAAACCGCGGGAAGGACCGTTCATCCATGTCACGACAGATGCTAAAGCGCCGTAGGCTAAAAGACAGGCGAGAATCGGTGTGAGCCAGCCGACTCCGAGGGCATTTAGCATCAATTCAAAACTTTGGCAGACACCTGCGGACTTAGACAGATCGCCGATCGGAACAACAAGAGAAATCGAGAGCGCACCTAAGACGGAAAGGATCAAAATAATGGCCGTTGCCAGGTAAATGGATTTCGGGAAAGATGAGCGCGGATTCTTCATCGAGGTGACATGCACGGAGCTCATTTCCATACCGGCGAGCGACACCATCATGCCGGCAAGCAGCATCCATTGTCTTGCAGTGGACAGGTCGGGAATAAGCGCTTTTCCGCCGTCCAAATTGATTTGAACCGGTTTGCCGAGCCAAACATAGGTGAGCGCACAGACAATCAGAAAAAAGCCGGGAATAATGGTTCCGACAACCACACCGGAATTTGATAAGAAAACCGATAACCGCATGCCGCGGAAGTTTAGAAAGGTGGAGAGCCACAGCAAAAAGATGGCCGTAAAGAAGATGTACCACCGATTTGAGGCTAACTCGGGATTAAAAATGTATGCGATGCAGGTGGCAACAAAGGTGACCGCGGCCGGATACCACGGCATGTTTTGGAACCATTCCATAAAGATCGCGAGGAACCCGAGCTGGGGGCCGAACGCTTCTTTGACCCAAATAAAGACGCCGCCGCGCTGAGGATAAGTACTGGCAAGTTCTGCGGATACTAAAGCAGAGGGAATGAAGAAACAGGCAGCTGCGGCTGAGAGGAAGAAAATAATGTTCCAGCCGTATTCAGCCATACTCGGCAGATTTCTCAGCGAGAAAACGGAGCACACAGTGAGCATGGCCATGCCTTTAATGCTCATGGTGAAGGCAGAATTCGGCGCTTCTTTATCTTCCATAACTATCCTTCCGGGAACTTTCGCAAATCGATCTGAAGGAGAACTGCGTGCTGCCGGAGAACTCGTCGGGCGATCGATGGGTTATAACCGCTCAATATATTGAGAATTGTGGAAGGATAACCGAGCTTTGACGCAAAATAGGGATGGGGTTGGCCCTGTCGGCTTGTTCACTTACGTTCCGTTGCAACTTCGGAAGTTTTTGTTGTGTCTATCCAACAGTGCGCCTTGAGCAGTCGCTAAAAGGTAGATTTTCGATATCGGTGCCGAGTTCGTGTGCGAGCAGATATTTTTTGACATCAAAACCGCCGCCGTAACCGGTGAGTGACTTATCTTTGCCGATGACGCGGTGGCAGGGAACGATGATGGAGAAAGGATTATCTCCGACGGCAACACCGATTGCTCGAGCGGCTTTTGGAGTTCCGGCTTTTTGAGCGAGCTCCCCGTAAGTGATCGTCTCGCCGTATGGAATTTCCAGCAAGAGCTGCCAAACGCGTTTTTGGAAATCCGTGCCGAGGAAAAGGAGATCAAAGTCCGGAGCTTCTTTGCTGCCTTCGAAATACGCATCGAGCCAATCGGAAGCCGCTTCGATAACTTTCGATGTGCTTTTGACCACAGATGCCTTGGTGTACTTTTGCAGGCGGTTCATGATGGTGGAGTGGTGCCAGCCGTCAATCCAATCTGCAACGACCAAACGGTTATTCCATGAACCGAGTGTCAGCGCCCCTCCACAAGGAAGCCTCTTTTCTGAGATGTAGATCGGTTCGATCGCTTCGGAAGTTGTAATTTGTGGTCTTTTTCTCATTTTTTCTATTGGGAGGATGGTGAATTTGTTCTTGGGAAAATTTTATGAACAAACGGACTGCGAAGAGGCAGCCCGTTAGCGCGTTAGAAAGAGGTTACTCAGGTCAAAGAATAATGCGGTGAGGGATGATTTCTTTCATCAAAAGCGTGGTCTCGACCTTCTTAATATTAGGCAGCGAAGAGAGCTGCGTGTCGTAGGCTTCCTGATAGGCGGTCAAATCCGGAGTGGCGACCAGAAGGACGTAGTCCTGCTCGCCGAAGATCCGATGCGCTTCGATGATGCAGGAAATTTTTTCCAGGGCTTTTTCAAATTCTGTGATTTTTTCACCGGCAGCTTGCGACAAGGTGATGAATACCAGTGCCTGGAAACCCATGCCGACAAGCTTGGGATTGACAACGGCTTGATAGCTTTCAATGACGCCGGATTCCTCAAGATTCTTAACTCTTCGCTGGCAGGAAGATACGCTGAGATTGGTCTTTTTTGAAAGTTCGGAAAGTTGGATTTTTCCATTCTCTAAAAGAACGGAAAGAATCTCTTTGTCGTATTTATCCATGGACCGGTCTCACCATAAAAGAAGTTGACCAAATTCTAGCAATCTTATGCCGAAAGGAAGTAGTCAATGTGCACAAAATGCAACTTCCTCCTGACAAAACTGCTTATTAATGTTCGCTCTTAAGGCCTGCGCCGCAAAGAGAGAGGAGGGCGTCCTCGGTCGGACCGAATTTTTCGCAGTAGCGATAGTAGGCGGCAAGCGCGGCGGCTGTGGTGTGTTCAACATAGAAACCGCGTTTTGCCATTTCCTCGCGGCACGGAAGAATTCTGTCTTCCGGAGCGGTGATTACTTTGACGTTGTGGCGCCGGATCATGTCGAGTACTTCATCTGCGCGAGCTGGTTTGCCGATCGCAATGCCTTCTGCCAATGTTGGTTTCGGTGTGATTTCGACTAAAGAAGAAGACCCCTGTTCTTCGGTTTCATAGAACGGAGCGCAGTTTTCGCTTTGAACGGCGATGAGCTGCGGGAATTCGTCGATAATTCCGGAATGCATGAGATGCTCTAAAGCGAGGACGGCGCCAATGAAGAGCGTTCCGTTGCCGAGTTCAATGAAGATATGACGAGGGATTCTTTTGAGCTGCTCAAAGGTTTCATAAATATAGGCTTTTGTGCCTTCGTAGAAGTAAGGGTTGTAAACGTGGTTGGCGTAGTAAGCCCCTTCTTCTTTGACCTTAGAGCGGCAGACTTCGGCGCAATGGTCTCTAGTTCCGGGGACGACAACCGCTTTGGCTCCGAAGCCTTCAATCATGGCGATCTTATTCGGGCTGGTGCCTTCGGGAACGTAAATTTCGCAGGCGATACCGCTTCTGGCGCAGTAGGCGGCAACAGCCACGCCGGCGTTGCCGCTGGAGTCCTGAACGCATTTTTTAACGCCGATGGCTTTCATATGGCTTACCAAGGTAGCTGCTCCGCGGTCCTTAAAGGAGAGCGTCGGCATCATGAAATCCATCTTGAGGAAGACGTTTCCGTTATAGGAAACGATGGGCGTCATGCCTTCTCCCATGGAAACTCGGCGCCAAACATCACCGTCCAAATTCATAAAAGCGTGGTAACGGAATTGAGACCAAACCGATTTATCAATTAAGGATTCCTGCCAAAGAGGAAGGTGATCCTGAGGAAGGGAAAACAGACCGCCGCATTCGCAGGCGTTGTGAAAGGTTGAAGTGGGTGTTTCTTTGCCGCAGTTCGTGCAGATGTAGCTCATTGGGACTCCGAAAATAATTAATTATGTAAAAAAGACCACAACCTTAAAAGTATACCGAGAATCAACGTTAAGGAAGAATGTGCGCCTGATCAAGGAGGAAAATGGCGCGATAGTTTGGACGGCAACTATGAGAAAAAGACCACAAAATTTTCTCTGCTTTTGCTGAAGGTGCCGGAGGTTGTGAGACCCGTTGCTTTGCTCATTTTGCGTGCTTAGGGTTCAAAAAAATCTTCCGTAAACTAGAATAATTCTCATTTCAAACAAAAGTAAAGGTTACTTATCATGGGTGAAAACAACAAGGTATTGCTTGGTGTCCTCGGCGGCGTCTTACTCGGTGCTTTTGGTGCCGCTGTCGTCAAACGCGGAAATCTTCGTCCTCATGCCGCCAAAGTCCTTTCGTACGGATACGACATTAAGGATGCAATCATTGAGCAGGCTGAAACGCTCAAAGAAACATGTGAAGATTTAGCTGCCGAAGCCAAAGAAAAATACGAAGATCGTAAAGCCGAAGAACAGAAACCGGCTGTGACGCCCGCTCCGACTGTTGTCCCTGAAGATTCGAAAAAAGAATAAGTCGGACTTTCTGACATTAGTTTCAGAAATTTAGCTGTCGAGGTAGGTATGGATTTTCGAGTGGTATCGAAAACGCGCCATCGTGCGCGCTTTCGCTCTGATTTCAAATTTGGATTTGAAGCCGCTGAGCAGTTGGCGGACAAAATCGAATTGATTTCCGGCATAGAAGGCGTGGAAGTGAACGCCCGAACCGGAAGTGTGCTGATCGTGTACAAGGTGGAGGGCGCTTTTGAAAAAACACGATCCTTGCTCGGGGAAGAAATCGAAACGCTTAACTCAATGCCTAAAACTATACCGAAAGGCAGCAGTCTGGTTTCTGACGTTGCTTTCTGGCCGGCCGTGCGCTTGGTCGCCAGAAATTTGATTCCGTTCCCGCTGCGTCTGGGGCTTTTCATCAATAGCGTCAAAGATATTTTCTATGACGGTTTCGGTGGTTTGTTTAAGGGAAAGCTGAGTGTCGAGGTTCTGGACATGAGTTCTATCCTTCTGGCGCTCATCATGCGGGACTTCAAAACGGCGAGCACGACCGCACTTCTGCTCGGTCTCGGGGAACGCCTGGAAGAGTGGACCCGCAGAAAGACCATGGCCAATTTGACGGAATCTCTGGCAGTTAATGTAGACACTGTTTGGATTGAGAAGGACGGCATTGAGCTTGAAGTTCCGTTTGGCTCCTTAACGGAAAAAGACACAGTCATCGTTAGAGCCGGTTCTGCAATTCCCGTCGACGGAGAGGTCATCGGCGGCGAAGGAATGGTCAACCAGGTTTCAATGACCGGCGAGCCGCTTCCCGTACACCGTTATTGCGCCAGTACGGTTTTTGCAGGAACAACGCTGGAAGAAGGCAAACTTCTGATTCGTCCGACAGGAATCGGATCGGAAACCCGACTGAATAAGATCGTCAGCTTCATTGAAAGCAGCGAAAAAGCAAAGGCGAGTATCGAGGGTCAGGCCGTTCGTCTTGCCGACCGAATCGTCCCGTACAGCTTTTTATTAGCAGGTGTTGTGGGCTTGGCTACCCGGAACTTGGCAAAAGTAGCCGCTGTTTTAATGGTTGACTATTCTTGCGCTTTAAAGCTTGCGACACCGATCGCATTTTTAAGTGCGATGAAGGAAGCTGCTAACCACAAGATCCTTATTAAAGGCGGTAAATATTTGGAGGCGTTAGCCAAAGTTGATACCGTCGTTTTTGATAAGACCGGCACGTTAACTGTTTCCTCGCCAAAGGTTGCAGAGGTCGTTTCGTTGGATCCTGATTGGACGGAAGACGAGGTTCTGAAGATTTCTGCTTGTTTGGAAGAACATTTCCCGCATCCGGTTGCCCGCGCTGTGGTCAAAGCCGCAGAGCAAAAGAATTTGGCGCATGAAGAAGAGCATGCAGAGGTTGAATATATTGTCGGCCACGGTATTGCCTCGAAATTACGCGGTCAGCATTTGGTGATCGGTTCCCGTCATTTCGTAGAAGAAGATGAAGGCGTGTCATGTGCTTTTGCGCAAAACCAAATTGAAGCCATTGCGTCCAAAGGTCATTCTGTTCTCTATCTGGCGATGGGCCAGAAGCTCATAGGCTTGATCGGCATTGAAGATCCTTTAAGAGACGAATCGAAGTATGTCATAGCTCGCCTTCGCCAAATGGGCATTCCGCACATTGTGATGATCACCGGTGACGGAGAAAAAACCGCGGCCAATGTGGCGGCTCGTCTCGGAATTACCGAGTTCTACTCTCAAGTGCTTCCCGACGGAAAGTCCGCCATTGTGTCGCGTTTAGAAAAAGAGGGCAGGCGCGTTTTGATGATCGGTGACGGCATCAACGACACGCCTGCGCTGTCTGCTGCTTCGGTCGGCGTCTCGTTGTCCGACGGCGCCGATCTTGCAAAGGAAGTCGCCTCCGTTGTTCTATTAGGTTCTGATTTAACGCATTTGCCGCTGGCGCTGGAGCTCGGAAGAAGAACCTACGCAAGAATCAAAACGAATTTCAGAACTACGATCGGACTGAATACAGCGTATTTAGTCGGAGGGCTGGCCGGATTGATTATGCCGGCGACCGGAGCCGTTCTGCATAATGCGACAACGCTCGGCGTGGCCTGGAACGCTCAGCGCGCCGAGCTTCCAGGCGACACATCCGACTATGCACCTTTCCTCCTGGAGTTTGCGCAATGACTTTCTTAGATCAATACATCGTTAGCCGCACAAAAAGTCGGATGCGGTTGCGGATTCCTCAGCTAAAAAGCAATGAGACTGCGGTAAAAATTTTCGACGAAGTTAGAAATGTCGCAGGAATCGAAACGGCAGATATCAACGAAACAACGGGTTCTTTGCTCATTCGATTTGTGCCGGAGCTTTTTGACGAGCAGCAGCTTGAAAAGATCTTGCAGCACAACCTGGAAGGGCTCCCTGTCAGCAGTCGGTGCGCGCCCGAGAAAATTCTGAGAAGCAAGGAGCTTCGCAGGGTGGAGAACGGCAGCATGATGCTCTTTGGCGGAGCCACCCTTGCATCAATCTTGCTGAAAAACTGGAAACTCCATACATATGCGGGAATCGCGTACACCGTGTTCACGCTTTTGCATATGTATCGGTACCGAAAGACTTTGACGAGATAACGCAGGGCCTCCAAGATTCGGAGGCTTTTTTCTTATCACTTCTATAGTCGTTACTTGACATCCTCCTCGTCATAAATGACAAGGATTCCATACCACCTCTGCAGCGGCCGTAGCCTAGTGCTGCAGCAGGTCTCTTTGGGTTCCTGCTGACAGCGGCCTTACTGCACCACTCATACCACAGGCTAACCGGGCCCGTCCGGCCCATAATATATTTATCGCTCCGACCTCATCTGCGTTGGAGCGGTAACCGCAGCCAATGCATGCAAAGGTCGCCTGCGATTTTCTATTCTCTGCCGAGACGAGTCCGCATCGCGGACAAGTTCGGCTCGTGTTTTTGGGATCTACTTTTATCAGCTTTCCTCCTCCCCGCTCTAATTTGTAGGAGAGCATCCGGAAAAAGCTATACCATCCCTGATCCAAAATAGATCGATTCAGTCCGCTCTTTTGCCGGACGTTTTTGCCCGGGGATTCTTTTGTTCCGCCGGCAGAAGCGGACATGTTCGAGACCTTCAAATCCTCAACGTACACGATGCTGTGGTTTTTAGCTATCTTTGTCGAGGTCTTGTGAAGAAAATCTCTTCGGCTGTCGGCTATATAGCGGTGCAATCGAGCAATTTTTCGCTTTGTCTTTCTGCTGTTTCTGCTTCCTTTCTTTTGTCTCGCAAGCTTTCTTTGAAGTTTTGCAAGTTTTTCCTGCTCCTGCTTGAAGGGGTTGAGAGGTTCGACGAAGTCACCGTTTGACATAGTCACAAAACGTTTGACTCCCATGTCTATTCCTATTTCTGAAGGGTTCGAAGCAGGTGAGGAAACTTCATACTCAGTCTGTATGCTGACATCCCACTTCTCGCCACGTCGGCTGACGGTGACATTCTTTATAGCTCCCATGATATCTCGGCTTTTTCGATATCCTACCCAGCCGATTTTCGGCAATCTGATCTGTTGCTTAGCCTCATCAAGTTCAACGCCCTGGGGAAATCTGATGGAGTCATTCCGGAATTTTTCCTTGTACTTCGGAAAATTAGCCCGCTTCCGAAAGAAATTGGTGTAAGCCTGATCCAGGTCCTTCAGCGATTGCTGAAGAACTTGACTGTGACACTCTTTTAAAAAAGGATTTTTCTTTTTCCATTCAGGAAGTCTATTGGCTGCCTCAGCGTATTTGAAGGAGTGCTTGTTGTCTTTTTTGTAGAGCGACCTTTCAAGGGATAAGGTGCGGTTGTAGACGTAACGGGCGCAGCCACAGAATTGCTTCATCAGTTGAATCTGCATTCCATTTGGTTTTAGTTCGAATTTGAAACCGCGTCTAATTAACACCTATGTTCCCCCGCTGTAATAACCCATTGTAACGGAGTCGTATAAGCTGCATCATAGGGAAAAACGATACGGTAAAATCCGAAACAAATTTTGGGGAGAAATATCTTTGGTTCCGTTTCTCTTATTCCGAAATCAGCCGTGATGGGCCCTCTATTCCCACCGACAAATTAGGTATCAAAATATGCCGAACCGCGAATTTGTGAGGCCCTTATATCATCGTCATGAATGACGGTGTTTTACGGGCCCTGTTGATAAATTTCCTCACGTATTAAAGGGATGAGGCAAAAAACGTTGTGTCCACAACACGACAGTGAGGTCTTAGGGGCTATTTTTTTCTAAGATGTTTTCCTTATTGCATACGGCGATTTTTAGCCCCGTATCGCCTTTATGAAGCCCCCTTTGTTGCACATTTATACATCCATAAGGGTTGGTATTTACTTGTCTTGCCTGACAACTTCTTCTGGTTATTAGCGAACAGATCTCAAGGACGCCAGGACATTTTGAAAATTTTGCATTACAGCTGCCGGATTCCCCGAATTGAATAAAACAGCAAAGACTACCCCTAAAAGATTAGTCCGTTCAGTCTAAAAACAGGGGTTACCCTTAATATGAATATCTTATTTGTGCCTTTCTAACCTTAAATTAACCTGAAGGTGGGGAAAGGTATTGCCTTTGCATTCCTTGTTCCCATTTCACACCTACCGAGGCCTAGATATTCGGAGCAATTTAATTATTCGAAAAACCTCTGCCTCACCTGGAGAAGATATGTTACGAGAGACACGAAAAACAGCGATAGGCTTAGGCCTTGCAGCTGCTATGGCGACATCATGTGTCTATGCAGCGGACGGTCAGCCCCTTCCGACACCTAAGGTTAATGAGATTACCCAGAAAGTATGGGCCAATCCTGACCTGACGGAACCGACCAAGGGCATCCGCACCCTGCAGGACTACATCGTCCAAGAAAAAGAACTTTGGGACTTTTTATTCCAGAATCATCCCATCTTTGCTACTTACGGAAAAGACGGACGAGTGATCGGTACACCGGTTATCTCTACCCGCGGCTCTGAATACCTTGGTGAAGGCAATGCTCAGAAGTACTCCGCTCATCAGGAGGGCAACCGTCCGATGGCCTCTCAATACCGTTTGGGCCAGCGCTCCATTCTTGACTTTCCCAACAAGTTTGTGGGACCGGAAAAATGCGGCGAATGCCACGCGATTCAGTACGAACAGTGGAAGCGTTCCCGTCATGCCAAGACGGTTCGTTTCCCTGGCGAACATCCTGAAGTCGATAACGACCTGAAGAAGAAACTGTACGGTTCTGAGGCCTCTATTCTTCCTGACGGTATTACGGCTGACGTGATTTACGCCACCATCGGTACACCGCGTACCAAATACGGCTACATCGACGGATGGCTCGTTCGCGGTTCCTACCACGTTCGTGACGGTTTGCTCAAAGACGGCACCGGTAAGGTTGTTGCCGGCGGCAACCAGTTCTCCCGCGGCTGGGCAGAATGGCTGACACCTGAAAAAGCGAAAGAAATTCAGAAATTGATCCCTGACTTCCCGACAGAACTCAGCCAGTTCGGACCTTCCGCCTCTCACCAGTGGGGTATGACATCCTACGGTTCTACTTATGAAGGCAAACTTCTGTTCCAGGCTGCTTCCTCTTACTGCGAAGTCTGTCACGCCTTCAAGTTTGACTTTAAGGATAAGAAGGAATTCTTCGCTGCCCTGGGCAACCCGAAAGAACTCCAGAAACACACAATCTCCCGCGGTATCGCTTGTGAAGAATGCCATGGAGAAGGCGGACACTTGGTTGGCAACACCAACAACATGAGCACAAACTGCGACCGCTGCCATCAGCGCTTGAACTTCATCGAAGACGAAGTTGATCGTCCCGATGCTAAGGGTAAGCTTGAAAAGGCATTCAACGCTAAGACGAAGTCTTCTTGCCCGTCCTGCGGTACAGAAGGCGCTCAGCTCTTCATGTCGAAGCACTATGAAAAGGGCATGCGCTGCGTTACCTGCCACGACCCGCATGAGGTTACCAGCAACGACTGGACTTCCGGAGTAACACGTCCCGCAATTCGTAAGAACTGCCAAGACTGCCATACGACACAGGCTCAGATGGTTGCGAATGCCGACACCCACAGCAAGGTCGACTGCATCGCCTGCCATATGCCGTTCACGATGAGCTGCGAAAACTTCACAGCTATTCAGCGTCCTGACATGGCCGGTTTTGACGCCGTCCGTCGTTCTCACCTCTTCAAGATCATGGTCGATCCTGACAAGAAGATGATGAACCCGGGTCCGGGCCAGTCTCGTGCTTCCAACTCTAAGGGCTGGAGAATCTCCAGAGACGAAGAAGGTCACGGTTACGTTGACTTAATGTGGAGCTGCGCACGTACATCCATCGCCGACTTTACGGTTGTCGAAGGCAAAGGCTGCCACAGCCCGTTCCAGTCTGAACTCGATCAGGGCCTGATCTATCAGGACCAGAAAGAGATCTACGGCGAAGTCATGAAGTGGCAGAACCCGATTAAGGAAGGCCACCAGAAGAACGTCGAAGCTCTGACTCGTATCAACAAGCTGCTTGAAGTCACCAAACTCACGCCTGAACAGAGAACGGAAGCCATGCTTCTTATCGACAAGGCCGGCGAAATCATCAAACAGGTCCAGGACGACGGTTCTTGGGGTGTGCATGCCTTCAACTACACGAAACAGCGTGTTGAGACGGCACAAGCCTACCTGACCAAGGCTCAGTCCATTATCGATCAGGGCGGTTACAAGGCTGTAAAAGCAACGAAGTAACCACAAAGATTAGTGTCACGTAAACTTCGGGTCTTCGGGCCCGAAGTGAAAGCAGAGAAGTAAGAATGAAAAGCAAAATACTCCAAGCCGCGATGATTTCGTTTCTGTGTCTTTACCCGCAAATCAACTTTGCGGGCGGAGGCGGAGAACCGGTCGAAGCGCCTGTCTATGACGAACTCCTAAACCAGATCTCTATGCGCGAAGCTGAGATGCTCTGGCAAGCCGGAATTCCTTTCTACGACGTGAATACGCTTGAAGTATGGACTCAGGGCTACATCCCGGGCGCTAAGTTCTTCAACGTCCGCAACTGGAAAAAACTTCTTCCCGAAAACAAAGACCAAACGATGGTGTTCTACTGCGTGAACAAACTTTGCACGGCTAGCGAAATGGCTGCCCGCGAAGTCATGAAGCTTGGTTACACCGACGTGCGTCAGATGCCGGACGGCATTGAGGGCTGGAAGCTTTCCGGACGCAAGGTTGAAAGACCTTAAAGAAATTTCATTCCGTTTGAATCAAATCAACCCCATTTAAAAGTATCACTATGTCGATTCTCAAAAAAACTATGTTGTCAGTCGCGTTGACCTTCGTTTTCGTCGGTTCAGCCCTTGCACAGGACATGACACCGGAGGCCAAAGAGTCTTACAGCTTAGGAGCTTCGCTTGGAAATTATCTTTCCTCTCAGGCCTTCAAACAGTCTGAGCTTGGCGCACCCGTTAACATGGACCTGGTTGTGGAGGGCTTAATGGATGCTCTGAAGAATAAGAGCAAGTTAAGCGAGGAAGAAATCGTGACTTCGCTCAACACCAGAGCTGAAAAGCTGAACCAGCTCCATGAGGCAAAGGTCAAGGAAGTCAAGGAAAAGAATCGAGCCGAAAGTCTTGCTTACCTTGAGAAAAACAAAAAGAAGAAGGGCGTTAAGGTCCTGGCTTCCGGAGTTCAGTATGAAGAGCTGAAAGCCGGTACCGGTCCCTCCCCGAAAGAAGAAGACGTAGTGACGATGGTTTACGTCGGAAAACTGGTTAACGGCACGCCTTTTACGAATGCAGAAGGAACACCTGCTGAAGAAAAAGACGTCGTCATGACCCTGATTCCCGGCTTTAAGGAAGGTTTGTCTCAGATGAAAGAGGGCGGCAAGGCCGTTTTCGTTATCCCGGCTGATAAGGGTTACGGTGAAAACGGAGCCGGTCCGGTTCCGCCCGAATCTGCTCTCATTTTTGAAGTGACACTCAAAAAAGTTGAAAAACCGGGTGCTAACAAAGAATCTAACCAGGCAATGCCGGCAGGACATCCTCCGATGAACGGAAGTCGTCCTAAAATGGCGTGGCCTCACAGTTAATTCTTAAGCAAAGGGAGTTTTAATGATGATCGGATTGGCTGCATCCATCGCTATCGTGGTTTTCTTAGTGTGTATCGTTTTTATCGTTTACGCATTGAGAAGCCGTGCAGCACGCAGCCACATCTCAATCCTTTCACTGATTATTCTTCTTCTCATCGGTTCGTCGTTGGGTGTGTACGCTTCTGTGGGCCGCTTTTCCGATTGGGAAAGGGCTCAGGTGGACAACACCAAAGATCATCGTCTCGCAGCCAAGATCACTCAGGCCCGCAGAGTTGCGATGAATAAGCCTCGCAGTGTGGAAGCCCGCAGAGATCTTGCCGGACTTTACATGCAGGGAGGGCTCTTTGACGAGAGCGCAAAAACATTGGATGAAGCTTTAACAATTACCGGACCGAATGCCGGATTGTATGGAGACAAGGCCAGGGCGCTCTATTACCGAAATCATCGTCAGATGACACCGGAAGTGAAGCTCACGCTTGAAAAAGCGTTAAGTCTGAATCCAGCGGAAGCCTCTTCAAGAATGCTGCTTGCGGAACATGCCTTTAGGAATAAAGACTACGCAGCGGCGATCAGTGAATGGGAAACAATCATTAAAGCGCACAGTGCTCCGGAGCGCGAAGCGGCAATCCAGCGTGCGATTGCTAACGCTCGGGAGAAGTTAGCCCAGTCAAAATAAATTAGCGACAGACGAATAGTCTGTTTTGGAGAATCACCGTGAGTGCAAACATCGACAGAAGAACATTTCTAGCCGGTACAACCGCGGGTTCCTTAGTTTTGTTATCGCTCGGAGGCTGCAATAAGCCCGACGAGAACAAAGGCGCAATAAAAACGAGCGCAGGATCTGATTCTGGCCAAGCTAAGCCGCATTACGCGATGGTCTTTGACCAAAACAAGTGTATCGGCTGCGGCTTGTGCAAAGAAGCCTGCAACGAAACCAACAAATTGCCCAAGGGAGTTTCGCGCTTAGTGCTCGAACGTCAGACGACTCATGTTCCGGGAACTGCGTGTCCGATTTGCGGAAAACTCGAAGGCTGCGACTGCGAGCGCGTATACGTTCGTGTCTCTTGTCAGCAGTGCCAGGACGCCCCGTGCGTTCGTGTCTGCCCGACAGGTGCAGCACATCGAGACCCGAAGACCGGTATCGTGACGATGGATCCGGACCGCTGCGTCGGCTGCAAGTACTGCATTGCCGCTTGTCCTTACAACGTTCGATACATCAACTCGGAAACAAAAGTGGCGGACAACTGCGACTTTTGCCTGAAGACCAAATTAGCAAACGGAGAAGAACCCGCCTGCGTACAAGCCTGCCGGCACGGCGCCTTGTATTTCGGCGACGTCAATGATCCGCAAAGCATCATCAGCCGTCTGCTTCGTGTCAAAGACACGGTTCGTATCCGTCCGCATTTGGGTACGGAGCCTAGCCTCAGATACGTCACCGTTCAGAAAGAAGGAGTCTGATCATGTTGGACTTTACTATTGGTCTTACCGAGGGTGTTGCCTGGCCTTGGCCGATTGCCGTGTATCTGTTCTTAGCCGGTATTTCCGGGGGTGCGGTTGCCGTTGCGATCTGTGTGAACCTTTTCAGAGGCGTTCACCTCAACACACCCATCATGAAGGCGGCGACTTTGATCGGTTTTATTACGATCGTTCTCGGCATGATCTGCTTGGTGCTGGACCTGACCAATCCGCTCTTCTTCTGGCGAATTCTGGTTTATTACAACCCGACTTCCGTCATGAGCATCGGCGTGATGGCGCTTCTGTTCTATATACCGCTCGTTTTCGTGCTGATGTGCGTTGCGCTTCAGCAGGAAATTACGTCCGTGAGCTGGCTTAAGTGGCTTGACCCGATCATCAGCTTCTTTGCCAAATTCAGAGTGGCTTTGGACTGGATCGTTCTTATCCTTGCGATTGCGATCTGTGCCTACACCGGCTTCCTGATTTCGGCTCTGATCCGCTTCCCGCTGATCAACACTGCTGTCCTTCCGGCCTTGTTCGTCGCCTCCGGTTTCTCTGCCGGCTGTGCAGCGACAAAAGTTTTGGCCGCTTGGCTCTTCGGTGCCGATCGTCACGGCTCCGATCTGCATGTTCTTCATGCGGCTGAATGGCCGATCATGGCGGTTGAAGCTCTCTGCCTGCTGATGATCATCATCGCTTTGGTCAGCGGAAACGCCGCTGCTCAGGCTGCCTTTGCTGCCTTTACAACCGGAATGTGGGCTCAGGTTTTCTGGGTCGGTGCAGTCGGTATCGGTTTCCTGATTCCGCTGGCGCTGAGCTTCTTCGGAAGCAAGGCATTCCGTACCGGAGCAACTGCTTTTTATACCTCCGGACTGGCTGCCATCTGCGGCATGATGTGCCTGCGTTTATTCATTATTTACGCCGGCCAGATCAACTCCATCTAAATAGAAACAGTGCTCCGAGAGTTTGCTTTCGGGGCACTTTTCTTATCTCCTTAGACCGGTAGAAAACCGGCCACTTTAATCTTTAGGAATCCTCCGCTATGGAAAAGTTAATTCAAGTCTTCTGTACAGTTGCAGCTGCCGCTCTCCTTGCCGGATGCAGCGGAAAAAGTGAAGATAAAATCCCGGGCCCGGTAGCTTTTGATAAACACGATCGCTGCCATATTTGCGGCATGGTTATTTTGAACTATCCCGGAGCAAAAGCTCAGGTTTTTGTAAAGGGAGAAAAAGAGCCCCTGAAGTTTTGTTCCGTCAAAGACGGATTTGTCTATGTTCTGCAGCCTGAGAATGCAAAACGAACCGTGGCTTTCTGGGTTTCCGACTTCGGCAATAAGAAAGATATCCCGCTGCATGAAAAGATGCTCTCGGCACAAAAAGCTTTCTTTAACGCCGGATCTGACGTTCGCGGTGCGATGGGCAAATCGATTCTTCCTTTCGCGACCAAGGGAGACGTCGGAGCCTTTACAAAAGAGCACGGCGGAACAATTGTGAACTATTCCGAAGTGAACCTTGGGCTTTTGAAATCGCTTAAAGGCCACTGAGCATGAGAAAAGTGCCTCTTCTGTTTCTTTTATTTTTTCCGCTCTTCTGTAGCGCGGCGCATTGGGACGTATCGACGTCTCAGGAGCTTCACGATGCGCTCTCAAAGGCGGCAGCTGGGGACGAAATTGTGATTTCTCCGGGAACCTATGAAGGCACTTTTTCAATTCCTACCAGTCTTTCTCTTCGAGGAAGCAAAGATTCGATCATCGACGCCGCCGGGAAAGGATCCTGCCTGGAGATCAAGGCTTCCGGAATACAGGTTTCAGGCTTAACGCTTAAAAATTACGGTGCAGATCTTTATGAGCGAAACAGCGGCGTTTTAATCAACGAAGGCTCTGAAGATATCCTTTTAAAGGACCTCAAAATCGAAGGTACCGGATTCGGAATTCGAGCCGACAAATCCGAAAAAATTCATATTGAGGGCTGCGAAATTCGCGGCAATAAAAGAAAACACGTTTTAGACCGGGGGGATGGTGTCTATTTCAATTATGTGAAGAACGCTGTACTGCAAAACAACAAAGTTCGGTACACCAGAGACGGGTTTTATTTCGAAAATACCGATCGAACACAAAGCAGCGGAAATTACTTTGCGGCTCTCCAATACGGTATCCATTATATGTACACACGAGGCGATTCCGCCTGGAACAACGAAGCAGAAGCCTGTATCGGCGGCTATGCGCTGATGAGTTCTGAAAAAATTCGTCTGTTCGATAACCTCTCCAAGCGTACGGTGGAATTCGGCGTCTTGCTCAACGAAACAGATGCCTCCGAAGTATCAAACAATCACGTTGAGCGCGTTAAAAATCCGCGTGGCAAGCCTTCCTTAGATACCGAAGGGAAGGGCATTTTTATTTATGGCGGCGGTATCAATACTGTTGAAGGCAACAGCTTTGAAGCCTGCGATATCGGTGCAGGCGTGGCCATGGGCGGAGAAGGAACCGTTCTCCATAACAATCGTTTTGTCGGCAATCGTCTGCAGGTCAGATATATTGGTTCTTCTTCTGTGGAGTGGAGCAGGGAAGGCGTCGGAAATTATTGGAGCGGCTATCAGGGCTGGGATTTGAATCAAGACGGAGTGGGAGATATTCCGTATCAGCCGAATGACTCCCTGGACAGATTATTCTGGCTTTATCCGCAAAGCCGTTTCTTGATGGATAGCCCCCTTGTCGTTTTTCTGAGGTTTATCACTGCACAGTTTCAGTTGGATAAGGGCAAGGGGATTGTTGATTCCAACCCAATCATGCACGATCCTATTTCGACGAATAAAGGAACCCTATGAATGCAGTCGAATGCCTAAATGTCTCGTTTAACCGAGGATCACGGATGGTCCTCGATGACATTTCTTTATCTGTTGCACAAGGAGAATTCGTCGCATTGATCGGACACAACGGCGCGGGAAAATCTACGCTGATTAAGCTGTGCCTCGGCCTTATTACGCCGAAAAAAGGGAAAGTTAAAGTCTTAGGGGGAAGGCCGGGCGCCTCTCCCATCTCCGTCGGTTACCTGCCGGAGAATGTGAGTTTCTACGACGGAATGACGATTCGAGATAATCTCAATTACTTTGCGGATTTGAAAAATATCCCACGTCAAAGAGCCGACGAACTAATTGAATCACTGGGACTTTCAACTGTGGCTGCACAAAAAGTCGGCCAGTGCTCTAAGGGGCAGAGGCAGCGTTTAGGGCTGGCTCAGGCGCTTTTAGCTAAGCCTAAACTGCTTTTCTTGGATGAACCGACGGTTGGATTGGATCCGACCGCGTCAGATTTTATGTATCAGGAGCTCTTAAAACTCAAAGAACGCGGCTGTACCGTGATTGTGTGTACCCATGAGCTTATGTTGGTAGAAGGATTCGCGGATCGAATCGTAATGCTCGTAGGAGGACATAAAGCGGCCGATGGTACGATTCGAATTTTGAGTGAAAAGATGGGCCTGTCTTTTGAGTTGGTTTCTTCAGATGCCCTGAATGCGGCTCGTCAGGATGAATTTCTTCGCTCTTCCATTATTGACGGGCGTCTTGTTTGTAAGGGAACGGATCTCAGCCAAAAACTCATTTATTTGGAAAAGAAATACGGCATCACTGGGGTCGGCGTAAAGAATCCGTCTTTGATGGACATTTATAAAGCAGCGTTGAAGGAGCACCAAAAGTGAGAAGTTTTTTATCTTTTGTTCGGGTCGTCGCTGCAAAGGAATTCAGAGACTGCTGGAGAAATTTATGGCTGATCGTAGGATCCGCGCTTTTTGCTTGTCTCTCTCTGGCAGTAGTCTTCGGAACGGCGGCAATCGGCGGCGATTTTTCTTTTCGTCCGTTGGAAGCCGTCATGACTTCGGTTGTCACGCTCGGAGTGTTTTTAATCCCATTAATTGCGGTTCTAATTTCTTATGACGCATTTGTCGGAGAGCAGGAGCACGGAACGTTAATTCTTCTTTTAACTTATCCGCTCTCCCGACCGGCGCTTTTAACCGGCAAACTTCTCGGGCAAAGTGCTGCACTCGGCGTTTGCCTGCTTCTTGGTTTTTCCGTATTGCCGCTCCTTACGGTATTAAATGTTCTGCCCTACGCCCTCACAAGACTTAGTCTTTTGACTGCTGTTCTGATTTTTTCAGGCTGGCTCTTAGGCTTGGTTTTTATCTTAATTTCTTTAACGATCAGCTTGGTGGCGAAGAATAAGGCGCGGGCTTTAGGCGTTCTGCTCTCTATTTGGCTGCTTTCGGTTCTTTTTTACGATTTAGGGCTTTTGATCATCACGATTGCCTTTGAGCATCAGATCACAAACGGATTCCTGAACATCTGTTTGGCGGTTAATCCGGCGAGCGCCTTCCGTCTTTTTAACCAGCAACTGCTTGAAAATTCGACTATTCCCCTCCAAACTGCGTGGCTTGGGGTATATTTGTGCCTGTGGTCGGCGGTCTTGTTCGTTCTAGACCGTTTTATTTTGAATAAAAGAACTTTCTAACCAAAGGTTTTTAACGAAAGGCGCTCTCCTGTGCAGGCAGAAATTAGTCATTTTGTTCTTATTGCCGCTGCGTTATGTGCAGTGTTTTTGTCTTTGCCGACCTTATTGGGGTCTAAAAGCAGAGCACCGCTTTTCGTTCATCTTTGGAAGCCGGCTTTAGGCATTACTTTTGCAGGTTTAAGTTTTGCTCTGATCATGCTGATCTGGGCATTTTTAACGAATGATTTTTCGATTGCCTACGTTGCCAACAATTCCAATACGAAGCTCGACCCGGTTTATAAAATTTCTGCGGTTTGGGGAAGTCATGAAGGCTCCATGCTCTTATGGGTTTGGACGATTACTGTTTGGGCTTCACTGTTTGCAGTTTTCTCACGAGACGACGAGCTGTTCAAATCCCGAGTGCTTGGCGTTTTGCTCGGCGTAACCGGACTTATCTGCCTCTTCCTGATTTTTACTTCAAATCCTTTTGAACGTCTGCTGCCTTTAGTTCCTCCCGAAGGAAAAGACTTAAACCCGATCCTTCAGGATATCGGCATGATTCTACATCCGCCGATGCTTTTCTTAGGCTACGCGGGTACTGCTTTGTGCTTTGCATTCGGCCTTGGTGCCTTGATGGAAGGGAAGGTGAGACTGGAATCTCTTCGCGGACTCACAACGATTTCGGTAATTGCGTGGCTTTTCCTGACCTCCGGCAACGTGCTAGGTTCTTGGTGGGCCTACAACGAATTAGGCTGGGGCGGCTGGTGGTTCTGGGATCCGGTTGAGAACTCATCTTTTGTTCCTTGGCTTCTCATGACAGCCCAGCTTCATGCGTTGGTTCTTCTCAGATTCCGTGCCCATCTCACAAAAACGGTCTTGTTTTTCTGCATCGTTTCATTTGCGCTCTGCCTGCTCGGCACCTTCATCGTGCGCTCAGGCGTGATTCAGTCGGTTCATGCGTTTGCCTCAGACCCCAACCGCGGAGCTTTCCTGCTTGTCATTTCTCTTTTAATGGTCGTCCCGGCTTTATTTCTTTTCATGATTCGGGCACCCAAATTTGAGAGCGCAAAGCAAATTTCCGGTATCGAGGATATCTCTTTAGTCTTGGCAGTGCTGCTGCTTGCTGTGACAGCTGTTTGCGTCTTGTTCGGCACGCTTTATCCCTTAGTGCATGAAGCCCTTGGTAAAGGCTCCCTTTCAGTGGGCGCTCCGTACTTCAACTCGATTTTTGCACCAATGGCGATTTTAGCTGCTCTGATGATCGGCGCAGTTCAGTTAAAAAAATCACCGATGTGGACATGGGGTGCGACTTTCATTCTGTCCGCTATTGCCGCTCTTTATTGCGGGTTCTTTACGGAAGTGAAATCTTCTGTTTACACGACTGCCGGTGTGTTTAGTGCCCTGTGGATTATTTGTTCCTTTATGGCATCTCTGCGGTCCAAGAAGCACAAGAACTTCTTTGCGCTAGTCGCTCACTTGGGCATTGCCGTCAGCATCATCGGTGTGATCGGCGACACGCAATATTCTCAGGAAGCCGTTGTAAGAATGGGGCCGGGACAGGGGCGACCGCTCGGCGATGTGATCTTCGTGTATGAAGAAACCCGCAAGGTCGATACCAATGCCTTCTTTGCCGATGAAGGCAAGGTTCTCGTGCTCAATAAAAATGAGGATGTCATCGACGAACTTCATCCTCAGCGCCAAACCTATAAATCCAACGGCATGGAAATGACGGCGGCCGGTATTTCACATGGCTTCTTTAGAGACTTTTATGTCTCGATGGGCAACCGATTAAGCAGCGATGAATTTTTAGTACGCCTCAGCATCCGTCCCTTGGTGAGCTGGATTTGGATCGGAGGCCTCATCATGCTTTTATCAGCAGTCTTTTCCTCTGCTTGGCGAAGAAGGGAATGGAGTCAGTCATGAGATTAGCACTTAGATTAATCCTTTGTTTTTTTATTGCTTTCAGCACTTCGTCTACAGTTTTTGCAGCGCCTTCTATTCGCGAACAGGCCATAGCAATTTCGAAAGAACTGCGCGATCCCGGTGCCGTGAATCAATCTCTTTATGAGTCCAATGCACCGCAGGCGGCAGAGCTTAAGGCGAAGATTTATCAATTATTGGAAAACGGCGAAAGCCGGGAAAATGTGTTGGAGTATTTTGCTTCTCGCTACGGAAAGCAAATTCGATACGATCCTCCGGTGGATCAATGGACCGCTGCGCTTTGGGTTGTTCCCGCCGTACTTTTTGCTGGTTTGGTGCTGACAGCACTTTTCCTTATCTTCAGACGTAAAAAGGAGAACCCTGAATGAACTTATCGTTCAAACTTTTAGTTGCCGCTGCCGTATTTGTGGCTTCTTTTGCCGTCGGCGCTCAAACGATTTTTTCTAGTAGCGGCTACAGCACCGGAGAAGCACTTGAAAAGCCGATGGTCATGAAGCCTTTTGTGGAATTCTCCAAGGCTCGTCCTCTGCCGGAACTTAGAATTTTTACGCTTGAAGGCGAGAAAGTCGATTTAGCCAAGTACCGCGGAAAACTTTTGATTTTGAATGTCTGGGGAACTTGGTGTACCCCTTGCATCCGAGAGATTCCTCAGCTGATTGATCTTCAAAAACAGCTTAAGGGCTCAAACATTGAGATCGTCGGTGTTGCAGTCGACAAAAGCGTTGCAGGAATTTCTAAATTCTTGGCAAGACACAAGATGTCGGAATTTAATACGTGGTCTGACCCGACGGAATCTATCGAAGATGTGATGCCGCTTGAAGTCGTTCCGACCAATTACATTATTGACGGAGCCGGAAACATTGTCGGCTACCTTCCGGGCTATCTGCCGTGGGATGATAAAGACGTCATGCCGTTCTTGAAGAAACTGGCAGAAAAATACGCCAAGCCCAAAGCCAATTGATTCTGATTTTTTGAGCCGAAGCACAAAAAATGATGCTTCGGCATATGACTATTCCTCGCCTTAGAGGCGAGGGTTTCCTTGAATCTCAGCTAAGACAATTGTCTTATTTTTGTCTGATTTCCGGAAAATTAAAATTAAACAGTCCGACTCCGACAAGGAGTAAATGTTTATCCAACATGCTGATTTCTGAACGGAATCTTCGGAACGAGAATTCAGGCTTTCTATTCAATCGGCGACGACTTCTACAAAAATGAATTTTTGGGCAGAAATATTGAACCGATTCAAAATGAGGTGGATCCTCCTCATTTTGTGTGGCCTTATTTCTGCTTACGCGCAGGCTTCTCAACTCAATAATCTGCTGCCTCCTGTGCGTCTTGCCGTAGTCAATTCCTTCGGCTCTAACCTCTCTGTTCGCTACTTTAACGGGACGGTGAACGCTATTGCTAAAGCGGTTGCTCCGAGAAGACTTGTCGTCCAATTTTATGACCAGGAAGTTTTTCTTGAGGCCGCTCAGAATAAAGGGTTTGACTTGGCAATTGCTTCAAGCGGATTGACAGCTCTCATGACTGACGCGAGCGGTGCGGCTGCGCTTCTGACGATCATCAACAGCCGAACGCCGGATCCCAATCATGCGAACGCCGGTGTCATCGTTGTTCGAAGCGACAGAGATGACATTAATTGCCTGACTGACCTCAAAGGGAAGACAGTAGCCGTATCCAGTACGAAAGCTTTTGCCGGATTTCTTGCGGTCATGGGAGAGATCCAAGCAGAGGGATTAAATCCCAACCGCCTGTTTAAGTCAGTGACGGCGACACATAAACCGATGACGGAATTGGTTAAGCAAGTTGTCAATAAAGAGGTTGATGTCGCTTTCATTGCGAGCTGCCTTCTCGAAAATATGGAAGCTGACGGCGTTATTCCCAAAGGCTGTCTTAAGGTCATCAACGAGAAAAAAGACGAAAACTTCTACTGCAAGCATTCCACCAGACTTTATCCCGGCTGGATACTTTCTGCGCAGCCGACGCTTGATTCCAAAACATTGAGAAACATCATGGAGGCTTTGCTTCAGCTTCCTCCCGGCAAGGAAGAGGGCTCTTACTGGACGGTGGCAACCGATTACGATCAAATGAATCTGCTTCTCCAGCGCATGGAAGTCAGATATTTGGAGGATAGAACAATCGGCTGGATGCTGAATTATTACCGCTGGTATTTCATTGTCGGATGCGGTGCGCTCCTGCTTATTATCCTTAATTGGGCTTATCTAGCCTTTGCTGTCAGACGCAAGACAGAACAGTTGCGTAAAAAGGTTGAAGAAAATCGCGAGTACGAACGTGAAAATCGCAAGATTACGGAGCGAATTGAAGCGTTAGAAAAAGCGAAATCTATCGGCATTATTTCCGCTATGGTTGCCCACGAACTCAAACAGCCGCTTGGTGCCATTAACAACTACTCAGAAGCGATTTTGAGGCAGCTTAAACGCGGAAAGAAACCTGCAGAAGAAATTCTGACAGAGGCACTTTCGGAAATTAAATCCGAAAGTCAAAGGGCTTCTGAAATCGTTGAGTTCGTACGCAATATCGGTCGCAAAGAGCCTCGCCAGAGAAAGCGCTTTAATTTGGAGTCGGCCGTTGAACATACGATAGAGCTAATGAAGCGCCTAGGCCGTCTTAACAGTAAATGTACGTTGACCGGTGCAGAAAATTTATTTGTTTACGCCGATCCGCTGAATGTTGATCTCGTTCTTATGAACCTTCTTAAGAATGCAGAAGAGGCGGTAAGAAATCAGCAGAATGCAGAAATTAAAGTAGAAATTAAAAATGCGGGGGCTGATGCTCTCGTGATCATTGAAGACAACGGTCCGGACATGACGGACGATCAGTTTGCCTCATTGCGGAATCTCGGACAATCCAGCAAAAAAGACGGATTGGGTCTGGGACTCGCAATTGTCAGAGAGCTTTTAGAGGCTAACGGAGGATCTTTGAAACTTGTCAGGATTCCTTCAGGAGGACTTCGCTGTATTGCTTCTCTGCCTATAGCTTTGGAGGATAAAGATGGGCCTGGATAAACTTCAGGAAAAAGCGGTTGTTAGGATTATTGACGACGATTCAATGCGGAAATCGTGGCGCTTCCTAATTGAAGGAGAAGGGTGGACAACGAAGTGCTACTCCTCGGCGCTCCGATTTCTGGAAGAAGACGACCGTAATGAGCTTGGCTGTGTTGTGCTTGATGTTCGTATGCCGGATATGAGCGGAATCGAACTTCAGCGCGTGATGATGCTCCAGAAAAACGGCTTGCCCATTATCTTTGTTTCCGGTCACGGAGACATTGATATGGCTGTACAGGCTCTCAAAGACGGTGCAACAGACTTTCTGCCGAAGCCGGTCAGCGCCGATCGCCTTTTAACAGCCATTGAAAGAGCGGTGAGTAAGGACGTCGAGCGTCGCCAGCAGAATCAACTGACAGATGAATACCGACACGTTTTTGACACGCTTACGGCTCGGGAAAAGATGGTTGCTAAGAAAGTGGCGAGGGGATTGCTCAATAAGCAGATCGCTGACGAATTGCAGATCAGTGAAAAAACCGTACAGGTTCATCGCGGTGCAGTGTGCCGCAAACTCGGCGTGAAAAGCGCCGTCGGAGTTGCAAGCATCCTTAGTATTCTTCATGAAGAAGACTCTTCTTCTGAAGACATTCGTTGACATCCTCCTCGTCATAAATGACAAGGATTCCATACCACCTCTGCAGCGGCC
>OCSG01000123.1_pt1 | contig 83469 bp, 55 predicted proteins | sample 1538831 | NCBI WGS metagenome assembly OCSG01 (sample SAMN04571729, study PRJEB22368) | human gut metagenome | biome: human gut; material: stool | host: Homo sapiens | place: Luxembourg | collected 2012-09-20 | reverse complement strand
TTTTGTCGCTTTGCAAGCAAAATCCCACTAAACCCTATAGGTTGCGGATTTGAGGATTCTTAAAAATGAGCTATATAAATAGAAGTATTATACTATTGATTGCGCTTGCTAACTTTGCGTTTGCTTATGCCCAGAACGTATTTCATGGAGACATTGTCTCTATGAACGGCAAGGTGGGGATAGCAAATGGATATGTGTTGCTCATACAAGACGGAAAGATTTTTAAGACAACCTCTTCAGACAAGAAAGGGCATTTTTCCTTGAGCAATGTTCCCGATGGAAATTATGCTGTAGAGGTGACATGTCTTGGCTATCAAACGTTTTGTGACTCTCTCTGCATAACTGAAACGACTAAACGCATATATAAACTGGAGGAAGAAACGAAAATATTGGACGATGTGACAGTAGTAGCAGACCGTAGCCAGATAGTAAGGAGGACTGCCAATGGCGAGGTGTTCTATCTGTCGGCAGATGCCAAGAAGATGAACAATCCCTTTATGGCTTTACAAGAGATTCCTACCATCATATCCGACGCCAACACCTCGTCGGTGAAAATGCTAAATGGAGAAACTCCCCTAATTCTCATCAATGGCAACATGGTCAATTCGGGCATCGGTCCGATTTCCCCAGCCGACATCGAGTCCGTGGAAGTCGTAAACTCTGTTTCTGCCCGATATTTGCAAGAAGGCGTGACGAGCATTTTGAACATAAAACTAAAAAAACAGACCAAGCCATATTTATGGCTTGAAGGGGCGACACGCCATGAAATCCCGCTTGACAATGGTTTTGGCGTGGGATATTTTGAGGTAGGAAATCATAAGGTGAGCCTTTATGGCAGGGCTGCTTACCACTACAAATATCATGACGACGTGGAATCGCTCGTGAACCGTGAGAACACTGGTTACAAGCAGAGTTACCATCTGTCAACTCGCAATGATGGCAGCAAATGGATAGGCGAATTGCTGTTGAAGTACCAAATGACGGCAAGAGATTATTTTGCCGCCCAAATCTATGATTCATATCATGCCACGGAGGAAAATGGCTCGGCGTGGGGATTCTATAAAACGGACATTTTACAGGCATATGGCTTCAAATCCCTCGACAAGAATAGAAGCAACATTCTTACCACAAGTCTGTATTACAAACATACGTTTACGAAAAACAGCGAATTGGAATTGCGCTTGGCCTATAATTTCAACAAAAACAAATATACCGCCAATCGTAGGTCTTTTTATGACGAGCAACTTGACGAGGACGATACTCGTTACGACAACAAGCGCCATTCAGGAAGTTTCAACATAGACTACTCCAAGGAATTCGCCAACAACGGTTCGTTGATAGCAGGAAGCCGAAGTACGCTTGTCATGGATGAAATCAACAACTTGATGGGTAAGAATCCACTTTTTAAGCACCATAATTACAATCAATACATGTATGTTGGATATGGTGGTTCTTGCAAGTTCCTGCGCTATAATGCATCCATAGGGCTAGAGGGAATATGGGCAAAGGCTGGCGAAGTGAGTTACTGCTATTTTCGTCCGAGAGGCAATGTGAGCACGACGTGGGTCGTCAACAGCCACAACTCCGTGCGTTTGAGCTACAGGCTCACGAACACAGCTCCCAATGTGGCATATATCAATCCCTACAACACGTCAACCGACTCCTTGCTGGTCAGCATCGGCAACCCTGAGCTCAAGCCTCAAATGACCCAGTATGCTTCCGTGTCTTATACGTTGAATGTAGGGAAGCTGTATCTTACGCCCACAGTCGATTACAAATACATAAGTGACATGATAGAAAATTACGGCTACTCCAAAGGTGATGTCTATTATAGCACTTACGCCAACACTGGTCATTTCGCCCAAACTTCAGCAGGAACCGACTTGAGTTATCGTTTCAAGTGGGGGCGAGTCTATGCAGGTGGCGGCTGGAAGGCCAGCCATTTCACTGGGCAAAATGCCAAGAACTCCGCCTATGCCTCATTCGGCTTCAATGCGCACGTGAAGGATTTTTCTTTCTATGGCGATGTAGATTACAATTCAAGAGATTACACGGCCTTGGCTTGCACAAAATACATACGACTTTCCGTTGCCAACCTCCAAGTGAATTACAATATCACCCCCGACTTTTACATTGGCATATGCCTACAGCATATCACTGGGGAATACCAAAGCAAGACGACCACCATAGATGGCTCTTTCCATTCCGTGACAGAGAATCATTACAAAGACCAGAAATTCCGTCCTTGGGCGATTCTGAGATATACTTTCCGTAAAAACGCAGACAAGAAGCATAAGCTTGGCAAAGTTTTGGATAGCACGGAAGAGGGTATCTCCATCTTAAGATAAAGCTATTTAGAATTAAGCACTCTGGTTAGTTTCTTATGATGTTGTCAAAAAAAAAAATACAATGAAGAAATTTTCCATTTTTCGTCAACATGATTCCATGCAATGTGGCATAGCCTGCTTGCAAATGGTATGTAAATATTTCGGCAGAGAATACTCTTTGGATTCTTTGTCGAAACTTTGTTTTGCTACTACGGAAGGAGTTTCTCTGTTAGGTATCAATGAGGCCGCAAACACACTTGGCTTGCATACTACATGCGCTAGAGCTACAACTATGGTGCTAGGTGAAGTCCCTTTGCCTTGTATCCTTCATTGGAACCAGAACCACTTTGTGGTTTTATATAAGGTCAAGAAAGGAAAGAAGTTCTATGTCGCTGACCCAGGAAAAGGATTGGTGACTTATAGTTTAGAAGAGTTCAAGCAGCATTGGATAAGCACAAGTTCCAATGGCGAGGACAAGGGAATTGCTATGTTCTTGGAAACCACCCCTGCATTCTTTACCTATAAGATGGAGGGTGAAGAGAACATCAAGGAAAAGCGTTCTTTCCGATTTCTCTTTGGATATGTGAAGAAATACCGCAAGTATTTCGGACAAATCATCTTGGGGTTGTTAGTTGGAAGTCTCTTGCAACTAGTTCTGCCATTCCTTACCCAATCAATCGTGGATGTCGGCATCAAGAACCAAAACATCGGCTTTGTCTGGCTTATATTGTTGGGACAGTTGATGCTTACAATCAGCAGAACGGCAATCGACTTTATCCGCAGATGGCTTTTGCTTCACATTTCTCTGCGTATTAACATTTCATTGGTTAGTGACTTTTTTATCAAGCTCTTAAAGCTACCGATGTCTTTCTTTGACACGAAGCTCATGGGCGACTTGATGCAGAGGATGCACGATCATAGCCGTGTGAATAATTTCCTAACACAGCAGACACTCAACATCACCTTTGCCATGCTTACTTTCGTGGTATTCTCGGTGGTGCTGTTCTTCTACAATAAGTTGGTGTTTGCCATCTTCTTGTTGGGAAGCATCCTCTATGGTGCATGGATGACTTTGTTCTTGAAGCGGAGGAAGGTGCTTGATTACGAACTGTTTGAGCAGCAAGCCATCAACAACAACAAGACCTACGAGTTCATAACTTCCATGCAGGAAATCAAGTTGCAGGATTGTGAACAGCGCAGAAGATGGGAATGGGAAGATACGCAAGCAGACTTGTTTGGAGTGCAGATGAAATCACTCAAACTCCAACAGACACAGGAGGCAGGAAGTATCTTTATCAACGAGGTGAAGAACATCATCATCACGGTAGTGGCTGCAACCGCCGTGATACATGGGCAAATGACACTTGGTATGATGCTTGCCGTGCAATACATAATCGGACAGCTCAACTCACCTGTGGAGCAACTGATGAACTTCTTCTATTCTCTGCAAGATGTGAAGATTAGCTTGGAGCGAATCAACGAGATTCACCAGATGGATGATGAGAACGGAAAGGAAGGCTTGCTAACTTCTATTGAAGATAAGAATGAGGGCATTGACATCAAGAACATCATGTTCAAGTACGACCCACATGCTTTGCGCAAGACCATAGACAATGTGGACATTCACATTCCGCAAGGTAAGGTAACAGCCATCGTTGGCGCATCTGGCAGTGGAAAGACCACCCTCATCCGTTTGATGCTTGGTTATTATCCTGTCTTGGAGGGAACAATCAACATTGGAAATACTGACATCAACAAACTCAACAAAAAGTGGTGGCGCAGACAATGTGGTGTTGTCATGCAGGATGGTGTTATCTTCTCGGAGAGTATCGCAAGAAACATTGCTGTTGATGATGGCGATATAGATAAGGAAAGGTTGTTGAAAGCTGCCGAGATAGCTTGCATCAAGGATTACGTGATGGCTTTGCCTCTGAAGTTCAACACCAAGATTGGGCGTGATGGCGTGGGACTGAGCCAGGGACAGAAACAACGCATCTTGATAGCGAGGGCGGTGTATAAGAATCCCGACTACATCTTCCTTGACGAGGCAACCAACTCGCTCGATGCCAACAATGAGAGAAGCATCGTAGAGAACTTGGATAAGTTCTATAAGGGCAAGACCGTGGTCATTGTGGCGCATCGCCTAAGCACTGTGAAAAATGCCGACCAGATCGTGGTCATCGACCAAGGAAAGGTGGTTGAGATAGGCAACCATGAGTCTTTGACCGCCAAGCGAGGGGCATACTATAATCTTGTGAAGAATCAGTTGGAATTGGGAAACTAAAAAGCGTTTGATATGGAACAAAAAGAATCAGATAATATCGAATTGAGAAGCGAGAAGGTGAGGAACGTGATAGGTAAAGTTCCTCCTCGCCTCGTCAGCTTGGGAACGGTTGTCATTACGATAATAGTCCTCGCCCTCGCAGTTGCTTTCTACAAGATACCTTATCCTATATCCATAGAGGCTAATGGTGAGGTCATCAATCAAGGAACAGTACAGGTGTTTGTGCCATACAAGTATTTGTATCTTTTCGATGAGCCAAGGACGGCTCATGTATCTTTCGAGGGTAATGACATTGCATCTTATAACTGCAACATTATAAGCCATAATGACAAACTCATACATAGGGAAGATGGCAACTATTTTATGGCTATAGCCACAGTGAGCGCCCAGGGAAAAAATACCCCTGTATTGCAAAAGTACATGAAAGCCGATGTTAGAATCATCGTCAGCAACAAAACGTTATGGCAACAGGTATTCGGATAGCCTATGTCCGAATACCTGCCGTTCTAACTATAAAGAGGTTTGCAAAAAAAATGCAAAATCCACATAAAGTGAGCACGGAATACTGATTTTGTAGCAAGTCTCAATGACACCCTGTCAAAACTCACAAATGGACAAAATTTATATGCACAAAAATCAATTAGTGCGCATTTCTCTGTTGGAGAATTGTTAAAAATGCGATTTTATTGAAATTTTTCAGGCAAAATCTTGCAATATTTAAGAAAAAAAGCTATTTTTGCAAACAGAACAACAAATTATATATGCCCCAAAAGTAGTATAGTACTTTCATTTGAGCATATTAATAAGCGGTTGCCGAAAAGCTAATAGTAAAGAGTAGGCATATTTATTAATTATTTTTATGAATGATTTGATAAGAAAGAGTTTTTTAGATGAATCTGAAGTTCTCTTAAAATCCGAAATGGTAACTTTGGTTGGTGGTGAAAATTTCGACAACAAAGACTTTCAAGACCATATCTGCCAAAACTCTTGTTCATCTGGCTGTAATGTAAGTTGTAGTTCTGGTTGTTCAAAACAAAGAGCAAGCTAATGAAAGTTTTATTTAATCCTATATATCGACTAAAAGTTGATAAAGGAAAAGTTCTTATCTTTCATAGGGGAGGGATTGTTAGTGCAGAAGACCAACATGACGAAGGATTCTGTGGAGCAATCCATCCTCTTCATGCCATTATTTTGTCTTTTTTAAATGGCAAGGAAATCGATGAAGCCATTGAGGATATAAGACAGTTTATCCCGATGGATGCTAAGGAACTTCATCACTTTATCATTAGTTTGCTTGATAGCGAATACCCAAAAGTTATTCGTTATAAAAATTATAGCATTGTTTTTCCTTCTCATCTTATCATTATTTCTGACAAGAATAGAGATGTAGTATATGATCCTACTGATTTTTTATTGAAAGAGGTAGATTTGGCGGTAGCAAGACCTATTTCCGTATCAAAATTAACTTTAATGGTTAACAACATTTGTTCAACGAATTGTTATTATTGTTATGCAGATAAACGAAAAATAGTAGAAAACAAGATACCACTTGAACGTTATAAACAGATTATTGAAGAAGCAAAAACAAATGGTGTTGTTGCAATTGATGTAATTGGAGGCGAATTCTTTTTGTATCCTCATTGGAAACAGCTATATAGTTTCTTAATAGAGAATAATTATTATCCTTTATTAAGTACTAAAATATGCTTAAAAGAGTCTGACATCCAATTCCTTTCAGACAACAAATGCACACAACTACAATTTTCGCTTGACTCTCTAATTCCTGAAACATTAAATCGGATGTTAGGAGTAAATGACAGGTATGTTGAAAATGTAAGGCATACTCTAAAACTTTTAGACAAATATGGTATAAAAGTTGCAATCCATTCGATTTTAACGCAAAAAAATTCTACAGAAGAAGATTTCAAGTCAATATTTGACTTTATAAAAAATCTTTCTAATATTCTTTATTGGAAGCCAGATACAGGCGCAGAGTCTATTTATGTGAAAAGCGCAATTCATGGCACAATTGCGCCCTCAAAAAAAGCGCAAGAAGCTATATCTGCATTATGTAACAAATTACAGGGAAATGTTAGCTTTCCAATCTTAACTTCTGGGCTTGAAGGAAAAGAGATGCATTCTTCTAAAACTTGGACAAAATTTAACGAAAGAAGCGTTTGCGCTGGTAATTATCTTCAATTATTTATATTGCCAGATGGTAATGTTACTATTTGTGAAGAATTATACTGGCATCCAAAATTTATTGTTGGTAATATTTTAGAACAGTCACTTAATGAAATATGGAATTCAAAAGCAGCTTTGAATCTTTATTATCTAAAACAATCTGACATTTCTGAAAAAAGTCCATGTAAGACTTGTAAAGATTACGAAATATGTAGAATTCCGAAACAAGTATGTTATAGGGATATTGTAAGAAAATATGGTGAAAAACATTGGGATTATCCAGATGTTAATTGCCCTAAATGCCTATGAAAAAGTATTTATATATTCTTTGTTTTTACCTTGTGCAAAGCACGTTAATGAGCTTTGCGCAAGGTAAACATGCCTCAATGCAGGACACTATCAAACTTTCCGATGTAACCGTCATGGCAGAAAGACCTTTGGTTCAGCATAAAGCCGACAGGATGATTGTAAGTGTAGAACATAATAAATTACTGAAGTCACGCTCTCTTTCTAGTATTTTGGACTTGATTCCTGATGTCGATTATGATGGTGAGGGAGGCATCAGCGTCATGGGAAATGGTGTCAAAATATATGAAAACGGAAAAGTGGTGAACCTGAGTGGTGTTCAACTGAAAAGATACTTGTCTTCTTTGCATGGAAATGACATCAAGAGTTTGGAAATATTACCTCGAGCAACGGCTGAGTATGATGCAGAAGGTGGTACTGCAATTCTTGTTGTCAATCGACAGAAGAAGCATGAATATGGACTTTCTGGTTATGTGGGCAGCGATTATGAGCGGAAAAGCAGAAATTCATACTCTGAATTTACTGGATTGACGTATTCATGGGGTAAACTCGCCCTTTATGCCAATATGGCTTTTGGACAGTCGGAAAGTAAAAGTGTAACCTATGAAAATGACTATGAACGAGACCTAACTGTTGGCAGCAATTCGAGAAGCAATGATAAAGGGCATTACTATATGCCAAAGTTTGGTCTTGACTTCAATATCTCTCACAAACAATATTTGGGTGTCGAGTGGTCGGGAAGCTACTCAAAAGACTACTCCAATGCTTGTTGGTTAAATTCTACGATTACGGACAAGAGCAATTATCCAACAAATATAAAGACCTTTGCCCCATACTCATTAAAGGACAACGCCAACAACGTTACCTTAAACTATGAATGGACTGTAGACTCATTGGGTAGCAAGTTGAACGTTATAGCTGATTATGCAGGAAAAAGAGAGCATGATTTGTATGAATACGAGAACCTATATACTTTAGGCATTGGCTCGGACAGCATCATTTCCAAGTCGCAACCCTCTTTAGAGAGTATGGATATTTATAGCGCACAGGTAGGTTTCACCAAGTCTTTAAAACTTCATCAGTTTGCCTTCGGTGCCAAGTATGTCTATGCTGGCATCGGATACAATAGCAGATTGAATCTTGGAAACACGACCTTGGCAGGAGTGTTGTCTGAAGATATAGACCAAAGAGACGATTTCAAATATTTAGAAAAACGATTAGCTGTATACGGAATGTATAAGTATACATCACCGTTATGGGAAGTTCAAGTGGGATTGCGTAATGAATACACAGAATGGGAAACAAGGCAACGTGTGAAGAATCAATTGTATACCAAAAGAAATGATAATATTCTCTTCCCTTCTTTCTTTGTGAGCAGAGAAATGGGAGAGGGCAATTCTTTATCGCTGAGTTATACACAATCAATCAATCGTCCGTTGTATCAAATGGTGAATCCGTTCGTTTTTCATCTGTCAGAGACCTCTTACAAAGAAGGTAATCCTGATTTAAAAGGTGAGTTGCTATACAACGCAGGCTTACAATTCATGCTGAAATCTAAATATATATTCTCTTTGTCTGCTCTCTTCATCGACAGGAAAATCAATGAGATATATGAGCAGATTGGAGAGTATCAAACTCGCTACATGTTAAGGAACAACGGCACAACGAAGAGGTTGACGATGTACATGGGCATACCTTTCACATGGGGAATTTGGAATTGCAGAAACAATGTAGAGTTAAGTCAGAGTTGGTACCAGAATAGTGCCAATTGTGTCAACGACTTTGGTGTAGTTCTGTCCAGTTATAATCGCATCAGGTTATCAAAACAACTTACAGCGATATCAAACCTACGTTATGTCAGACATTACAAGCAACTTTTCCTTATCCAGAAGACAGATTACGTCGGTGTAGATGTTGAGGGCGATTACAATTGCTGTAAGGATAGGGTGAATGTTAATTTTGGCGTAAAAGACTTGCTTAATTGTAGGGGAAAGAACAAGCAAATCTTTAGAAATGGCGATTTTGAGCACCATTCAGAATTTGATTTTCTTTCACGAAAGTTTTTTGTCAGTGTAACGTTTAATTTCTCAGTAGGCGCAAAACGCGCAATTCGGCATGATAAGGAATTTTCTAATGAAGAGGACAAAGAAAGAATGTAAAATTTTCAGAATCAGCTATCATAAAATCATTTTCTAAAGTAAAGCTTGAATATTTACAATTCATAGTCTACACGTCAAACAGAAATTTTACGCAAAAAGTTCTAATTTCCATAAAATTCCTCTTGTAAATCATTGGATATTTAAAAAAATATCGTATCTTTGTCCCCGAATTGAGGCGTTCTTTGCATATTGCAAAATACAGAAACGAGCAGAAGTCCGCTCGTTTCCATATTGTTACCTATATAATATAGGCAAACGCCCAACTTCTTGATTTTCAATCAAAGTCCAATTTAGAGCGAGTTAGTATTTTGGACAGTATGATGTGATTGATGTCATGCTGTGGTACAATGATGTGTATACGGAAAAGACGTCTCCTCGTGCGAAGATTATTGGTGCGAAGGATACCTATGAGTACGTGATGACGGCAGCAGGATGGGGTACGATCATTATTCCGTTCGACTGTGAGAAGCCCGAGGGCTTGACTATTTATGAGTGCACCAGCGTAAATGATGGTAAATTGGTTGTTGAAGAGGTCAACTGCCTCAAGGCCAATACGCCGTATCTTCTGAAGGGCACAAAGGGCGAGCAGACGAATTATCTTCTTGAGGGTTATGCAGCTAAGCACGAAGACAAATATGAGAAGGGTGTGATGGTAGGTGTCTATGTCAAACAGGAGCCTCCATTGAATTCTTATATCTTGCAGAACCAAGAAGCAGGATTGGCCTTCTATTGCCATCTTGATCAAGGTAATGGTGCATGGGTTGGTCCCAACCGTTGCTATATTAAACCGCAGGATGGAGGGCTCAAGAGCATCCAGTTCCCGGATGATGAAACAAATGGTGTGAGAACTGCCAACGCAGCCGACTCGACGCTCGTCGATGTCTATACGACGACGGGTGTCAAGGTGAAGCATCAGGTGGAGAAGGGCAAGGCCCTCAACGACCTGCCTGCTGGCCTCTATATCATCAACAATAAGAAAATCGTCAAAAAGTAAACTACTATGGATAAGCGTAAATATATGAAGCCTTCTTGCGAGGTTGTCACAGTGAATAGCTTGCAGCCACTTTTAGAAGTTTCTAGTGGAATACCAAGCATGAGGCCGGGAACAGAAGGTGGTCCTGCTCTTATAGGTAAAAGAAGAAATGATGTAATAAGGGAAATCGATCCCTGGAGCTGGGAATGCGTCCTTTGGAATCAAGAAAGTAATGATGTCGAGGACGAGTAGTCCTATGACATTGAACGCATAAACTAAGAATTGGTGTCTGTCATACGAACGGTATGGTCAGGCACCAATTTTTCTTTCTGACGTGTCGATTACAGGTGACAATGTGGAGTCAAGTTTGTACGCTATTTTGATAAATCAGAACCTGTGTCTCTTGGCTGCTGGCAGAGATAGGATATAGCAACTTTTGGGCGGATAAAGCTGGAGAAAAGGCATGAGGAAAGGCTGCAATGAAGACTTTTGGCCTGGGATGGGCTTTGTTAAATGGATACGAAGGAATAGTTAATGTGGCGTTAATTCATGCTAATCGGCTTGCATTCGGATGGACGGAGGGTTATCTTTGTATAGAGGCTGCGCCAGGGCAAATGGTGAGCCAGGCTTCTTGTCATGAACGGCAGGGAGCGACGAGTAATTGAAATGTAAAATATAATCAAAAGAAACGATGGTGAAAAGGTTAAAGATCTTATCAATATCTTCGGTTGGGAATCGGAAAAGACCGTTCTCGTATCGTTCTCGTATCGTTCTCGTATCAATCCCGTATTGATCCCGTATCGTTCTCCTATCGTTCTCCTATCGTTCTCGCTTCCGGAAGCGGAAACAATACGGAAACAATACGTAACGATACGTAAGCGATGTGGGTTTGATACGAGGTCGATAGGAGGAGCAAGGAAGGAACAAGGGAGAAACGTCCCCGTTGGCGTCAAATAACGTGTCGATAGATAGGTATATAAAAACATTCGCCACGATTCTTGCGTGTCATAGGTGAGCAAATGTTAAAAATCACCATGCGTCTTTATTATTATCCTTGAAAATTACCAAGACTGGGAATTTTGTGTTACCTTTGCACAGTAAAAGCATTTCACCTAAATGAAGATAACTTTCAAAGATGAAGCGTTGTCCGAACTGTATGAAACTGGTAAAACGAAGGATCGCAAATACAAGCAATTGTGCAAAAATAAAAGACTCGTAGATGGTTATATTCGAGCAGTTGGTGTGATGTATAGAACGGCGACGACACAGGAGTTGCGTCAATACAGTTTCCTGCATTACGAGAAACTGGCTCATGATCCACGAAGTTCGATCAGAATCGTCAATGGCATGGTTGAACGCCTGTTGTTTACAGAAACGGATGACGGAATAGAAGTAGAATTAATAGAAATAGACAGTACCCATTATGGCAACAAAAAGTAACAGATTAGTTCCAGCAAGGGCTATCCATCCGGGAGAAGTCTTGCGCGAGGAGTTGCTGGAACGTGGTATTAAGCAAAAAGATTTTGCCCGAACCATTGGCGTGCAACCCACGCATCTCAATGAGTTTATTAAGGGCAAACGCAATCTTAATGAAGGCCTGGCTATCAAATTGGAAAAAGCTCTTGGTATTTCTTACACTAACTGGATGAGCCTACACGCTGGCTACCTATATGATTGTAAGGCCATAGAAGAGAAAAAGAATGAAGAGCTGAAGGCCTTAGAATTTGAGAACGCATGTAGTGATATGTTTAACCTGAAGGCTTTGTACAAAAGGTTGGATATGTCATTGATGCCATGCGTGGACCGTGTAGCGCAACTTAAGGGCATGTTGTCTTTCGACTTGCTTTCTGCTGAACATCTACGGCTGCAAGTGGCTGGTTTGTACAAACACAGTGAGAAGGTGCAAATAGATGAAAAGAACATGCTGACATGGTTGATACTCAATAAAATCGAGATAGATAAAACTCCAGAGTTGCGGACCAAATACAATGAAGGGGATGCGAAGAAGGCTGCATGTGATCTTTCAGAATTGGCCAACCGAGGGTGTTTGTCAGTTGGTGCCATAAAAGAACTTCTTAATCGTTATGGTATCCAGTATATCCATGTCGAAAAAATAGATAAAACACCTATAGACGCTTTCTCGACCATAGTCAATGAGCATCCTGTTATCACCGTGACCTATCGCTATAATGATATGGATAAATTGGCCTTTGATATATTGCACGAGCTCTGTCATATCGACAGGCATTTTGGTAGCGACCAAACAGCTTTTATTTCTATTGATGGTTTATACTCCAATGACCCAAGAGAAAGAGAAGCTAATGAGTTTGCGCGCCAAATGTTGATCCCAGATAAGGTGTGGAATGAAATGATGAGCGTCGGTTGTAATAGCTTGTCGCCTTATAAGATAGCGAAGACGATAGCACAAGCCGCAGGGTCAAGGGGCATTAGTCCTTCAATAGCCGTGGCGCGATATAAACACGATACGAAATGGTATAATACATCATCATATAGGTCGCCAAAGATTTTTTGAAATCAACTATTGAAATTATAATTTGTCCGCTTCGATACATCTATGTAGTGGATTTTTTGTACTTTTGCATTCAGATAACAAAATACCAAGCATGAATATGGAAAAGAATTTCAAGCGCACTACGGTGACTGCGGCCCTGCCTTACGCCAATGGCGGCGTACATATCGGCCATTTGGCAGGCGTCTATGTGCCGGCAGACACCTACGTCCGCTATCTCAGACTGAAGAAAAAGGATGTGGTCTTCATCGGTGGAAGTGATGAGCACGGCGTGCCCGTCACGATCCGTGCCCGCAAGGAGGGCATCACCGTCCAGGAGGTCGTCGATCGCTATCATAACCTGATCAAGGACTCGTTTGAGAAGTTCGGTATCTCGTTTGACATCTATAGTCGCACGACCAGCTCCATCCACAATAAGTTTGCCTCCGACTTCTTCCGCAAGCTCTATGACGACGGCAAGCTGGAGGAGATCACCGAGGAGCAGTATTGCGACGAGGTGACGGGCGAGTTCCTGACCGACCGCAACATCGTCGGCACCTGCCCCCGCTGTGGTGCCGAGGGCGCCTACGGCGACCAGTGTGAGAAGTGTGGTGCCACGCTCTCTCCCGAGGAACTCATCAATCCGACCAACAAGAACAACCCCGGCCACGGACTGGTGAAGCGGCCCACGAAAAACTGGTATTTGCCGCTCAACCAATATCAGCAATGGCTGAAGGAGTGGATCCTCAATGGTCACAAGGAGTGGCGCTCCAACGTCTATGGACAGTGTAAGTCGTGGCTCGACATGGACCTGCAGCCCCGCGCTATGACCCGCGACCTCGACTGGGGTATCCCCGTGCCCGTGGAGGGTGCCGAGGGTAAGGTGCTCTACGTATGGTTTGACGCTCCCATCGGCTATATCTCCAACACCAAGGAGCTTTGCGACGCCGACCCCACGCGCTGGGGATCGTGGGAGAAATGGTGGCAAGACCCGGAGACGCGCCTCGTCCACTTCATCGGCAAGGACAATATCGTCTTCCACTGCCTCATCTTCCCCACCATGCTCAAGGCCCACGGAGGCTATATCCTGCCCGACAACGTGCCCTCCAACGAGTTTCTCAACTTGGAGAACGACAAGATCTCCACGTCGCGCAACTGGGCCGTCTGGCTCCATGAGTATCTGGTCGATTTCCCGGGCAAGCAGGACGTGCTGCGCTATGTGCTCACGGCCAATGCCCCCGAGACGAAGGACAACAACTTCACGTGGAAGGACTTCCAGGAGCGCAACAACTCGGAGCTGGTGGCTATCTATGGCAACTTCGTCAACCGCGCCCTGCAGCTCACGAAGAAATACTGGAACGGCGTGGTGCCCACGCCGGGAAATCTCCTCGATGTCGATCGCAAGGCCGTGGAGGAGTTTAAGGACGTGAAGGACAAGATGGAGCAGCTCCTTGACGGATTCCACTTCCGCGAAGCACAGAAGGAGGCCATGAACCTCGCCCGTATCGGCAACCGCTACATCACGGAGTGTGAGCCCTGGAAGGTATGGAAGACAGATCCCGACCGTGTGAAGACGGTGCTCTACCTCTCGCTGCAGCTCGTTGCCAACCTCAGTATCGCCTTTGAGCCCTTCCTGCCGTTCTCCAGCAAGGACCTGCGCGCAATGCTCCGTCTCGACAGTTTCGACTGGAAGGATTTGGGCAGCACGGAACTGCTGAAGCCGGGCCATCAGTTGGCCGAGCCGCACCTGCTCTTCGAGAAGATCGAGGATGAGGTCATCCAGAAGCAACTCGACAAGCTCGCTGCCACGAAGAAGGCCAACGAGGCCGAGAAGGCTGCTGCCGACTACAAGGCGACACCGATCAAGCCGAACGTCGATTTCAGCGAGTGGGAGAAGCTCGACATCCGTGTGGGTCACGTCAAGGACTGCCACCCTGTGAAGAAGAGCAACAAGCTCCTGCAGTTTACCATCGACGACGGATCGGGCACGGACCGCACCATCCTCTCGGGTATCGCCAAGTACTATAAGCCCGAGGAGCTGATCGGCAAGGACGTGCTCTTCATCGCCAACCTCGCTCCCCGCAAAATGATGGGCATCGAGAGTTGTGGCATGATCCTCTCTGCCCTCGACTTCGATGGAAGCCTCGCCGTCACCTCCCTCCTGCGTGGAGTGAAGCCGGGTAGCCAGGTGGGATAAGTCTATAAAGCGAACGATCTTTTCGCCCCATACGACAAAGACCATCGTCATTGGCCTTTGTGGTATGGGGCGTTTTTATAAATCCTTAATTCCGCAACACTATTTATGGTTCATCCGATATTTGGAGTGAAAGGGGCGTTTGTGTTGTTTCCAATACGGTCTGCTGAGTAGGGAAAACAACTTGAACTACTTTTACAATAATGCTTCGCGGGGACTGACACATGGACATATAGGAAAACAACTCGAACAACTTTTACAACTTTGAACAACGCTTCGCGGGGACATTGCCTCTTCGAGGCCCGTTCTGATCAAAGGTTGCTGCAAGGGAAACAACTATGAACAACGCTTCGCCTTGGACATTTCCTGACATTTTGTCCTGGCGAAGCGTTGTGTTGTGTTGTTTACCTTGCAGCAGGATTGCAACACACGAAGCGTGTAGGTTGTTACAAGTTGTAAAAGTTGTATTTGTTGTTTTCCCTAACTCAACAGGACGTATTGGCAACAGCACAAACCCTATCACTCGATTTCTCGGATGAACCCTATTTATTTCTGTTCAAATCATAATTCAGTAATGAGAGGATGTGTACACGCAAGAAGGACGTTGAAAGGCTTAGATGCGGATTTGAGGATATTATCCTTAACACTTACGCTACTCCGTGCGTCACTCGAAATGTCGGATGAACCCCAAAAGGCGCGGCTGCTATTCCCCGCCGATGGTGAGTGTTTGGTCGCAATAGTCCGTTACGGCCATTCTATGGGTGACGAAGATGATCGTCTTGCCCGAGTCTTTGAGGATGTTGGCAAGGAGTTGTCGCTCGGTCTCGGGGTCGAGGGCCGAGGTGGCCTCGTCGAAGAGCATGATGCTACGGTTGCGGAGCAAGGCACGGGCGATGGCGATGCGCTGCGCCTGTCCTTCGCTTAGTCCGCCACCCTGTTCGGTGCACGCTGTGTTGAGGCCGTCGGGCAGGTCGAAGACGAAGTCGGCACAAGCCTTGCGTAGCGCCTTCTCCATCTCCTCGTCCGTGGCATTGAGTTTGCCCAGGCGCAGGTTGTCGCGTATGGATCCGCTCAGCAGCGTGTTGCCCTGTGGTACATAGGCCAGGTTGCAGCGTGTGCGGGGCGAGAGTGGGCGCACGCGCTTGTCGTCATAAAGGTCTATACGCCCGTCCTTGGGCGAGAGCAGGGCGAGCAGCAGGCGGACGAGCGTTGTCTTGCCCGCTCCCGTCGGACCGAGGATGGCCGTGCAAGATCCTGGGCGGAAGTCGAAGGATAGGTGGTCGATGACATTCTCCGTGCCGTCGTCGTAGCAATAGGTTGCCTCCCGGAGGCGGATGCCACAGGGGGAATCCATCCACAGAGGAGCTCCCTGCTCCTCCGTTGGGTCCTCCTCCAGTTCCATCAGTCGCTCTGCTGCCGTCATCACGCCCACGAAAGCCGGGACGAGACGCGTCAGCTGGCGAGCAGGCGACTGGATGCGCGCCACCAGTTGTAGGAAAGCCGTCATGCCACCAAAGGTCAGCGACCCCGCCGACATGCGTATCGCAGCCCAGGCGAAGGCCACCAGGTAGCAGAGCGAGAAGCCCAAGTTGAGGATGAGATTGGAGAGGACGGAGAACTTCGTGCGGCGCACGACATTCTGCCGCAGTTTGCGCTGCTCGTCCTCCAGCCTATCGACCGCATGGTCGGTGTCTTCGAGTGTCTTGATGAGCGTCTGGTGTTGGATGGTCTCCTGCAGGACGCTCTGGACGACGGAATCGCTCTTGCGCACCTCGCGTGTCAGTCGGCGCATCTGCCGCATGTAGATTTTGCTGAAGAGAGCGAAGAGCGGAATGGCCAGGACGATGATGATCGCCAGGCGCCAGTCCATCTGCAGCAGGTAGAAGAACGCACCACAGAATAGCAGCACCTTGCTGAGCGTGTCGGGGATGGTCTCGGTGAGAAATGAGACCACTTGCGTCACGTCCGTCTCCAGGCGGTTGAGCACGTCGCCAGAATGGCGTCGCGCCTTGCCGCGCCAGGTGGATCGCAGGATGCGGTCGAGCATCTGCTGCTGCATGCGGTTCTGCGCGCGGATGCCCAGCAGGTTGCGCACCCAGACCGAGGCGATGCTCAGCGCAAACCCCATCAGGACGAAAGACGCCATCACGGCCACCGAAGCGAGGATGTTGCCCTCTGTGGCATGAGAGGCCACGTCGATGGCGTGCTGAATGGCCCAAACCGACCCGAGCGATACCGCTACGTCGCCCAGTCCGATGAGGGCGTTGAAGAGCGCCTGGAGACGGTTGCCACGCCAGGCATGCCAAAGCCACCGAGCGATCATCGTCGCTGGATACTGACGGTTGGCCTCTTGCAGCTTGCCGCCGGAGAGTCGGTCGAGAACCCTCGCTATTTTCCCCGTTATACTCATGGTGCTATCGGATATGTGATTTTTGCGCCCCCTGCTTTATTGTCTTGGGTCAGCCCCCCACATCAGTTTTTCGCGTAGGGTACTGAAGTAAGTGATATCCCCCCGCACGACCATCTTCGCCTCGTAGGGCGCGCGGCGGATGGTCATCACCGTCCCCTCGTGGAGTTTGGTCGCCTCACCATCGATGGCGATCATGAAGTTGTGGCTCCGGCTCTTCACCTCCAGGCGTATCTCGCTGGTGTCGGGGAGCACGATGGGGCGTGTGCTCATGCTGTGGGGAGCCACTGGCGTGAGTGTCAGTACCTTCGACTGTGGCACGACGATTGGTCCGCCATTGCTCAGCGAGTAGGCCGTGGATCCTGTCGGTGTGCTCACGACGAGGCCGTCGGCCTGGTAGGTGTTGAGATACTGTCCGTCCACGGTGGCGCGGACCGTGATCATCGCGGCAAAATCGCGCTTGAAGAGCGAGATGTCGTTGAGCGCATAAGGATAGATGCCGAGTGGCTCCCCCTCCGTCTCGATGCCGATGACCGACCGCGAGTCGATGCGATAGCGCCCCTGGTAGATGTCCTCCACGGCCGTGGCAAACTCCTCGGGCAGCACGCTGGCCAGAAAGCCGAGCCGCCCCATGTTGATGCCGAGCATCGGGATCTGCTTCTCGCCGACACGACACGCCGCCTTGAGCACCGTGCCGTCACCACCCAGGGAGAGGGCGAAGTCGGCCTCGAAGTCGCGGCCGTCGATCAGCTCGTCGATATCCAGCCGGTAGCGGAGGATCTTCGAGAGTTGCCGGGCGAACTGCCGTTCCATCAATATCGTGGCCCCATGCTGGCGCAGGACGCTCAGTATCGAACCGATGCGGGCGGTGTCGCGCGCCTTGTAAGTGTTGCCAAAAATGGCAAAACGTAGCCTTTGCTCCGTCATAATTGGTCGATTAATCATTCTTTTCGCTGCTTTTATACGCCGTTTCAAAAGGTTTTCGTATATTTGCAGTTGGAAATTTTCCGCAAAAATAATTATTTTAAACGAGAAACAAGACTTTAAAGCAGAATATTATGGCAAAAGTGTATGAATTTCTGGCCGACGGCTTTGAGGAGATCGAGGCGCTGGCGCCTGTTGATGTCCTTCGCAGGGGTGGTGTGGAGACAGTGATGGTGAGCATCATGGGCCGTCGCGAGGTCGTTTCCGCCCATGGTGTGACGGTCGTCGCTGACCTGATGATCGAAGAGGCTGGCGACTTCTCGGATGCTGACATGCTCCTGCTCCCTGGCGGAATGCCCGGCAGCACCAACCTGCGTGACCACCAAGGGGGGATAGCGGCCCTTCAGCGTCAAGCACAGGCCGGGAAGCGCGTCGGAGCCATCTGTGCCGCTCCCCTTGTCCTGGCCCATGCTGGCCTGTTGCATGGTCGGCGTGCTACGATCTATCCCGGCATGGCTGCCCACCTCGGCGACGCTATCTACGAGGAGAAGTTGGTCGTGGAGGACGGACTGATCACCACGGCTGAGGGACCTGCCGCCGTGCTGCCCTATAGCTATCGTCTCGTCTCCTACTTCCGTGGCGATGAGGCTGCGCAGAGCATTGCCAAGGGAATGGTGTATGACCGTTTGCTTCGCGAGGGATGAAACGTTATGTCGTGATCGTGGCTGGTGGAAAGGGCACGCGTATGGGGGCAGACGTGCCCAAGCAGTTTCTGCCCATCGGCGGACGCCCCGTCCTCATGCGGACGCTGGAGCGTTTTCATGCGTTTGATCCCGAGATGCATCTCGTTGTCGTCCTCCCTGCCGATCAGCAGGACTACTGGCGGGCGCTGTGCGAACGCTATCATTTTGACTTGCCTCATGCGTTGGCCACGGGGGGTGCCACCCGTTTCGACTCTTCGCGCCATGGACTGGCTCTGATCCCCGACGACGAGGCCGCCCTGGTAGCCGTCCATGATGGCGCGCGCCCCTTTGTCTCTATCGAGACGATCGGCCGCTGCTTTGCCAAGGCAGAGGAGGTGGGGGGTGCCGTCCCCGTCCTTCCCGTCACGGACACGCTCCGTCGCAGAACAGAAGGGGAGGGGAGCGAGACCGTAGATCGAAGTCGCTACTATCGTGTGCAGACCCCGCAGGTCTTCGACGTGCGACTCCTGAAGGAAGCCTATGCCCAACCCTACCGTCCGGAATATACCGACGACGCCAGCGTCTATGAGTATTCGGGCGCGCATCGGGTGGCCCTCGTCGAAGGCAATGTCGAGAACATCAAGCTCACCACGCCCTTCGACCTGCTGGTGGGCAAGGCTTTGGCCCATGAGGCGTCGGCAGAGTAACCATGCCGCATGGGATAACCTATTAAGATAAAAGAAGAAATGAACCTACTCGAACAAGATATCATGTACCTCCCCGGGGTTGGGCCGCGTCGCAAGGACCTGCTCAACAACGAACTGGGTGTGGCTACCTATGGTGACTTGCTGGAGTATTTCCCTTATAAGTATGTCGATCGGACGAAGATCTATCGCATCTCCGAACTCACGGGCGACATGCCCTTCGTCCAGATCAAAGGCCATATCCTTAGTTTTGAGAGCCACGAACTGTCGCCGAGGAAGAAACGGCTCGTGGCCCATTTCACGGACGGGACGACCATCTGCGACTTGGTGTGGTTCAACGGGGTGTCGTATGCTGCCAAGACCTATCTGATAGGTAAGGAGTATGTCGTCTTTGGCAAACCGGGGGTCTATAACGGGCGCATCCAGTTTACGCATCCCGACCTTGACGATGCCTCGCAGTTGCAACTCAACGATATGGGGATGCAGCCCTACTATGTCACTACCGAACGCATGAAGAAGGCAGGGGTGACGAGCCGGAGCGTGGAGAAACTCACCAAGACCCTGATCGGAAAGTTGTCCCAACCGCTACCCGAGACGCTGCCACCCTATATCACGGGACCGCTGCACCTTATCTCTCGCGATGAGGCCCTGCGCAAGATCCACTATCCCAAGACCGTGGAGGACACCCAGCGGGCACGCCTCCGACTGAAGTTTGAGGAACTTTTCTACGTCCAGCTCAATATCCTCCGCTATGCTTCCGACCACCGCCGCAAGTATCGGGGCTATGTCTTCGGAAAGATTGGCGACCGCTTCAATGGCTTCTATGCCCACCACCTGCCCTTTGCGCTGACCAATGCGCAGAAGCGGGTGATGCACGAGATACGCGAGGACGTGCGGTCGGGACGCCAGATGAACCGCCTCCTGCAGGGAGACGTGGGGTCGGGCAAGACGCTGGTGGCGCTGATGGCCATGCTGATTGCCTTGGACAACGGATTCCAGGCCTGCATCATGGCGCCGACGGAGATCCTGGCCGAGCAGCATCTGCAGACCATCCAGGCGTTTCTGCAGGGGATGGAGGTGCGCTGTGAACTACTGACGGGCATCGTCAAGGGAAAGCAGCGCAAGGCCGTACTGGAGGGTCTGGCCGATGGGAGTGTGGATATCCTCGTGGGTACGCATGCCGTCATCGAGGAGACGGTGCAGTTTTGTCGCCTGGGCCTTGCCGTTGTTGACGAGCAGCATCGCTTTGGTGTGGCGCAGCGGGCGAAGTTGTGGGCGAAGAGCAGCAATCCGCCTCATATCCTCGTGATGACGGCCACGCCGATACCGCGCACGCTGGCCATGACGATCTATGGAGACCTCGACGTGAGCGTCATCGACGAGCTGCCGCCGGGACGCAAGCCCATCGTCACCCTACATAAATATGACAACCAGCTCACCTCGCTCTACCAAGGGATCCGCAAGCAGATCCAGCAGGGACGCCAGGCCTATATCGTCTTCCCCGTCATCAAGGAGAGCGAGAAGAAGGACCTGAAAGACTTGGAGAGTGGTTTCGAGGCGCTGAAGGAGGTGTTTCCCGACCTTCGGCTGAGTAGGGTGCACGGCAAGATGAAGTCGAAGGAAAAAGAGGAGGAGATGCGACGCTTCGTCAGTGGCGAGACGCAGATCCTGGTGGCCACTACCGTAATAGAGGTGGGGGTCAACGTGCCCAACGCTTCGGTGATGGTGATCCTCGACGCCCAACGCTTCGGCCTCTCCCAGCTCCATCAGCTCCGCGGGCGCGTGGGACGAGGCGCAAAGCAAAGTTTTTGCATCTTGGTGACGAAGTATGAGCTCTCGCGAGAGACGCGGAAGCGCATCGACATCATGTGTGAGACCAACGATGGGTTTGAGATAGCGGAGGCTGACCTCAAACTGCGTGGCCCGGGCGACCTGGAGGGAACGCAGCAGAGTGGCATGGCCTTCGACCTGAAGATAGCTGATATCGCGCGGGATGGGCAACTGGTGCAGATGGCGCGGGAGCAGGCGCAAAAGATCATTGATGCCGACCCCACCTGTGACCGGCCAGAATATGCCATGCTGTGGGAAAGGCTGCGGGCGCTGAGGAAGACCAACGTCAACTGGGCGGCTATTTCGTGACCCCTTTTCAAGGGGACTGGAGGTGGAAAAAGAATGGATTTTAGAATATTAAAAACTGTTCATGACCTACTTTTGACTGTTAAAAACTTCATAAAATCGGTTTCCGCCGTAACCTTTTTGAAATCTTTTTGTTACCTTTGCAATCGTGCTTTTGAGTTTTAGAGAAGGCATTTCTCGCCTTCCCTTGTCTTTTTGGAATAGAACTTCGTCTTTTCCTTGCACAATCATTACAGAATAATGACAAAAATAGAAAATGAATTTTAGAAAGATAGTACGGACATTCGCAATAGCAACAGTCATGGCATTCTCCTGCCATAATGCATCGGCTCAAGACCTGCTTGCTCGTCAAGCACCCGTCGATCGCCGTGCGGCAAGTGTTGACACAATGGTTTTCAACCGTTTGAGAATGAAAGAGAATGCACAGATGCCAGCAAGCGACTTGTACGACACGTGGAGCAACTCCCGCGTACACGTCTCTGGTGTCCTCCCCGATGAATACCGTATCGATCTCCGAGGCTTCCACATGCCGACGCCCAGTCGTGTCGTCACCAGTAATTTTGGTCGCCGTTGGGGTCGCGCTCACCAAGGTCTTGATATCAAAGTCTATATCGGCGACACCATCCGTGCCGCATGGTCGGGCAAGGTGCGCGTTGTGAGGTATGACGCCCGCGGCTATGGCAAATATGTCGTGATCCGTCACCCGAATGGTCTGGAGACCTACTACGGCCACATGTCGAAGCAGCTCGTCAGCGCCAACGAATATGTCAAGGCTGGTCAGCCTATCGGCCTGGGTGGCAACACGGGACGTTCCACGGGTTCTCACCTCCACTTTGAGACCCGCCTTTGCGGACACGCCTTGAATCCCGCTCTTTTCTTCGACTTCCCCAACCAGGATATCACGGGCGACTTCTACGCCTATCATAAGAGCAATGCCGCCAGCGAGTCGGCTCGCGCTACTGCACTCCGTGGTACGGCCTCCAGCCGTGGCTATAGCCGCGAGAACATCCAGGGAGATGGCAAGGGCGCCAGCTACAAAAGCCGCCGTGGGGTAGAGGCAGAGCGCCAGCCTGCCAATGAGACCTCCTCCAGGGAGACGCGCCAGGCCCGTCCTGCCGCTACGGGAGAGATTCAGTATCACAAGGTACAGCGTGGCGAGACGCTTCAGTCGATTGCCACGGCTTGCGGAACGAGCGTTGAGCTGCTCTGTAAACTCAACGGCATCGGTCCCTACACCCGCGTAAGCCCGGGCGACCTGCTGAAGTATCAGGCCAACTGATACGTCCCTGATCTCACCATGATCTAATCTCTAATAGAACCTTCCTTGCGGGTCTGCTGGCAAAAGACCGCTTTTGATAGCCCTGCAAGTTTCACGAATAGCACATCCCCTTCTCTTTGATATCTGTAAAGAGAGGGGGATGTGTCTTTTTTATGGTTCGTCCGAAATGAAATGGTGGTTTGTTGGTGTTGTTTTCAATAGGACCGGCTGAATTGGGAAAACAACCAAAACGTCCAATACAACATATTACAACGCTACCCTTGCGCGTACCTTTCTATTATATGTTTTTCCTTTATGACTATTCTTCGGCTTTGCCATCGGTCTTATCCTCGGTCTTGTCTGCGACCTTGTCCTCGGCCTTTTCTACCGCCTTGTCCTCGCTTTTGCTCTCGGCTTCAACCTCCACTTTTTCTTCGATATTTTCCTCTACATTTTCTTCTGCCGTGGCCTTTGGACGGTTGAGGCGCATGCGGATCATCTCTTGGGTGGCAGAGATCTGGTTGGTGGCATGGCGGTATGCGCTCCGAATCTGGTAGTTATAGACCAGGCAGGTGGTGAGCATATAGAAGACCACTTGTGTCCACAGGGCGTTATACTCCACCTGGATGTCCTGGATGGTTGCCCCCATCGCGTTCATGCGGACGAAGCCGCGTATGCCGAAGGTGGAGGGGATGAGCCAGCCGATCGTCTGCCATGCGCCAGGAATGCCCTCCTTGGGCCAGCTGACGCCACTGAGGAAGAGGAAGGGAACGGAGGTGAAGACCACCAGTAGCATGATGTTCTCCCTGTAGCGGACCACACACGAGATGGTCATGCCAAAGAAGATCGTGGCGAGCAGGAAGGGGACGATGAACGCCAGGTAGTCGGAGAAATGGAGCAACTGCGTGAGGTGGAACATCCTGGGCACGCCCAGCAGGACGTAGCAGGCGAGCACCATGTAGATCATGAAGTAGCACATCGACTTGCCACAGACGATACGGAAGATGCCGTTGTAGTGGCGGCTGACGGGCACGAGGTCGCGGTAGCGGTTGTTCTCTCGTGCCGTACCGGCAGAGAGCCCGATGCCCAGCAGGAGTGTCTGCTGGAGGATCAGAACGAGCACGCCCGGCAATAGGAAGTTGCCATAGCCCCCTGTGGGGTTGAAGATCTGTACCGCATCGCAGACCAAGGGCTCGGTATTGATCTCCTCGTCACGTTCCGTGGTGCTCATCGACTTGGGCTTCTGTATCTCGCTATTGATCTCTGTCGCCACGGTCTGGGCAGTTTGATAGATGGCCTTGTAGGTCAGCATCATGCTCATGTCGCAATAGACACTCAGGTGTGACTGTTCGCCACGCCCTATCTTTTGTTCGAAGTCGGAGGGGATGTAGAGCACACCATTGGCAGCCTCCTTGCCAATGAGGTCATGTGCTTCCTGCAGGTTGTTGCAGTAGTAGGCCACGCGCACGTCGGGTGAGGCATCGACCCGTCGGAGCAGTTCGCGGGAGAGCTGCGAGTGGGAGTTGTCCACGACAGCTACGGGCACATCGTGTACCCTTTCGTTGTTGTAGATCCACGAGTAGAGGATCGGATAGCCCAAGGGGACGAGGATGAAGAAGATGAGGACGCCTTCGTCCTTGAAGGTGTTCTTCATCTCCAGCCACCAGATATAGCAGGTGTCATGGATGGATTCGGACATCGCATGGAGGATTCCTTTGATTCTTTTCATGCCTTTAGGGTATGTAAACGTATTCGAGCATGGCCTTCTTCGTGCGGTACATCGTCAGCAACGGGAGTAGGGCGAACAGCACCAGGGCCGCTATGTGGACGTAGCCGTCGGCGAGCGGGAAGCCCTTGAAGATGTTGAGCTGGTAGATCATCCAGTAGTGGCGAAGCGGGAAGAGGTAGGAGAGACCCTGTATGATGGGGTCCATGGCGGCGACGGGGAAGGTGGCGCCACAGACGCTCACCCCGAGCACGCCCCAGAGCGAACTGATACTCATCGACATGCGCAGGGAGGGCATCAGTCCGAAGATGAAGATGCCGAAGCCTTCGCTCGCCAACACCATCAGGAGCGTGAGCAGCAGGATGGAGGACAGGCCGCCAGGGTGGGGGAAGTCGAGATGGCCGAAGATATAGATCATATAGCCGAGGAAGACCGTGGTGAAGATCAGAAACTGTGGGAGAAACTTTCCCGCCAGGGCCACGACGATATGATAGCCCGAGAGGCGCATCCAGTCACGCCCCCGCCCGAACTTCAATTCCGTACCGATGGAATAGACGGTAATGAGGAATATGAAGATGCCGAAGATGCCCGGCACCATGATGCTGGAGAGGTAGATGTTGTAGTTGGACCACGGATTGCCGGTCATGTGGAGGTCGATGGTGATGGGCTGCAGAAAACTCATGATCTCCTCGCCCGACTTGCCCAGCATCTGGAGTTTCGCCTGGCCTACCGAGGCACCCCCGAGGGCCGTGATCGTCTTGAGGTCGCGAAAGACCAGGTTGCCCGGGAGCATTATGGCCGCACTATAATAGAACGATACGTGTGGCTGCTTGGAAGCCAGCAGGTCGGCTGTCATGCCGTCGGGAAAGAGGATGAAACCATAGATCTCGCCCCGTTGGATGGCCTTGCGCGCGTCCGCTACGCTGGGGTAGTAGTCCTTGACCTGGGCCGTCTGGAAACTGTTGAGGCGGCGCACCATGGCCCTTGTCACCTCCGACCGGTCTTGGTCCACGACGCCCACGGGCAACTTTGCAGGTTGCCCCTCGTCGAGGATGGAGGTGAAAAAAAACGTCACCACGATAGGGAACACCACCATGCAGAACAGGTAGATCGGATTGCGGGCTATCTGTCCGCATTCCCGTGCCGCTACGCGCAGCGTCCGCATCAGTATCTCGCCCGGTTTCATGCTTGCTTGCGATATGGAGTAATGGTCGTTATGCTTCTATATTCTGTTATGTGTCGGGGAAGGATCCTGTGTCGAGGAAGAGTCCTATGCCGGATGCCTTCGGGATGCCTACGGGAAGGTTATCGCTTGAGGATGATGGACATGCCCGGACGCAGACCGTCGATCTTCGTCTCGGGGCGCGCTTTCACCTCGAAGGTCTTCAGGTCATACTGTCCCGTGGTCTTGGTGGCCTTCCATACGGCATAGGACCCCTGGTCCTTGATGGCATAGACCCGCATCTTGATCTGCTTGTCGAAGGCAGGGACGTAGGCAGAGAATGTGTCGCCGACCTTGAGACCTTTCAGCTGGTCCTCGCGCACGTTGAAGGTGCCCCACATGTCATCCATCATCTCAACGCTCATGATGGGACTGCCCAGGCCGACCAGTTCGCCCACCTTCGGATAGATGGTCGATACCTCGCCATCGTGGGTGGCGATCTGTACCGTCTCGCGGAGCACGGACTTCACGACCTTCACAGCCTCCTTGGCAGCCTGCGCCTGTTGGCGTGCCGCCCGTTTCGACTCTTCGCGCGCGCCCTCCTTGGCCAGTTCCCATTGTGCCTTGGTGGCGACACATTGAGCCTCTGCCACCTGCAAGGCAGCCTGCGCCTCGTCGCGCTTTTGGGCCGATACCACGCCCTCGTTGTAGAGCCTGTTCAGACGGCCATAGGTCTTCTCGGCCACCTCCTTGGCCGCCACGGCCTGCTGGTAGATCTGGTAGGCGCTCTCCACGGTCTGGCTACGGGTGGGCGCGGAGGTGAGGTCGCTCAGGGCCGTCGTGGCATTGGCCGTGGCCTGCGCCACCTTCTCCTGGGCGTCCATCTCGGGTATCTCGAGGATGGCGAGTGTGTCGCCCTTCTTGACATGGTCGCCCTCCTTTACTTTCAGATCGACGATGCGGCCCGGCAACTTGCAGGCCACGCGATATTCGCTGACCTCTATCGATCCCTGGATGACCTCAGGGTCTTCTTTGAAAAGGAAGTAGCCCACGAGGCCCACGATGATGACGACGGTCGTGAAGCCCAGGATGGCGAGCAGGATGTTGTTATGCTGTGATTTTGCTGACATGATAGTATATATGAGCTGTTTAAATGATTATTTGCCGATTGTTCCCATTGCCTTGTGGAGCGAGGTCTGTGCCAGTCGCACGTCGATCTCCGCGTCCAGATGCTGTGTCTGTGCCATAAGCCATGCCGTCTGTGCGCGTTGCACGTCCGTGACGGTCATCACCCCCTCCTTGAATCCCAAATTGGCACATCGCAGGTTCTCCTCCGCGGCTGCGAGGTTCTTGCGCGACTTCTCCAGTTTGAGCGTTGCCTCCTTCAGTTGGAAGCGACTTTGCTCCACCTGGAGGTTGATCTTGCTGCGCAGGTCGCTCAACTCCAAGTTGGCGATGGTCGTCATGGTCTTGGCCGAACGGGTGCGATACTTGCTCTCTCCCCAGTTCCAGATGGGCACCTGCATGACGATACCGATATTCCATACGCCCGCAAACTTCTGCTCAAAGCCGTTGAAGACATTCGGATTGGAGACGAGGTAGCCACCCGTGAGGGCGATGTGGGGCTTGTAGAGCGACTGGATGAGGCGCGTGTTGAGTTCGGTCATATCGACCAGGTTGGTCAGCATCCTCACCTCGGGGCGTGCGCTGAAGGTGGTGTCTGTGGCATAGGCCCCCATGCTCATGCGGTCGGGCATGGCCTGGGAGACGCCCTCGTCGGCCAGACGGAGCTCGCCATTGAGCGGAAGACCACAGAGTTCGCAGAGTGCCATCTTCACCAGGGCCACACCATCCCGTGCGCGTGTCAACTCGAGGTCTGCCGTGTTGACCGCCACATCGACCTTCAGTCCGTCGGATCGTGTGGCCACGCCCTCTTGGATCATCTTCTGCACGTCCTGCTGGAGCTGCTCCACCAGCGACTTGTACTGTTCTGCTAGCCGCTCCTTGTTCTTGAGCGAAACGGCCATCCAGTAGGCGTTGTCGACGGCGTAGAGCACGGTCTGGCGCTTGTTCTCCAAATTGTTGTGTGCCAGTTCTTCCCCCTTGGCAGCCAAATCGTTGGCCGTCTTGATGGCCCCACCCATATAGACGGGCTGCGTCACCATGATGGCTCCCGTGTACATGTTCTTGTTATTGGTTCGGAACGCGTCGCGAACGGCCTGCCCTATATTGTTCAAGGCCTCCGTGGCGGGCGTGCCGGCTCCCGAGAGCATGTTGCCAAGTCGCTGGGCCACTTCCGGGCTGATGATGCCCTGCTGGGCCCACTCGGAGATGTTGGCCGACAGGTTGTTGCTGAGTTGCCCGATCGAGTTGTTGCCCAAATTGCTGAGGCTCGACTTCTGCTCGCTATTGAGGAGGGACACCTCCTTGCTGAAATGCGTATAGCCCGCCAGTCCATCCACGCGGGGCAGGTATTTGGTCTTGGCCACGTTGTGGGCTTCTTCGGCCACTTCGATGGCAAGGCTCGACACTTTCAGTTGCCGATTGTTCTGCAAAGCCAGTTCGCGGCACCTTTCCAGCGAGAGAACGCCTTGTGCATACGAGCCAACCATACCGAAAAAGCAGCATGCCGTGATAAGAAATTTCTTCATAGAACTATAATGACCTGTCGTTATAACAGTTGCAAAAGTAAGTTTTTTCACCCAAAAGAGGGTATAAAAATAGATTACATTTCCTTTAAAATATAAAAATAGGAGAGAGATGAGGAAAAAACGGACAATAGATTCCCGCCAAGTCCTTTCCTCCCTTCCTATGGAATCCTATTCGACAGGGTAGAAATGGAACTGATGGTCTTCGAGGCGCATCTCCGCCAGTCCGTAGCGCACGAAGCGGGCCAGCAGAGTGATGCTGGCGCGTCGGTTGACCTGCGAGAGGCGCATCAGGCGGTTGAGCGTCTCGCCAGGGTGTTCGGCCAGGGCGCGCATCATCTGCTGGGCTGTCTCGCCATACTCCATCTGGTTGGAGGCCCGTTGCTCCTGCTGCCACATCTCCAGGTGGACGGGAGAGGCGGCGATGTTCTCATCCTTGATGCGGACGTAGGCGTGAGGGGTGCCCTCCTCGTCGATAGCTTTGATGGGCTTGCGCTGGGCCGGGGGGATGGTGGCGATGACGACCGATCGGCCCTCGACATGCAACGTGTCGAAGCGGATGGCACTCTCGGGCGTGCAATACTTGAATGCGGCTGCGTGCATCATGAAGATCTCCTCCTCGCTCTTCACGCCACTAATATGGCCGTCGTCGCGCACGCCAATGAGCAGGCGTCCGCCACGGGTGTTGGCGAAGGCCGAGACCGATCGCGCCAACTTGGCCGCCTCCTGTATCTTGTATTTGAAGTCCTGCTGGTCGTGCTCGCCTTCTTCGATGAGCTTGCGCAGGTATTGCTCGTCTGTCATCCTTTGATTCCTTAGTTGGTTTGGGAGTGCAAAGGTAGCCAATTCCACCCAAACGGCCAAACGGAGGATGGGCGAACTGCCGCCTTGCCGAGGGGTGATCAGCCTTTTTAAGCGGTTGCTTTGTGAGAATGCGGAAAATTCTTCGTACCTTTGCCCAAAAATAACGACAATATGCAACTGTATCCCAAATTGATTACCGATGCCCTGGAGAAAGTGATCTACCCGGGCACGAAGAAAAATCTCGTCGAGAGCGAGATGTTGGCCGACAGCATTCGCATCGATGGCAACAAAGTGAGCTTCACGTTGATATTCCCCCGCGATACCGACCCGTTCATGCAATCGACCATCAAGGCTGCCGAGGCTCAGATTCACTACTCCATTGGCGAGGAGGTGGAGGTGACGATCCATACGGAGTTTCGCTCCGCCAAGCGTCCCGAGCCGGGCAAGATGCTGCCCCAGGTGAAGAATGTCATTGCCGTCAGTTCGGGCAAGGGTGGCGTCGGCAAGAGCACGGTCTCTGTCAACCTCGCCATCTCCCTGGCCAAGTTGGGCTACAAGGTGGGTATCCTCGATACCGATATCTTTGGCCCCAGCCTGCCCAAGATGTTTGGCGTGGAGGGCGCTCCTATCTATAGTGTGGAGAAAGACGGTCGCCAGCTCATCGAGCCCCTGGAGAAATATGGAGTCAAATTGCTCTCCATCGGTTTCTTCGTCAATCCCGAGACGGCTACGCTCTGGCGTGGTGGCATGGCCTCCAATGCCTTGAAGCAGCTCATTGCTGATGCCGACTGGGGTGAGCTCGACTATTTCGTGCTTGATACGCCACCGGGCACCTCCGACATCCATCTCACCCTCCTTCAGTCGCTTGCCATCACGGGCGCCATCATCGTCTCGACCCCGCAGAAGGTGGCTCTCGCCGACGCACGCAAGGGTATTGACATGTACCTCAACGACAAGGTGAACGTCCCCATCCTTGGTCTGGTGGAGAACATGGCATGGTTTACGCCGAAGGAGTTGCCCGAGAACAAGTACTTCCTCTTTGGCAAGGACGGCTGCAAGAATTTGGCCAAGGAGATGGAACTGCCTTTGCTGGCCCAGATCCCTATCGTGCAGGGTATCTGTGAGAGTGGCGACGAGGGAGTGCCTGCCGCGGTCAATACCGAGTCGATTGTGGCCCAGTCCTTCCTCAGTCTGGCGCAGAGCGTGGTGACGGTAGTCAATCGTCGCAACGCCAGTCTGCCGAAGACGAAGATCGTCGAGGTCAACAACAAGTAGGGGAGGGAGTTTCCCCCTACTTTCCACCCCTGCTTCTTGGGCCAAGCCGTGGTGTTTGTGCCTTGGGCTATAAGTCGTGTTGCTTGCGCTTTTGGCCATAAGCTTTTGGCTTGTTAAAAACAATGGTGCCTATGTCTTATCAATTCAATAAATAAGGAAAGGAGAAAAGATGATTCACATAGCCAATCCGATTTACGACTCCGTCTTCAAGTATCTGATGGAGGACGAGCGCGTGGCGCGTACCCTTCTCTCTGCCTTGCTCAAGAAGGAGGTGGTCAGCGTGGAGATGCGTCGCAACGAGTATGCCAATGTCGGTCGCAGGGACATCTCCATGTTTCGCATCGACTTTGGCGCGAAGGTGCGCGAGGCCGATGGTCGTGTCCACCTCGTCCTGATCGAGTTGCAGAAGACGTGGCTTCCCACGGAGACGCTCCGCTTCCGTCAGTATCTTGGTGCGCAATACAGCAACCAAGAAAATATGCTCAAGGAGGACCTTGCTCCCTCTCGCTATGCCATTCCTATGGTGGCGGTCTATCTCTTGGGCCATTTGGTGGGCAATATCACGGAGCCTGTCCTCTATGTGAAGCACAAGGCCTACAACTACGACGGCCATGAGGTGACGGAGGGCATGCCCGATCCGTTTGTGGAGAGCCTGACCCACGACAGCATCATTGTGCAGATTCCCCGCCTCCATGGCCGCATCAACAACCGGCTGGACCGTGTGCTGAGTGTCTTCGACCAGACGCAGAAGGAAAAAGGCAATCCCCGCATGATCCGTCTGGACGAGACGCTCTATGCCGACGATAGCGACATGCGCCACATCCTCCATCGCCTTACCTCCGCCTCTACCGACGAGAAATTGAGGCGCGACATGGAGGTGGAGGACGAGTTTCTCTCGGTCGTCGAGGAGTATGACACGACCATCATGAAGCAGCAGGAGGAGCTCAAGACGATGGGCCATCAGTTGGCGGCTCAGGGTAGCCAGCTGGAGAAGGCAAACCGACAACTGCTGGAGCAAAGCGATAGGCTGCAGGAGCAGAATGATAAGCTGCAAGAGCAAAAGAACAAACTTCGCGCCACGGCACGTCTGTTGCGCGAAAGCGGGATGAACGTGCAGGCTATAGCCGAGGCCACGGGCTTGAGCAGCGAGGAAATAGAAAAAATCTGATGAGGCTTTGCTATAGATAGCAGGTTATGCTAAAGCAGGTTATGCAAAAGCTGGCAACGCTAAAGCAGGCAATGTAAGTACTGGCAATCTAAGATTGGCAACTATCGCTTGAGGTAAGAGTGCGCGAGGAATGCGTTCCGGAGTCAACGGAAGTTTTTTCTCGCGCATATTCTTTAATCCTTAATTTATGCAACCCGTTGCGCAAAAACGAGGCGATTTCATCCCGCCTCTGAAACGTCCCTAAAAAAGAAAAAACGTAATTTTGAATCGAAAATAACTGACCCAAGTAATGAATATACGATTCAGCGTAGAATACCGGACTGAGTACGGGCAGGAGCTGATGCTCCATCTTTCGGAGGCTGGAAGCGGTGGTCTGAAGACTGCCGTAGAATATCGGATGCACACAGATGATGGCCAAACGTGGCATTGTGACATCCAGAAAGACTGGCCTTTGGGTACCGTTCTCTCCTATTATTATAGTGTGGAGCGTGGCGGCACGACCGAGCGCCAGGAGTGGTTGGTGGTACCCCATCGTCTGGAACTGACGGCAGGTGGCACCAGCTACCGAGTCTATGACCATTGGAGCGACCTTCCCGAGGATTCGTTCCTCTATTCCTCTGCCGTGAGCGACTGCCTCATGGAGGCCCGCCTGTCGGTCCCACCTGTGACCCGCTTTGTGCGGACCGTCCGCATCAGGGTGCGTGCTCCCCAGCTCCGCAAAGGCCAACGGCTTTGTGTCGTCGGCCAGCAGCCTGCCCTGGGCCAATGGAAGATGGAACGTGCCGTCCCCATGACCGAGCATGCCGTGGGCGAGTGGATGGCCGATATCGACGTGTCACGCCTCTATGGCAGCCAGATGGAACTGAAGTTTGTTGCCGTGGAAGGCAACGACTTCAGCAAGAGCCTCTGGGAGTCGGGCGACAACCGTACCGTCACGTTGCCCTTGATGAGCGATGGCGAGGTGGTGGTCTATGACCTCACGGAAGTCTTCCTCCCCCTCGCTCCGCTTCGCGTGGCCGGCACGCTCGTCCCCGTCTTCTCCCTGCGCAGCAAGAGCAGTTTTGGCGTGGGCGATTTTGGCGACCTGAAGAAGATGATCGACTGGGTGGCCCTCACCCGCCAGCGCATCTTGCAGGTGCTCCCCATCAACGATACTACCCAGACCCACACCTGGACCGACTCCTATCCTTATAGCTGCATCTCCATCTTCGCCATCCATCCACAGTACGTGGACCTGTCCGCCTTGCCCCCGTTGGCCGACAAGAAGGCGCGCATCGCCTACGAGCAGTTGCGTAGCGAACTCAACGACCTGCCGCAGATCGACTATGAGCGCGTACAGGAGGCCAAGACGGGCTACCTCCGCCTGTTGTTCGCCCAGGACGGGGAGCGCGTGATGGCAACCAAGGCCTATCGGCAGTTCTTCCAGGAGAACGAGCGTTGGCTCGTGCCCTACGCCCAGTATTGCAGCCTCCGCGACCGCTACGGATCTGCCGACTTCTCTACCTGGCCCGCCCATCACCAATGGGACGAGCACGACCGCAAGTCGCTCTCCACGCCCGGCACGAAAGCCTATGGCGAGGTGGCGTTCTTCTACTACGTCCAGTACCTCCTCTTCTCCCAGATGTCGGAGGCCCACGCCTATGCGCGCCAGAAGAACGTGATCCTCAAGGGCGATATCCCCATTGGCGTCAGCCGCTATGGTTGTGACGTATGGATGGAGCCCCGCTACTTCAACCTCAACGGCCAGGCTGGTGCGCCCCCCGACGACTTCTCCGTCAACGGGCAAAACTGGGGACTCCCCACCTACAACTGGGAGGAGATGCTCCGCGACGGATGCCAATGGTGGGTGCGTCGCTTCCAGAGCATGGCCAGTTTCTTCGACGCCTACCGTATCGACCACGTGCTCGGTTTCTTCCGTATCTGGGAGATTCCCATCCACTCCGTCCACGGTCTGCTCGGACAGTTTCAGCCCGCCCTGGCCCTGACGCGCGAGGAGATAGAGGGCTATGGCCTCCATTGGCAGGAGGAACTCTTCACCACGCCCTTCATCACCGACTGGGTCCTCGACCGGGTGTTCCATGAGAAGGCGGCCTTCGTCCGCGACCACTTCCTGGAGCGCAAGACCGACTACTATTATCGGATGAAGGAAGCCTTCGACACCCAACGCAAGGTGGAGGCCTTCTTTGCCGCCCTTGCTGCCGACGACGGCCAGCGTCGCGACTTCTTTGGCAAGGAGACGACCGTGCAGGACGCAGAAAACCTGCGCGACGGCCTCTATGCCCTGATCAGCGACGTGCTCTTCGTCCGCGACCATCGCGACCCCAACCGCTTCCATCCGCGCATTTGTGTGCAGCTCGACTTCGTCTATGAGAGCTTGTACGATAGCGATAAGGCCCTCTTCAACCACCTCTACGACGACTACTTCTACCGTCGCAACAACCAGTACTGGTATGGCGAGGCCATGCGCAAGTTGCCCCGCCTCGTGGAGGCCACGCGGATGCTGGTCTGTGCTGAAGACCTGGGCATGGTGCCCTCCTGTGTGCCTTGGGTGCTCGACGCCCTGCGCATCCTCTCGCTCGAAGTGCAGAGCATGCCGAAGGACCCGGCCGACGAGTTTGGCCATACCGATCGTTTCCCCCATCGCTCTGTTTGCACCTTCTCCTCCCACGACATGCCCACGCTTCGCCAATGGTGGGACGAGGACTGGGACCGCACCCAGCACTATTACCAGACCATGCTCCATCGCCCAGGTGGCGCTCCCCATCCCCTCCCCGGATGGTTGGCACGCGACGTGGTCGGCAGCCAGTTGGCCTCCCCCTCCATGCTTTGCGTCCTGAGTATCCAGGACTGGATGGCCGTAGATGAGAAGTTGCGTCTGGCTGATGCCGATGCCGAGCGCATCAACATCCCGTCCAATCCCCACCACTACTGGCGCTACCGCATGCACGTCGCTATCGAGGACCTGATGCACAACCAGGACTTTAATGCCAACATGCGGGAGATGGTCGCTGAGTCGGGCCGCGACGCCTTGTAGGGCTTGCTGTCCCAAGGATGCCGGCCTGGGCGTGCCTATATGGATCGACCAGGCCGACATCCCGACCTCATGACCTCCCGACCTTATGACCTCATGAAGCCCAGGTTGAGTTTTTTTAGGGTAAAAACTGAACGCAAGGCCATTGAGAGTCTTCAAGGCTATTGGGAAATGTTCAAGGCTATTGGGAATTTTCATGGTCCCTTGAGAATTTAAGGTTAAAACTGAACTAAAGAAAATACTTTTTTAAGGTAAAAAATACTGTATCAGAATAATAAGAATGAAGACAACACTCCTATTTTCCGCCCTGCTGCTGCCCCTTTCGGTAGCCGCACAGACGGTCTCCTCGCCCAATGGGGCCATCAGCGTTTCCTTCTCGCTGGCTGATGGAGGCAGGCCGACCTACGAGATGACCTACAAGGGACGTCCCGTCGTCAAGCCCTCCCACCTCGGACTGGAGCTCGCCAAGGACAAGCACGCCACCAAGGGCTTCGCCGAGACGAGCCTCATGGACGGTTTCACCGAGTCCCACTCGGAGGTCTCCTCCTTCGACGAGACCTGGAAGCCCGTCTGGGGCGAGACGGCCACTATCCGCAACCACTACAACGAGCTCCTCGTCAGTCTCTCCCAGGACCACACAGGACGCCAGATGAACATCCGCTTCCGCGTCTATGACGACGGCATGGGCCTCCGCTATGAGTTCCCCCAGCAGGACAGTCTCGTCTATTTCATCGTCAAGGAGGAGCACACGCAGTTTGCCATGACTGGCGACCATACCGCCTGGTGGCTGCCTGGCGACTACGACACGCAGGAGCAGGAGACTCAGGAGAGCCGCCTCTCCGAGATCCGCGCCCGTTTCCATGATGCCGTCAACTGGTCCAACTCTTCCGTGGCCAACTTCTCCGAGACGGGCGTACAGACCTCCCTGCAGATGAAGTCGCAGGACGGCCTGTATATCAACATCCACGAGGCCGCCCTGGTCAACTATCCCGCCATGCACCTCAACCTCGACGACAAGCACATGGTCTTCGAGTCGTGGCTCACCCCCGACGCCACGGGCAACAAGGCCTATGTGCAGGTGCCCTTCAACACGCCCTGGCGTACGGTCATGGTCAGCGACGACGCCCGCGACATGCTTTCCTCCAACCTGATCCTCAACCTCAACGAGCCCTGCAAGATCGAGGACACGTCCTGGATCCACTCCACGAAGTATTGTGGCGTGTGGTGGGAGATGATCGTCGGCAAGAGTTCGTGGAACTATACCGACGACCTGCCCAGCGTCGATATCTACAAGGTGGACTGGAACCACGTCCGCCCCAACGGACGCCATGCGGCCAATACGGAGAACGTGAAGCGTTATATCGACTTCGCGGCCAAGAATGGCCTGCAGGAGGTGCTCGTCGAGGGCTGGAACATAGGCTGGGAGGACTGGGCCAACCGTTGGAAGTGGGACGTCTTCGACTTCGTCACACCCTATCCCGACTTCGACATCCAGTATCTCAACGAGTACGCCCACTCCAAGGGCGTGAAGCTCATGATGCACCACGAGACCAGTTCGAGCACGATCAACTATGAGCGCCATCTCGAGGATGCCCTCAATCTGATGAACCGCTACGGCTATGATGCCGTCAAGACGGGCTATGTGGGCGATATCATCCCCCGTGGCGACTTCCATTTCAGCCAGTCGATGGTCAACCACTACCAGTATGTCGTCGAGCAGGCTGCCAAGCACCATGTGATGGTCAACGGCCACGAGGCCGTGCGCCCCACGGGTCTGTGTCGCACCTGGCCCAACCTCGTGGGCAACGAGAGCGCCCGTGGCACCGAGTATGAGGCTTTTGGCGGAAGTGCTCCCTCTCATACCGTCATCCTGCCCTTCACGCGTCTGCAGGGTGGTCCGATGGACTACACCCCGGGCATCCTCGAGACACAACTCAGCACCTGGAGCGACAACCCGAGTTGGGTGCGTACCACGCTCTGCGGTCAGCTCGCCCTCTATCTGACGATGTACAGTCCGCTCCAGATGGCTGCCGACCTCCCCGAGAACTACGAGAAGTATGACGACGCCTTCCAGTTTATCCGCGATGTGGCGACCGACTGGGACGACAGTCGATACCTTGAGGCCGAGCCCGCCCGCTACATTACCGTGGCGCGCAAGGCCAAGGGCACGGACCGCTGGTTCATTGGCGGCAAGTGCAACGAGGACGGCCACCAGTCCGACCTCCGTCTCGACTTCCTCGACAAGGGCAAGAAATACGTCTGCACGGTCTATGCCGACGCCAAGGATGCCGACTACGAGAAGAACCCCAAGGCCTACACCATCACCCGTCGCACGGTGAAGCAGGGCGACCGTCTTCGTCTGAAGATGGCCCCGGGTGGTGGCTTTGCCGTCTCGCTCTTCCCCGTGGCCAAGTAGTCGGCCTCGGACCGAAGTGGGCTGGTGCAGGCGCCAATACCCGGCTCCTTGCCCACTTGTTTTTGATTTCAGCATAAGATTTTCGACTTTGCTACGTTATAAATAGTAATGATGGGTCTTGCCTGGCCGTCTCGTGGCACACGCCAAAGGATGCCCCGGGTCTCGGCCGGGCAGGAGTCCATCCTAACAAAGTTACCAGCAAGCGTATGATGAGAAAGTTGATGATGGCCGGTTGTATGGCCCTGTTGCTCTCCTCGCAGCCCCTGAAGGCGCAGGAGACGTTTCGCGAGATGCAATATTCTCCCCAAAGTACGGTGTTCACCCTCAATGCCCCGTCCCGTCCCACGCTCCGCCTCTACCGAGCCGGTCGTGGCGGCAAGCAGTATAAGAAGATGAAGATGAAGCAGGTGGGCGACAACCGTTGGTCCATCGAGGTCAAGGGCGACCTGAAGGGCGTCTTCTACACCTTCGACATCGGTCGGGGCGAGACCCCGGGCGTCTTCGCCAAGGCCGTCTCCTGCAATGGCGGGCGGGCTGCCGTGGTCGATATGCGCGACACCAACCCCGCGGGATGGGAGAACGACCGACGGCTGACGACGAAGAGCATGGCCGACCTTGTGCTCTACGAGCTCCACCATCGCGACTTTTCCATCGCCCCCTCCTCTGGACTGGTCAACAAGGGCAAGTTTCTCGCCCTGACGGAGAAGAAGGCCATCGCCCATCTCAAGGCCTTGGGCGTCAATGCCGTCCACATCCTGCCTTCCTACGACTTCGCCTCTATCGACGAGGCCAAGTTCGACACGCCCCAATACAACTGGGGCTACGACCCGCTCAACTACAACGTGCCCGAGGGCAGCTACTCCTTTGATGCCGAGTTGCCCACGCGTCGCATCCTGGAGTTCAAGCAGATGGTGCAGGCCCTCCACCAGGCGGGCATCCGCGTGGTCCTCGACGTGGTCTATAACCACACCTTCAGCCTGGAGGGCAGCAACTTCGACCGCACCTTCCCCAAGGCCTACTATCGCTATCGTCCCGACGGCACCCCCTCCGACGGCTCGGGCTGCGGCAACGAGACGGCCTCGGAGAAGCCCCTGATGCGGGAGTTTATGATCGAGAGCATGAAGTATTGGGCCCAGGAGTATCACATCGACGGTTTCCGTGTCGATCTCATGGGTTGCCACGACATCGAGACGATGAACCTCCTGCGCCAGCAGTTGCAGCAGGTTGACCCCTCCATCTTCATCTATGGTGAGGGATGGAGCGCGGGATCCTGCGCCATCGACCCCAGCCGCCTTGCCACCAAGGTCCACATCCGCCAGATGCCGGGCATAGCTGCCTTTAGCGACGAGCTTCGCGACGCCCTCCGCGGTCCCTTCGATCACGACGACCAGGGTGCCTTCCTGGCGGGCCTGCCCGGTTTCGAGGAGAGCATCAAGGCGGGCATCGTCGGACTCGTGGCCCATCCGCAGGTCGATTACAGCAAGGTCAACTACACCAAGGAGCCCTGGGCCAACGAACCGACCCAGATGATCGCCTACGTCAGTTGCCACGACGACCTCTGTCTGACCGACCGTCTCCGTGCCTCCGTGCCCGAGACGAAGTTTGACGAGGAGGCCCTCATCCGCCTCGACCTGCTGGCTCAGACGGCCGTCCTCACCTCCCAGGGCGTGCCCTTCCTGCTCAGCGGCGAGGAGATGCTGCGCACCAAGCAGGGCGTGCACAACTCCTTCAAGTCGCCCGACGAGATCAACCACCTCGACTGGAACAACCTCCAGCGCTATCCCCAGGTCTTCGACTACTACAAGGGTCTGATCCATCTCCGCCTGTCCCATCCGGCCTTCCGACTGGGCAGCGCCGACCTGGTACGCAAGCACCTGGAGTTTCTCCCCACCCAGGACTGCCTCGTGGCCTTCCGACTGAAGAACCATGCCGGAGGCGACGCGTGGAACAATATCTACGTCATCCTCAATAGCAGTCCCGATTTCCAGACCGTCCAGATACCCGAGGGCGACTACACGATCGTCGTGGCCAACGGGCAGGCCGACGAGGCCGGGCTGGGCGACATGCAGGGAGGAGAGGTCATGATCGACGGCCAGTCGGCCCTGATTCTCCACGATTGATACTGAACGATTGATACTGCACGAATAGCGCAGCAAGACGCATAGGGGGTTGGGAGTGTGTCGCCATGGGCCATGCTTTTCCAACCCCTTTCCTTTTACAATAGATCACACATTCATCTCACTTATTTTTTTATCTCTTAGAAATTTATGAAAAGAACCATCACCCTCCTCCTTCTCTTCTTCGCGCTCCTCTCCGTCAACGCGAAGGTGAAGATCACCCGTATCGACCCCACCGACTGGTATGTGGGGATGAAAGACCCCACGCTCCAGCTCATGGTCTATGGCGAGGGCATACGCGACGCCGAGGTCTCGACCGACTACCCCCATGCGCGTATCGACTCCCTCGTGCGCCTCGACTCGCCCAATTATCTGCTCGTCTATATGAATCTCGAAGGCGCTCAGCCTGGCGAGATGCGCCTCCAGTTTAAGCTCAACGGCAGCAAGCTGACGGAGCGCTACGTGCTCCACGCCCGCGCCAAGGCTGCCGAGGACCACAAGGGTTTTTCTCAGGCTGACGTGCTCTATCTCCTCATGCCCGACCGCTTTGCCAATGGCGACACGGGCAATGATGTCGTCAAGGGCATGCGCGACGGCCTCTGCGACCGCTCGCAGCCCTCTCTGCGCCACGGAGGCGACCTTGCCGGCATCTCCCGCCACCTCGACTACTTCACCGACCTGGGCGTCACGGCCCTGTGGTTCACGCCCATCCTCGAAAACGACGCGCCCTCCTTCGAGCAGAAGGCGAGTTCCTACCACGGCTATGCCACGACCGACTACTACCGCGTCGATCCACGCTTTGGCACCAATGCCGACTATTGCGCCTTGATCCGCGACTGCCACGAGCGCGGACTGAAGGTCGTCATGGACATGATCTTCAACCATTGCAGCAGTTACCATCCCTGGCAGCAGGACAGCCCGTCCCGCGACTGGTTCAACCATCCCGGTTATGTCCTCCAGACCAGCTATAAGCTCACGCCCGTCCTCGACCCCTACGCCGCCGACGTCGACCGCGAGGAGACTACCGACGGATGGTTTGTCGCCTCCATGCCCGACCTCAACCAGCGCAACCCCCACGTCATGCGCTACCTCGTCCAGAACAGTATCTGGTGGATCGAGACGGCCTCCATCGACGGCATCCGCATGGATACCTATCCCTACGCCGACCGCAAGGCCATGGCGGCCTGGATGAAGGCCATCGACACGGAGTATCCCTACTTCAATAGCGTGGGCGAGACCTGGGTGACGGAGCCGGCCTATACCGCGGCCTGGCAGAAGGACTCGCGCCTCAGCACGGAGAATAGCTATCTCAAGACGGTCATGGACTTCGCCTTCTTCGACCGCCTCACGCTGGCCCGCGACGAGGAGACCGACGACTGGTGGAAGGGCTTCAACCGCATCTACAACGTCCTCTGCTACGACTATCTCTACGCCAATCCGTCGAGCGTGCTCGCCTTCATCGAAAACCACGATACCGACCGCTTCCTGGGCGAGGGACGCGACACCACGGCCCTCAAGCAGGCGCTCGCCCTGCTGCTGACGATGAACCGCATCCCGCAGCTCTACTATGGCACGGAGGTGCTCCTCAACGGCACCAAGCAGGTGACGGACGGCTATGTGCGTCGCGACTTCCCTGGCGGCTTCCCTGGCGACACCCACGACTGCTTCACGGCCTCGGGCCGCGATGAGGCCGAGCAGGGGATGTTCTCCTGGCTGAGCCGCGTGCTCCATTGGCGTCAGGGCTGCGAGGCCGTCACGCAGGGCACGCAGAAGCAGTTCATCCCCTACAAGGGCGTCTATGTCCTCTGCCGCCAATGGAAAGGCAAGACCGTGATGACGGTCCTCAACGGACGCCGCTCGGACAATGAGCTCGACGTGCGTCGCTATGCCGAGGTCATTGGCAGTCATGCCACGGCTCAGGACGTGACGACGGGCGCCACCATCGACCTCACGCGCAACGTGCCCCTGACGGCTCGCCAGGCCCTGATCCTGACGTTCTGATAGCATCCATAGAGACTTGCCTCGGCCCCCAGGGTCGGGGCTAGTCGGTTCTATGTGGAATGATAATATAAAAAAGTGGTTCTTATGACGAAAAAAGTCTTTCTTCTGGCCCTCCTGCTGGGTGCTACGGTCGCCACCATGGCCCAGCGCTATGTCGGGGGCGATATCTCCTTGCTTCCCTCCTACGAGGCCAAGGGGGCAGAATACTATGACGAGGCGGGTGCGCCCATCGACGACCCCTTGGCCTTCTTCACCAGCAAGGGCATGAACGCCATGCGCCTTCGCCTCTTCGTCCAGCCCGCCCATGCCTCGGCAGAGGACAAGGGGCAGGGCGTGTGCCAAGACCTGGACTATATCGTGCCCTTGGCAAAGCGCGTCAAGCAGACGGGCCTGCGTCTCCTGCTCGACTTCCACTATAGCGATTCCTGGGCCGACCCTGCCAAGCAATGGACGCCACGGGCATGGCAGGGCCTCGACGACGAGACGCTGGCCGACTCGCTGGCGCAATATACGCGCCGGGTGCTGCGCCGCCTGAAGGCCGAGGGGGCCACGCCCGACCTCATCCAGCCGGGCAACGAGATCAGCTACGGCATGTTGTGGGGAGCGGAGTCGGAGGGCTACGCCAAGGCTTGCTATCCCGATGCGCCAAAGGCCAACTGGCAGCGCTTTGCCAGTCTGCTGAGGCGCGCCACGGAGGTCTGCAGAGAGGAGTGCCCCGAGGCGCGCATCATCCTCCATACCGAGCGCGTCTCGGTCTCGCAGCAGCAGGACAACGCCCACTATGCCGCGCTCTCCTATTTTGTGGCGCGCGCCAAGGAGTATCAGATCGACTACGACATCCTCGGACTGAGCTACTATCCCTACTTTCATGGTGCGCTCTCCGAACTCGAAGGGGCCATCCGTCTGCTGGAGTCGGAGGCCTCGGACAAAGAGGTGATGGTCGTCGAGGCGGGCTATCCCTACGCCTGGGCCGTTCCGGGCACCACCTATGACGCCACGTCCACATGGTCTTACTCGGCAGAGGGCCAACGCCAGTTTGTCGACGACTTGGTGACTATGCTCCATCGCCACGAGGCCGTCACGGGCCTCTTCTGGTGGTTTATGGAAGCCAACGAGCGGGGTGTCAGCTCCTCCTCGCCTGTCACGGACCGTTGGTACAATGCCCCGCTCTTCGACAACCGCACGGGGCGCGCCACGCCTGCCCTCAGTCGCATGGCTTCCTTTCTCTCCTCCTCAGCCCTGGATCGTGTGGCCTTCCGTCCTCGTGCCGTCCGTCCCGTCTTATGGTCTCCAGACGGCAAGCAGGTGTCTGCCAAGCATCCCCGCGGACTGGTCGTGGCTACGGGCCGCAAGGTCGTTGTCCGACCGTAGAGGGCCATCAGGGGAAGCCCCACCTGTAATGTTCCAATGATGTGTCATTTTTTCTTGTTGGGTAAGTTGTTGATAGATAGTTGCTTGTGGACTACATGTAGTGCTGCTCCTATGCACTCTTTCCTGTTGTGACCTTCCCTCTCTGCGTCTATTTCCTCTCCTTAGGCTCACATTATGCGTGCTTTGCCCCGCAAAAAAGATTGCTTCGGTCAATGCGTTGGATGCCGTATGGCTCTCTATGACGCCAGGAAGATTTCCTCATATTCTTTGGTTTTGTGAGGAAAATGTCGTAAGTTTGCAGGTGAACTCATCAAAACAAGACGTACAACGCATGAAAAAGTATCTCGATCCCAAGGCCGATTTGACCTTCAAGAAGATATTTGGCGAGCATGAGGATTTGCTCATCAGCTTGCTCAACGCCCTGCTGCCGCTCAAGGAAGACGAGCTGGTGGAGGAGGTGGAGTATCTCTCGCCCGAACTGGTTCCCGACAACTATGTGGGCAAGAATAGTATCGTGGACGTAAGGTGCAAAGACATCATGGGACGTCAATTCCTGGTGGAGATGCAGATGCTTTGGACGCCAGCCTTCCAGCAGCGTGTGCTCTTCAATGCTTCCAAGGCCTTTGTCCGCCAGCTCGACAAGCGACGCAGGTACGAGTTGCTGCAGCCCGTCTATTCCCTCAATTTGGTCAACGAGGTATTTATGAAGGACTACCCCGACGAGTTCATCCACAACTACAATATCGTCCACGATCTCCACGACGACAAGTTGATCAAGGGCCTCCATTTCACGTTTATCGAGCTGCCGAAGTTTAAGCCGCAGACTATCATGGAGAAAAAAATGGCCGTCTTGTGGCTTAAGTTTCTCACCCAGATCGACGAGGATACTACCGTCGTGCCTCAGGATCTGCTCGACAACCCCGAGACCAGCAAGGCGCTGGAGACCGTGGAGGAGGCAGCCATGACCAAGAGCGAACTGCTCGCCTACGACGACTTTTGGGACAAGGTGGGGGCTGAGCGCCTCCTCTTTATCGACTCCAACAAGATCAGTCGCGAGAAGGGCTTTGCCAAAGGTCGTGCCGTGGGACTCGAGGAAGGACGTCAAGAAGGACGTCAAGAAGGACGTCAGGAGGGGCGTCAGGAGGGCCGCGAGGAAGCGCGGGCGGAGATGGTCCGTCTGATGCTTTCGAAGGGCATGTCGCTGGATCAGATAGCCTCCCTCACCGACCTTTCCCTGGAGGCCGTCAGAGCTCTCATAGGACAGAACGTAGAGAAGTAGAACAACCAAAGCAAAGAAAAGAGATGAAGATACTTGCAGTAGGCATGAATTATCTGGAGCACAACCTGGCGCTCCATGGCGCGGCCGTGAAGCCCGAGCGCCCAGTATTGTTTATGAAGTCCGACTCGGCTGTGCTGAAGAATGGCAAACCCTTCTTCATTCCCGACGACATGGGGCGCATCGAGTATGAGACGGAGGTGGTCGTGCGTATCTGCCGTTTGGGCAAGTGCATCCCCCTGGAGTTTGCCCATCGCTACTACGACGCCTATACCGTGGGCATAGACCTCACGGCACGCGAACTGCAGAAGGAGCTCAAGGCCAAGGGGCAGCCGTGGGAGCTGGCCAAGGGCTTCGACGGGTCGGCCGTGCTCGGAGAATGGGTGGAGAAGGAGAAGTTTCTCGGCCCCCAGCGCCTCCACTTCCACCTCGACGTCAATGGCAAGACCGTCCAGACCGGTTGCACGGCCGATATGCTCTATACCATCGACGAGCTCATCAGCTATGCCTCCCGCTATTTCACGCTCAAGACGGGCGACCTCTTCTATACGGGTTGCCCCACAGGCTGCGGCCCTGTGGCTATCGACGACCACCTGGAGGGCTGGCTCGAAGACCGCAAGGTGCTCGACTTCCAATGTAAGTAGCGTGGCCTGTCCTCCCTTCGCCAGACTCTTGTCCTTGCTTACCTTAGGCTTTTGTCCTTGCTTACGCCAGGCTCTTGTCCTTGCTTATGTCAGGTTCTTGTCCTTGCTTACCTTAGGCTTTTGTCCTCCCTTGCGTCCCATTCCTGTCGCCCTGCCTCCAGCTTGCAGGGCTTCGGGATGGTCTCGGGATGGAATCGGGGTAGGGGAGTGGAAGGCATTCCTGCGGCAAGGGCCTTGGAGAGGAGAAGAGGCATAGGGACTTTCTTCCTCTGAGGCGAATCTTCCAATTCCAATTGTTCCAGTTGTTCCAATTGTTCCAATTAAAAAATGCTACTGCTATCTTTCCCTATTTTCCTTATATAATATATAACTATATAATAATTAATTAGTTATAATATATATAGGGGGTGGACTGGAATTTCGCACTCGCTGAAAAATAAACTGGAACAACTGGAATAACTGGAACGAATCTGTTCTGTCATCTTCTAAAAGACTGATAGATAGACGGTTGGCTTGTTTTTGTTCGTTCCAGTTTGATGATTCCACTTCCCTTTATACGGCTTTTTGCCCTTTCAGACGCCCTCTTTTGGCATTTTCAACCCTCTGTTTTTTCGGGATCTCCTCCCTTGGCTGCATGCGACAAGCCAATCATGCCTTCTTCCGCAAAATCTGCTTGCATCACTTTTCGCGTTTTCCGCACCCTCTTCCTCACGTTTTGCCCACGCCAAGCCCATAAATGGAGTCACGACACGCTTTTTAGTGGGCAATCCCCAGTATGGTTCGTTCGATATACGCAAAGGTAAAATATTTCGAACCGACCCACCAGGTGCGAATCATTTCTGAGCGATTGAGCAAGTGCGGACCGAAGCCCAATGCGGCTTTTTTGCGTTTTCTGCCGATTCTCTGAGCCGATTATTTTGCCATGTGTGCATTTATAGTTATCTTTGCACCATTATTTCCTATTTTACTCGACAGATTATGATTCTTTTTTTCAGGACAAGGTCGAAGAGCGTGATTGCCACGGAGGCAGATCACAAGCTTTCCAAAGAAGAGATAAGCGAACTTAGTTGGCTTTACGGCGATGCCGAGCCGGTAGATAATGATCAGCTGGAGGGATATTTCGTAGGCCCCCGGCGCGAGATGGTCACGCCGTGGAGCACCAACGCGGTAGAGATCACGCAGAACATGGCCCTGAAGGGAATCAGCCGCATAGAGGAGTATTTCCCCGTAGATACGCCCAAGGCCGACCACGACCCCATGCTCCAGCGCATGTATGACGGTCTGGACCAGCAGATCTTTACCATCGACCACGACCCCGAGCCCATCAAGCGCGTGGACGACCTCGAGAAGTTCAACGAGGAGGAGGGACTCGCCCTCTCGCCCGAGGAGATCGCCTACCTCCACAAGATAGAGAAGGAGAACGGACGCCCGCTCACGGACAGCGAGATCTTCGGTTTCGCACAGATCAACTCCGAGCATTGCCGCCACAAGATCTTCGGAGGCACCTTCGTCATCGACGGCAAGGAGATGGAGTCGTCGCTCTTCAACATGATCAAGAAGACCACCCGCGAGAATCCGGGCAAAATCCTCTCCGCCTACAAGGACAACGTGGCCTTCGCCCAGGGACCCGTCATCGAGCAGTTTGCCCCGAAAAACCAATCTACGGCCGACTACTTCCGCGTGAAGCCCGTGGAGAGCGTCATCTCTCTCAAGGCCGAGACCCACAACTTCCCGACGACCGTAGAGCCTTTCAATGGTGCCGCCACGGGCACGGGCGGTGAGATTCGCGACCGTATGGGTGGTGGCGTAGGATCATGGCCCATCGCGGGCACGGCAGTCTATATGACGGCCTATCCCCGACTGAAGGGCGACGACGGCAAGGAGCCCGCCCTGCGCGACTGGGAAGATATCCTGCCCGTGCGCCAATGGCTCTACCAGACGCCTGAGCAGATCCTCATCAAGGCCTCCAATGGCGCCAGCGACTTCGGCAACAAGTTTGGCCAGCCCCTCATCACGGGATCCCTCCTCACCTTCGAGCATCAGGAGAATGACGAAAAATATGCCTACGACAAGGTGATCATGCTCGCCGGCGGCGTCGGCTACGGCACGAAGCGCGACTGCCTGAAGAAGGAGCCGCAGCCGGGCAACAAGGTCGTCGTGGTCGGTGGCGACAACTACCGCATCGGACTGGGTGGTGGATCGGTATCGTCGGTCGATACGGGCCGCTATAGCAATGGTATCGAGCTCAATGCCGTCCAGCGTGCCAACCCCGAGATGCAGAAGCGCGCCTACAACCTCGTGCGCGCCCTCGTGGAGGAAGACGACAACCCTGTGGTCTCCATCCACGACCACGGATCGGCAGGCCACCTCAACTGTCTCTCTGAGCTGGTGGAGGAGTGTGGCGGCCAGATCGACATGACCAAGTTGCCCATCGGCGACAAGACGCTGAGTGCCAAGGAGATCATCGCCAACGAGTCGCAGGAGCGCATGGGTCTGCTCATCGACGAGAAGCACCTGGCCCATGTTGCGAAGATCGCCGAGCGTGAGCGTGCCCCGATGTATGTGGTCGGCGAGACCACGGGCGACGCCCACTTCTCCTTCGTCCAGGGCGATGGCGTGAAGCCTTTCGATCTCGACGTGGCCCAGATGTTCGGCCACTCGCCCAAGACCATCATGCGCGACGAGAGCGTCGAGCGCCACTATGCACCCGTAGCCTATGACGCGGCCCATCTCGAGGAGTATCTCCGTCGCGTGCTGCAGCTGGAGGCCGTGGCCTGCAAGGACTGGCTCACCAACAAGGTGGACCGTAGCGTGACGGGCAAGGTGGCCCGCCAGCAATGCCAGGGTCGCCTGCAGTTGCCGTTGAGCGACTGTGGCGTCGTGGCCCTCGACTATCGTGGCGAGAAGGGTATCGCCACGGCCCTCGGCCATGCGCCCCAGGCCGGACTGGCCTCGCCCGAGGCGGGTAGCGTGCTGAGTGTGGCCGAGTCGCTGACCAATATCGTCTGGGCACCCCTGGCTGACGGCATGGACTCCCTGAGCCTCTCGGCCAACTGGATGTGGCCCTGCCGCTCACAGAAGGGTGAGGACGCGCGCCTCTATCGTGCCGTCAAGGCCCTCTCCGACTTCTGCTGCGCCATCGGCGTGAATGTGCCGACCGGCAAGGACTCCCTGTCCCTGAGCCAGCAGTATCCCAATGACGAGAAGATCATCTCTCCGGGCACGGTCATCGTGACAAGTGGTGGCGAGGTGAGCGACATCCGCAAGGTGGTCTCCCCCGTCCTCGTCAACGACAAAAACTCCCGACTCTATCATATCGACTTCTCCTTCTGCGAGCAGGAGCTGGGCGGCAGCGCCTTTGCCCAAAGCCTCAACAAGGTGGGCGACGACGTGCCGACGGTCAAGAACCCGCAGTACTTCTGCCAATGCTTCGAGGCCGTACAGGAGCTCATCAACCGCGGCTGGATCCTCGCGGGCCACGATATCTCGGCTGGTGGTCTGATCACCACCCTGCTGGAGATGACGTTTGCCAATGTGGAGGGCGGTCTCCGCGTCAACCTCCACGACATCAAGGGCGACGACGTGGTGCGCAAGCTTTTCGCCGAGAACCCGGGTGTCGTCATCCAGGTGAGCGACGAGCATGCCGACGAGGTGCGTGACTTCCTGGAGGAGTGCTGCGTGGGCTATGCCCGCATCGCCCAGCCCACGCCCGAGCGTCGCGTGCTGAGCCTTAGCGATGGCACCTTCAAGCAGGAACTGGATATCGACGGTCTGCGCGACGTCTGGTACGAGACCTCCTATCTCCTCGACCGCGACCAGAGCTTCAACGGCATGGCGAAGAAGCGCTACACCAACTACAAGAAGCAGCCCGTGGAGATGCAGTTCAACCCCGACTTCACGGGAACGCTCGCCCAGTATGGCCTCAATGCCGACCGCTGGCAGACCACGACCGATGCCGACCGTCAGGCTGCGCCCAAGGCGGCTATCATCCGTGAGAAGGGCACCAATGGCGAGCGCGAGATGGCCTACGCCCTCTACCTCGCAGGCTTCGAGGTGAAGGACGTGATGATGACCGACCTCATTAGTGGTCGCGAGACCCTGGAGGAGGTCAACATGATCGTCTTCTGTGGCGGATTCTCCAACTCCGACGTCCTGGGGTCGGCCAAGGGATGGGCGGGAGCCTTCCTCTACAATCCCAAGGCCAAGGAGGCGCTCGACCGCTTCTATGCGCGCGAGGATACGCTCTCGCTGGGCATCTGCAACGGTTGCCAGTTGATGGCGGAGCTCAACCTCATCAACCCGGAGCATGAGCACCAGACCCATCTCTGCCACAACAACTCGAAGAAGTTTGAGAGCGCCTTCCTCTCGGTCACGATCCCTGAGAACGATAGCGTCATGTTCCACTCGCTCAGCGGCAACAAGCTGGGCATCTGGGTGGCCCACGGAGAGGGACGCTTCTATCTCCCCGAGCCCGAGGACCGCTACCATGTCGTGGCAAAATACAACTACGCTCAGTATCCTGGCAACCCCAACGGTTCCGACTACAACGTGGCGGGCATCTGCTCGGCCGACGGTCGCCACCTGGCCATGATGCCCCACCTGGAGCGTGCCATCTTCCCGTGGCAGCAGGGCTGGTATCCGCGCCATCGTCGTGCCGACGAGGTCACGCCTTGGATCGAGGCCTTCGTCAACGCACGCAAGTGGGTAGAGGAGGCTAAGAAGAAGTAGGATGGCGAGGCGGCCCCGCGTGCCGTCATCTCCATCTTCTGGCAAAATATATGTGGTTAGTCCAATCGGCCCTCTCGGGGGCGGGTTGGACTAATCAATTCTTTAACAAGAGGATATCAATTGGTCTAACAAGGGAATATCAGTTCTTCTAGCAAGCGATATCAATTCTTCTAACGAGCGGATATCAATTGATCTGACAAGTGATTATCTATACATCTAACATGAGAGTATGAAATTTTATTGGGAGAGTTTCAAGACATTCTTCAAGATTGGCGCCTTCACCCTCGGGGGTGGCTATGCGATGATCCCGATTATCGAGTCGGAGGTGGTGGAGAAGCGCAAATGGATCGGCAAAGAGGAGTTTCTCGACCTCATCGCCATCGCGCAGAGCTGTCCGGGTGTCTTCGCCATCAACATCAGCGTCTTCATCGGCTACAAGCTCCGCAAGATACGGGGTGCGTTCTGCACGGCCCTCGGCACGGCCCTGCCCTCGTTTCTCATCATTCTGCTCATCGCCATGTTCTTCCATCGCTTCATGGAGGTGGGTTGGATCGCAGCCATGTTCCGAGGCATCCGTCCGGCCGTGGTGGCCCTGATAGCCGTCCCGACCTTCAACCTCGCCAAGCGGGCGCGGATCGGGTTGGCCAACTGCTGGATACCGCTCATCTCGGCCCTGCTGATATGGAAACTGGGCGTCAATCCCGTCATGATCATCCTGCTGGCCGGCCTGGGTGGCTATGTCTATGGACGCTATGTCAAGCCCACGGAATAAAAATGCTCACGGAAAAATCGTTGAATTATGATCTTCTTACAACTCTTCCTCACGTTTTTCATCATAGGTCTCTTCGGATTTGGTGGCGGCTACGGCATGCTCTCGCTCATCCAGGCCGAGACGGTCGTGAAGCACCATTGGCTCTCCTCCTCGGAGTTTACCAATATCGTCGCCATCTCCCAGATGACGCCAGGCCCTATCGGCATCAACTCGGCCACCTACTGTGGCTATGCCGCGGCCCACAACGCGGGCTTCGAAGGGATGATGGCCGTGCTCGGTAGCGCCACGGCCACCTTTGCCCTCGTCCTGCCGAGTTTCATCCTGATGGTCCTCATCAGCCGCATGTTTATGAAGTATATGCGTACCCCAGCCGTCCAGAGCGTCTTCATGGGCCTTCGCCCGGCCGTCGTCGGCCTCCTGGCTGCCGCCACGCTCCTGCTTTGTGATGTGGAAAACTTCTCCTCGCCCGATATCAATCCCTGGCAGTTTGGCGTGAGCCTCTTCCTCTTCTTCGCCACCTTTATTGGTACGATGTGGATGAAGATCAACCCCATCCGCATGATCTGCTTTGCTGCCTTCGCGGGCCTCGTCCTGCTTTATTGACGTCGCCTTTTATCGACATCCTGCTCTCTCGAAGTCCCGCATGTTTCTTTAGAGATTTCCTTACACGAAAAGCGCCAAGGTTGTTTTCAATAGAAGCAAACAACCTTGGCGCTTTTTATTCGGATGACTTTCTACTGTTACTTTACCATGATCTTTTTGCCCTTGTGGAGATAGATGCCCCGTCTAAGGGGTGGCGTCACGCGCTGGCCCGAGAGCGTGTAGTAGTGGTCGTCGGAGAGGGTGGGGCGGTCGGTCGCCACGTCCTCGACGCCCATGGTCGTCGTCACGTCCTTGACCAGATATTTGCCGCCGCTCTTCTCGCCCGTCACCTCGAAAAAGGCGTCGTGCCGGATGTTGTTGATGTCCACGGTCTGCTGCTGGCCGGCATTGTCTGCCGTGCCGATACTGAATACGAAATTGATGTTGTCGTCGGGCGTGGTCATCGTGTAGCTCTTGCAGAACCATTTCTTGCCGCCCACGGTCTGGGTGGTCGTGACGTGGTCGCCCGGCCAGTCGGTTGCCGTGTGGGATCCGCCCCAGGAGTGGAAGTTGATGTAGCTGGTCCATGCCACGGCATCACCATTGACATAGACCGTGATGTCGTAGGGCTGGAACTCGCCTATCTCATACTGGCGCGTGATGACACCCCGCACCTTGTCATCGACCAGGAGACCCACCTTCAGGGTCGTCTTGCCCGTAGGTATCGTGAGGCTCGTGCCGCTCTGTGCCTTGGCGCTCTGTGGCGTCGGCTCGCTACCGTCGAGGGTATAGACGAGCTGGGCGTCCTTAGAGGCCGATACGGCCGTGAGGCGCGCCTGCTGGGTCCCGTCATGATAGCTTCCTGAGGGCAGGTCCGTCCAGGCGCTCTCCACGTCGGGCGAGAGATAGTAGGCGTAGTGGTGGCCGCTCAGCACCTTCACATAGAAAGCCTCGTTGGGGTCGGCCATGCCGCTTCCCACCACGGCCAGCAGTTTTCCGCGCGTGCCCTGGGTCGTCACGCCATAGTAGGCTGCCGAGCTGCGGTAGCTGGCGAAGGTGCTCGTGCTCGTCACGCCCGCCAGATGGCGCGCGTCGATCATGGACTTGATCTCGCGGGTGTAGGCCTGCCAATGGGGGAGGAAGACGCAGGGCGTGCCCGGCATGGCGAGGAGATAGGCGTTGGCCGCGAGCGTGTCCTTGCGTATCGGGTCGTTCTGCTCGCTGGCGCTACGGTATTGTGTATCGTGGTTCTCCACAAACGTCACGGCATAGCGTCGGTATGCCTCGTCGCCCACCAAGGTCTTCGTATTGGCCAGCTTCGACCAGTCGCCACCATTGATGGCGTCGCGTACCGTGTAACGGAAGGGGAAGTCGAAGGCCGCGCTCTGCTTCTCTGTACTGTCTATCCATGCCTTCACCTTCGCGACGTTGCCGTCGAAATACTCGCCTACGGAATAGGCCACGTTGGCCGCGCGGTTGTAGTCGGCCACGTGCGACCCGCCAAAGCCCTTCACCATGTCGTAGCGAAAACCGCTATAGCCGAGGTCCTCCACGAGGTACTGCTCGTAGGCCTTGACCACCCGTTGCACGTTGGGACTTTGGTGGTCGAGGTCGCGCATGCCATCCCAGTCTTCGCCCTCGTCCTTGTGGCTGCCGAGCGAGATGCCCTGCCGTTGTGCTTCGGCTGCCGTCTTGCCTTGGTCGTCGTCGGACGTGATGTCGGACGACTGGAGTTGGTAGGTCGTGCCGCGATACTCCTCCTTGGGGAAGGAGAACCAGCCACTCGTGTTGTGGTGGTTGACCACCACGTCGGCCAGGACGCCCACCCCGTTTTGGCGCATGGCACCGATCATCGACCGGAGTTCCGCCTCGCTACCAAAACTGGAGTTCTGATCGAAGTAGTAATAGGGTGTGTAGCCCATCACGTTGTGCTCCTCCAGACACTTTCCGCTTTGGGGCACCCATAGCAGGGAAAAATACGACCCCAGTTCCGGGGCTTGCTTCTCCAGGTTCTTCCATTGGCTGTCGCTATAGGAGTCCCAGTAGAAGCCCTGGAGTATCACACCCTCATAGCTCGTCGGCCACCCTTGTGCAAGGGCCGGCGACGCCATGGCCGCACAAAATGCTGCCGTGAGTATTTTCTTCATCTTGTTCTTCTTCATAATCGATCTTTGTTTTGATGGTGATTGTCTATTGTTTTTGCCCAAGCCTAAGCCTATGCTTCTGTTATTGCTTCTGTTTCTGTTTCTGCTCTTGTTTATGCTTCTGCAAAAATAAGCATTACCGTCCAATCCTGCACGTCCTGCTCTCGTTCGATCGCTTTTTGATTGGGCAATCGGTTGCGCTACGTCTTCTCGATATCCCATGATTGCTACATGAAGACATAGGGTAGCAGCCCATGGGAAAAGAAAGCGGGCACGAAAAAAGGAGCCTCCACGCGGGAGACTCCTTTCTTGAAGTTGGTTCATGATGAACCTTTGCAGTATGAAAAAGCAGGTCACTTCTTGGTGATTACGACATGGTTCTTGCCCTCGCAGGAGATGTAGAGCTTGAAGTCGTAGGTGCCAGCCTCGACATTGAGGTTGGTGCCATTGGTCTGGGTGAGGTTTTGGAAGTTGTTTCCGTCGCCATTGGCGCCACCCCAAGAGATGTCCCAATCGTGATTCATACGGAACTTCAGAGTGCCGGTCTTGGCTATCTTCACGTTGTTGGCCTCCCATGCGCCACTCTCCTTTTTGTAGGTGAGATCGACATCGCCAGCCCAGTCGTTGAAGTCGCCGATGATGGAGATGTAGTTCACTTTCTCCAGGCTATAGCTCATGGCCGAGAGATCGACGTTGATCTGGTAGAAGCCAGCATCAGCCTTGATGTTTTCTTCGCCATCCTGCACCAGTCGGCCGGCCTCGCCATTAGGCTCTTGACCCAAGTCGTTATCCCAGTTGTCGGCATTGGGCTTGAACTTGAACTCGCCATCGAGGTAGTAGTAGCCCTGGTACTTGCCGTCGAAGTTGCCGCCCCAGAGCGGGTTGGATGTTGACCAGCTGCTCTCGTTGCCGATCTCATAGATATACTCGGCAAAGTTGAGATCCTCGATCTTGTAGCTATAGTTCATCATGTTGATGGTCATGCGATGGTAGCCAGCCTTCTCGATCTTGCCCGCCTTGGGCTGATTGGTCGTCAGGTTGCCCTCGGCTGCTACGTCGCCATCCGTCACGACACCCACGACGCCCTTCTCGCCCTCGGCCCAGAAGTCGCCCTCGTAGTTGGTCTTCGGGATGATCTTCCAGTACTGGTTGTCGCTCGTGGTCTTGAAGACGATCTGGAACTCGGGGTTGTCATAGACATTGCCGTCTCCCAGATGGGTGAAGGCCTGAGCGCCCTCCTTAGACCAGCCATCCGTGAACATGTCGCCGACCAGATAGTATGCCTCGTCGATAAACGGGGCCACGATGGTCACGTTGACGGTTGCCGATCCCGTGTTGAGGATGGTCACGCCATCAGGGGTGGCAGCAAAGCCACGCACGTCGAGGGCTACGCTACGGTCGCAGGGGCGCTTGCCATAGAGGGTCTCGATGGCCGTCTTAAACTCGGTCGAGGCGACGAGTCCCTGCTCGTTGGCCTGCAGGGTGATGGCGTTGGCCTTCTCGCCGTCGTTGACAGCCACGGTATAGTAGCTGCTGGCGTTCGTGTTGGTGGTCGTCACCTTGGGGACAAACAGCTGGACGCTATCGGCCGTGAGCGTGCCGAAATTGATGGCAGGCGCGTTGCCGATGGCCAGTTTCACGTCTTTGGATGCCTCGGGGTCGCTATGCTGCGGATCGCTCCAGTCCTCATAGCTATCGGAAGCGCAAGAGGCGAGCGCCAGGGCGAATCCGAATATCAATATGCTCTTTTTCATTGTTCTGTCTTCTTTCGGTTATGGGTGGGGAGCATCTCGGGGAGACCCTCCCCACCATCTTCTTTATAAAAGATTACTCTTCCGTCTCGATGAAGTGATACTGACCCGTGATGTCGTTGAACAGCACGCGATACTTGCCCGGCTTCACGGGGATGTTGCCACCCTCAGACGTGGCGTAGCCATAGGGGAAGCCGTTGCCACCCCAGTTGTTCGTCCAGTCGGGATCGGCCAGGAACTTAGCCTCCGTGCTTCCGCTTGTAGCGTCGAGATCGAAGTACCAGTCGTGGTTGACCGCACCATCAAAGGTGTTGACGGGATGCATGGACGTGGTGGTGGCCCAGTCGTTGAATGCGCCGCTGATGAACATTGAGGCAAAGGTCTTCGGCGTCTGGTTGGCCACCTTCTCCATGGTGCAGGTACGCTTCACGGGGTCGAGGGTGATCTTGTAGTAGCCCGACTCGCTCACGGAGATGTTGCCAGGGTCGTCGCCGCCATCGCGGAAGACGAGGCCTGCGCAGATCACGTCGATCGTGTTGGCCCAGTTGTCGCCGATGGTGTGGATGATCTTAAACTCGGCACCTGCGGGGAAGTAGCCCGTGTAGGTCAGCGTGCCGATACCTGTGGTCTTGTTATACTCCTGTCCCTCCTCTGTGTAGAGCGGCATGACAGAGGTGCCGACAGCACTCTTGTCGTTGGTCCAGGCACCATCACCAATGCAGCCACCAATGAGATACCACACGTCGATGGCGGCATCCTTCAGCTTCATATAGTAGGGCAGCACCTTGATCTGGACTGCGTTGGAATAGATCGTGTCGCCAGCATAGGCAGCACGCACGCGTACATATACATCCTGGGATGCGGGCACGTTGTTGGGCTCGTAGCGGACAATCTCCTGCAGGGCCTTTGCCATCTCGTTGGCAGCAACGCTACCCTTGACGAGAGAGAACTCCGTGTCGAAGGTCTTGTAGTCGCCGACAGCCTGGTCGGTGGCATCCTTCTCGTCAGCCTGGATATCCTTCGTCCATCGGTTGGTGGGCGAAACCTGGATCTGATAGCTAGCCAGGGCGGGGAAGCCGTAGTCGGGCTGCGACCAGCTGAAGGCGAGCGACTCCGAGGTGGCCAGATCTACATTGGCCTGGGCGTAGGACGGGGTATTGAGGACGAAAGTCGTCGGCGTCTGTATCGTGGGGTTGTTGTCCCTGTCGTCGTCGCAGGCCGTGAGGAATGCGAGGGAGCAGAGCAGCAACGCGGTTGATTTGATTATATTTTTCATCGTTGATTGCTTTGTTTTGTTGCACAGAGCGGGCGTGGCTTCTTGGAAGTCGGTCCGCCCTGTGCGGTTGATGATCTATTAGTAACCAGGGTTCTGCGTGATGGCGCCTTTCACCTGGGCTGCCGGGATGGCGAAGATGTTGCGGTATGCATCAAAGTTGCGGCCCGCCTTGGCACCACCCTTGTAGCTCCAGTTGTAGTTGTTGTTGCCACCAAAGCGTCCGAAGCGGATGAGCGTCGGGCGGCGGAGACCCTCATAGTAGAACTCGCGGCTCCACTCGTCGCAGAGGTCGCTCAGAGAGTAGGCTGAGCGCTTCACGGCATGTGCACGATCGCGAAGGGCGTTGACAGCATCCGTGCCTTCCTTCGTCGTGGTGCCGCCATTGAGACGGGCCGTGGCCTCGGCATAGGTCAGGTAGGCCTCGGCTACACGGAAGAGGAAGAAGTCGGTGTCGGGGTAGTTGTCGTTCTTGCCTACCGAGTTGTCGGTCTTGAAGTTGTTCCACTTAGCCACGGCAAAGCCAGCCTTGAAGCTGCTCAGATAGCCATCGCCATTGTCGAGCGTACGGTCCTTGCCGTCGAAGATGGCGCGGTCGTCGTTGGCGGCAGCAGGCATCTCCGTGCAGCTGACGTTGGGTGCGTCGCCATTGGGGAAGAACTTATTGATCAAGTCCGTGCGTGCGCGGTTGCCGCCCCAGGCCTGGCCCGTGCCGTTGGTGGCCTGCGGGTAGGTGCCTGTCACGTCGGCATGCATGTCGCCATCATAGGCGCCAGCCATCAGGAAGAGCGTGCCTGCCCACGACGTGGTCGTAACGCCATCCTGGCCGATGCGGAACACACCCTCGCGGGCTGCGCTCGTCTCGCCATTGTCGCCCATGAAGAGCATCTGGTAGGCGCTCCACTTGCCCACACCTGTGAGGTTGAGGTGGTAGTCAGACTTCATCACGCGCTGGGCGTAGTCGGCAGCCTTCTGCCATTGCGGAGTTCCCGTATAGACCTCGGCGTTGAGGTAGAGGCGGGAGAGCAGCATCCATACCGCAGCCTTGTCGGCACGGTAGTAGCCGGCGTCGCTGGAGGTCTTCGACTTGGCCTCGCTCATCTGCGGCTCTATCTCTAGCAGCTCCTTCTCCAGCCAGGCGTACATCTCGGCACGAGTGTAGCGCACGGGCTTTTCGAGCGTTGTGGCAAACGGCACGTTGCCGAAGGCGTCCATCAGGAAGTAGTACTCCAGGGCGCGGAGGAAGCGTACCTCGGCCGTCTTGGTGGCGTCCTTGTCGCCACACTCGTTGATGTACTGGTTGCAGTAGGAGATACCCGTGGTCAGACGGGCGAAAAGGCCGTTGAGCATCGGGTGGCTGTCGTCGTATGTATTGTAGCAGAACTCGCGGATGCCGGCGTCGCTCCAGTGGCAGATGGCCTCGTCGGTGGTCATCTCGTTGGAATTCCAAAGCTGGCGGATGAAGCCTGCGGTACCGCCATCGAGACCGTCGATGTCGCATTGGTCGTCGCCCGTGCTATTGCCGGACATGGCCAAGTTGGCGTAGCACTTGTTGAAGAGTGCCGTCGGGTTGACCTGCGTGTTCATGTTCGGGTCGATGGGCTCGACGTCCAGGTCGCCCGTGCAGGAAGCCATGCCCAGAAGTGAGAGGGAGACGGCTGCTGCAGAAAGTAGGTTCTTTATATTCTTGTTCATGATGTTATTATCGCTAATGAGGGGTTAGAAGTTGAGGTTCAGACCAAGAATGACGGAGAACGGACGCGGATAGAGGTTGTCGTCGAAACCGTTGAACACCTCCGGGTCGATGCCGTCGTAGTTGGTGATGGTGAACACATTGGAAGCCGTGGCATAGGCGCGGCCTGAGAGACCATGCCATCCGCTGGTCTTGAAGAGGCTGGCGAAGCTATAGCCCAAGGTGATGTTGTCCAACTTCAGGAACGAGGCGTTGTGGATCCAACGGTCGGTGAGGTTGGAGGTGACATCGTCGGTCTGCCAGTCGTCGGCAACGGCCTGTGCGGTCTTGTTGCACATGAAGTTGCTGGAAGCCCAGAGGGCGTTCGGGCTGACATTCTTGAAGCCTTGGCTGATGTTGTCAAACACATAGTTGCCAATGTTGGCACGCAGAGTGAAGCCGAGGTCCCAGTTCTTGTACTCCAGGCGGGAGGACAGACCCATCGTGACGGGAGGCGTCGGCGACTTGTAGAAGTAGCGGTCCTCATTGGAGATCTTGCCATCGCCATTGCGATCGACCATCGCACCCTCGATAGCCTTGCCGTTCTTGTCGTAGGCCTGCTGATAGACCCAGAAGGAGTTGGCAGGATTGCCCACAGCGTTATACTCCAGGTACTTGTCCGTACCGATCACGATACTCGTGTTAGGCACGGGGAGTCCGTCGGAGCTGGCACCCGTCAGGTCGTCGATGCGGTTTCTGTTGTAAGTGAAGTTGTAGTCGATGGTCCAGTACCAGTCTTTCGTCTGGATGGCCTTCCAAGACAACGTTACCTCCACACCCGTGTTGCTGAGCGTACCGATGTTCTGCCAAGCCTGGTTGCGGAAGGCTGAGAGAGCCTGTGTCGGAGCGTAGTTGAGCAGGTCGGTGGTCTTGCGGTAATACCAATCGACCGTACCCGTGAGGCGCTGGTCAAGGATACCCCAGTCCAAACCGATGTTGTACGTGGTCGTGGTCTCCCACTTCAGGTCAGGCGTATAGTTGTCCGGACGGTTGAGCGTACCGTCGCCGTCTGCGGGGTAGTAGGCACCCGTGCCCTGGTTGCGCGTATAGGTCGGGATCCAGGCATAGTCGTTGTTCACGTCCTGCTGACCCGTCATACCCCATCCGAGGCGGAGCTTCAAGTCAGAGAGCCAAGAGATTTCCTTGAGCTTGTTCTCCTCGCTGGCCTTCCAAGCGAAGGCAAATGACGGGAACCATGCCCAGTGCTCCTTGAAGCGTGAGGATCCGTCGTCACGAACGGTTGCCGTGAGATAGTAGCGGTCCATGAAGCTCCAGTTGGCACGACCGAAGAAGGAAACGAGGTAGTTCTCAGTCTTATAGGCCTTCGTTGACGGATTGTAAATCTGTCCGGCCAGCGATCCCGTGATCTCGTTGCCGTTGGCATCGACGAGCGGCTGACCCCAATGGTCGACATAGGTGCCGGTCTTGGTGTTGCCCGCGCCATAGATGCCCCAGTAGTTGTTGTCCGTGCCACGATAGAAGCGCTGGTACTCATAACCACCCATGATGTCGATGTGGTGCTGGTGAGCGTCGTTGAAGTCGTGATAGTACTGGGCGTAGGCCGAGAGCGAGAGGTTGCGCTTCACGATGCGCTCCCATCCGTGGCTGCCGTAGTAGCTGTCGTTGTTGCTCTGGTAGGCCGGCGAGATGTCTGTATTCTGCTTACCGCTTGCGATATCGGCACCCAGCGTGGCGTGGAGGCGGAGATCCTCAAATCCGTGTACCTTGTAGTCGAAGTCTGCGCTGCCGATAAACTCGCGGCTATGTGCGACGTCGTTCTTCTCGTTGAGCACGGAGAGCGGGTTGCGCGTAGCCAGCTCGTTGTAGGTGTACATCCAGTTGGGGTCGCTATAGTTGCCCGACTTCGGCCAGGCGAAGTAGCCGTGGAAGTTGTTCAGCGTCTGGTTGAGGTTGTCTCCGAAGAATTTTCTGTGATACTCGGAGGTGTAGCCATACGGGCTCTGCGTCGGGTCCATATTGACAGCCGCGCCCACGGCCGATCCGTCTGCGTAGCGGTTTTTGGCGTACATGCCCTTGGCGTTGAGCGTGATGTTGAGGTGGTTGTTGAGGAGCGACGGGGTGAGGGTGACGGAAGCCGTGGCACGCTGGAAGCGTGAGGTCTTCAGGATACCCTGCTCGTCGGTGAAGCCTGCGCTCACACGATAGGGGAGACCCTGGCCTACTGCGCCGCTGACCGTCAGGTTGTGGTCATGGCTGATGGACGTCTGATAGATCAGGTCCTGCCAGTCGGTGTCTGCCGTACCCAGGGCACGGTAGGGGTCGCTGTCCTCGCCCCACTTGCTGCGGATGAGGTCGCGGAATCCGGCTGCGTCGAGCACGTCGATGGTCTTCTTCTTCCAGCCGAGCGTCACGCTACCGTTGTACGATACCTTCACGTCGCCCGCGTGGCCCTTCTTTGTCGTGATGATGATGACACCATTGGAACCGCGGCTACCATAGATGGCGGTGGCCGAAGCGTCTTTCAGCACGTTGAAGGACTCGATGTCCTGCGGGTTGATGACCGAGAGGATGTTGGCCATACCCTTCACGCCATTGTTGTCGATAGGCACGTTGTCGATGACGATCAACGGATCGTTGCTGGCGTTGAGGGACGAGCCGCCACGGATGCGGACGTTGGACTTGGCACCCGGCGTACCACCCTCGCTGGTGATAGCCACACCGGCCACCTTACCCACGAGCAAGTCCTGGGCGTTGACCACAACACCCTTGTTCTTGCTGTCTGGTTTCAAGGCGGCGACAGATCCAGTCAGGTCCTTCTTCTTGACCACGCCGTAGCCGATGACGACCACCTCGTTGAGCGACTGGGCCGCGTCATCCTGCATGGTGATGACCATGTTGTCCTGCGCCGTCACTTGCTGCTTCTTGTAGCCGATGTAGGAGATGGTCAAGGTCTGTCCGGGTTGCACGCTGAGCGAGAAGTTACCGTCCAAGTCGGTCACGGTACCATTGCTCGTTCCGTTGATCAGCACGCTCGCGCCGATAATCGGCTCGCCGGAAGCATCTTTCACGGAGCCTTTCACCGTACTTTGGGCGAAAGCACCTACTGAGAGAGCTAAGCCCGCTGCTAGGGCCAGCATTCTCGCAGGGAATTTGGGTTTAACCTGCTTCATCTTTTTGCTTTTTTGTTAGTTATTTATAAATGTAATGATTGCCTTTAAAAATGACCTTCATACCCTCCGTGGGGGATTTCTACATGCAAAATTAGGGTTTTGAGTGTTATCAAATACTATTTTTTACGAAAAATCGTTTGTTATAATGTGCAAAGGTTTGCATTGACAATCGTCAAGTTATATCCTTGATAGAAATCAATAAATGATAGTATAATCGTATTTTTGCAACATAAAAACAGACAATAGTCTGCCATTACACTCAAAACATGAAAGAGCAGCCCATACTGACGATGAAGGATATGGCCGAGGCCTTGGGGGTCTCGGTATCGACCATTTCCCGTGCGCTGAAGGATAATCCCCGCATCAGTCCTGAGAAGCGAGAGGCTATCCAAAGGTTTGCGCGCGAACATCATTTCTCTCCCAATCCGTTGGCAGAGTCGCTACGCAAGAGCCGCACGGAAGCACCCAAGCTCATCGGCGTCATCATCCCCGAGTTTGTCCACTACTATTTCGCCTCCGTCCTCACGGGCATCGAGGAGACGGCCTGGGAACGGGGCTACCGCATCCTGGTCGCCACGAGCAACGAGCGCTACGACCGCGAGGTAGAGATCTGCCAGTCCTTCTATGAGAACCGCGCCTGCGGCATCATCATCTCCCAGGCCAAGGACACGAAGCGCTATGACCACTTCACGGAACTCATGAGCCATGGCATCCCCATGGTCTTCTACGACCGTATCTGTACGGGCGTGGACGCGTCGCGCGTGGTGGTAGACGACTACATGGGGGCGTTTACTGCCGTTAGCCATCTGATCAAGACGGGCTGTCGTCGCATCGCCTACTATAGTTCGCCGATGAACCTGGAGATTTCCAAAAATCGCTATAACGGGTGGCATGACGCCTTGGTGCGCAACGGCTTGCCGGCTGGCGACGACCTGTTGTTCATGTGCGACAACCGCGAACAGGCGGAGTGTATCACCCCCGACGTCCTCTCCCGCGAGCAGATACCCGACGCGTTCTTCGCCACCAACGACGATACGGCCATCGGCATCCTCTATACGGCCAAGCGGATGGGCTACCGTGTGCCCGAGGACCTGTCGATCTGCGGGTTCACCAATGGCGAGCGTGCCATCGCCTGCGATCCGATGCTCACGACCGTCGAGCAGCGAGGCCGGTCCGTGGGCGAGGAGGCTGCCCGCATCCTCATAGGACAGGTGGAGGGCACCATTCCCAAGGACAAGGTCGAGCGACGTGTCATTCGTACCCGTCTCGTCCTGAGAGGCACGACACGATAGCCGGTCCGCCCCTGCCAAAAGACAACAACAACCGACAACAATAACTGAAACATACATGAAACAGAAACCCGATTTGAGTTTTCGGAAGCTGTGGGATCTCAGCTTCGGATTCTTTGGCGTACAGATAGCCTACGCCCTGCAGAGCGCGAATATCGCGCGTATTTTTGCCACGCTTGGTGCCGATCCCCACTCGCTGAGCTATTTCTGGATACTCCCGCCCCTGATGGGCATCCTCGTCCAGCCTATCGTCGGATCTTGCAGCGACCGCACCTGGACGCGCTTTGGCCGTCGCATCCCCTATCTCTTTGTTGGCGCGGCCGTGGCGGTACTCGTCATGTGTCTCCTCCCCAATGCGGGCAGCTTCGGCATGGCGGTCTCCGCAGCCATGGTCTTCGGCCTCGTCACGTTGATGTTTCTCGACACGAGCATCAATATGGCCATGCAGCCGTTTAAGATGCTCGTCGGCGACATGGTCAACGAGAAGCAGAAAGCCCTGGCCTATAGCATACAGAGCTTTCTTTGCAATGCGGGATCACTCGTCGGCTATGTCTTCCCGTTCTTCTTCACCGCCCTGGGCATTGCCAATACCGCGCCCTCGGGTGTCGTCCCCGATTCTGTGATCTGGTCGTTCTATATTGGTGCGGCTATCCTGATTCTCTGCGTCATCTATACTAGCGCGAGGGTCAAGGAGTGGTCACCCGCAGAGTATGCCGAGTACAACGGCACCAATAGTTCCGTGGAGCAGGAAGAAGCGGGTAAGGGCGACTGGCTGACGCTCCTGCGTCATGCGCCCGCCACGTTCTGGAAGGTCGGCCTCGTGCAGTTCTTCTGCTGGTTTGCCTTTATGTATATGTGGACCTACACCAACGGCACGGTAGCGGCCAACTGCTGGGGCGTCGATATGTTCTCTGCCGATGCTACCGCCACCTCGGGCTACCAGGAGGCAGGCAACTGGGTGGGAATGCTCTTTGCCGTTCAGGCGATCGGTTCGGTGATATGGGCCATGGTGCTGCCGCAGATTCGTCGTCGCAAACTGGCCTATAGTCTGAGTCTGCTGCTGGGAGGCGTGGGCTTCGTGATGGCCGCCTTCGTGATGGACAAGTACCTGATGTTCGTGCCTTTCCTCCTGATTGGTTGTGCCTGGGCCGCCATGCTCGCCATGCCCTTCACCTTTGTCACCAATGCCCTCCAGGGCTACGGCCACATGGGGGCCTACCTCGGCCTCTTCAATGGCACGATCTGCGTGCCCCAGATTATTGCTGCCGCCCTTGGTGGTGTCATCCTTGCCCTCGTGGGTTCCGTCCAGGCCCACATGATGATAGTGGCGGGCGTCGCCTTGGTCATTGGTGCCCTTGTTGTGGGCTGGATCAAGGACGCCTAATCGCTTAAGGCAGTATTGCCAGTTGTTCCCATACCCATACGAAAAAATCCCCACCTGCTTGGCAGAGCCTGCAGGTGGGGATTTCCTTATACTATATTGCAAATCGACGATCGACTTGCCGACAAGTTGCTTACTCCTCCGGAGCCTTGTCGATGAGATCCATAAACTGGTCGAGCTTCGGCGTGATGATGATCTGCGTGCGGCGGTTGCGCTGCTTGCCCAGCTCCGTGTCGTTGCCAGCAAGCGGGTTCCACTCACCACGTCCACCAGCCGTGAGACGCTTCGGATCAACACCGAAATGCTCCTGCAGGTAGAGGGCTACACTCGTGGCACGCAAGGCCGAGAGGTCCCAGTTGTTGCGGATGTTGCGCATCTTCTCGTTGGCCGTGTTGATGGGCACGTTGTCCGTATTACCCTCGATCAGCACGTCATAGTCTCTGTAGTCCATGATGATCTTGGCGATCTTGCTCAGCGTCTGCTCGGCGCGCTCGTTCACCTCGTAGCTACCGCTCTTATAGAGCATGTTGTCAGCCAGCGAGATATAGACCACACCCTTGAGCACCTGCACATCGACCTCCTTCAGCTCCTCGCGAGACAGCGAGCGCGTCAGGTTGTTGGTCAGCACCATGTTGAGCGAGTCGCTCTTCGTCTTCACCTCCACGAGGTGGCGGATGTATTGGTTAGACTCGTTGATCTGATCGACGAGCTTCGAGATGTTCACGTTGTTCTTGTCCGCGTTGTTGAGGCTTCGGTCAAGACTTCCCTGCAGAGCGGCCGCACTTGCTTTGGCCTGTGCAAGCTGATCCTCCAAGCTCTTGATGCGTGCGTTGTTGGCCGCGATGGTTTCCTTCGCACTCTGATACTCACTCGTCAGTTGACGATTCTCGTTCTGACAGTTCTCCAAATCCTTCTTGCTGGCACAACCCGACAGCACGAGGCAACCGATGGCCAGGGCAGAAAATAAAGTTCTCTTCTTCATAATTCTTATTGTCTTTTGTATTTATTCTTAATAATAGATGTTCTCTGACGAAGATGGCGGCGGGGCGTAATGAGAATCTTGCTCTCAAATGGCCGAGTGCAGCCTATCTTTTGCAAAGTTAGTGCCAACGAGCGCGATGAGAGTCTCACTCTCAAATTGCCGAGTGCAGCCTATCTTATGCAAAGTTAGTGCCAACGAGCGTAATGAGAGTCTTGCTCTCAAATTGCCGAGTGCAGCCTAACTTATGCAAAGTTATGACTAAGACGATGAAAACCGCCAGTTGTTGCATCCATTTAAAGTAATTTAACCAAGCATTTTGCCTATTATTGAATCTTAACAAGGAATCTTTCGTAAATTTGTGGCATGAAAAAAATCGTATCCCTTTTCACCCTGTTGCTCACGACCTTGGCTTCGTGGGCCATCGACGACGGCGTCCCCCATGCGCTTGCCCAGCAGCGCAGCCGCGAAATCACGAATGTCAGTTATCTGCTTCGCCTCCACATCCCTGCCGAGCGAGCACAGAGGGTGACCGGCAAGGCTACGGTCCTTTTCCATTGGGCCGGCAAGGGCGATCTCGTCCTCGACTTCACAGGGTCGCTCACGGGGCAGCCTTCCGTCAATGGGCGTAGCTTCCCGAAGGCGCGGGTGGAGCAGGAGCATATTGTCATCCCGAAACGTCTGCTTCGCAAGGGTGCCAACCGTGTTGAACTGGCGTTTGAGAGTAGCGACGCCTCCCTCAACCGCCATGACGACTATCTCTATACGCTCTTTGTCCCAGCCAATGCGCGTAGCGTCTTCCCCTGTTTCGACCAGCCCGACCTCAAGGCCCTTTTCTCGCTCCAGCTCACCCTCCCCGAGGGGTGGGACTATGTCACGAGTGCCGACCCCAAGCATCCTATTCCCACCTACCTTTTCTCCTTTGCCGCGGGTAAGTTTCAGCGCAAGACGGCCACCATCGACGGCCGGACAATGAACGCACTCTATCGAGAGACCGATCCCGAGAAGGTGAAGCAACTAGACAAGTGCTTTGCTGAGGCCGCATGGTCTATCCGCTGGCTGGAGAACTATACCGGCATTGCCTATCCCTTCTCCAAATACGACTTTGTCGTTCTCCCTGGCTATCAGTTTGGTGGCATGGAGCATCCTGGGGCGATACAGTTCAACGCCCGTACCATCTTCCTGGGTGCCCAGCCGACCGAGGACGACGAGTTGCGTCGCTTCCAGCTCATCTCTCACGAGACGGCCCACATGTGGTTTGGCGATCTGGTGACGATGCGCTGGTTTGACGATGTGTGGACAAAGGAGGTCTTCGCCAACTTCATGGCCTCGAAGATGGCTGCCGACCAGTTTCCTCATGTCAACCACGAGCTCAATTTCCTCAAGGACCACTATCCTCTTGCCCTTTCCATCGACCGCACGGAGGGTACGCACCCCATCCAGCAGCAGCTTGACAACTTGAAGAATGCCGGCCTGCTCTACGGCCATATCATCTACCACAAAGCTCCCATCATGATGCAGAAACTCGAAGAACGTATGGGAGCGGAGGCTTTGCAGCGCGGCTTGCGTGAGTATCTGTCCCGCTTCAGCTATGCCAACGCCACATGGGACGACCTCATCGACATCTTGGGCAAGGAGGCTCCCCAGGCGGGCATTGCCGACTTCGACCGCCAATGGGTGAAGCAGGCGGGCATCGCGCTCGATGCTTATGGCATCCAACTGCTCGCTGCGCCCCAGATCGCCAGTCTCCAGCAGCGTCTTTCTCAGGGAGGCATGAGCGAGGTGGATCGTTTCCGTGCGGCCATGACGCTCTATGAGAACTATCTCCATGGGCGGATAGCCGCCGATAGTCTTGTCCACACGATGTTGCGGGCCGTGGAGCGGGAGGATAATCCCTTGGTGGCTACATCGGTCGGCTATGCCACGTCAGTCCTTCCCTATGCCTCCGACCGTGGGGTGGGGGAGTGCAAGCTCCTTGATCTTTCCCGCCACCACTCCCTGCGTGGCGTCCGTACCAGTTCGTTGCGCTACCTCTCCACGTCGGCACAGTCCGAGGCTGTCCTTGACTCGATGTTCGTGGAGTGGCAGCAGGGCGACAATCCACTCCTGACGGTCAACGACTGGATGAGGGCGGCCTATCATCTGGCCCAGTACCTGCCCTCCAAGCGCCAGGAGATCTTGTCTCGTCAGCGTGCTCGCCTCGCTACCGACGATGCGCGGGCGGAGTTCGACTTTGTCTCGCGTGGCTGCGACACCACTCCTTCTGTACAGGATTCGCTCTTTGCCTCGTTGCTCCAGGTCGAGAATCGGCGTGTCGAGCCCTGGACCGCGCAGCTCCTCTCGCTCCTCAACGACCCCATCAGCGAACCCCATAACAACCGCTTCCTTCTCCCTGCCCTCGATGCCTTGGAGGAGGTGCAGCGCACCAGCGCCATCTTCTTCCCTGGCGACTGGCTGGCAGCGCTTCTCTCCCACCATCGGAGCGAGGAGGCGCGCGCCCTCGTCAGCGACTGGATAATTCGCCACCCCGACTATTCCACGCCTTTGATGAACAAGGTCAAGCAGAACGCCTACCGCTTGCTGTTGGGGAGGTAGCGAGGCGTCTCCCGAACCAGCCAATGTGTTCTTTGTGAGGATTGGGGCGTAATCAAAAAGACATGACGGAAAATCGCGATGTCTATTTTGATGGGTCTTTCAGCGATACTAAGGGCTCTTACCCTATCATGCTGAAGTTTGAGATGGATGACAACTATTTTCCAGGCGTCTGCTATTATCATAACATCAACTATGATACGAAACTCAGGATGTCTGTCCGTTTCACGGAGGAGGAAATAATCATTCGTGGCAAAGCCAACGGTAGCGATTTCGTCATGAACTTCACTCCTACGACCGACGGCAAGTGGAAGGGAAGGGCGCTGTCGGGTAGTCATTACCTCAATGCGGAGATACGTCCCCGGTCGCCGAGGTAGTCTTGGCTTTGCCCGTATCCCTATATATATAATGGTATAGAAATTAATAATAACTTTGGTGTCGATATGACCTCTATTATGTTTATTAAAATATGAATGCAAAGAATCTTTTGAAGCGAGCAGCCTGTCTGTTCTCCCTCACGGGCCTTGCGCTCTCGGTCTCGGCCCAGTCGCGTTTTGCCGATGCCATGCGGCAGGCATACGCCAAGCCAGAGCGTATATACCAGTTTTATGTCCAGCATCAGCCGGATAGTATCTACAAGCAGGGGGAGGATGTCTTCTCGCCTTATCTCTCTTCCGATCAGTTCGCTGCCCAGCTTCGTGCGATGGAGGAACGGCTGGGAGATCCCGTTGAGGCTTCGATGTGGGAAATACAGCAGATGGCGGGATGCGAGATTTATTCCCGCAAGATTACTTTCCCGCGCCATTCTGCTACTCTTAATGTTGTTTTCGACCCGTCGGGAAGTCTTTTAGGCTTCACCTTTACCGATGAGAAGGCGCTGCTTACCGAGACGGAGTCGGCCCACCATATCTATGTCTCCGACACGATCCAATTGCCAGCCCGCCTCACTATGCCGTCGGCCTCGTCGGTCAAGGATCGGGTGCCGGTCGTTATCCTTGTCCACGGTAGCGGTCCTTCCAATATGGATGAGTCTATAGGCCCGAATGCTCCTTTCCGCGACTTGGCCGAGGGTTTATCGCGTCGTGGTGTCGCCGTCCTGCGCTATGATAAGCGCACTTTCGTTTGTCCGCAGTTTTTTGCGAATGCAACGGCTGGATTTACCTACGACGACGAGACGGTCGATGATGCCATCTCGGCCATCCGTCTCGTGAAAGACTCCTTGGCTCAAACTATGGCGCTCGATCCTTCCCGCATCTATATCGTCGGTCATAGTTTGGGCGGCATGTTGGCTCCGCGTATCGCTGAGCGGAGTGGTGCTGTGGCAGGTCTCGTCCTGCTTGCCGCTCCCACAGGAAAACTGCGACCGGCGATGGAGCGCCAGTTTGCTTATCTTGGTCGTTCGGTAGAAGAGGCACGCCAGTTGACCGAACTCACCTTGGCGAAGACTCCCGAAGTCTATCTCGATATGGATGCTCGCTATTCGGATACAGCCACAGCACAGAGTCTGAATCTGCCGATGCTGATCCTTCAGGGTGAGCGCGACTATCAAGTGACGATGGACGACTATCGGGCGTGGCGCGAGGCTGTGGGCAATCGCCAGGGAGTGGTGATGAAGTCCTATCCGTCGCTCAACCACTTGTTTATGTCGGGCGAGGGAGCAAGCATGCCCGAGGAGTATCGTACGCCAGGCCATGTTGCCGAGGAGGTGATGGACGATATCGCCAACTTTGTCCTCTCGGGCAAATAAGATCGCTCTTCCCTTCCTGCGCGATCCTTACTTATCTTTGTGCGCGATCATTACTTAGGATGGATTTTTTCGTTCCTAAGCTTGTAAGATGCCAATCGTCTTGTTTGGGTCAATACTATTTGAGAGGGGCGGAAATCTGCCGCCCCCTCTCTGTGGACCGTGAAAGATTGTGAATGGAATACGAGAGGATTGTGAGTGGTTGTGAATAGATTTGCATTCGCCTCCTCATTGCACTATCTTTGTATAAGATAGGCTGCACTCGGCAATTTGAGAGCAAGCTCTCATTGCGCTCGTTTGCACTATCTTTGTATAAGATAATCAAAAAAGTTGTATCAGTTTAATAATCAGCATAGTTGTTTCGACTGGTTTATTTATGGTAACGATTTAGCGAAAGTCAGACTACTTCTGCCCGCTTTACTTTTCATAATAGTTCAAACAACTCTTGCGGTTGCAAAGATAGGATAATTTTATTTTACGGTCGCGGATCATCTTCATCATGCAGCTTTTACCTACACGACGTTGACCTACCAATACGATGATGGTTTCCTTGCCAAGATACTTTTCTATCTTGTCGATATAGGACTGACGAATGATAGTTGCCATATTGTTATCTTTTATAAGTGAATTTTATTCTCGCTATGTCAGTTTTTGTCACATCCGGATAGTACTTTTGCCGCATGAAATGACAATAACTATATTTATTAAGGTATGAATGCAGGAAGAAATGGGGATAAGAGTCCTTAAAAAGTAAAATATAAGAGGAATCCAGGAGATTTCTTGTGAAAAAGTTTGGTGGTTCATCAGATTTTTACTAAATTTGCTATTGGATTAGTGACAGGGCAGGTGAAAGTCCTCGCTTGAAGTCGCTATGATGCAGAGAAGCAAGATAATCTTGTGGACACGAGCAAGCTATTCAGTTCTGTAGGTTGAAATCTGGTAAATTGAAACGTAGAAAGAACGTGAATTTGTTTGAGCGAGTCTGCACCATCATATGGTGTGGATTCCTCTTTCGAATTTTCTTTTCTACGGGTTTTACCAGAGCCTAACTTACAAGAGAGTGAAGAAAGAAGGGGTTCACGCCATTCTTTTTTCGCTTGTGAACCATTATGGACTTGTTTGGTTCGCAGATATTTCCCATCTTTGCAGAAGATTAGCTGCACTCGGCAATTTGAAAGCAAGCTTTCATTGCGCTCGTTTGCATAATCTTTGCCCCTTGAAAGTAAATGGTTTACTGCACTCGGCAATTTGAAAGCAAGCTTTCATTGCGCCCGTTTGCATGAACTTTGCAGTAAGATAAGCTGCATATCAGTATAAAAAAGTAAATGGTCTGCTGTTTCGGTTGAAAAACAGGAGCAGCAATATGTGATAACCTAAAAACTCAATGCTTATGAGCAGAGTATTTCAAGTGAAGCCTAAGCGCCTTAAACGCTCTAACGGCACAGTCCTCACTCCCGATATGGTAGTGACAGTAACAACCATGCAGCACACCGCCACCCCTTTTTACAATGGAGCCAAGGAGTTGCAAGAAGCCTACATGCGCATTTATGCTTTCGACTACAAGAAGGCATGCTGCAATCAGAATGATTTTGAATTTATAAAGTTGGACTAATGGGAATATTTAATTCTAAAAATTTGAAGAAAGCGGTCAATATGGTCGCTTCTTCTTCGCCTGTCATAAATGCAATTTCTCAAGCTACTGACATTGTAGATAAGTCTATGGATGTAATAGACAAAAATCTTAATGGAGGAAAAAACTGGAACTTCTCGGAGACACCAAAGGACGAAGTGGCTAAAGCCTTTATGAATGGTGTAAGAGGCAAGCATATAGTTTGTATGATGACAAACATTTCTGATACTGCTAAGGCTTCTATTCGTGATAATTTCAATTTGGATATAGATGAACAAATCTTGTTCTTTAATGATACTTCATTCTTTGGAAACAAAAATCAAGGCATAGTTATTACCAATAAAAAGCTTGCTTGGATTCCTGATAATGATGAGGGAGACGTATATTCTTTTGCATTTAATGACATTGAGAGAGTTGAATATCGCGAGATGCAAATCTATCTGTGGGGATATGGAAATGACGAGGATAATGTACATTTGCCATTGGACCATTTCTTTAGTTTTAATGGAGAGACTTCTGCCGTTAAAGCTGATGCTCATAAAATAGCTGCCGTGTTAAACAAAATGGTTACTGTTGCAGGGCATGAAGAGGAGACAACCCCATTGGAAGAAATAGAATCTTATTTGGATAATAATGAAGCGGATAAGGCAATTCAATGTATAAACGAAATCTTGTCATCTACCGATTTTACAGATGAAGATGAGACTAAATCAATTTATTATTATTATTTGGGACTGGCGTATGCACAAAAAATGACAGAACAATTATATGTTGATATCGCAGCTGGCTCGGAGCAATTCTCAGAAGAAGTAGATCGTTATGACGGTGCTATGAACAGTGCGTTTAGAGAGGCGCTTGTACTTTGTACAGATGATGAATTCCGTTGTAAAATATATTATCTTAATGCTTTGTATTGCTTAAATCAATTACAAGGAAGACAAATGGCGTTAGCAGCCATGGAATCACCAGATTTTGAGATTAAGCAAGAAGCTAAGGATAAATATATGAATACAACTAAACATCTTCCTGCTTATTTTACACAAATAGACTATAATACGAGAAAATTTATATTTGTTCTTGGAACAGAGAAACAACTACCTGGTTGCTATGATAAAGATGGAAACATACAATTCGTGTTTACATTAAACGATCTTCCTACATCAATCCAATTCCCTGTTGGGCATCCGCAAGCCAACACTTTATACATTGGTCATCCGTTCAAACCAGCAACGTATCTTCCATTTGAGAATGCAACAGAGCAGTTGTTTATGGAAAGAGTACATGAACTTTGTTATTTGGGACAATGTCTTGGAGCTAATGAAATAAGAATTAAAAGATTACGTGGGTTAGATACAGCTTCTTCAGAAGCAAAGCAGTTGGTTGTGTCTGGAGAATTGGATGTTAAAGCCGTTAATGTTGGGGGAAGTTTTGGTAGAAATACTGCTGCTCAAAATAGTTATTCATCCAAGGATGGAATGGAGATGGTTCAGACGTATTTACCAACAAAGCAGCCATATTGCCCAGACGATTTGGTTTGGTTAGACTCTGAAACTTCTTGGCAAGCTTTGGTAAAGCAAAGATTGAATGGAAATATATTGTCATATTCTTTGCATCTGTCTTCTTCGGAGTCTGTAAGCATGACTTCAAGTAAAGTCCTGTCTGTCAAGGCATCTTTTGAATACCTTGTCACAAAGGCAAGTGGGTCTTATGATGCCAAAACAGACAAGACCTTTAGTAAGACAGAAGAGATAGAATGGGAGATTGATATGCAGTTCAAGCCTTTGCAGGATTTTGAGGACGATAATGTTAATGCCTCTAATGGTCAGGCAGTTGCTCAGATTGCTCAAACACAGAAATCTGAATTGTCAGAGGACGAGTTGGCGTATAAGGAAGAAGTAGAGTTCTGTTTGGAAGATGCGCCCGAAATAGATGCTCATTCTCGTAAGTTCTTGGAGCGTAAACGTCAGAAACTCGGATTGTCAGAGACGAGAGCGCAAGAGATAGAGGACATGGTAAAGGCTTCTTTGGAATCTTTTACCGATGAAGAAAAAGAGTACATGGAAGCTCTTGATGATGTCATTGAAGATGGAGTAATTCCTGATAATGTCCGTAGATTATTGGAGCGTGAAAGAAAATCATTGGGAATCTCTGAGGAACGTGCCAAAGAATTGGAAAAAATAAAATGTAAAGCATAATTCTGATAACTCAATTAGTTGTGATAAGATTTTCACAACTAATTGGGTTTCATATAACATAATAGACTATGAGTTAAGTATTTCAAATAATGCCTAAGCGCATCAAGCGCTCTAATGGCACAGTCCTCACTCCCGATATGGTAGTGACAGTAACAACCATGCAGCATACGTATTTGTTTTAATACTATAATCCTTATGAACGAAAAAGTGATTTGTGAATTAATGGACAAGATACCTACTTTTGAAGGATCAAAGTCTATATATAATCCTATGGAGACTTTTGTGGAATATGTTTCGCAAAAAGAGATATGCCACTCATCAATATTGGCAGATTTGCTAAATCCATTAGGACGACATGGTCTTGGGCGTTCTTTTTTAGATGTTTTTCTTAAAGAAATAGGATGTGAGTCTTTTAAAGACGTTACAATACGAACTGAAATGCCTGTTCTGAGGATTTTAACAGATGGATATGGACCAAGAAGGATTGATATTTGTATCATAAATAATAATGATGTAGTCATTATTGAGAATAAGCTCAATAATGCTCAAGAACAACAATGTCAACTTGCAGACTATAAGGCAGGATTAAAACATGAAGGATTTAATGTTGTAAAGACTGTTTGTTTACAGGGAAGCAACCTCAATGACATTGGGGCCGATATTGATTTATCTATAATGCATCTTGCAAGTCTTTTAGATAAAGTATGTGGTAATTGTTTTGAGTTAAAATCGTATATAGCATTATTGAAGAACATGGGACGTAAAGAAAGAATGAAAGAGGAAGTAGAAAAACTACTTTCTTTAGATAACGAGACCTTTGATAAAGTTAGAGACCTATCTAGATTGTTTTACAATGATGAAGTTTCTGAATATTGCTTTAATGAAATCGTTTCAAAAATGAAAGAAAAATCTAAATATGATTTAGAATTGTCTTTCTCTAAAAAACGCAGATATCTACAAATTTGGAATGATGAAGGTTATAAAAATGGTACAAATTATGGCTATTGGATAGAATTGTGGTTCCGTGATTATGATAGGTTCGAAATATGGATTCGCTGTGATTCTGAAAACGAGCAAAAGCTAAAAGGTTATGTTCAGGATGAAACTGATCGTGATTATTATAAACATAGAAATGGTGTAAAATCCTTTCCTTTTCCTGGTGATAATTGGAATACTACTATGACTACTGTGATAGATGAGATTTGGAATTTAATCAAAGAGTTGTATTCCGATATGATTAAACCATAATTTATCAGTTAAAGTCTTTCAAATACCAATAATCGAAACAATGGATAAAATGGAATATAAAAAGATAGCATATTTGTTAGGATGCTATATGGTAATAGTTGATAAGGAAATCAATCAGATGGAGGTTGATGTCCTTGATAACTATCTGCCATTATCTAAGGAAGATGAACTTTATCATCAGAGGACGCAAATCTTCTCTGATGATGAAGAGCGCACGAAGCTAAAAGATATACTTGACAAGTTGGTTATGGCTAATTATTCTGTTGCTCAGAAAACGGAAATAGTCACCCTTCTTGCTCGAATAGCTTATGGTGATGATTATATGGCAAGTTCAGAATTGGAATTGCTTATTAAGGTTGGTAAACTTTTAAAACTCGATATTGACCAAATCATTGAAGAAACACAGTCTGAGTCAAATAAAAGAATTGCCTCTTCTCAAATCTCTTCTTTAAAACGTTTTGTAGGAAAAATGGAGAATACTATCTATCAGAATTTTGCCAATTCTGATAAGAAAAGTGTTGTCGATATGATGTTGGGTGGTCTTGGTTATTCTGCATCCATAGCGCAAATTACTGAAGGTGCTGAGAAGGATCTTGCTCGTGTTACAAGAATAATAGATGATTTGAATGGTATGTTGAAAGAAGAATACAATCATTTAGCTACAATCAAACCTTCTTCGAAGAAAGTTTCTAAGGAAGTTTTGAAGATAGAAGAAATTATTCAAGGAATTAGAGGCAGTTTTAATGAAATAATAGATAACAGTTTGACTAGTAATAGAGAAGTATTGGATAAGAAAAGAAGGAATATTCGATACTTTACTATTGCTTTTATGGGTAGAACAAAGGCAGGAAAGAGTTCTCTTCATAAGGTTATCACTCAACAGGAAAATGATGATATTGGAGTAGGCAAATTACGTACTACACGATATAATAGAAGTTGGTATTGGAACAAACTTCGTATTGTTGATACTCCTGGTATAGGTGCGCCTGGTGGAGAAGCTGATACCGATATAGCCAAGTCTATTATAGATGAAGCTGACGTGGTTTGCTATGTTGTGACGAGTGACTCTATTCAAGAAACAGAGTTCGATTTCTTTTCAACTATAAAGGAAAGAAATAAGCCGTTATACATAATCTTAAATGTCAAAAGCAATCTTAATCAAGCTATTCGTTTAAAAAGGTTTATTGCAAATCCGGATGATTGGAGACTTGGTGACGGTCCTCAATCTATTAAGGGGCATATAGAGCGCATTCATGATAAACTTGATGGTAAGTATAACATGGATGCCGTTCGTTTTATTCCTATTCATCTGTTAGCTGCGCAAATAGCCCTTTCTGGAGAGCAGGATTCTAAGACTTCTAAAATACTATTTGATGCTTCAAATATATCTGAGTTTACAAATTCAGTAAAAAAAGAAGTGCAGTTATCAGGTAGTTTGAAGAAAAGTTTGAGCGTTATTGATGGTACTTCTTACCAGATAAATACAATATGGCATAAGGTTTACACTGACTTGAAAAGCCTAAAGGAAGGTAATGAGGTGTTGAAGAAGAAACAAGCGAGAAATTATACCTTTTTCAAGAATGAGTTAACTCAAGTCGAACAATACTTAAAGACCATTTTCCAAGGAACAAGAGATGATCTTCATAATCGAGCTTCTGCTTTTGCAAGTGAGCATTATGATGACGAAAAAGCAGGGAAAGCATGGAGTAAGGATATGGTTGTAAAGTCTATAAACAAAAGGCTTGAACAACAAATACAGGAGAGATTTAATGATTTGAATGAAAAAACAAAATCAGAATTGGAAGAGATGATTATGGACATGCGTATATCTCTTGCTACAGATAATATTGGTTCTAATGTTTCTAGTGAGTCTGTAACCAATACACGGTTAGCGGCAGGTGTGTTTGTTGGTATAATGACAGCTGTTGCTCCAATAATAATTTCAAACATATGGAATCCTGTTGGATGGGTTACTGCTGTAGGTAGTTTTATTGTTGGAATTATTGGTTCTTTATTTACGAGTCTATTTACGTCAAAGTCAGAAAAGATTAGAAAGGCTACAGAAAATTTGCGTAAGCAATTATGTGATAGTATTGATTTGGGTATTGATAAGAATTTAAAACAAGTTCTTGAGAATACCAGAAAGTCAATAAATGATACTTATAAATCTATTGATTCGGTGTTGAAAGCTTATACTAAAAATGCTGACGATATAATAACGGATATGGATAGACTTGTTAAGCAAGTTCAAGAAAAAGAGAATGCGATCAATTCTTTGGTAAGTCTTCGAATTCTTGATTTTGTTGGCAAGAATCCTGTAAAAGAAATAAGTATAAATGAAATGAGTAACCAAGTGTTATGTGATGGATATCCTGTTGAAAGAGATTGGCAAAAGCAATCTATTAAGTTCCTATATAACACAGGGCTTACAGATAAGAATATTCAAAAGATAGAAAAAGCAACTCAGATGACAATAAAAACAAAATAATATGGCACAACAATTTAATTATGCAGTCTACCAAGAAAGACTTAGTAGATTGGAAGCTAAAACTCGAGCGTTGTTGAAAGAAACCAACAATACAGAGTTGACTCGTAAGATGGACTCGGAACTTGCTGGCTTGCAAGATCGTAAAGAATTACGCTTAGCATTTGTAGGACAGTATAGTTCTGGCAAATCTACCATTATTTCTGCATTGACAGGTAGAAAGGATATCAAGATAGATGCAAATGTTGCTACAGATAGTGTATCGGAATATAAATGGAACAACATTGTTCTTATGGATACTCCGGGCATTCTTGCAGGTAAAGTAGAATCGCATGATGAGAGTACTAAGGCAGCTTTAAAAGAATGTGACTTGATATTTTATGTCTTGACCTCCCAACTTTTCGATGATGTATTATTCAATAATTTCATCGATTTGGCTTACAATCAGCATTTTGCTGATAAGATGTTTATTGTTGTCAACAAGATGGGTATGGAGTCAGGAGAGTTTGACCAGCTTGTAGACAACTATACTGTATCGTTGGAAAAAATATTCTCAGAAAGAGGCTATGAATTGAAGAACTTTCCTATTGCTTTTATTGATGCGGCAGACTATATGGACGGTCTTGATGAAAACGACAATGAGTTCGTCCAATTAAGCAACTTTGAACATTTCATAGATATGCTCAATGTCTTTGTCGCTCGCAAGGGAATGATAAAAAAGCAATTTGATACTCCTGTTAGAGTCTTTCAAAGCTATCTTAAGGATATCGCTGTTACTGCCGTAGACAAGACTTTATCTGACTTTTTTAATCAGTTTGAGCAGAAATTACGTCATAGTCTGTCTGACCTAAAGCGAGATACAAGAAACGATTTGTCTTCGTTTGCTTCTATGGCTATGAGTAAAGTCATTTCTTTATCTAATGATATTGGAGGCATTGACGAAAATGACTGGAAATATAGACAAGAGGCATTGAATTCTGAATTGCAGAGCATTATATCTAATACTTCTGCTAAGATAGAAGACACAATCAACTCAAATTATGAGCGATTGATGAATGACGTCAATGATTTCTGTGGTAAGGATTCGCTTGTTAAATACTCAGGAGAAATCGATAGGAAATTGGCTTCACCCAATATCAGCATAGAGGAGCAGAAGAATCTATCTATGCAGAAAAAGGCTTTAAATCTTTTAAAGCAGGGAGGGGTGCAGATTGGAAATATGGCTCCTAATGTAACTAAATTAGCAGGTGGTATTAGCCAAGCTTCAGGGTCTGCGCTTCATAAAATGGTGTTAGATGTCGGACATTTCTTTGGAAAGTCCTTCGGACCTTGGCAAGCTGTAAGATGGGCAAGTAATATTGCTAAGGTTGCAAAGTTTGGAATACCGGTAGTTTCTGCTGGTATTGAGATTTGGATGCAGTTTAGAGAAGATTCTAAAGAAAACAAGCGCTTGGAGCAGATAAAAAGCTCAAAGAATCAGTTCGTCTCTACTTATCAGGCAGAGGTAAATAAGGTGGTAGAACATTTTGAAAAATATTTATCACAGGTCTTTGACAATTATAACAATAAATTGGAAGAGACAGATCGATCTAAGACGGAGTTGATAGAAGCTTCTAAGAAGAATGATATTACGATAAAGAAGATTAGTGAGTTGGATGCAGAATATGCAGACTTTATTGAAGCTATAGAGGTAGATGAGTAATTATGTTCAAGTATAATTATTATGGCAAAGAATGAAAATAAAATCTTAGAGGAGTTGAGACGAGGAGGCGGGATTTGTGAAGATCCTGCTCCTGAAATCGGAGGCTTTACTGGCTGGTTGATAAGCTTGTTTACCAAGAAAAAGTAAGCCGCATATACTTTTTTCTTGATGTTCTGCCACCATTTGACACATCTATATAGTTATTTTACAGCCGAAATCTAATGTGTAACTATATAAGGTAAAGTAAAAATGGAAAAGAACATCAAGAAAAGAGTGTGTTGGTTGGCTGTGGTATTGAGTGCCGTGCTGGTAGTGTTATTTGGCTATTGGTTCTTCTTGAACCCTCATGGCTATTGGCAGAAGCAGTAAGAAGCTGAAAAGGAAGAATATTCTGAAAGAAGGATGCTTTGGCGAAAGTCGGAGACTATGACCATGCAACGCATCCGAAAATGGGAAGGAGTAGGTTTGCTGCTATGTGGTTCGTGTATCGGTTAGATTGTTGACGCAACCTTCACTTTTATGAAGGCATGGACATTTGCAAGTAGTGATAAAGAATAAATATCTGAACTTGCAAAACTTGGATAAATAAAATATAAATACGATGAATAGTATGGCTGATAATCAAAAAGTATATCAGGCAATCAAGACGATTGCTGATGAACTCTGCAAGGAGAACAAGACGTATCTTCGTGCAGATTTGGCTTTTGAACTGAAGAAGTATGGTATAGCTTCCGATTCCTCGGAGGTGAGTAAGCTGGTATTTGATGCCTACAGATATTTCCATGATAACGGTAATATCGCCATTGCTTTTGTTTCCAATAATTCGCGTACAACGCTTGTGGCTGAATACAAGTTGAATGACAGTCTGGAACAGGGCAACAAGGAGGAGGCTTTGAAGATAGCCGAGACGGAACTGGCGTTGTCTTCATCTGCTTTGGAGCAGTTGAAGGAGCAGGTGGAACAGAACCTAAACTTAGTTCTTGTTAAGGGAACGTCGAAGATGTCTGATATCGTCATGGGCACGAATGGCGTGAAAGATGTAAGAAGCAAGGCGGCTACCATGTTTGATAAATATACCAAGATGGTGGAGGCTTACCATTATGCCGAGGATAGCGTACGTGGGAACATCGAAGATTTTACTTCTTTGCGTAGTGATATCGGGACGGTTTATCGTGACTATGCCCTGAAACTGATTGATATCTATGGCGACTCCATCAAGATGGTTTCACCTGATCTGTTCGACTTCAAGCGAATAGAGTGGCTGGATGTGGACGAGATGCTTAAGTATGTGGAGCTGGAATATAACAAGCTCACGGAGAAATGTGCAGCTTTGATTGGTGAGATTTCGGTTAGTTTCAGTACTTCTTTGCAGGGTTCTTTACAGGCTTATAAGTCTTTGTCGAATGGCAATAAGTCCTTGGGCTTGGCGATGGCAGGATTGACGATGCTTGAACACTATATGGGAGCAAGTGAACGCGCTAATCGATTGAAGTCTGATTTATCAGTTTTCCAAACCAGCGTGAAGCATGATGCCACTCGCATCAAGGCTGATATGGGACGATTGTTGGTAATCTGCAAAACGCTCAATGATGTGGTAATTCCGAAGGCGAATGTGTTCTTGCGTTATGGAGAAAAACTGTTGGATTCTGACTTGAAGGCGATGCTTGATGCCTTGTATGCTGATGAGGCTATTCGTCCATTGGAGGAGCAACGAAAATGTCTGCTTCAGCAGATGAAGGCGCTGGACATGGAAATGAACGATCATCTTCGGAACATCGATGTCTATACCTCGCTGATTAATGACATCACCGCTACCTTGGAGTCTAAGCAGGGAAGCTATATGGAAGCGAAGGCGAAGAAGCCTTCCAAGCCTTTCTTCCTCGTCAACTGGATCACCTTTGGTATGGCCAACAAGAACTACTATCGCGACTTTGCTGAATGGAATGCGGTATGCTTCCCTCTTGTGAGAGAATACGAGAGCTATCAGGTAGATTTGAAGTTGGATAAGGAGGAATTGGAATCGCATCGTGAGGAACAAACCCGCATCAAAAATGAGTATGCCAAACTCTCCAGTGAACTGGATAAGGTTTCTAAGGAGATCAGAAGCAAGATAGTTTGCTCTGACGACTTGAAGCTGAAGATGCTAAAACATCTTCGTGATATGGTTGCCATGTTGAAACTCGGACGTGAAATCATGGAGAGCAAGATAGATGAGAAGTTGGTGCATACGGTCGATATTCCCGATTATCGGGAGGCAGCCAAGCTTCCTGCTGATGTGGAGCAGAACCTTTCTCTGTTTACAGGAATGTTGGCAGACAATCTCCATGCCGATAAAGATATGGCTAAGAATCTGCTTGATGGAGTGGAAGCATATACGAAAGACCATAAGAAGATAGAGGGCAAGACCGCACAACAGAACAAACCTGCTGAGTATAGCGAGGAAGACTTGGCGCAGGTAACTGGTGCTATGGAACAATCCTTACAGAAAGGTATCGCTCTGTTTGATAGTTTCGCTAAGCTCAAAGCGCAGCAGCTCAGTGGTAGCTTGGCTTCGGCTGCATACGATAAGGAGTTGAAGAAACATGCTGATGAGTTTAAGCGTGAAATGGCTAAGATAGACAACAAGAGTGCTTATCTTCGTGAGGTGTTCAAGCATATCAATCTGGCTGGTAGTGAGGAGGAGCGTAAGCAAGCTATGGAGTTGATGAGCGACTTGAGCGGTTACTCTCTCTCGGAACAGGAGTTTACTGATTTCATGAATGGTAAGAAACAAATAGAATTATAAGGCATATGGAAAGTTCAAGAAGACAGCAGGCCCAGGCTGATTTGGGTATGGATTTCGCTAAGGAAGATCAAAAGCGAGAGGCGGCTCTTGCCAAAGAACAGTCGAGGGCTGATAAAAAAGCAGCAAAGCGTGAGAAGATGATGAACATGCCATCATATCGTCTGATGGTAGGTACGGCGAAGTATATGGACAAGTGGTTCTTGGATCCTATCCTTGGTTTCATTCTTCCTGCCGGTATTGGTGATGCATTGTCGAGCGTGTTTGCGTTCCCATTTATCTATTACAGTCTTTGCGTGGTTAAGTCGATTCCGCTGACTTTGGCTGTCATCTATAATATCTTGATGGATCTGTTGATAGGTGCCATACCTTTCTATATAGGTGACGTGCTGGATGTATTCAAACGCTCGTATGTAGAAAACTTGAAACTGATTACAGGCTATATTGAGGATGATAAGGAGATTATCAATAAGGTGAATAAGAAGGCATTCTGGACGGCTGTGTTCATTGTCGTGCTTTGCTGGTTGATTTATGTGGTAATTTCGTGGTCCATTCGCTTGGGAACCATGGCTTGGGATTGGATAGTTTCATTGTTCTAAAATATGAGTAGCAACATTTTCTTTCAACCCTTCGTTGGCAAGGATTATGCCAACGGGGGGATATTCGGCAAGCGAATCATGATATTGGGCGAGAGTCATTATTGTGATGAGAGTTGTGCGGATTGTAGCGACTGCCAGCTACATCGGGAGTGTATGGGCTTTACGCAGCAGGTGCTTGGGGATTATCTCAATGAGAACAAGGAACGGCAGAACTGGATGCGGACTTTCCTGAAGTTTGAGCGTTCGTTAGTGGGTGAGGAGACAGATCAGACGATGAGGCTGAAGATCTGGAACTCGGTCATCTTCTTCAACTATCTGCAAGTGGCGATGGGTGGTCCTCGTGAGGCAGGCACTGGGGAGCAATATCGCCAAGCAGGCAAGGCTTTCTTTGAGGTTATCGAAAAGTATCAGCCGGAGTATGTCATCGTCTGGGGCAAGCGACTTTGGAATAATCTTCCTAATGTAGGCTGGCAGGATGGCAACGACATCGTAGTGGATGGTTATCCTGTTGCTACAGGTGCTTATCTCCTGAGTAATGGCAGGCAGGTGAAAGTGATGGCGGTAAATCATCCTTCCGTAGGCTATTCCTGGGACTATTGGTACAAGGTGATACAAAGATTTTTGAGATAATTTTCTCGCTTGTGCCACGATTTGACACACCTGGCCTGTAATTTTGCATAAGATAAGCTGCACTCGGCAATTTGAAAGCAAGCTTTCATTGCGCTCGTTTGCATTATCTTTGCTGTTGTAAACATAAAACAAGGAATTATGGCACAGATTACAATCAATATCCAGACTTTGGACTGGACAATGGGGGAACCGTAGGCTTGCACTTGATGTTGAAGAAAGACTGCAAGGCAGGCTTTGATGTGATTCTCACAGAATGTCCTAGCTTGCGTATCCTGGGATATTCGGGATATGGTGGGCAATTGCTCGACGTAAGCAAAAATCCTTTGTTGGAGTTCATAGACTTCAGCGCGATAAGAAACGAGAAGTTGGATTTCTCTGCCAATCCTCTCTTGGAGGAGTTGCATATTGATGGAGCAAAGGACTTGGTATCTTTAAACTTGAGCAAGAACGACAAGTTGCGTCGCTTGGACATTTTCATGTGACACAATCTTCAGCATCTCGCCCTGAGCAATCAGTCGCAGCTGAATGAGGTGGATTTCGCTCTCACTCATCTCCGTCCCAAGGACTTGGAGTATTTGGAGAAGACGTTGAAGCGAAACTCTCCTTACAAGGTACGGGGCGGAAGTTTTGGCGATGATAAGATAATAGAAGTTAGTAATGGTGAAATCGTAGGTGAAGATGAAGGAAAATTGTGATTGGAAAAAATGCTTGGACAGAATTGAGGATAAGGGATTTGACGACGATGATGCTTATTCAGAGATTCTCGAATATATCCGAGAGGTGGCTACTGTTGATGAGAAACGTGAGGTGCTACAAAATGTGGAACAACGTGTGAAGAAAATCGTGAACTATGATTTTGCAAAGGCATGGTTCCTACGTCACATGAGTGAAAGCGAGCATGATGTCATCGAAGTCTTAATGGGAGTAAGATATGTTGTATTGAATGAGATGATGCTTCATCCGACTCCTGCCGAAGTGGAGAGATTTCGCTATCAGAATGATAAACTCTTCAAATTGACTCAGGAATGTTATGCCCAGTGCAGAAACATGTGGCGCACTTTGTTTCATACGCCTTATAAGGTGGATGATCGCTATCGTTATGAGGTGGAAGGAGTGTTGCGTTTCGAGTATGGAGATGACGATGCTGTAGTAAAGATGGAGAACGATGATTATTACGGATCTGATTTTCATTATATGATTCATCTGTTAGATGAACTGATGAGTGCAGGACGCTATAAGATGGATACAATCGTGAATGGTGTTTTTCGCAATTTTGTTGGGACTACCGAGGAAGAATATAAAACATTCAGAAACGAATTGGATGATGGCGATTCCTGGGATGAATGTTATCTTCACAATGCTGAAAACGGAGGATATCCACCCACCCAAAACGGGGATATCCGTTCACTTTTC
>OCSG01000101.1_pt1 | contig 91050 bp, 71 predicted proteins | sample 1538831 | NCBI WGS metagenome assembly OCSG01 (sample SAMN04571729, study PRJEB22368) | human gut metagenome | biome: human gut; material: stool | host: Homo sapiens | place: Luxembourg | collected 2012-09-20 | reverse complement strand
GGCAGATTCATAAGCTTTCCATCCTCAAAGGCGGCATTCGAAAGCGCAATCAGGCGCCCTTTGAGGTCAATGGCTTCCGTCTTTTTGACAAAGTTGCCTGCCAGGGAGAAGAAGGCTTCATTTTCGGGCGTCGATCAACCGGGTACTTTGATGTTCGAAAGCTTGACGGAACCTGCATTTCGGCAGGCATCAGCTACAAGAAGCTGCATCTGCTGGAAAAGAGAAGAACCTATTTAACAGAAATTCGAAAGGAGGAGGCGCTTCCTCCCCCGCCTGAAGGCAGGGGTCTCCGCGCCTAAATGTGATGATTAGGTACATACATCGCAGCAACGTGCCATTTTCAAAATAATAACTAATCCAGAATCGAAAAGAAATCCCAACAATCTTGTCTTAGAAGGACGGTGCAGCCAATATGAACTGCGGCAATCCCAGGTTATGAAAGCTGAAGCAGTTCCAAAATTTCTTCGTTCGAAAGCTTCTTAGCGACATCGCTTCCTTCGAGCAGTGCGTCGGCAAGGTTCTTCTTCGTCTTATGAAGTTCGAGGATTTTCTGCTCAACTGTCTTTTCCGAAATTAGCTTGTAGATCGTCACCGGGCGTTTCTGTCCGATTCGATAAGCTCGGTCGGAAGCCTGATCTTCAACAGCAGGATTCCACCAAGGATCAAGGTGAATCACATAGTCGGCTGCCGTCAGATTAAGGCCGGTACCGCCTGCCTTCAGACTGATCAGGAACAACGGCATGTCTCCGTTTTGGAAGGTTTCTACAAGTTTCTTGCGCTGAGCGGCAGGCACCGAACCGTCTAAGTAGAGATATTCGATGCCGGCCTTGTCTAAGGCCTGGCGAACCAAAGCAAGGAAGGAAGTAAATTGGCTAAACACCAAAGCACGATGCTTGTTTTCTTTCAGCTCGCGAACCAGCTCCAGGAACACACGGATCTTGGACGACGGAATCGTCAGACGTTTGTCGACGAGCTCAGGGCTGCAGGCAACCTGGCGGAGTTTTGTCAGCGCCATTAAGGCTTCAATCGGATTGATCTTTTCAGACTGGAGCCCTGAGAGGGTTCTCGTGCGAATGTTTTCATAGATCGCCAGCTCTTCTTCGGAAAGCTCGACCGGAACGATCAGCTCGGTTTTTTCCGGCAGCTCATCGAGCACCTCTGCCTTCGTACGGCGAAGGATAAACGGGCCGATCAGCTGTTTGAGCAAATGCTGCTTTCCCTTATCCTTCTTCTTTTCTATCGGAAGGATAAAGCGGTCACCGAACTGCTGGTATGAGCCTAAGTAGCCGGGGTTGGCGAACTCAAACAAATTCCAAATTTCCGAGAGATCGTTTTGAATCGGCGTACCGGACAAGAGGATTCGGCCTTGAGCGTTGATCTTCATCACCGAATGAGAAGTCTGTGTGGCTTTATTCTTGATTGCATGCGCTTCGTCTAAAACCGCCAGATTCCATTCAACCTTACTCAGCGCTTCGATCTCGGTATTGAGCACACCGTACGTGCACAAAATGACATCGTAGTCTTTGAGGTTTTTGAGGATCTCTTCTCGGTTGCCGCTGTTAAAGTCGGCAAATCTCAGACCCGGCGCAAACCGCACCATCTCCGACTTCCAGTTGTAGAGCACGGCGGTCGGGACCACGAGTAAGGACGGCCCTAAAATTTTCCTTCCAAGCAGAACGGCAATCGCCTGCACTGTTTTGCCTAAGCCCATATCATCGGCCAATATACCCCCGGCGCCCCAAGTACAAAGCCGCATAAGCCACTCAAAGCCTTCTCTTTGGTATTGACGAAGCTGCGCCTCAAGACCTGAAGGAATAAAGAACTCAATCTCCTGGGCTTTCAGGATTCGTTCCTGCAGGTTCTCGTAGCTCTTGTCGCCCGTGACTTCGGAACCGTTTTCTTTGAGAGTTTCCAACGCGGTACCGCTGAATTTGGAAATCAGCAGTTCATCCTTCTTCTTAGAAGAAACATCTTCGAGAATCTCTAACTGTTTCAGCAGCTTATTTGTGATCAGAACGTATTCCGAGCCTTCCAAATGAATAAAGTTACCGACACGATCTTTGAGCTTATCTAGGATTTGGTTGATCTTGAGCTGGGTTTTGCCGTCAATGGAAACGGTGCCGTCCAAAGAGAACCAGCGGTCAACACTGTTCACCTTGAGCCTCAGATCCGGAAAGCTGATCGGAGCGCGCCTAAGCGTCAGCTTGGCGCCTTCCGGCCACTCGATATCTGCAATCTTGGAGGCTTCGCGAAGTGTTTCCATGAATTCCAGGCACTTCAGCGTGTTCAGGGTCCAGAAACGACCTCCGCCCTGCCAAGCCGAGAAGTCTTCTAGTTTCTCGTTCATGAGCTCCCAGTTGGCTTTTTCTGCCTTGAGGTCACGCAAAATTCTCATCGGTTTGCGTTTAACTAAAGCTGCCAAGGTGTCCAGTCCTTCGCCCGGGGCTACGGTCAATTCACAGCCTTCCGCCGGACGCACAAAAGCTCTGACGTTAAATTCGGTCACCGAGGAATCCGGAATAATCTGAAAAGTAATTTTGCTTGAAGCTTTGAGCGCCTCGAGAGCGGAAGAGGATTTCAGCAGTTCTGAAGAAACCGGAATTTCGCCGCTTATGTTCTCCAGAATCTCTGCGAGCTTGCCCTTAGCCTCACCTGGGAGTTTTCGGATATTGTTCAGCAGTTCTAGAACTTTGTGTTCTTTGTCGGTTATCTTATAGATAGTCAGGATACTTCCGTCTAATTCAAAAGCGTAGTGCGGATCCGTTCGTAAATTTGTTGCGAAGTCAATATTCGTCGTTGTTTCATAACTTCCGCCACTGTCCTTTTTGACTTCGATACGAAGACGATCTCGATGAATTTCAAAAGGAACTTCCGGTTCAAGCATCAGAAAAGTCCTGCCTGTGTCGGCAAGTTCATAAAGAACCTCGACACCTCTGAGTCGAGCGACTCGAGAGTTGACTCGGACAACCTTAGCGGCAGCGATTTGGTCGGCTTCATCCATTTCCGGAAGCATCTCAGCAAAAGAAGACATGGAGACCGCGGTACCTTTCGACCAGGTAATACCGTCTTTGGACTTCTGTCTGTATGGCTGAATATCGAACGTATCAATATCAACCAAATAAACAATGCGAGCACGACTAATTTTGGACGTCGGTTTTTTAAGGATCTTGCTGTAATTTAAAAGCTTGTCCAATCCGAACTGCCATTCCGAAAGCGTGGCGTAATGCGACAGCAGCGGAGGACATTTGAGTTCTGCCGTCAATTTCGTGACTTCGGGATCGTTTGGGTTGAGCGCATCAAGAGCTTGCTGAAGTATGTACTTCAAAGGCGGATTGTTCTCCTTTTTGCGCTTTGCCAAATGAGACTCGAGAATAGATCTGTAGTCCGCATAAGAGAATATCTTGCATAGCACAGCCAACACAAAAATCGCAAGGCTCGAATCATTCTCTTTTAATCTAGAAGCCATTGCTTCGTGATCGAAGGGTGTTATCTTTTCGGGATTATCGACAAAGGTAAACACAAGCGCGGCCATATCTGAGGCAATATCTTTTGAAAACTCCTCAGTTTTCTTTAAAAGGGAGGATATTTTTCTAGTTGTTGATGCCGAGCCTCTGTCCAAAAATAAAATCGCTGTCAGAAAGACATTTCGAATAGGTTTGAAGAAAAGAGGATTCTTGTAGTAAACAAAATAGTCCCGGTGATACTTAACATCTTCTTTTAAAGCAGATAGTATGCCCTTTTGACCCTCTTTGAAACCTCCCTGGGAAACCTGAAAAATTCCTTTTAATAAATCTTTAGTCCAGTATTCATCAGACAATTGGGCAAAATTAAAAGCACAGAATCCCGTCCTGTATAAATCATATTCACTTGCAAACCACGTAATCACGTCTTCGCGAATAGTGTCTCCGAGAGAGAGAAAGAGTTCTTTAGTGCCATCTAAATTAAAGTCTTCGGACTTATCGGCGGCCGCATCCATGAAAAGGTTCCAAGCTAACACTTTGTTTTCTTTGGATAGTCTTGTGAACAGCGGATGCCACTCTTTCCTGCAGGACATGGCTAGGATCAGGCCTTTCACGGTATTTGTGAACAAGGAACTCGGATGGTGAGCATCCCCTTTACAACGGTTGAGAACCTCGTTCAAATCAGCGTTGCCTCTAAGCTTAAAAGAAGAAAGCTGCAAAAGAAAATCAATGTAAAGGTCTTGAACCTCATCTCCTCTTTTGAACACCCTTCCAAGCGTCCTCTTAGCTTCTTTGATGAATGAAGGCGTATAGACCTGAGCGTAGTCAAGAATCACTTCGGGTTTGATTGCGTATTTGCCTTTGTAGTAACTAGGAAAAGCAATTGCAACATTTTTATCCTGCAAAAGCTTAAGAAACCCATGAACGGACTGGCTGTTAACCGCCTGCTGAATCACTTCTTCAGCATCGTATTCATGAAAATATCCCGGAATAATGGAAAAAATCAGAGCGTACTTACCGAGTCGAGGATACTTGCTGAGCGGGTCTTGAACTAACATTTTGATCTCAGATAAGAAAGGTTTTTCAACTATACGGCAGATGCAGCCGACCTTGGCTTTTCAGCCATAAAAAACTCCTCGAACCGTTAAGCACGAGGAGCTCCAAAAGCCTTAGCGTCTTACAACTTCTTTACGAAAGTCACCGATTGAGGACCGAGCCATTCGTAGTGACGTTTGATACCGTCCGCGCAGGCAGTGCAGCCTCCGCATTTGGTTCCGTCCATATCGACTTTGGCCATCAGCCCTTTGTCAATCCAGCGGCGCGCCATCGGCTCGATGACCGAGGGCTCGACCCGGAAATGCATTGCGATTTCCAGTTCGGAGACAATGCGCCGCGCCTGAACGTATTCTTTTAATTCAGTTAATGTCACTGAGCTGCTTCCTTGCCTTTAATACGAAGGCCGATAATGATCGAAAGAATCACCGCCAGGCACACGCCGATGCAGATCGAAGAATAAACCGGATGCTGGCTGAAGCGTCCGATCTGATAAACGATCGTCGCGGTTCCGTACCCCATAGCAATCGTCCATAGGGCCGCAAACGTTGTCCAACCGGCACCGACTTCGCGGTACATGGCACCGATCGAAGCGCAGCAAGGAATGTACAGCAAGACCATCAGGAGATAAGAGAATGCCCCCAAGTCTCCGTCAAAGAGGTGCTTCATCGCACGGAATGTACCGGTACCGACTTCCTGCTCAGCCGCCTGCTCGTCAACGTCAGTGAGATCTTTCTCAACACTGACGCCGAGAGGATCCACAAAGAAGTCTCCGAGCTCGGAGAGGTTTTCTCCGACGGATTTCACAGCTTTGAGAGCTTCGGCAGACAGACTGAAAGGTTCTTCCTCTTCTTCAGGTTTAGCCTCCCCGCTCTTTTCCTGATCCGCGGCGCTCATGCGATCGCCCATACCGGAATAAAGGCTGTCCAGAGTTCCTACTACGGCTTCCTTAGCAAGAATACCGGTGAAGACGCCAACGGCAGCAGGCCAATTCTCATTGCTAATACCCATCGGCTGGAAGGCCGGAACAATGGTCTTGCCGATCTGAGACAGAACGGACTTATCGGTGTCTTCGTTGCCGAAGCTGCCGTCTGTACCCAAAGAGTTCAGGAAAGCCAAGACGGCAACGATGATGACGATCAGCTGACCGGCCTTGATGATAAAGCTCTTTAGGCGATCCCAAGTACGCAGCCCCAAATTCTTAAGAGTGGGCAGATGGTACGGAGGAATCTCCATCACAAAAGCTCCGGCTTCATCTTTAAGCGCGGTTCTTTTCAGAATGAAACCCGTAAGAATCGCCACCAAAATACCGATCAAATAAAGCGAGAACACGAGGTTCTGTCCGCCAAGCGGCCAGAAGGTGGTAGCAAACAGTACGTAAACCGGAAGTCTTGCACCGCAGCTCATGAACGGAGCCATCATCACGGTCGTAATACGATCAGATTTCTTCTCCATCGTACGGGCAGCCATAATTGCCGGAACACCGCATCCGAACCCGACAATCAGCGGAACGAAAGATTTCCCGGGGAGACCGAGAAAACGCATCATGCGGTCCATCACAAAAGCGGCACGCGCCATGTAGCCCGAGTCCTCAAGGAAGGACAGCGACAGGAATAAGCAGGCAATGACAGGGATAAAGGTCGAGACCGTCTGGATACCGCCCCCGATACCGTCGGCTAGAATAGTTTTGAGCCATTCAGGACTCCCAATGCTCGTCAGCAGGTTGCCAAAGCCCTGGACGAAGATGGCCCCGAAAAGAATATCGAAGAAATCGATAAAGGCCGATCCGATGTTGATCGAGAAGATGAACATCAAATACATAATGAAGAGGAAGATCGGAATACCGAGCCAGCGGTTCAGAACGATCTTGTCGATCTTGTCTGTGGTGCTCTGGTCGATCTCGCCTTTGCGGATCATAGAGGCGGCCGTCGCCTGAGAAACAAAGCTGTAGCGAACATCTGCCATCGCGATATCGAGGTCGCCGTTGTACTTCTGATTGATCTCGGCAATGATCTTGTCGACTTCGGTCAGGTCCACACCCTTCAGGTACTCACCCATTCCGGCGTCGCCTTCTAGGAGCTGCTCGGCCGTCCACTCAGCGCGTTCAACTTTTTGGGCCGAAAGAAGCTTAGCAATTTTTGCTCTTGCCTCTTCCACATCGTCCGCAAAAACGATCGGGTTCTTCGGAATACGGAGGTCATCAAGCTGGGCATCGATCGCCGCGCACAGCTCCTTTAGGCCCTGTTCTTTAGAAGCGACAATGCCGATCACCGGGCAGCCTAATGCTTCGCTCAGCTTATGCGGGTCAATTTCTATCTGGTGAGCAGCCGCCATATCCAGCATGTTGAGCACCACAATCATCGGAACCTGCATTTCCAGCAGCTGAGTCGTCAAGTAAAGGTTACGCTCGAGATTGCTGGCATCAACAATATTGATAATCAGTTCGGCTTCATCCTGGAGGATATAGTCGCGGGCAACGCGTTCGTCCTCACTGGAAGCTGAACTCGGCTGCAGGGAGTAAATACCCGGAAGGTCAACAATTGTAATTTCTCTGTCTTTATAAGTGAACTCGCCGACAATGCGCTCGACGGTCACACCGGGCCAGTTACCGACCGTTTGATGGGAGCCGGTCAGGCCGTTAAAAAGAGTCGTTTTGCCGCAGTTCGGATTACCAACGACTGCAATGATATTTTTTCTCATAGCTTGATTCACTAGATCGGTTCAACGTCGAGAATCTCAATCTCGCCCTTTCGTACGCTGATCGAAGATCCTCTTAACTTGATTTCCACGGGGTCGCCAAGGGGAGCAACACGTTCAACCACAAAAGGCGTTCCGGGAAGCGCGCCGAGCGCCAGCAGCCTTTTACGGTATTCAATCAAACCGTGTCTAAAGGCTTTGATTACGCCCTTTTCTCCGGGCTTCATATCTCTAAGCAGCATTTATTCATCTACCTCTTTGTTCCAAAGAACTTTGAGCTCCTTTGCAACGGGACGTCCTATGGCGACGTGCACGTTGCTGATCGCAACGACTACAGGGCCGGAAATAGTGACGCTGGAAACAGTCAGCGGAAGGTCTAAATAAATACCGACATCCGTCAGTTTGCGAATATCTTCCTGACTCAAACTGCCCCAGCTCACAAGATCAACGACTGCACCGACCGGTGCGTCAAGCAGACTGATCTCGAGGTCTTTATTTTTTTCCATGAATGCTCCTGTCGTTTTTTTGAATAAGGTTAAATAATAATAGTAACGATTCTCATTATTTGAGATTTATGTGATTTTTTTTATAAAAATAGCCCATAAAAGGCATTTTCCTAGGTGTATTCCCTTAGCAATATCTACTTTTTTAATTCATCAACAGGCTACTCATCTGAAATCACACAGCTGTAGGCAAGAAAGAGCCTAACGAAATGTTTGTTCCGATAATTCAGGGGAAGGGCAATACATCAAAAAAATCAATCACAATAACCAAAATCAGAAATTTATTCTGCTGTGACTAAAAAAACATTTTTCTGACAAGCCCCGGGATTTTCGTCATTTTTCTCAAGCGGCAAGAGAGTCTGACACTATCAGGAAAAGAAACGGTTTTGAATAAACAATGGAGTTTTGACTTATGCCTTAATACCGTAAAACTGTGATTTTTCTTACCATTTTTCGACTCAAATTAATCAGAACAAGAAATTGTGATGTAAATAAATATTTCTATAAATGTAAATAACCATCCGTATTAATACGATATTTCTGTATTTTTTTTGCTTTTCAAAAGCCTTTTTTAATTAAATTCACACTTAGCACGCTCAGGATAATTTTTCGGAAGAGAAGTCCGAACTTAGACAAAACCCTATGAATTGACCGAATTATCGGGTTTTCCTTTTTTATTATCTCCCTGGAACAATTCCTGAAATATTTTTATAAATACAATCTCCCCTTTCTTTAATAAATCTTATAACACTGTAACAAATAGTAATATTTACATTATTTTTCCGTAGCTTGCAAAAATTTTAAGCGTGCTCATTAATCTCGAAATCTGATTGACACCTCCTGAGCTGGAGGCCTAGAGTTAGCGCCATCGGCTCGATTGCCGAATCCACCCCAGGACTTGTGCAAGATTTGCACTCGTATGCTAAAGGACACAATTTATGCGCACATCTCGTCGTATATTTTTAAAATCTGCTGTCGGTTTGACCGGCGCGGCTACCGCATTCCATGCATCTGCGGCTTCCCGCTTCCTTCCCGGTCAAGTCGGTAAATGGAAACTGGCAGATACCAAAGAATACTTAAACATCTGCTGCTACTGCTCCGGCGGCTGCGGAACCATCTGCTCCGTCCGCAACGGCCAACTCATTAATATTGAAGGCGACCCTGACAACCCCGTGAACCTGGGCGGCCTTTGCCCGAAAGGCGCCGGCCTGACAGGTCTGAGAAAGATCGTTGATAAAGACCGCCGCTTAGTGATGCATCCGCATCGTCTCACACAGCCTTTGGTTCGTCGCCCGGGATCCAGCGAATGGGAGCCCATCTCCTGGTCTCAGGCCATTGACGAGATGGCGCGCAAAATTAAGAAGACTCGTGATGAAAGCTACACCAAAGAAGAAAACGGTGTTACCGTCAACCGTTGCGAGGGTATTGCAAGCTACGGCGCTGCTCAGCTGAACTGCGAAGAAGCTTGGCTTGTTCAGAAGTTTGCCCGTTCTCTTGGCGTCGTTCAGATCGACAACCAGACTCGTGTCTGCCACTCTTCTACCGTTTCCGGTTTAGCCCCGTCCTTCGGACGCGGCTCCATGACCAGCCACTGGTGCGATTTCCAAAACGCCGATGTCATCATGACCATCGGTTCCAACAACGTTGAAAACCATCCGCTGTCTTCCCGCTGGTGCCACCGCGCCGTTGACCGCGGCGCCAAGTGGATCGTTGTTGACCCGCGCTTTACTCGTACCGCCTCTCAGGCCGATATGTATGCCCCGATTCGTCCAGGTACCGATATCGCTTTCTTCGGCGGCATGATTCACTACATTCTTGAGAAGAAGCTCTATCAGAGAGAGTACGTGATGAACTACACGAACGCTACCTTCCTGATTGATCCTTCCTATAAATTTGATGTTGCAGACGGTCTCTTCTCCGGTTGGGATGAAAAAGAAAAGGCTTACAGCAATAAGACTTGGATGTATCAGACTGAAAAGGTTATTCCTTGGAGCACAGAACCCGGTGCACCCGGCGCTTGGGCTGACAATCCCGGAGTACCTAAGTTCAACCATCCTGCCCTCAAGGTTCCTAAGAAGGATGCCTCACTTCAGGATCCGAACTGTGTTCTGAATCTTCTTGCCAAGCATTATGACCGGTACACACTGCAGAAAGTCAGTGAGGTAACCGGTATTAAGCCTGAACTGCTTGAAGAAGTCTATAAGACCTATGCGGCTTCCGGCGCCCCCGAAAAGAGCGGCACAATTCTCTACGCCCTCGGCCAGACACAGCACTCTTACGGCAGCCAAAACTGCCGCGCCATGTGCATCATTCAGCTTCTGTTAGGCAACGTTGGTGTTGCCGGCGGCGGTATTAACGCCCTGCGCGGCGAGCCGAACGTTCAAGGCTCTACCGACGTTGGTGCCACTATGGACTATGCTCCGGGTTATCTGGCTTGGCCGATCCAGCAGAACCATCCGACACTGGATGCATACCTTTCTAAAGAAACCTATGCCGACGGCTACTACATGAACAAGCCGAAGTTCATGGTTTCTATGCTGAAAGAATGGTATGGTGACAACGCCACAGCAGAAAATAATTACTGCTATGATCTTCTGCCTAAACGTTCCCTGAAGCACAATGACTCCACGATTCCGACCTTCCACTATATGGCCGAAAATCAGATCAAGGGTTACTTGGTTTGGGGTATGAACCCGGCTCATTCCGAACCGAATACTAAGTATTGCCGCGAAGTCCTAGGCAAACTTGATTGGATGATCGTTGCCGACTGGTTCGCAACTGAAACCGCTACCTTCTGGAAAGCCCCCGGCATGAAGCCTGAAGAAATTCAGACAACGGTTTACATGTTGCCGGCTGCTTTGATTTACGAAAAAGAAGGCTCTATTGCCAACTCCGGCCGCTGGCTTCAATGGCGTCAGAAAGCCGTGGAACCTGCAGGACAGGCTAAGAGCGACTTCGAGATCATGTCTCGCCTCTTCCACCGTATCGCGCAGCTTTATCGTCAGGAAGGCGGCGTCAATCCCGATCAGATTACCAAAGTCAACTGGGATTACCGTAACCCGCAAGGTCAGCTGGATATCAAGGCTGTTGCCCACGCTATTAATGGCTACAGCACTAAGACCGGAAAACTGCTGAAAGGCTATGGTGAACTCACAGCCGACGGCGACACCGCCTGTGGTATGTGGATTTACGGCGGCTACTTCAATAATGAAAACGAGAAATGGGATGCCATGGCTCAGCCATGCACTCGCCGTTCTCTAGCCGATCCTTCCGGACTGGGCCTTTACAGCGAATTCTCCTTCTCTTGGCCTGCCAACCGTCGTATTCTTTACAACCGTGCATCTGCCGACATGAACGGCAAACCTTGGAACCCCAATAAGATGCTGGTCGAATGGGACGGCTCCCGCTGGATTAACAACGACGTCGGCGACTTCGTCGAAACCCGCGTCGAAGACGGTAAGGTTGTTCCGGTTCCTCCGAACAACAAGGCCTTCTTCATGACTTGGGAACAGGACGCTCGTTTGTTCAGCTACCCGATGAAAGACGGTCCTCTGCCCGAACACTATGAACCGTACGAATCCCCGACGAAGAATGTAATGAACGGTCGTCAGGACAGCCCGATGGTTCAGTTCACGAAGTGGAAAGAATCCGTCAAGCGCGGCAACAGCGAAGAGTTCCCGATCGTCGCAACGTCTTACTCCGTCTGCGAACACTGGCAGTCCGGTACACAGACCCGCAACATTCCGTGGCTCGTCGAAATCATGCCGAGACCTTTCGTTGAAATTTCCGAAGAACTGGCTAAAGAAAAAGGCATTAAGAACGGCGATGAAATCCGCGTCTGGAACAATCGCGGCTCCATTAAGGCCTTTGCGATGGTTACCGTCCGCTACCAGCCGCTTGAAATTAACGGCAAGAAGACACATACCATCGGTTTGATTCACCACTGGAGCTGGGCTTCTGCCTATGCTACCGGCGACACCATGAATGACCTTTCTCCGAACGTAGGTGATCCGAACTCCTACATTCCTGAATACAAGGCCTTCCTGGTCAACGTTGAAAAAGCCAAATAATTCGGAGGATCTGTAATGTCTATCTACACAAGAAAAGAAATGGCGATGCTTTACGATGCCTCCAAGTGCACAGGTTGCAAAGGATGCCAAGTCGCCTGCAAACAATGGAACGTTCTGTATTCCGATCTCGGAATGAACGCTTTCCCGTTCTCCGGAAGCTATCAGAACCCGCAAGATCTTAACGGTAGCAACCGTTTGGTCATGACCTTCAAAGAGAAGAAGTCAGACAATCAGCTGCGTCCCGTCGAATGGGCTTTCGGACGCCGTTCCTGCTTCCACTGCACCAACGCCGGCTGCGTTACGGTCTGCCCGACGGGTTGTCTGAAGTACGAAGAAAACGGTGTTGTCTCCGTTTCTCCCGAAAAGTGCATCGGCTGCCGCTACTGCGAAATGGCCTGCCCGTTCGACGTTCCCCGTTACTACGGCGATGAGCCGAAGATCGACAAGTGCACAATGTGCTGGGATCGTTTGGAAAACGGCATGCTTCCAGCCTGCGTCAAGACTTGCCAGCCGGGGGCTTTGCACTTCGGTCCACGTGACGAGATGATCAAACTCGGCAAGGAACGCGTCGAATTCCTGAAGTCCCGCGGCTACGATAAAGCCGAGCTTTATGGCGAAAACGAATGCGGCGGCCTGCATATTCTCCAGGTCTGCAAGTTCGGTGCCGAAGCTCAAGGCCTCGTCAAGGGTGCACAGCCTAGCCCGCTCGCCACACTGAGCAAACTGGCTCAGCCGGGTGCCGGTTTGGCTGCCGCCGCTACCGTTGCCGGCCTGGCCGTGTCCTTCGTTGCCGCTTTGGGCTACCGTCGTCGTAAGATGACGATTGAAGAGGCCAAGGAACATTGGACTCCTGCTCAGCGTAAACGCGGTGAAGAATATCTCCGCGAAGCCAAGAAAGAAGCTGCTGAGCAAGAACGCAGAGAAAATGCAGAGTAAAGAGGACCACCATGATTACTAAATACATCCAGCGCCATTCTGTTTTGGCACGAATCACGCACGGTGTTGTAGCGATTTCCTGCATCCTGCTTGCGATCACAGGACTGTTCGTTATGATCACCGCCTGGAACAATGGAGTTGGCAGCGAGTTCACCATCGCTATGCGCTGGACGCACAGACTGCTCGCCATTCCGTTTATTCTGATTCCGCTTCTGGCGATCATCATTTCTCCGAAGGGTTTTGTTCATCTCTTTAAGAACAACATCTTCGGCAAATGGGATGCAGACGACCGTACTTTCGCCATGCGCTTTATTCCTTATCTTTTCGCTCCCGGCAAGGTTCACATGCCTCCGCAGCGTGAAGTTAAGTCCCTGCAGCGTGTTGCCGACGGCACCCTGCTCTTCGCAGGCGTCTTCGCAGCGATCTCCGGCATGATCCTGTGGCTCAACACGGGCCTTCTGCCCGGCGGGGAATGGGCTTACCATTTCTCTCAGTCCACACTTCTTACCGCTAAGATCGTCCACGACATCTCCTTCATTGTGATCATCGTCTTCGGCCTCGGCCACATCTACCTCGGTGCCGGTATCTTCGAACCGTACCACGGCACGCTGAACCTGATGTTCGGCAACGGCAAGATCAAAGAAGCTGATGCCGCCTATCACTGGGGCTACTGGGCTAACAATGAACTGGCCATCGGTAAGAATGTCGTAGAAGTTAAAGACGGCGAAAAGAAACGCGGTGATACCGCCTCCGAAGGTTGGGAGAAATAATCAACCATAAATTAGCGTTCAGCTCCGGGCGCTAAACTCAGAGCTTGGATCCTCGGTCAGAAATGGCCGAGGATTTTTTATTTCCTTTGCTTGCTGAATCTTTTCAGAATATTTCACGGGTTAACAAGCTTCGTTCCTCCAAAATCTTTTCGTTTGTTGGTAAAAGTCCTCACGAGGATTTATCACATTTGTGCCAAACTTCTCCTTATGCGCAAATGGGTCTTTCTATGCTTACTCTTCCTCCCGTTCCTCAGTTCTGCTGCAGAACGTGAGATTCGTATCGGCTTAATCGATACATTTGATCAAGATTTTTATCTCGAGACTTTCGTCCCGACGATTGAGCACATTCAAAAAACACTAAAAGACTACAAAATCACTGTGGTAGAGCTGCAGCAAAATAATCTCCTTGCCAACGTTGTTAAGGAACGACCCGACTTCCTCGTCTCTTCTGCCGGCAACTTTGTCACGCTGATTTCTAAACTAGGTGCCCAGCAGATCGCAACAGTCAGCCGCAATCATGCCTATAGCCCCAAAGAAGCTGTCTCCTCGGTATTTATTGTTCGAAATGATCGTAAAGATCTTCAAAAAATTACTGATCTGAAGGGCCGAGTGCTTTCAGCTACCGAGCCTCATGACTTTGACGGCATGCTTGTTGGAATGGGAGAGATCGCGGCAAGAGGCTTTGACCCGGATACTTTTTTCTCTAAAACGCTCTTCTCTCATTATCAATATCCAGACGTGGCGACATATGTCAAGGTCGGAGCTGCCGATGTAGGAATTCTGGGAACCTGTCAATACGAAAAGCTTCTTACAACCGGACAAATCCAGCCCGGTGAGTTTAGAGTTTTAGAGGCTAAGAATAATACGGAAGCATGTATTCGTTCCACGGAACGCTACCCTGATACGGTTTTTTATGCTCTTGATACAGCTCCCATCGATGAGGTAAAAGCGGTATCCCTTTCTCTGCTTTCGATGCCGAAGGGTGAATTTGACTTCGAATGGGTTCCGGCCAGTGGCTTCTTGAAGGTCTACGACCTAATGAAATCGCTAAAACTCGGCCCTTATGAGCATTTGCGAGAAACAACTGTTAAGGACTTCATCCTTTCTCATCAGAAAGAACTTCTCTTAGCTGCATTGCTTCTTTGCGCGATATTGGTCCATGTAGTTCGAGTCAATTGGCTCGTAAATCGCCGTACGGAAGAGTTAAAGTTTGCTTTAGCCGTCCAGCGAGCGACAGAACGAAAGGCTCGGGAAAACCGCCAAAAACTAGACCTTCTCGAAAAAAGCCGCGTGATCTCCCAAATGAGCTCGATTTTTGCCCACGAAGTCAAACAACCGATCACAAACCTGATTTACTACGCCAGCGCGCTTTCCCTGCTTCTGCAGCAGCTTGGGGTAAAAGACGACAGGGTGGAATACGCCTTAAAACAGATGAACAGCCAGGCTAAAAGAACGAGTGACATTGTGGAACACGTTCGTTCATATGCCAAACACAAGGCCAATCGATCGGAAGTTTTTAATTTAGTGGAAGTCATTCGACGCGCGATCAACAGTATTAACAAAGAGGAAATAGAAGGCGTCCAAACCACGGCAAACTTACCGCAAGAAGCAATTGCCGTCGGCGACTCTTTTGAAATCGAACTTGCTGTTCTGAATGTTCTAAAAAATGCACTAAAAGCTGCAAAAAACAGCCTGAATCCTCAAACCTCTGTTTCTGTGACTGCTCAAAAGCACATGTGGAAAATAACGGTAACGGATAATGGTCCCAAGATTTCGGAAGAAATTTTTTCCGCATTGGGACGGCCGACTTCAACAAGTAAAAAAGACGGCCTCGGTGTCGGCCTTTCCATCGTACTAAGTATTATCGAAAATAACGGCGGTCATCTGACGTTCCGACGGATCGAACCAAACGGAATCGCTGTGGACTTGTTCGTAAAGAAAAAGGAAGAATAAGAAATGTCTAATCAAATGCTCAGTCCTGTCGTTCGAATCGTTGATGATGACGCCTCAGTTTGTGAATCCCAATCGTTTTTTCTTCAGTTGGCAGGATTTAGAACTCGATCTTTCTCAAGCGCCGAAGACTTTTTAAGAGATGATGATGCAGAGGCCCCCGGCTGTATCATTCTTGACGTTCGCATGGGCGGAATGACGGGCATAGAACTGCAGCAGGAATTAAATCGACGCGGCTCTGATCTTCCGATTATCTTTTTATCAGCCCATGGTGATATCGAAATGGCGATGAGCTGCGTTGAAGCCGGCGCTTTTAATTTTTTGGTTAAACCGCCTGAACCGGAAAAACTCCAGTCTCTCGTCACTAAGGCAGTTGAAAAGAACCGCATGGAGCGCCGTCAAAAAGCTCATGCCCTAAACCTCAAGAGACTCTTTGACACCTTGACCACAGCTGAAAAGAACATCTCTTATCAGCTGGCTAAAGGCTTAAGCAATCCTCAAATCGCCAAACTCTTAGGAATTTCGGAACGTACCGTTCAAACCCACAGAGCCAGGGTCTACGGCAAGCTCGATATAGAGAATCCAGTAGAACTTAATGATTTCTTGCACGAGATGGAAGAAGCATGATCAGAAGACGTGAAATCCTTGCCCTTCCTTTGCTGGGAGTAGTCCCGAGAGCCATTGCTCAGAATTTTCACTGCGGAATTCTGGTCGTCGGCGCAGGCGGTGCCGGATTGGCGGCGGCGTTAGAGGCTTCAGCCTATTCGGATTCCGTTGTCTTAATCGAAAAAGAATCTTTTATAGGCGGAGATACACTTTACTCAGGCGGATTTTTCAACGCCCCCAACACGGAGTTCCAAAATCGTAAAGGCATCAAAGACAGCGAAGAATTTTATCTACAGCAAATTACACAGTCCGCTAACGGCCGAGGCAATCCAAAAGTCCAGACGAAGTTGGCAAAGGAAGCTGCTAACACTTTAAATTGGCTGAGAAAAAACGGCGTCACTTTCGGAGATGAAATTTATCAAATTTACGGCTCCGGTTACCGCCGTAGTCATAAGCCTGTCACTGCGCTCGGTTCTTCCTATGTTCAGAATTTAGCAGCAGCTTGTCTTAAAAACGGAGTCTCCATTCGAACTTCCACTCGACTGGAATCTTTTGAAGTCCTCCCAAATCAAAGGGGATTTCGCGTCACCATCTCTTCAAAGGGAGTAAGTTCAGTGATTACCTCACGAGCTTTAATCCTATGTGCCGGAGGTTTTGCAAACAATCCTGAGCTTATTCGTCGATACGTTCCGAATCTAAATTTCAAGTATTCCGATTCACGCGGAACAGGAGAAGTTCTCCAGAGGGCAATTGAAGCCGGCGTTCAGGTAGAAAACATGGATGCAGTTGAATGTATCCCTGAGGGCTCCATTCTCAGTAAATACTCGGCCAGACTGTATGCAATGGCACCCGGAACTGTCTTTATTAATGAGGATGGTGAACGCTTTGTCGATGAAGCCGCAACACGCAAAACCATCTCCGAAGCTTTGATCAAGCAAGGTGCAAAACGCTGTTGGACAATCGTTGATATCAGGAGCGTTAAAAGGCTGGACAAAAGCCAGCAGAAAAATCTTTATCGAGCTTACTTCGCCGGTCAGGTTTGGAAGAACGATACGTTAGAAACGTTATGCAAAGACATTAACGTTCCTTTCGAGAAGGTCAAGGCTTCTTTTGAACAAGTCGATCCGAGACATCGTCCGAGCGTTGCGCCTTTTTGGGCGGTTCGCATGTATCCTTGGATTCATTACACCTTAGGTGGAATCTCTATCAACGAGCAGGCAGAATGTCTAAATAAATTCGGAATTCCTATCCGCGGCCTGTATGCCGCAGGACAAATTACCGGCAGTGTTCACGGTGAAAACAGACTTGGCGGAAACGGCCTTACTGATGCGTTTACATTTGGACGCATCGCCGGCAAAAACGCAGCAAGATGGATTAAAGAAAACTGAAAAGAAATCGCTTTTTCTCCCAAACCTCCCTTCTCTCTGCAACAAGGCTTCCGAAATTTAAAAATTGTCAAGAGACAATTAGCCGACGCTTTCTGTTTATCGGATATTTAACCTTGGCACTGAAACGAATCTTCGCTTCATTTCCAAGGAGAAATAATTTTATGCAAACATCTCGTCGTTCTATCCTCAAAGGCAGCATCCTCGCCTCCTTAGCCGGCACAATGGGTGCTACTGCTATGAGCGCTTCTGCTGCAGAAAAACAGGCTGCCCTTCCGAAGAAGGAATATGATCTAGTCATCTGCGGTTTAGGTATCGGTGGTATCGTCACCGCCATCCGCGCAGCTCAGGACGGCTTGAAACCGGTTATTCTCGAAAAGATGAGTTCTGCGTCGGGTAACACCATTTACTCTGCAGGCTTCATGCTTGGCGTCAACACCAAGATGCAGCAGGAAAAGAAGCTTGAAACCGGCGACACCGTAGATAAATTCTACGAAGACATGATGAAGGTTTCTCAAGGCCGAGGGGATCCCAAACTCACACGCCTTGTTGCTGAAAAAGCAGACGAGACACTGAACTGGCTGCATGACTACGTCGGCGTTAAATATGCCGTCGGCATGAAGCTTGTTTGGCCGATGCTCCAGCGTGCTCACCTCACCATCGGAGAAAAGAAGCCCGGCGGTACACAGCTGATGCTCTATTTACTGGCTAAAGCCAAAGAACTTAATGTTCCTATCGTCTACAACGCCAAAGCGGTCGAACTGCTCGACAACCCTCAAAACGGTAAAGTTATCGGAGTTAAAGTTAAGAGCAAAGAGGGGTTCGAAGAATACTTCGGCAAATACGGCGTCGTCATGGCTACCGGCGGTTTCTCCGCCAACAAGATGATGCTGACAATGATGGCAGGCGTTCCTGCCGCCAACATGCCGGTTCGCGGTTCCCACTCTGTTACCGGCGAAAGCATTCTTTTAACCGGCCCATATTTCCCGAAAGTTGTTAACGTTGACCAATACCACTGCGGACCGATCCACGGACCTACAGGCGCTAACCCGCTGAACATCGTTAACACCGGTATTGCCGTTTCTAAGGAAACAAAGCGCTACACCGATGAAGGCAAGACCTATGTCCAGATGTCTCGTGACACAGCCGCATTGACTCGTGACAACTGGGGCTACATGATTGTTGACGAAGATACGCACAATCTTCCGATGCTGAAGAATGACTGGTTCTCTTATTCTTCTCATAAGGCGCCTGTCTATAAGGCCGATACGATCGAAGGTTTAGCTAAGGAAGCCGGACTGAATCCTGTTGAGCTGAAGAAAGTTGTCGACGAATACAATGCCGCTCTGAAAGCCGGCAAGCTCGGCGAACTGACACCTCCCAACACTCACAAGAATCCGCGTCCGATCCTTAAGGCTCCCTTCTATGCCGTTCCGTTCCAGGGCGGTATGACAGCTACCTTCGGCGGTCCGCTCATCAATACGAACGGTCAGGTTCTTGACACGGAAGGACGTCCGGTTCCGGGTCTCTTCGCAGTCGGCAACGCAGCAGGCGGTTTGTTCTATGACAACTACGTCGGCGGCGCTCAGCTGACATCTGCTTCCGTTATCGGCCGTCAGATCGCCGACTACGTCAAGACATTGGCGAAGTAACACGATTTTTAAGCCGACCTTTTAGGTCGGCACCTCAAACCACTGTAAACCGTCTTCTAATCTCTCAGAAGACGGTTTCATTTTCCATCAAAGAGAAAGGCAGTACCTCAACCATCCAAAATCAATAAGTTACTTAAAAGTTAAATTCTCAATGCTTGAGGAAAAGAAGAAAAGAGCCGAGTTTTTAGGCTCAGCTCTCAAAATCTCAATAAACGGCAGTCAAATTTCCCTGACGACCTCTGAAATTAGTCTTGTTTTTTCTGTGCCGCTTTCTTCTGGTCTCCGGCCAACACAAAAGTAATTTCATCAGGTTTGATGTATTTACGCAGTGCAGCATTGACATCAGCCGTCGTCAGCTTGGAGATGGCTTCCGCCTGTTTCTTACTGAATACCCATGTACGTTGATTTTCCATCTTGTCGTTCCAGGAGCGGGCAACCACATCGTCCTGAGAACGAGCGACCTGCATTGCCTGCAGCAGACCTTTCTTGGCTTCCTCTACCTCTTGATCTGTAAAGCCGTCTTTAATCGCTTTAGCAATCACGTCGCGGGCACTGGCTTCTGCCTGAAGCATGTTCTGAGGAGCCACAATCGCACGGAAAACAAAGCTACCGTTATCGCCCTTCGCAGGAATACGAACGTGAGAACCGGCGCCGTATGAAAGGCCTTCTTTCTGGCGAAGTCTTTCAATCAAACGGTTGGAAAGACCTGTGCCGCCGCCCAGAATCCAGTTGGCAACGGTAAGTGCCGGAGCATCCGGAGCTGTGTCGTTGATCGGGAACACAGAACGAGCAACGATAATTGCGTTTTCCTTGTCAGGAGTATCAATAACGACGCGAGTGGCTTTAACGGGACGATATTCCGTTACGACCGGAGCGTAATGAGCCTTAGAAACGTACTTGGCGTAATCATCACGAATGATCTTTTCCACTGTCTTCGGATCGAAATCGCCGACAATCGAAATCTCACCGCGAGACGTACCACCGAATTCTTTATAGAAAGCTCTGACTTGGTCAACTGTAAGCTTATTCAGCTGTTCCAGCGACTCATCTAAAGAGTATTCGTAGCGAGGATCGCCCTTCGGATAAGTATTGAAGTGCTGCGTAATAGCGTTCTGAGCGAGCGCATCAGGTTTATCACGCATGCTTTCGATCATGACCTGCATCTGCTTCTTAAACTGATCAAATTCATCCTGCGGCATGATCGAGTTGTGCATGGCATCAAACACAAGCTCAAGAGCGGCCGGAAGATTCTTTCTCGTAGTCGTGAAGTTCGTAATGGAACCGGCCATCTTCAGCTCGGTCATACGATCTTCAATTTCAGAGCGAGTCATCGTCTTTGTTCCGCGAGTCAGCATCGCAGCAGCAACAGGCTGAAGATTAGCCTTACCAAAAAGATTCTTCTCGTCGCCGGACTTGAACTTCATGCAAACGGTCACGGTTTCACCGCGTGTCTGTTTGGGCAGCAAAGCAATATTCAAATCGCCGATATCAATACGCTGTGTCCTCTTGTCGAGGTTATCGAACGAAGAGTCGAAAGCCTCAATCTTTTGAGCAGTTCCCTGCGGCTTGTAATTAGCCAGCAGTTCATCCGCGCTCGGAGCTTTTGTGATCTCTGCGCGCTGAGGATTGTCATCGGGAATGAAGAGTCCGACAACTCGGTTGTCACGCACGAAATATTTGTCTGCTGCACTGTCAGCCTGCTGAGCAGTGACGTCTTTAGTCTTATCGCGGCCGTAGAAGAAAAGTCTCCAGTCGCCCAGCGCAATGTACTCTGATAAGCCGACACCAAATCCTTCCGGATCGGCAAAGGCGCGTTCGTACATGGTTTCCATCTGAGCCTTGGTTCTGTTTAACTCTTTAGAAGTCATCGGCTTCTGCTTTAAAGAGCCTTCAATCGTTTCGATAAGCTTATCTTTAACTTTCTCAAGCGATTCGCCTTTCTTAACGGAGGCACCGAAGATCACAAAGCCGGGCTCCTTAGCGCCGACGGCGTAACCGAAAACATTTGCTGCTAGTCCGGTTTTTACTAAGGCTTCGTACAGACGGCCGTTAGGAGAATCGGCCAACACTTCAGTTGCAACTTCCACGCCTAAAGCATCCGGATGTAAAGCGCTCGGGATGCGGTAGCCGACAGCAACCATCTGAGTTTCGCCTTTGCGGCGGATCTCAAACACGCGTTCACCGTCCGCTGTCGGTTCCACTGTCCATTCAGCTGGAAGCGCTTCTTTCGGGTTCTGGATTAAAGAGAAATCTTTAACGATCCATTCCAGCGTTTTCTGGACATCGAACTTACCGCTGACTGTTAAGACAGCGTTGTCCGGGCGGTAATACCGGTGATAAAAAGCCTGAAGGTTTTCGATACGAACATGTTCGATATCGCTTCTGTTGCCGATGGTGCTCTTGCCGTAGTTGTGCCAGTCGTACATCATGGACTGCATACGCTTCATCAACACGCTGGAAGGACGATTCTCGCCCATCTCGTATTCGTTGCGCACAACGCTCATTTCGCTGTCTAAGTCTTTTTTAGCGATAAAGGAGTTGCGCATAGCGTCAGCACTCCAAGCTAAAGCGAACTTGAGGTTGTCTTCTGTAGCAGTAAAGGAGACAAAGTAATTAGTACGGTCGAGCCAAGTGGAACCGTTCATGCGGAAACCGCGGTTCGTGAATTCTTTGGTCGGATTCGGGAAGTTTTTGCTTCCTTTAAAAATCAGATGCTCGAGCAAATGAGCCATGCCGGTTTCGCCGTAGTTTTCCTGACGAGAACCGACCTGATAAGTCATGTTAACGGTCGCCGTATCTTTAGAGGCATCCGGGAAAAGAACTACGCGTAATCCGTTGGTAAGACGATATTCTGTCACGCCTTCAATACTCGGCCCTTGGGTCACACCGGCCGGAAGTGCAGTACCGGCTTGAGAGACGCTGACCGGTGCTTTTGTTTCTTCTGCTTGTGTATTCATCATAGTAAAGGCTGAAGCGACGCAAGCCGCGACAGCAAGTTTTTTCGCAATTTTCATAGATACGAATATTCTGTTTTAACGAATTGTTTGCTAAGGATAATCCGCTTGTCTTAAGACAACGTTCAATCGGCCCCCGGATAGCGACAAAACGATGCCTAATTTGTAAGAGTTTTTGAACGAAAATGAGAAATATTCTTCTTATCAGTACAAAAGAAACAGTCGGGGAGTCTTAGAAAGTAATTTAGGCCGAAAACCCCTACGGATCTTCGGCCTAATCATTTAAGGAAAGGAAACGTTGTTACTTCTCGCTGTTCTTGTACTGCTGGTCCGTGACCGGTTCCATCCATGTCACGTTCTTGCCTTGAGGATCGTACCCGGTAACCGTCATTTGAACCATTCTCTTGTCGGGAGCTGCGCCATGGAAATGTTTGATGCCTTTCGGACATACAACCACATCGCCTTTTTTCAGGACGCTCACTGGTTTTCCATAGACGCCCGAACGGCCTTCTCCTTCAACAATGATCAGAACCTGTCCGATCGGGTGTGTGTGCCAGAAAGATCTGGCGCCTGGTTCAAAAATTACATATGCACTGGATACCGGCATCCCGGGAACAGATTCAGACAGAGGGACGATCTTGACTTCACCGGTAAATATCTTGTCGCTTCCTTTAATGCTCTGGATGGCATCGCCCCGTTTTACCAGCTGATCACCGGCAGGATTTTGTTCGTCTACTGCAACAGCAGATTCCATAACCAACAGAGAGGAAAGAAGAGCAGAAATGAGTTTCAACACGATGGTCACCTATATTCAATCTATTGATAGGAAGCTTCTGAGAAAACTTGCTTTGATAGCTCAATAGTAGAAAACAGGATTATTCATGTCTAATATAAATTTAATATAACTTTTTATTAAATTTATGCATATATACACTCGACTTCAAGCCCAAAGTCTAGTCTGATTGTAAGAACATCAGAATCCACAGGAAAAGTTGGTTTGTAGAAATCGAAAATTCTCGCTCCGGCTAAGTTTGCATTTTCGGATTGAAAGATCCTCCATCGACACTTTCTTCCGTCAAAGGTTCCTCCCCCACATTTGCGATTCTTTTCTTTCTAATTTCAAAAAATTCAAGAGGTTGTTAGAGCTTTCCCGAGTGTGATTTTGAATTACCCGCACTCGCAAAATTGAGTAGAATGAGGCGGTTAACTCAGGCGAAGAAAACGGTTAAGAGCAGTTATCTAAGCAGTCTTCCTCGCATTTTTTGGATAAATTAAATTTAATTATGAAAAAACTTCTTCTCGCAACAGCCCTGGCAGCCCTTGCCGCTCCCGTCTTCGCTCAGACTGCCTTCACCGTTAACGGTCAGACAGTTTCCGTGGCAGATCAGCAAGAACTCATGAAAGTTCTTGCTGACCGCGGAGTCAAAGACCAGAAACAGCAGCTCGAAGCTGCCCGCAGCATCCTCGCTCAGGAAAAACTCATTGAAGAAGCGGCTAAAAAAGCCAATATCGCTCAGGATCCTGCCGTCAAAGCGCTGATTGCAGAACGTCAGACAGAAATTTACTCCGCTGAATTAGTTCGCAAAAATGCTGCTGCCCACCCGCTGACCGATGCGGACCTCAAGAAAACTTACGAAGAAGTTAAAAAACAGTACGATCCGAACGAAATCAAAGTTCGTCACATCCTTGTTAAAACAGAACAAGAAGCCAAAGACATCATCAAGTCTTTGAACGCCGGCGGTGACTTTGCAACGATCGCCAAAGAAAAATCTTTGGATCAGGGTACAGCAGCTCAGGGCGGAGAAATCCCGTTCACCAACATCCGCAGAATCGCTATCCCCGGATTTGCAGAAACTGCAATGGCTCTGAACAAAGGTGCTCTTCTTCCCGTTCCTTTCCACAGCGCACTCGGCTACCACGTTATCCAGCTTCAGGACAAGCGTGAAGTTCCTCTGCCCTCTTTCGATGCTCTGAAACCTCAGATTCAGAATCTTGCTGCACAGCGTCAGGCTCAGCAGTACATGGCTGATCTGATGAAGAACGCTAAGATCGCTGAAGCCGCTCCGGCTAAGAAAAAATCCTCTAAGTAATTTCCATTGATACTTAGGAAAGGTCGCTTCGGCGGCCTTTTTTGCCAATTGAAAATGAAAATCTCTAAAGTCGGCTAATAGCGGGGAGAGTAAATAAGATTATCCCTGTAAATTAGGGATGAAACCAGCTGTTCTTAAGAGTCGCGTAATGATATACCTCTATTTAACAAAAAACGGATTTTTAAGTAGAATTCATTGAATTTGAAAGTTTCATTACCTGAAACGATTTTGTTGTTGGAAAAAAGAGTGTGAAGTTCCTTTACGACCTTTTGCCGGTGATTTTGTTCTTCGGCACATTTAAAGTTGCTCAGACAAATCCGGACTCTGCGGCTGCGCTTTGCAACCAATGGCTGGGAAGCGGCTTTCAAGCCGACCAGGCCCCGGTTATTTGTGCCACGGCTGCTGCGATAATCGTGTCGCTTCTTCAGATCGGCGTGAAATTTGTACGCCGTGAGAAGATCGATCCGATGCTGTGGATTTCTGTTGCCGTCATCTTAGTCTTCGGCTCTCTGACAATCTGGCTTCACGATGAAATGTTCATCAAATGGAAACCCACGATCCTTTACTGGATCTTTGGCGGAATCCTTTTGGGCGGTTCTTTCATGCATAAGAACTTCCTTAAGTCGCTTCTCGGTAATAAAGTTTCTCTTCCGGAACCTGCATGGAATATTCTCCTTCGCGGTTGGATCGGTTTTTTTGCCGTTACCGGTGTTCTTAATCTTATAGTTGCCTACACATGCTCCACCGACGTGTGGGTGAATTTCAAACTGTTCGGGCTGATGGGACTGACGCTCCTCTTTACCCTAGGCGTCGGCTTTTATATTTCCCGATTTATCCCTGAATCTGATTCGGAAGGAAGATAAAGATGAGTCACACTCCCACATTAGAAAGAATCAGCCAAGCGCTTGAGCCGATTTTCCCAATCGAGCTTCGCTTTACTGATTACACAAGACCTGAAGCCGGCAGAGCTCCTGCTGCAGGCTCCCTCTACCACCTCTTTGTCATTTCCAGACGTTTTGAAGGTCTGCCGAAAATTGACCGACACCGAATCGTTTACGAATACTTGAAACCTTTTATCGGTCACGGTATTCACAACATCAATATGACATTGCTGGCGCCGAGCGAATCTCGCCACTAATATTTTTATTTGAGGCTGCAGGTGCTTAAGTCCTTTGTGCTCGCCGCTGCGCTTGCCGGCGTCCTTCCTGCAGCCGTTGCTCAAACTGCCTTTACGGTTAACGGACAGTTTGTTTCCGTAGAAGAACAAAAGCAGTTAATGGACTTCCTGAGAGCCAACGGCGTAACCAATGAAAAGCAGCTTAAAAACGCAGCCCGAAGCATTCTTCTCGAACAAAAAATCATCGAACAAGCTGCCAGAAATGAAGGTCTTCTAGAAGATCCTCGAGTTCGTGTTTTGATTTCGGAAAAACAGGCTCAGCTTTACGGATCGATTCTGAGCCGCAGATATGCTTCTGAGCATCCGATCACGGAAGAACAGGTTCGGAATCGTTACGACTCACTTCTCTCTAGCTACGATCCACACGAAATCAAATTTCGACATATCTTGGTAAAGACACCGGAAGAAGCTAGAGAAATTATTCAATCTCTCAAGGTAGGTTCCGATTTTGGTTCTCTCGCTAAAGAGAGATCTTTGGACCAAAGTACCTCTCAAAACGGCGGACAGATTCCTTTTACGAATATTCGTAATGTCTTGGTTCCGGGCCTCCCCGAAGCCATCCTCGCTCTTCAGCCGGGCGACCTTCTGCCGGTTCCTTTCAAAAGCAAGCTCGGATATCACGTGGTGCTTCTCGAAGAAAAACGTGAGGTCCCCTTTCCTTCTTATGAAGAAGTTAAGCCAAAAGTGCTTTCAGAACTTGAAAGACTTCAGACAACAGAGTTCTTGAACGACCTTCAGAAAGATGCAAAAATTCTCAAAGTTTCGGACAGCTCTGTCGACTAGACTGCACTGCAATTTTCCTTCTAATCATCTTCTAAAAGTAACATCCGCTTTCTTTTGGATCCTCCGCAACCTCTAATCGTACCTAGCCACTTCGTTCAGGCTGATAAAATGGCGTTTTTTAATCATTGGAACACGTCATGGGTTTCTTAACCGGTAAAAAATTCCTGATCACTGGAATCTCTTCTAATCGCTCTATTGCTTATGGAATTGCAAAGGCTTGTGCCAGAGAAGGCGCTGAACTAGCTCTTTCCTATAACAACGAACGCTTTAAAGAACGCGTGCAGGGCTTTGCCGATGAATTCGGCGCCGGACAAGTCATTAAGTTGGATGCATCTTCCGATGAATCAATTGATTTAGCAGCCCTTGAACTCGCCAATCGCTGGACCGACGGTTTTGACGGCTTTGTCCACTCGATCGGCTGGGCGCCCCGCGAATCCATCAGCGGCAGCTTCCTCGAAGGCGCTTCCCGCGAAGGCTTCCTCTCCGCAATGAACGTCTCCGTTTACTCCTACATTGCGATGGCTAAGAGAATGGTCCCGTTAATGGCCGGCCACAAAGCTTCTTTGCTGACATTGTCTTACCTCGGCGGAGAAAAAGTCGTTCCCAATTACAACACGATGGGACTTTGCAAAGCAGCGCTTGAATCTGCTACCCGCTATATTGCTGCTGACGTCGGCCCGCAAGGCATTCGCGCCAACACACTCTCCTGCGGCCCGATTAAGACTCTTGCCGCAAGCGGCATTAAAGGCTTTAGCTCAATGTTGGCTCAGTGCAAAGCCGTTTCTCCGAGTCGTTCTTTGGTTTCAATTGATGAAGTCGGCAACACCGCAGCCTTCCTTCTTTCCGACAATTCTCTTGGAATCACTGCGGAAACCATCTATATCGACGGCGGCTTTAATGCTCTTGCCTGCTGCGTCGATCAGACAGCATCTGAAAACGCCTAATCATTAGCGTTCTAGTTCTCAATGGGCGGCCTTCATGGCCGCTTATTTATATTTCGGAACACCGAGGTCTTTTTCTTTGAGTTTCTTCATTCGCTCGGCATCTTCAATCGCCCATTCTTTAAAGAGCCCTCTCATCCATTTATGCGCCGGATCTCGGTGCTTGCTGTCCGACCAAATCAGAACATTCCATTTTTCGGTCTCTTCAAAATCAATTGGCAAGGGAAGCGCCGTTAACTTATAGGCCTTCATTGCCAGCTCTGCAGCACGCCAGCCGCAAACCGAAATCAAATTCGTCTTCTCAATAGCGCCCCATGCAGAATAGAAACGCGACGTAGAAAACCTCGTGTGTTCCATAAACCTTTCGTATTGGAATAAGCCTTGCTCAGGGCCGACCCAGGATGCGGACCGACCTGTCCGAATAGATACACGGTCATAAACTTGAAGGTATCGAGTTAACAAAGGACCTTTGAGTTGCGTAAGTGGATGCCCCTTCCTGACAAGCAACACACGATCCAGCGGGTAAAGCTTCATTCGGTGGAGATCCGGCGCCAGATCAACGTCCGTGATTACCGCAAAATCCGCTTTGCCTTCACTTACAGCGGCGATCTCATTGTCGTGCTTGCTCAGGTCTAATCGTACTTTCGGCGCTCTTTCAATCATTTTCGGCAGTACACCGGAAATCACGACAGAGATTTCGGTCATCACTGAGCTCAAGACAAAAGTCCTTGTGGATTGACTCGGATCAAACTGCATATCCATCATCGCTTCAGAAGCTTCCAAAATCTGATGAATCTGCGGCTTGATCTGCAGGTAGTAGTTTGTCGGCACCCAGATTCCTTCCATTTGTCTAAAAATTTCCTGCGGAAAGTACGAACGTATCCGAGAAAAGTTCCTGCTTGAGGAAGACGGAGACAAATTTAACAACAACCCCGCGCGAAGCAAAACGCCCGTCTTTTCTAGCTCCGCAAGAAACCTCGTATCGTCAATAGAAAGTTTGGTAATGTCCGCCACAGTGATAACCCTTTGTCAACAATGCAAAGATAGGAGTGCAACTTGCGCAAAGTATATCTCCATAAGGCACGCTTAAGATACTCCTAGAAACACCAAGCGGTACACCACTTAATAACCACAAAACAAGGAGAATTACGATGCTTCGTAGAAGTCTGCTTACATCTGCTATCGCAGCCTCTTTACTCACCACTTTCTCGCTTCCTGCATTCGCAACGCAGGTTTATGAGACCGACCTCGTTATCATCGGGGGCGGCCTGTCCGGTTTGGCAGCAGCTCAGAGCGCAGTTGACCAAGGCGCTAAACCGATCGTCCTCGAAAAAGAAGCTGCCCTGGGCGGCGGCGGAAACTTCCCTGAAGGAAGTCTTGGCGTCGGCACCCGTTATCAGAAGGAACACAACATCAACACCACCGTTGACCAGGTTCTTACTGCCGCTCTGCAGTACCATCACTATCGCGCTGACCCGCACGTCCTTCGTGTTCTGATTGAAGAATCCGGAAAGACCATTGACTGGGTTATGGACAAAGGCGCTCAGATGCGCGGCATCCGCACCATGTATCCGAAAGATGAATCCCTGATGACATGGCACTTGTTCAAAGGCGGTGCTGCCGGCATCATCCAGCGCTTCGCTAAGGAAGTTCGCGCCAAAGGCGGCACAATCCTCACCGAAACCCCAGCCAAGAAACTGATCGTTGAAAACGGTAAAGTGGTAGGTGTTGAAGCTGTCGACGGCGAAGGCGAAAAAGTCATCGTCAAGGCCAAGAAAGTCATTATCGCTACCGGCGGTTTCGAATCCAATAAAGAAATGCTCGCCAAGTACGTGAACGACTCCTCTGCTCTAGGTATGTTTGAACCGGTTTGGTACCGCGGTCCTGTAACCGACGGTAAGAACGGTGACGGCCGTACGGGTGACGGCATCCAAATGGCTCAGTTAGTCGGTGCAGGCGTTAAAGGTATGCATACCATTGCAGGTAACGCTCCGTACCTCGCCGACCTGCCCCCGATCAACCAGTTCATGGGCGCTGATGAACTCAAGCAAGGCCGCTGCGCTTTGGCTCAGCCCTGGCTCTGGGTTGATCAGCACGGCAAACGCTTCTTCAACGAATCCCGTGGTGCTGTTTTCGTTGATGTCTACAATGCCATGACAAGTGCCGGCGGCGTAATGTACAACATCATCGACCAGCAGAAATATGATCAGTTGGTTAACAAGGGCGCTTTGCTTCCGTTCAACGCCATCGTTCTTGCCGGCGTTCCTCTGAAGGCTCTTCCGAAGACTTTCGAAATCGGTCAGCAGAGAGGTTGGGCTTTCAAGGCTGACACAATCGACGACCTAGCTGCACAGATCGGCGTACCTGCTTCCAACCTGAAAGAAACAATGAACAAGGTGAACGAATACGCTAAAGCTGGTAAAGATCCGGAATTCGGCCGTCTGCCTGAACACCTTGCAACTTTCAATATGGAAAAAGGTCCGTACTATGCTCTGAAAGGCATCCGCGCATTCTTCCTAACTTTGGGCGGCGTCACTGTCAATCCGAAGTTCCAGGCTCTGAATCCGCAGGGCGACGTGATCGACAACCTCTATGTCGTCGGTCAGGATATCGGCGGTTTGTATGACTCTTCTTACGACCTCCGCTGCGAAGGCTCTGCCTCTTCGTTCGCTATGACCAGCGGCCGCTTAGCTGCTGACAACGCTCTTGCCGATGTCAAAGCCGGTAAGTAACTTCTAGAGAAGCCCGGACCGTAGGGTCCGGGTCTAAAAACGGAAGAAAAAAATGAAATTTAACCGCCTCATTACCACCGCAGCAATTCTGTTAGCCGGCGCCTTCTGTACTGCTCAGGCTGCTCCCACCATGGCAAAGCACATGCAAAAAGGCGTGACTTGCGAACAGTGTCACAACTCTTCCGCTCCGGTTGCCGCTGCCAAGTCCAAGGCTTGTATGAAATGCCATAACTACCAGGACTTAGCCGCTGCTTCTGCCGCAAAGAAAGTAGCTTTAAACCCGCATGATTCTCATGCCGGACAGCTTCGCTGCACACTTTGCCATAAAGAACACGAACAAAGCGTTCTCTACTGCCGTCAGTGCCACAAGAACGCAGAAGACAAACGCTTTGATATGGCTGTACCTTAATCATTCCTAAAAATTGTCAAACTATTTTTGAACTCCCGCCTCTCCTCGGGAGTTTTTTGCGGCCAAGCTAATGGCCGCTTTATTTTTTCAAAGCGGCCATAGCTTAATTTCATTAGTTATCCAGGAATCCGATGGTTCTTCTGGAAGAAGACATCTGGCCTTCCTTCAGTTGAGTTTCAACTTTCAGCATGTCGACAATCTTTTCTCCGGAAACAGCTTTGGTAAAACGAAGTCTTCTGTCGATAGCCGCAAAATCTCCCGGGGAAAGATTTCTGATCTTCCGCAGATTGTTCACTTCGTTTCCGACAGAGAATTTCCACTTCTGAGCCAGTCTTCTGTACATTTCTTCTGCCTGATCATCAGTCATGTATTCGAGTTTGGCCTTCAAGTCGAATCTTCTCAGACAAGCGTTATCCATCAGATCCAAAAGGTTCGTTGTTGCCACAAGGTAGCCTTCATAAGACTCCATCTGAGTCAAAAATTCGTTGACTTGCGTAACTTCCCAGGAATGATTCGCGGTTCTTCGATCTTGAAGGAAAGAATCAATTTCATCAAAGAGTAGAACGGCATTTTCTCTTTTTGCTTCTTCAAAGGCAGCGGCGATATTGTGTTCTGTACCGCCGACATAGCAGTTCAGAAGATCCGACGCTTTTTTCATGATGAGAGGGCGTTCAAGCTTCTTTGCGAGCCAATGACAAAATTCTGTCTTGCCCGTGCCCGGAGGACCGTAAAGACATAACCTTCCGGCGCCCGCTTCTTTGAGGCCTTTCGATAAAGCTTCCAGATCTGTATCGGAGTTGCTTAAAGCAGGGTCGAACTTTCCGATTTTCTTCGTCGCGGCAGCCAGTTTTCCAAAACCTTGTGCTTTGAGAATATCTTCGAGAAGAGCCATCAAAGAGTCTTCCGGAAACTTAACTTTATTACCTTGGAGGTTGTCCACGATCTCTCCGACTTGAGCGACAAGTGCCGGAGAAAGATTTTCTGTATTCACCAGACGACTAATGTTTTCTTCAGACAAAGATTTGGCCAATGCTCCTTGTGCGAGCTTCTCCATTTGAGCTCGAGGCGGATAACCAACCTTTAGGACAAAATGAAATCTTCTGATAATGGCAGCATCCATAGAACGCAGAGAGTTCGTTGTCCACACGGTCAGCTTTTTAGTGTTTTCGAGTGCGGTATTGATGCGCGCTTTGTTTGTACGATCAGTCGTTCCTTGGACCAGATCGCTGTTGAAAACGTCATCCGCTTCATCAATCAGAATTGCCGTGACGGCGTCGTTCCGACTTAACTTGCAGGCTCGTTCCCAGCAAGCCAAAACCTTTTCCTCTCTTCCGAGTTTTAATGTGTAGGCTTTTTTACCGGCTTGTTCAATCAAAAGTTTTCCTAATTCCGTCTTTCCGGAACCAGGAGGACCATACAAAAGAACATTGACGCCTCTGGGGCCTTCATCTTTAATCCCCTTTAAAAACGGAACGACTAAAGAGTCAATCACAGGTAGATACTTGACGTCTTCGAGCGTGAGACGAGACTTGTTGCAAGGAGTGAGGATCGAACTTACAAGCTGCTTCTTTTCGATTTTCCCGAAGAAGAGATCAAAGAAGGAAATACCGGATTTGGATTCAAAGTAGTCCTCGAAATCAATATTAGAAGACTCTCTGTCTACGCCGAAGATTGCCATTCGGATAAGTTTGCCATCCGGCCCGAGCATTTCTTGGACCTTTTCCAAAGGCAGGCCCAACGTTTTTGCGATGACCTCCAGCACGAGGAAAAAGCCGCGGTCGGAATAACTGAAAGAGTTCAGGGCTCTTCTCAAGTTTCGATAGGCAAGAGTGAAGAAGATGAAGGCGGTGACTAGACCTTCATCTTCGGAAAGGTCATAGGCTTCTTTGATGAGTTCAAGATTAGCCGCAAAACCTTTCGGGTAGAAACCGTGCAAATCAATCTCTTTCTTAATGTTGCGATAAACCTTCTTCATGGAAACTGGAGGATTGTCGATGCGCTTTCTAAGCTCTGTTTTCACAGATTTGTATCGACGAAAAACACTGTCGCCTGCATCGTCAAGTAATTCAGTGTCGCCTTCTTCTTTTCCTTTAAGTTCGTAAAGTTCCGAAACGTCGTTTTCGATTTCCTGCTGCCACGCCTTGACCACTCGGATATTTACCATCTCCTGCACATCATCGAGTTCCAACGATTTATAGCCGGAGAGTTCGATCAAAATCTTGGATGTCCAATATTCAACACACAAGGTACTCTGCTGTTCTGAATCCGGAATAGAACGAAGACGGTTGTCACTAAACATTTTTTCAAAGACACTTGTTCTTCTGCGAGGCATTTTTGTTCTCCTTCTATGTTGTTATTTTTGCATTTGAAGCGAAAGAAATTGACGCAGTAAAACCGATTAAAATAAAAATCAATACGCGCCTTGCGACAGAAATTTGACCTTGGAGAGCCTAAGGATGGGAAGAAAACACGATAAAAAAGAAGAAGCATCGATCATTTTGGAGATTCTCAATCGAATACCGCTGAGCAAACGGTTTGTCTCGGTGGACGACATTCTTAATTCTTTGGCATCGGCAGACATTGATGTCAGCAGGCGGTCACTGCAACGTTACTTAAAGCAAATGTATGACTGCGGCAAATACGGTTTGGTGCGCGACGACCGAGGAAATGCCTACGGTTACCGAAGAGAACGCACGGATTCCATCACCGACAATATTCACTTAAAACCAAATGAATGTCTGCTTCTGAGAATTGCGCAGGAGCACATGAAGTATCAGATTCCGGGAACCGTCCTCAAATCGTTGGGATTCTTATTTGATGCGGCTTCCGAAATGCTCAAGGAAAAAGGTTCAAACGCCAAAGAAAATCAATGGCTCAATAAAGTCTGCGTCATTTCATCCTCAATTCCGCAAATGCCTTCCAAGGTACTTCCAAGAATCTTTGATGCGGTCTCCGAAGCGTTGTATTCGGAAAAGAAACTCAGAATCGAATACACCAACATGAACGGCAAAACCACGAGCGCCGTTATCTCTCCTCTTGCCCTGGTTCAGCAAGATGTCCGACTCTACTTAATTTGTCAGTTCGATCATTTCGACAACGTCGTCCATCTGGCGCTTCATCGTTTCAAAAAGGCTGAAGTCACCTCTTTTGATGCGCATCGCCCGGAAAAGTTTGATCTCCAGTCTTACATTCACGACCGTCACTTTAATTACAGCAACGGAGAATGGGTCCACTGGATATTGGAGTTCAAGAGCGATGTCACGGCAAAGAACTTAGAGGAAACGCCTTTCAACACTTCTCAGAAATTGCTTAAAAAAGAAGACGGAACCTGGCGTCTGGAAGTTGACATCCAGGATTCCAGGATGCTGGACGGCTGGGTGGCCATGTGGAAGAACGATGCTCAGATCACGCTCAGTCAAAAGGAATATTTAGAAAGAGAAACGGGTGATTACGATGAATAACATAACCGGAGGATCTTCTCCGGTCGCTTGGTTTCTTCAATAGTTATTAAGGATTTCGGACGTCGGTAATGGAGTCATCGACTTCGCTCAGACGTTCTAAAAGCGTTCTGTTAATCTCAAGAAGTTTCTTGTAAGCTGCACGTGTCTTAAATAAATCAATAATGTTCTCTATACGGCGCTGAGCGATGTACGGAGAAATCGGACGCTGAATATAGTCAGCCACGCCCAGCGAATAAGCACGATGCACAACGTCATGCTCTAAGGATGCCGTAATCAGAAAGACAGGAATGCTCTCCACTAACCCTTCTTTGATCGCCTCATCCAAAAAGGTTAAACCGTCCATCTCAAGCATGACATAGTCAAGAAGGATGGCACAGATGTCTTCTTTTTTCTTGCGGAGAATGTCCAGCGCCTCAGGACCGCTTTCGGCAAATTCGATCTCATGTCTTTGAGAGAACATGATAGACAGGACGTCTCGATTCAGCTCGACGTCATCCACAATCAAAATTGTATTTTTAGCCTGACCCATTTTTTTCTCTCTTTCCCGACTAATAAAACAGCGCTCGGCCGGATGCGTCCAAGACAAATACCGTTGTTTGAATCCATACCGAAAATATCTATGACCTACGCATCTTTTTTGCGCAAGGAAGAGGGATTTTCGGACAAGTTATACAGCTAATCAAATCTTGACCGTCTGCAATCAAACACAGTTGTTGATATTAACATCTTAGTGTTATATGCCAACGAATATGAAGCCTTGTTTTTACTGAGATTCGTCAGACTTTAGAAAAGAGAAAATTTTGAGCAAAAATAAAGGAGGCCCCGCAAGAGACCCCCTGAGTTCATTCTTCTTTCGAAGAAAGACTGTTCAGCAGAAATTACTGAGCTTTGGCAAGAGCAGCGTTAACACCGGCAAGGATACCCTTGGAGGAGTTTGTTGCTCCGGCGATAGTTTCAACACCCTTAGTGCCGTTCTTCTTAATGATTTCAGGGATCATGTTGTCGATCGGAGCCTGAATGATCATGTCGGTTTCAGTGTGTTTGAGGACCTTAATATCGGCAATCTTGCCGCCTTTGATAACGACGGAAACATCGATCTTACCGTGGTTGCCATCGCCCTGACCTTCGTATGTGCCGTCTTTGTAGGCAGCAGAAGCGGCGGTCATCAAGCAGAAGCTGGCGAGCAAGAGTACGAGTTTTTTCATCGGATTTAACTCCATTAAAAATAAAATAATTTTTAAGTAGACCGTCAAGAAAACTTGACGAACGTATTTATTCTATGGAAAAAGAAAGGCACTAAACGAAAAACAACGCTCATTTTGACGTTAACTTGCATTATTAGTGTTACTACGTATTAATTGAAATTCGGCCCTGTTACGTTTGATAACAGGGCCTAAAAAGCTGCCTTTTTACCAAGCACCCATCCAGGTAACTAACAGCGCATTGATCAGGTCGATGAGGAATGCGCCCACCAAACTAATGATGAGCCACGCCCTCGGGCTCGAACCGTATTTCTCGGCAATAGCCTGCATATTGGCTAAGCCGTTTGCCGTCGAACCCATGGAGAAACCGATGCCGCCGGCGCAAAGCATCACAGCGTCATAGGTTTTTCCGAAGATAAAGAACATCGCCCAGGCAAACACCACCATGAGGATGGTTTGGCCGGCAAGAATGATCATGAGCGGAAGCGCAAGATTAAGAAGTTCATGCAGCTTTAATCCATTAATGGCCATCGTCACGAACAGCACCAAGCTGATTTCGGCGATAGCGTTCATTCCCTTGCCTTCGACCGTGTATTTGCCGGAGAAATCTCCGACGTTTCTGACGATTGCTGCCACGATCATGGATCCAATATATGCCGGAAGCGTGATGTACTGCCCCATGTACTGAGATAAAACGGCACCGAGACCCATACAGATGGCAACGATCGTTCCAGCCTTCAGCAGCTGCGGCGTATAAGTCGGATCTTTCTCTCCTTCAACAACTGTCGTTTCCAGATCTTCCGGAATATGCAGTTCCGGCTCCGGCGTATCAACTTCTTTCGGAGTAATGACTTTGTACTTACGAATGAGCCACTCGGCAAACGGTGCACCGATGAGCAAAGCCACTACCATGCCGAAAGTGGCTGCCGTAATGGCCACTGCCGTTCCGCCCTGTACGCCGTAAGTCTGTTCAAAATACGGACCGAAAGCCGCAGACGTTCCTAGACCGCCCATCATTGAAACCGAACCGGCCAGCAGACCGTAATGGAAATCCAATCCCATCATTTCTGCCAGGCCCATACCCAAGAAGTTCTGCAGAACGCAAAGAATGGTAATGACAAATAAGAACGAGACTAAAAGCTTTCCGCCTTCCGTAACGATTTTCAGACTGGCCGACAGGCCGATTGTCGTAAAGAAAGCCAGCATTAAAAGCGTCTGCAATGAGGTGTCAAAGTTGACTTTCATGAAATGGAAATATTCCAGGCAGGAAAGTACCAGTGCAACCAACATACCCCCCACGACCGGACTCGGCACGGAGTACTTTTCTAAAAACGGAACTTTTTTGCGCAGCCAAGCTCCGAAATAATAGGTCACCGCTGCAATCGCTACTGCCTGGATTGCCGACACGTTGACAATCAACATCCCGTCTGAAGAGTTCATTGTTCATGTTTCCTTATTTTCAACTAGAAACAATTATCTTCATTCATGGCCCGTGTTTTGCTTGTCTTTGGATAAGGTTTCCCGTCTTGAGAACCTAAGAGGAGAAATTTTCCGGATATAGCCTCTTTTCTCTCTTATCAGACGGCAAAAAGAGGCGATTTCCGAGCTTCCCTTCCTCTGAAATGTCCATAAGAAATGAGCCTTGTCTCATCTACGGATGAATCCAAGACTCTGATTCTGTCCAATTACGGATATTGATCGATTAAGCGGAAATTTTTTCTTTAGAACTCTCGACCGTTTTCCTTTTAGGCTGCGGTGCAACCTGCTCGATGATGTACTTCCAGGTCGCTTCTTTCGTCTCTTTATCTAAGGAGTCAAATCCCATCTTGTGCGTAAAGAAGAACCCTTCAAAGGCCATGATGGCAGTGAGCAGCTGAGGCGTCTTAATCGGAGAATCCTGAACCATCTTAAAAACCTTGGCGTACCAGTCATGGAAAGGTTTCAGCGCGTCGGGCTCGTGCAGAAGAAGCGCTAACAGCGCAACGCCCAGAACCGCAAAACCTCCATCATCTTTATCGAAGTCTTCATACCAAGAAGCATATCCGAGGATCAAAGGTTCCTCGGCATCTTGGTACTTGCTCATGTGAAAATTCATGCGCTCGTTTAAATGGTCGACGTACTCTTCTACCAATGCACAAAACAACGCCTTACGGTTCTTAAAGTGATAAAGAAAGGCACCTTTGCTCGTGCCGGACTCTTTAACGATCTTATCGATTGAGAGACGTCCTACCCCTTCCCGCACAATAAACGCACGAGTCGCATCCATAATTTTTGCGCGTGTCTTTAACGCGCGCTCGCTCATTACTCTGGGTCTGTAGGTTGTCTCCGTCATTTTTTCTTGAGAATAAATCTCACCTTCTTTTATTCGACCTAATTTTAGCTTCCGCGAATAGGAAATAGCCTCCCGTATCATCGGCCAATCAGTGTAAAACCTGAGTCCGCAGGCTCTCTTACGCAGCTTTCCCTTTTGTATTCCGAAGCATTCAGCCAATCAAAAAAAACGACCGGATATTCTGCCGCTTTGGCGAATGATCCGGTCGTTCAAATTAACTCAGCTCAATTGTCTTCTAATGATTAGGGCTGATAGTTCTTCAGGAGTTCGTCTCCGTTCTGGAGGTCGATCGTGTAGATACGGTCCTGATCAACGAACGGGCTGTTGACTCGATAAGCCTTGTAAAGTTTTTCTGTCGCAGGACTCATCTTGAAGTTCTTGTTCTGCATCTTTCTCAAGTCAGCTGCCTGAGTGTTGTGAAGCAGTTCCATGGAAAGAACCAGGAACGTGTTGTCTGTAGCGCGTTTCAGTCTCTGAGCGGCCCGCGGCAGATTCGAAGCAGAGTCTTCGATGTTGCCTTCAACCGGGAAGCTGTCCAGAGATACCGGGTTGGCTAAGTCGATGTTTTCAGCGTAGATAGAAACCAAAGTGTCTTCTGTTGCACCGAAGGCATGACCTAAATTGTCTTTAGCAGCCAGATAACGAGACAAGTCGGTAAAGGCCGGTTCATCCAAACGCATCGTTCTCTGAACGGCATTGTGTCCGACATGACCTAAAGCAACGGTTGCGCGCTGGACGGCGAGTGCGACAGGCAGAACTTCAAAGTTAGCCGTCGGGATAATGGCGCCTTCGGCTTTCGGTGTCTTAATGAAATACTGAGCGACCTGGTCGTACTGAGTATCAGCCTTGTCGGCATTAACCATCACGCCGGGGTTATCATCAGAAGAGTTGATCTGAACATCGATCACTTTGTTCAGGTCATTAAGTGCATTCTGTGCTTCAGACAATGTGTAAACCGTTGTGCGGAAGCTCAGAGGATCCTGCAGTCTTCTGCTCGGATCTTTCTTCCAGAGATAAGAACCGGCGAGCACTTCACGCAGTTCTTTAGCCTTTTCCTGCAGTCCGGGGAACGGATGGAAAGCTGTTGTCTGAGAAAGGAACGGGGCAACGTTGCCGTTCAAACCTTCCAGGCTGATGCCGTAGACAATCGGAGAAACTTTCAGAATCTGACCCATGGCCTTAGCTGCATCCATCGTAAGCGCCATAGCTACGGAGCTGTTGGACAAAATGCCTAAAGCATCTTTGCCTTCCGGAATCAGAGGTTTGATGTTTTTAGCTTTCAAAGCTTCAGCAGCGGGAACTTCTTTTCCGTCCACTAAAACTTTCCATTCGCCGATCATGGCGGAACCGACGTGTGAAGCTAAAGTAATGTCAGCATCCCCTAAGCTGCCCTTTGTCGGGATTACCGGTGTGACACCTTTATTCAAGAATTCGGCATAAAGTTCTGCAACTCTCGGCTGAACGCCGGAACCGCCGTTCAGCAGTGTGTTCAAACGAATGGCCATGGCCAAACGAACCAGTTTCGGATCAAGAATCGGACCGGCCGCAACGCTGTGACTTCTCAAGGTGCTGTAGTTGAAACGGCGGCTGGCTGCTTTAACTTCGTCACTTAATTCACCGTTGGCAGAAAGGACTTTATGGTCTTTGTTGAGACCGACACCGACGGTGAGACCGTAAATTTCTCGACCGTTTTTAGCGGCATCCAAAACCAGGTCGTAAGACTTCTGCACGCGGTTCATTGCTTCAGGGGCAATACTGACAGGAGCGCCCTCGGCGATGGCCCAAGCATCTTGCTGAGTCAGATTTTTTCCGTTGAGTTCGACGGCATTCGCGTTCATAGCTGCAAAGATAGCAATCACACACGCACTTAACTTTAATGTTTTCATTTTGAATTTCCAAGGGTAGAAAATTGGGGGCGCAAAGCCCCCGGTCCTCCCGTGCTTGGCGGGAGGATCAAAATATGAGATTTTTAATAGAGCTGAGAATTAGCGGGCTTTTGCTTCAGCAGCGGCACCGTCGCCAGCGATACGGCCGAAGACCATGATGTCTGTATAAGCATTGCCGCCGAGACGGTTGGTACCGTGGGTCGTACCTGTGACTTCACCGGCTGCAAAGAGGCCCGGAATCGGCTTGCCGTTTTTATCCAAAACTTCAGCCTTGGTATTGATCTTCAAACCGCCCATCGTGTGGTGTGTAGAAGGAACGGCTTTGATGATGTAATACTTGCCGGTAGACAGATCTTTCAGACCGCCGCGGTTATGGAAGTCTAAGTCTTTGCCGCCGTCTTTAGCCATCTGGCTGACGCGGTCAACCGTGGCCTTGAGGTTGGCGTAAGGAATGTGGAAGTAGTCTGCTGCACCCTTCAGTGTGTCGGACGTGTGCATAATGCCCTGCTTCGTGAAGGTCTTATATTCCGTGTCGTGAATCTTCACGGTGTTCGAAATCTTACCGATGTTGTCGTTCCACAGAACATAGCAGTAAGCACCGGGCTGCTTCAGGATAGCGTTGGAGATGACGTCGCGGCGTTCGAGTTCTTCAACGAAACGCTTGCCTTCCTGGTTAACCAAAATGGCGCCGTCAAAACGTGCGTCTGCAATCAGTTCGATCACGCCGGAGATCGGGTCGCAGATCGGATAGGTCTGGATGTAGCCCATGTTGACGAGCTGACCGCCGGCCTTCTCTGCCATGTACAGAGCTTCACCGGTGGTTCCGGGGGCGTCGGTTGTCTTAAAGCGTTCGTCAATAGCAGGGTTGTACTTCTTAACCATCTGAGCATTGGCGCCGAAACCGCCGGTAGCTAAAACAACACCGCCTTTAGCGTTGAAGGTGTACTCCTTACCGCCGGAAATAGCTTTCACGGCAACGACGCGGCCGTCTTTGTCTTTGACCAATTCTTCGGCCTTCATGTTAGTAATAACCGGAATGCCCATCTTGTCGGCAAGAGCGGAGAACTTGGTAATGACTTCTGTACCGGTATGGCCTTCCGGAATCAGGGCTCTTTTTCTGGAGTGACCGCCGAATTGGAAGACGTTGTCTTTTTCAAAATTGACACCGACCGTGTCTCTCAGCCACTCAGCTGTCGGAAGAGCGTTCGTTGTCATAACGCCGACGATTTCAGGGTCGCCCTGGAAGTCGCCGCCCTTAAGCGTATCGGCAGCCATTCTGGCAGGAGTGTCGTCCTTAATATTGAGTTTGTTCTGAACCCAAGAATTCGGAACGTTCATTTCAGCGCCGGAAATCAGAGAGTTTCCGCCGACGGTCGGCATTTTTTCAATAAGAACAACGTTAGCGCCTTTGCTCTTAGCTTCAACTGCGGCAGCAAAACCCGCACCGCCTGCACCGATAACCACTACGTCGTAATTCTGAACGGCAGGCATGGCTGCGTCAGCTTTTTTATCTTTCTTGACCTTGTCGGAGAGTTTGACACCGGCTTTCTTTGCTGCATCACTGACGGCGTTTAAGAAACCTTTAGAGGAGAAAGTCGCGCCGGCAATACCGTCGACCTTAACGGAGTTGTTGGCGATAACGGCATCTTTGAGATCTGTGAAGACCTTGGCGGCCAAGACCTTGTTTTCGTGGTCTTCCAGAACTTTGATGTCCTGGATTTTGCCGTTGTCAAAAGTCACGGCAAGTTTAATATCGCCGTGTTTACCGATGCCGGTACCCTCTGTCTGAACAGGAGCGGCAGAAACAGAAGTAAGAGCAGCCGCAGAAAGTAATGCAGTAAAAAGAATCGATGTTTTGAACATAGTGTTTACCGAAGAGAAATGTTCGTTAATCAAAACAGTCTAACTAGACTGTTGAGAGAATTATAGGATCAAACAGTCTGTTTAGACTGTTTGATTAATGCAACAATCCTAAGTATTTTCCCTTATATTTTTAGAACGAACCCATTAATGATGGGACGGTTCCGGGGCAAAAAGCCATGAAATAACGAAACCGAACATGGATATAGCCGCACCGATCAAGAGTACACTGCTGACGCCCAAACCCTCAAAAGCCATTGGGAAACCGAGGGTTACAACAAAAACACCGACCCTGGAGACACTTCCGAGAATGCCGAGTGCTGTGGACCGAATGGATGTAGGAAACAATTCAGCCGGATAAACATAATCCAATACGCTCTGGACGCCATAGCTCAATGCGTAGATCGAGAGCAACAGACAAACAACGAAATTTGTTAGGACTTGGCCCGGAGACAAGAGAGCCAAGGACACAGCCATAATTCCGAAAGTCCACAAGATGACGGGCCGGCGTGCAAAATGCGGAACAATTTTTATGGCGGCAAGGCTGCCGATAAGGAAGAATGAGTCAGTCAGGACCAGTTGTCCGACGTCAGTGTCAAAGTTCGAAGTTCCTAATGCTCCGATAAGAACCGGGCCAAACATCAAAAGAACCGTTACCGGAATCGCTTGGCAAATCCAAAAAACAGAAAGGTATGCAAGATTTTTTAGGTTTATTGGCTTAAACAAGGCTGCCTGATGAGCCGCCTTTACTTCATGTTTTGCTTCTTCAGCTTCAATACCTAAACGAAGACGGCTCTCTTCCGCTTGCTTGATTCGGCCCTTGCTTTTTAACCACTGAACGGACTCCGGAGCATTAAAACGAGCAACTCCTAAGATCAGTCCGATAACGCAGGGAATCGCAGCAAAAAACTCCCAGGGCAGACCGGCTTTAACCGTCATATAGGCACAAACAGCCGCGGCTATCGCACCGATAAACCAAGCTGTCATTAAGAGAACCAACCGTTTCGCACGAAGAGATTTGGGAGAGTTCTCAGACAGCATGGCTTGAGCGATCGGAGAATCCCCTCCAATCGCTAAACCAAACAAAAATCTTGAAATAAACCAGCTTAAGGGACTGAAATTAACGAATTGGGCAATCGATAAAGCTGCAACGAACCAGGGAACAGTTCGGAAAAGAACCGCCCTTCCGTAAACGTCGGCGATTTTGCCAAATCCCATGGAGCCGATAAAGCTTCCCAATACATAGGCTGTTGCTACAAGTCCGAGTTCAAGTGCAGAAAACTGAAAGACGCTTTGGGCAAGAAGGAAAATGAAGCCTTGAGACGTCAGGACAAAACCGTCCATGAAGGCGGCTCCTGTCGCAGAAACGCAAAGACGACTTCCGCTGAAATTCTCTTTATTCTCAATAACCTGCATTTTTTCTTAACGATGGAAATTTATCAGGAAGGGTTGAGCCGCAACGAGATTGTGCCCTGCTTTACTGGTCATTCAACTATATTTCTCCACTTTAACCCACCATCAGTAGTTCGTCACTAGTGGTTGCTCCGTAAACGCGACGCGGCAGCGTGAAGTATTTTTACCTATTGCCTAATACTTGGAATTTAGGAAGCAATAAAAAATTTGTAGACCAGCGAAACCATCAAAATAATTAGAACGATGTAGAGAATGTTTCGGACGAATTTACCGCCGATCTTAATCGCGTAATAAGCCCCTACTCGATTTCCCAGCATGCTGGCAATGGCGCACGGGATGGCGATTTCATAACAAACGGCAGCACCGGAAGCAAAAGTCATAAACGCAGCAAAGTTGGCTGCGATATTAAAAGCCTTGGCAGTGCCGGACGACTGAACCATTCCGATCTTTAAAAACACATGCAGCGCAATCAAAAAGAACGTTCCGGCGCCCGGACCAAAAAATCCTTCATAAAAACCGATTAATACACCGATGAGAACAACGCGAAGCCAGAAGTGATCTTTAGGCAGTTCCCCTTCCGTAAGTTTGAAACCGCCGGTGAGAACTGTAAACAGAATCCCGAGCGGCAGCATGATCACAATGACCTCGCCCATGGTTGCGCCGTCAATCTGAAGCGCACAAAACGCGCCGAAAGAAGCACCCGCCATGGCGGAGAGCACGCCGACAGGAACGATCTTCTTCAAAATTAGGTTGCTTCGCCAAAAAGTCCAAAGCGCCACAACGGAGCCGATACTTGTCGCTAGCTTTCCTGTTCCGAGCGCCATGTGCGGCGGCATCCCAATCAGCAGAAGCGAGGGAGCCGTCACAAATCCGGCGCCGCCTGCAATTGAGTCAATAAATCCTGCAACGAAGAACGCAACGATACAAAATATCAACACGCCAAATGTTATTTCCATGGGATCAGCCGTATTGTTATTTTTTATTGATGAGAGAATGAGTTTAACCGAGTTAAGACGGATTAATCCGTTTTACGACTTGCCTTTCTAGGCAGAAAACATGGGTAATTCAAAGTTGCGTAATAGACTTCAGTTTTCCTCAGTTTGAGTGATTTGTCCGTTTTGGACTTCCTTTTTAGTTTAATTTGCTCAAATAAACGAAGAGATTTAGATTACAAATGACAAATGAGCTTGATCCGAAAACCCCTGTTTTAAAGGGCGTTGTAACGGAAGTATTGGATAACGGAAACGCAGGGAAAATCAACTGCGGACACGGCAACATCTACACCTTTGTATCCGACCAGCTGAAAACGGGCTACCTACCCGTATTAAAAGACGTTGTTGAGTTTAATTTGATTGAGGATCAGCCTTTTGCTATTCGACTGTTTCATCGCTCCCAAGCCCTCCACGATTCCAGTAGCAGCAGTGCCAGCCTTGATCTTCGCATGAAATGTCCGCACTGCGGAAAACCAATCCTGCCTAAAGCTGAATTCAAAGAAGGCCGCCTCATCGCTACGCACTGTCCCGAATGCAATGCCGAACTGGACAAGATTGAACGTCCGTCAAAGACGACGTTCTTCACATGGCTCATTGCCATTTTGGCCGCGCTGATTGTCGGCATTGTGGTTTACGGAATTTTTGAGCCTAACTTCTAAAACAAAGCGGCTGAACCTTTCGGCTCAACCGCTTTCAACTAAAACTAATCGGGATCCTCCTTGGTGATCGGCAGTTTGGTCACCAATATCTGGTCGATTCGATTCATTTCCATGTCGATCACTTCGAAGCGATAGCCTGCGTATTCCACCTTATCGGTTAACTTCGGAATCTTGCGAAGCATGTACATCATGAAGCCGGCGATGGTTTCATAGGTTTCTTCTTCCGGCATCTTCTCTATTTCAAAGGTCCGCTCCACATCCTCAATCGGAGTTGAACCGTCCAACAGCCACGTACCGTCATCACGCTGAACAATGTATGAGTTCTCCTCTGTTTGAACGAGGCTACCCATCACTGTACTCATGACGTCGCCTAACGTAATGATGCCGACCGTTAAAGCATATTCATTGACAACCGCGGCAAAGTCTCTGCCCTGCTTCTTAAACGTATCGAGTGCTTCAGATAAAGAAAGAGAATCCGGAATCATCGGAATAGTTTTAACCAGACCCTTTTCCTTCAAAGAGAATTTGTCATTTTCCAGAGCTTTACAAAGCAAGTTCTTGGAGTCAACGTAACCTAACACTCGGTCAATTGTCGAATCGCAAACCAGGTATTTACTATGCGGATTGCTTTCGATTAATGGGCGAATCTTCTCAAAGGTATCGCTGATTTTGAAATAAGTAACCGAATCTCGAGGAGTCATGGCGCTCGTAACTAAACGATCTTCGAGAGACATCACGTTTTCGATCGCTTCCTGCTCACTGCTGTCCAAAAGGCCGGCTTCTGTTCCGGCACCGACAGTAGCAAGAATATCCTCGCTGGTAATCGTGGTTTCATTCTTTGTCGGCAATCCCATGAGTTTAAGGATGCCGTTGCTCATCTCTGTTAACAGCCAAACGAACGGTTTGAAGAGCCAAATTAAAAACATCATCGAACCGATGAGCATCAAGGCCAAAGGAACAGGCTTATTTAAACCGATACGTTTGGGAATCAAGTCTGCAAACAGCACGAAAACCATCGTAATCGTAAAGAAAGAGCAGAAGAACCCTAAGGAAGAAGCCAGTTCAGGAGAACAGAAATAAAGGAACAGCTCCTCAAAGAACGGAGAAAAAAGCGTCTCACCGATAATACCTCCCAAGATGGCAATGGCATTTAGGCCAATTTGAATCACTGAGAAGAACGGACCTGGTTTAACTTGAAGATCCAGCACTTTTTGTGCTCGTTTATCCCCCGCATCTAATGCTTGATGCAATTTAACTTTAGGAGATGCGGCTAGCGAAATCTCTGCCATAGAGAAATAACCGCTGAAAAGAATGAGAACAACAATGGCGATAATTCTAGTTGTTAGGTCCATTTCCATGGCTCGAACCCTCGAGGAAACAATACAATTTTTTCAATATATACAAAGGACGCTGTCAAGGGGTTGAATTTGATTTATTTTGAGATTTTACAACGAAGCGGTCCAACCAAAACCAAAGTAGAATTACTTAGCTTACTAATTGAATGTACACAAGGAAACCTTACCTTTTGAAAAGTTCAATTGGATCGCTTCAAATTAAAAAGGAAAAAATCTAAGACCTTACCCTCTCTTCAAAACAGGAAAAGCTAGGCAATTTCTAAGCTTCTGACAATCATTTTCCTCGAGCGGAGAACTCTCCAGCATTACCTTCATGCAGTGTAAGTCCGAACCATCCCCGCTTGCGAGGGGAACTCTGAATGAACAGAATAAATCGGGAGAATTAAATCCGGTTCATCCCCGCTTGCGCGGGGAACTCGACAGCATCGACCCGTACAGTATTGATGAGTGCGGTTCATCCCCGCTTGCGCGGGGAACTCACTAAAGCATGCACCCCGATGGGTGTTTGGAACGGTTCATCCCCGCTTGCGCGGGGAACTCAAAGACTCCGAAGAAGTGCCGATGATCGTTAACGGTTCATCCCCGCTTGCGCGGGGAACTCGCGCTGATTAACAGAGGCCGTCTGCTGAGGATTCGGTTCATCCCCGCTTGCGCGGGGAACTCATGTCCAATAACTACAGCATGAGAGATGTGGACGGTTCATCCCCGCTTGCGCGGGGAACTCTTGATACAGCGGCAGCGATAGGCTCAACGTAGCGGTTCATCCCCGCTTGCGCGGGGAACTCGCTCGAATATTTTGACCGGTATGGGGTTGGATGCGGTTCATCCCCGCTTGCGCGGGGAACTCGCCATAGCCGCCCTGCCACGCCTTTTCAAAACCGGTTCATCCCCGCTTGCGCGGGGAACTCCAACAGAGTCCGCAGCGATTTGGACAAGGGCACGGTTCATCCCCGCTTGCGCGGGGAACTCTCCGATGCAATTTGCTGAGGTCGTTTCGGATCCGGTTCATCCCCGCTTGCGCGGGGAACTCCCCAAAGCGATTCTCGCTAATCTGGTTGTCCGCGGTTCATCCCCGCTTGCGCGGGGAACTCAGTACCTTTGATTCTTTCTAACTGTCTGTCGGCGGTTCATCCCCGCTTGCGCGGGGAACTCTGCTTGTTTTTAGGTTTCCTACCGCCCCTGTCCGGTTCATCCCCGCTTGCGCGGGGAACTCGGCGTATTTTGTCGCCAGCTCTCTATTCACATCGGTTCATCCCCGCTTGCGCGGGGAACTCTCCGGCATAAAAACTGCCGACCGCGAATCCAGCGGTTCATCCCCGCTTGCGCGGGGAACTCAGTCTCCGGGGTTTTTCTGTTCACCGCAGAACCGGTTCATCCCCGCTTGCGCGGGGAACTCCTCAGGAATCTGAGTTGTATCCAGATACTGGCTGGTTCATCCCCGCTTGCGCGGGGAACTCAATCTCCGGGATTCTTCTGCTCACCACAAAATCGGTTCATCCCCGCTTGCGCGGGGAACTCGATAGAACTAAATAAACCCATAATTTGTAGTCCGGTTCATCCCCGCTTGCGCGGGGAACTCCGATTTCATTTGCTCGGTGCTCGGTTTTTGATCGGTTCATCCCCGCTTGCGCGGGGAACTCGCCTGAATACACTCGGGTCCAGGTTTTTCCGTCGGTTCATCCCCGCTTGCGCGGGGAACTCATAGGCTGATTACTCGGATAGAGCGCCTCATTCGGTTCATCCCCGCTTGCGCGGGGAACTCGGTCATCACGCCAAGGATTGAATTGATAACGCCGGTTCATCCCCGCTTGCGCGGGGAACTCACTTAAAATGGTTACAACATTACACTAATCGGCTTACTGCTAAGCTTTTAAAGAACATTTCTAAACAAGAATAAAGCTATTAAAGATACTATCAGTTTTCTCTGAAATGCCGAAGCCTTCGTAGAGAGGAGAAAATATGTTAAGGGGGAATTAAGTGGAAGGGAGATATCAGAACAGACTATAAAAATCAATAAGTTACACAAGGCATTCAAAATTACTCATCTAAATACTCATCTAAAAAGATCTGTAGTTATCCCTATTTGATCTTAGAATTCTTATAGATTAGGTGAATTATGGAATTTCCCCCACATTCACACTCTATAAAGCAAGGAGAAACAGATGAATGATACAGCAGTTATTACCCTAGAACGAATTTGGGGATGGGAACTAAGTCCAAATAACAAAGCCAGCATGCGTCCCTTTTTGGAAGGTATTCAAACACTAAGAGGCAATTTCGACTTTCACTACTCTCACATCTATGGAAGAGAAAGTCTTCGAGAAGCTTTGGCGGAATTCTTGCAACCCCAATACAGGAGGGTTATCTTGCAAATAGCTGGCCATGGAAGCGGAAAGAAAATTGCTTCAACTTTGTTTTCTACGGTCTTTGACACAATTAACGAAGTCTCTATCCAAAACAACTTCACAGGTTCCCTTGGATTAATCATGAGTTCTTGTCTCATGGGCGGAAACAAAGAAGAAATATCTTTGGGAATCAGGAAGGCAAAATTACAGTGGTTCTTCGGCTACAACAGTGCAACCTCGTGGCTAGAAAGCACGCTCATTGATACTCAGATAATCTACTCTCTCACCCGGAAAGGAATTCATTCCATCCCAACGCAAGATACTCTGATTAAGTATTTTAATGAAGCCCTTTCACTTTTCGATGGTTACTACGAAATTGACACTGATGAAAGAAATCCAAAACTACTAAAAGACTCCGTAACGTTAATGTTTTCAGATGGTGACTTCAGAAGGCGTCCCGTTGACGTCAGTGATCAACTTTTCAATTTCCTTGAAGTAGAGGAAGAATGAGAACAGGGGTAAAACACAATGAAAATCATGTGTTTTATTAGAATTCTGTTAGTCAGTAGCTTGACTTTGTTAATAAACGCTTGTTCCACTTATAACGATTTCTTCGGCAAAATTGAGGCTGAGACCAAATTCCAGCCGATTGGAGGAAAGCCAATAGAGGTCTTACAAGGTAGTGGCACAGTTATCTATGTTTGTGTTTCAGACGATAAGGGTACTTTCTATAAGTTTGAGAACATGAATGTCGAGTTGTTTTCAAAGTTTAAGCTGTTGCAAGCTGAAATATCAGGCCCGAATCAAAGTCTCGTCTACAGAGACGGTTCAAAGGTGGAAAGTCTTTTACCTTTGAAATGGGGAGAATCAGAGAGTGGAAACGGTAACTTATCCCTTCCGGATGTCCTTTTTAGCGTTTCCGATGTTATTGCGCCTAAAGGGTCAAAAATATCAGGGTTGAATTATGTTACTCGATACGGAGCGAAAGGCGGTATCCCGAGCTTTCCTTGCGGAGAGGATCAAATTGGTAAAGTCTTCAAAGTTCCTTTCAGCGCGAATTACATTTTATGGAAGTAGGTTGTGAACTTATTCATAAAAATAGTTTTTCCTATCTGTATCTTCTTTGCATGGCTTTCTTCAAATTTTTCTAGAGAGGGAGCCATTGCTTTCACCCTCTTCTCCATATCGCTTGGGTACTGGCTTATAAATTATTCAAAAAGAGAAGAAAGAAAACGGCAGATTGAAAGAGATAAACAGAGAAGCGCTCAACTAGAACAACAAAGAAAAGAAAAACTAAGAAAAAGAGAAGAAGAAAGACAGAAACTCATCCATAAATTTGGTGAATACGGAGCTTCGAAAATAAGGAACAAAGAGATTTGGATCAATGCACCACTGGAGGCTGTGATAGCAAGCTGGGGAGAGCCAGACTCAAGGACGGCCGGTGGTAAACAGTTACGCCTTAGGTATGGAATTCCTCGGGATGGAAGCCGTGCAAAAAATTGGGTGGTTTTAAAGAAAGTTTATGGCCAATATGTCGTCACGGACTTTAATTCCGAAACCCGCTATTGATTATGGACAATTACTACAAGATTCTCAATGTACGCAGCGACGCATCTCAAGAAGTAATTAGGGCTGCTTATAAAGCTCTATCCATGATCTATCACCCCGATAGAAACTCCTCACAAGATGCAAACAAAAGGATGCAAGACCTTAATCTGGCTTACTCTGTTCTCAGCGACCATGAAAAAAGGATGGAATATGACCGTAGCCTCCTTGAGAACTCTATAAACGAAGATTTTGAAAACGATGAGGCATTCACGGAAGAATTAAAGGAGAAAATATTTGAAAGCATACTTGACCAACTGCACGAAAACATAAGCAATCTCAAAGAATATCAGAAACGTTTCGATCAAAAAATGAAGGATAAAGACTGGGCACAGCAAGAAGAAAAATGGCAAGAGCAGAAGGCGAAATGGGACCAAGAACACGAAGAATTCAGAAACCAATTCCGAGAAAATTTTCGCAAAAGCCGCCAGCAACCTGAAACGAAAACAAAATTTTCTGAAGAAAAAGACGCTGTCGTGGAGTCAGGAGAAGTTTTTGAACCTATAACATCTACCCTCACCATAGCAATCCCAGAACGAAAAACGGATGGAAGAAGTGAGGTTATAGACAAAACGGAAAGAAAAAACAATATCTCCGATAATCTAAGAGTTGTAGAAGATAGATTAGAACCAACACTGAGCCAAGCCCCTGTTGTCAATACTCATGTTACAAACGAATCAAATACCCTCTCGCAAGAAGCAGGAAGGAACTCTGAGAATGAGAAGCCGATAAAACAAGAAGGTGACGGGCTCGATGAATCGAAGAACTCAGATAAGCAACAAGACATTAGCCCGCTGACATTCAAAGAATGGCGCTGGATAATCGTAACAGCGTATCTAATCTTGTCATACTTTCTAGTAATGGGTAATGAATGGTATTCTTTTTGGATTACTGACAAACCCTCTCAACAAGAAAGAACTGTCAGGAGATCAGGCCTGGAGGACACAACTCAAAGAGGGCCTCAAAGCACGGACAGTGTTGCGCCTCGACCAGGAGCGATACCAAAAGAGAAACCACAGAGCTACAGAGACACTCTAATAAGGAATCAGGTGTTTTAGATGTCAGATATTCTCTATGTGATTTGCGGTATTGCCGTTTTGATCTTGTTTGGACGGCTTTATCTTTGGTGGAATTTCATGTTCCCTCAAAAAGGGAAGATTGTTTCATCAGGCCGCCAGTACCGACAAAAAAATATGTTTTTGGAATTGATGGGTGGTATCAAATTAATCCTAATCGTAGTAGTTTTCTTGTGGTTGATTGGTTTCTTTACTGCGGGCTCAGGCAATTCAAGGAAGGCTAACTCCATCCCAGAAAAAGCTCAGTACGTAACCCAAAAAGTCCAAGATAAGGAAATCAATTCTTCCTTGGTAAAAGAATCGTCCAAAAGATCGAGTAGGGGGAGCGTTTGCTCGCCCCTCTCACACCACCTAAGCATGCCGTTCGGCACTTGGCGGTTCCAGTTAACCCCTGCATGGTTTCAACGCGTCTCACGCAGGGCCTTTTCAAGATCATACCAACCTTCATTCCACAAGTTCTGATTGCTCAGGGCCTGGTGTATAGGGTAAGCCTTCGCAATTGCCCAGTATCTATTCGAACTGTATGCGAACTCCCCGATTTCAGGCGCGTCTTTCCACCTCTTCTTCAGTTCCTCCTGCCGCTTTCCTGGTTTCTTCCATTGTTTCCATAGAAGTTGCCTTATTCGGCGGTGGAGCCAACTATCCGTTTTAATTCTCCACCAGACAGGAACGGCTTTCTTGAAGTAATTAGCCCAGCCTTTTAGTGCAAGCCTCAGTTTTGCCTTGACAGCATCTATCCCTCCGATTGCTCTTCTATCAGTCAGAGCACGCAACTTCTCCTTCAGTTTCGTTCTCTTCTTCCGGTGAACAACAGGAAAGTATTTGTAGTCAGGGAATCTGGCTTTCTTTTTCTTGGTCACGCTGTTTGTGAAGCTAAATCCAAGAAATTGCACTTCAGGTGAACCGACTCTGAGAATTTTCGTCTTCTCTTGGTTGACCTTCAAGATCAGCTTCTTCTCTATGAAGTTGGATACCCAGGCAAGGATGCGCTGAGCCGCTTTTCGGCTCCTGGCAAAGAACACGGCATCATCCGCATAGCGGACTGCACGTATGCCTTTATCCTCGACCTTCTGATCAAGTTCATTAAGAAGCACGTTTGCTAAAAGAGGAGATATGACACCTCCTTGAGGCGTTCCGATAGTGTTTGGTTTTCCTACTTTTCCGTCTTCGCTGATCTGAGCCCTTAGGAATTTGTGGATCAGGGGTATAACTCTTCCATCCTTTATCCTTTCAGATAAAAGTTGGATCAGCTTGCTGTGGTTTACCGTATCAAAGAATTTCCTCAGATCCAGGTCAACCACCCACACATATCCGTCTTTTATGTGTTCCATTGCTTTCCGAACGGCCATACGACAATCTCTATTAGGTCTGAAGCCGTAGCTCATGTCTCGGAAGACTTTTTCGTATTCACGACTCAACACCAGGGTCACTGCCTGCTGGACAAATCGGTCGATTACCGTTGGAATCCCCAGCGGTCTTTGTTCGCCGTTGTCTTTAGGGATGTATACGCGCTTGATAGGTGATGGTTTGTATTCTCCTTTTCTGATCTTGTCGGTCAGTTCTCCCGGATGTTCTAAGAAGTATTTCCTTAGCTCCCCTGTTCCCATTCCATCTACGCCGGCCGAGCCCTTATTGGCTTCAACCTTCAGTAGGGCTTGGTACAGGTTCTTCGGGGCGAGTATCCCTTCCAACGTGATCGTCTCAAAAGCCTCGCTACTCATTAGTTCAATCCTTGCGACTTCAGCGAATCTCCTGACTTGTTTCCTGAGGCTTTCCGCGCCTCCCTGTCCAGGCCAGGTTGTCTTAACGTTTTTCTGTTCTCGCCGCTCGGTTTTCCTCCTTTCACGGGTTTACTGGTTCGGCCCTTCCTCAATACTCATGAGTACTATGGCACCTGCTGACTTCTTGCCATTCGTTGTTACTACCACTGTTTAGGGCTGGCAAGATCTCCCTGGGTAATCACACTTTCTTTCGTCCCATGCCACCGCCGTCTCTACGCCGCAGGTTCCGACCAAGTTTCGGATTTCAAGTTATTTTGCACTCTCATCCACCTGCTTCCGCCTAAGACGATTCCTGTTCGTCGGTGCGTGACTTTGCTATTCGCTTCTTTCAGCCTACGCATCACTGCGTACACCTTGCGATTCGCTAGCTCTTCCCCTTGGTGGGCGAGCTCGGGACTTGCACCCTATAGAAAGTGTGCCTGCCAGGCACACAAAAATCACTCCGCAAGAAAATACCTTGGGGAGTGATACGTTAATTAGGAATCAAGTTTTTTGAGCGTCTGGATATCCGTGAACAATAGCGATTATCAAAGTACCCGTTTATTACTTTGCGCAAGCTAAAAAAATCTAATACTTTAATTTTCGCTTTTGGAAATAATTTTTTTAAAGTTCTCTTAATGAGAGGAATATCTTCACTTCTGAAAATGTCAACAATAACGTAATCGGAAAATTCCTCAACCACTCTCTTTAATTTCCGTTTTGGAAAATTAAAACAGAGTAAAAAAATTCTTGATTCTTTCCTATCTTTAACACCATTCGGCAGTCCAAAGACTGGCGTATGTTGCGTGTTCACAATTAAAGTTTCCGCACCTACCTTTCCGAAGTTATATAAAGTTGCTACAGCTTTATAACCTTCAAATAAATACGAATTAATCATTCTGTGTCCCCATTCAAATCCTTGACAGAATTAAATTTAGCTTCTAATTCGAAAACGAATAGGATGGGAGGAGGAGCACAGGAACTTAAGGCGAAAACCATTAATGCTGATGGGGAGGGGGATCTATCTCAGAAAAAAAAATTTAGAAAAAATATTATTCTTCTAAAAAAATATTTTCTGTCCTGTGCTCCTCCTCCCCATCTTATTGCATAGCTAATTATTCGGTTTTAGTTATGCGATAGAGTCTTTGGCCTCGTTTCATTCCATTGTCGGTTAAAGTAAATTCGTTTTCGTGATCTCCAATTTGTCGGCTCATATATGATCCCAACATAGAGGTATTCAGCTCCAACTTATTTCCTTCCTCGCAACAATCTATTCCAATGGTATGAAAAAGACTTATCCATTCAGACCGCCGTTTAATGTCTTGTCTTACTTTCGTCAATAAATCGGCGGTGTTAAAAGAGTTACCTTTAAAGAGAATCCATAGCTCTTTTAAAATCTCGGCGAAAGCAACTTTTTCGGGATCATTGTCTTGATCGATAAAGCACCTTGTAGCAGGGTCCGTGAGCCCAAGCCAAAGAAGCGGTTGTCTGCATAAATTATCTTGATCTTGGAAAGACGACAAATTTCTTCCGCCGTTTGTATGAATATTGGCGTTTAAATAAGCCTTGATAATCGTGAGCACATGTGCGGTTAATTGCCCTCTTTCCTTCTCAATGCTTTCTAGCAAATTAGGGTTTTTAAACGTCTGTGAGCCCGTACCTTTATCAAGGTTAATTTTTATGGTTCTTCGAACTAAATCTCTATAGACGTTAATTTTATTTCCATTCACTATCATGAATGTGTTTGTGTTCACGGCAGCCACTTGATTTGAGCCTAGAATCCGTCCTTCGTATTTAGGTGCAGTGATGATGCTTGGGAGTGCATCATACGAACGAAGGTCCTTTATTGCATTGTCAAAACAAATACACGGGGGACACGTTAGAAGTTTGGAGAATATCAGCTTATCGAACTCTTCTTTGGTATTAGGAATAGTGAGAACACGTACATAAGCACGCGGGCCTGTGAATGCGCATATCACCTTACTCAAATAAGTTTTGCCAGCACCGAACCCATTCGCTAGCACAAGGAACATTGTTGCCGTGTCTAGAATCGGTCTTTCGACTGCTGTGAGAATTGCAAACAAAGCCGCCGACCTATCTTCTTCAGAACAAAATCTAAACTCTTGGAGTTTGCCCAATAATACTTTAAGTGATTTTCGAGCATCTTCTTTAGTTGCGCTCTCAATTTTCCTTATGTCGTGTGGACTCAGGGATTTAGTAAAGTAGAAACCTGTTGCACTATCGTACCCTTTTGTGTTAATTAACTGCCCGTTGGGTAGGATCACAGGGTGGTGGACAATTCCAGCCAGTTCTTCCAAACTTGAATGATTCTTGCAATTAACATAATCGCTATAAAGAATGTCTCTTACCTTCTTGGCTCTCCATTCTCCTTTTGCATCTTGGGAAAGAATGAGAGCACATTTTGAAAGCATGTCCTTCAGTGTTGACTTGTCTAGAATTTGAAGATTAAAAGTCTCCTTCTCTTTACCGGGTTTAACACACACGACTTTATCGTTGTATTTATAGATCGATTCGGTCTTTTTCAAGCTAGTCGTTATGGCTTCGTTGAGCTCATGTGTCTCTTGATTTACGTCTTTGATGAGATCACGCCCTCTGGCATGCTCAACTGACAATCCCAAAAATTTTAATAAGTCATAAATTGATTTATCTTTGCAGTGGTTGTGTTTACACGAAAAACCGCCGAGCAACCATTCCTTGTTGGGTGGATAATATTTAGCCTTATCTCCATTTGTAGTGTGTTCATTTGACCAAGGACACGTTAGTTCATAACCATCGCCTTTCCATTGAGGATTGAGACCTCGGGCTATTGCCGCTTGAATTACAAAACCTTCTGGAGGACACGGTTTATAAAATTTGCTTCCTTTGGAGGTTGAATTTTCACTTTTGCCGGTAGAGCTTTTTTCTGTGAGCTCAGGTATACGGAACGCTTTCATGATCTCATCTAGTTGATATGTGTTCTTCAAGTTCCAATAAACCAAGAGGCAATGATTATCTGAATTCTTAATCTTTGGCTTTTTGAAGTTGAACCCAATCGGGAGCCTCATTAGCTTGTTTGAGTTTGCGCCTTGAGGGTCGGTAAATTTGTTTGCTTTGAGTTGTTCGTATATATGATCGATGAGGTCACGGTTTTCTATAAAAGACGATAACTTATAACCGACTTGCGTGTTCCCTTCCGAAGTTCTTATTACCCATGTAGGCGTGAGCGGAAGTTTTTCAATTGGTATTTGTGCTTTCTCGTCATCAGGATCTATGTGATCACTAAGGGTCAAATCATCAAGTACTATGCAACAAGTGCCTGTTACGTAACCTAATTCTCTTTTAAAACTTCCATTTTCGGTAGGCTTAAATGTTGAAACCGTGAAATAGTTGGCGTGGTCACGGGAAAATTTATTTTCTTTTTTGCGGTTCCATGCTCTCGACAACCAATTTGAACTTTCATTCGATCTTGTGCAAATTAAAACGTTATGCATTTTGTCGAGGTCACAACCGAAAATTCCTTTCAAAAACTCATCATTAGTAATTTCAATTGCTTTATGGTTGATGATGTTGCTTTCAACCTTTTTAATCCATTTTCTATCTAACATAATTAGCTCCTATTTATTATTAGCGGATTGATTTACCCAAAGGTCAACTTCCCAGTAATTCCAAACGGTCACACCTTTTGAAATCTTTTTTGGCTTCGGAAAATCTGATTTCTCTTTAACCCAACGCCAAATTGTTGATTTGTTGACACCCAATAAATCAGCTAATTCTTTGACTCGAATGTATTTAAAACGCATATTTTTTTTCCTTTGGGCTCACAGGTACTATTACCTGCGAGGGTCGTCGGTTTTCGACTTCCGCGTTTTATTTACGTTTCCAAAAAAGACTTGCTTTTAGGAGCAAAAGCGAACAACAATCAATCGAAAGAACAAAAAAACAAATGTATGAGTTTGTCGCCATAAAAAAATGGTGTGATCTCAGGAACGTTGAGATCACACCTTTTATAAGTTGGTTTGCTTAAATTGAACAGACGTGAATGACTATTCTTCGTTCTTAACAATGCACTTATGTTTTCTCCTCAAATGCTCCTTTTTTATTTTGATGGGACCCTGGGTTCCCTGAGTGTAAGTTTGCAAAACATACGCAGCTCTACCTGGCCATCCCAAATTTTCGAAGTCATCTCGTATTGGTTTTCTAGTTATTTTTTTACCTGCATTCTTTTTGGCTTCATAGAAGTCACGTGCGGTTTTCAGATCATCAATAAACCTAATGATTGGTACTCCCTCTTTATGAAGCCAGAGAACTTCTTCTAGCAACGTACGGTTCATCTCTTTCTTCAAATTCGGGATCGCCTTATTTTTAAAGTCATGTGAGCACAGACGCCATTCTTCATAAACCCAAATAGGAAAAGATGTTTTAAATACTCTTTTGGAATTGAAAAAGACTATGCGAGAAAAGAGTTTAGAACGGTACTTTTTAACAAAATCTTCCTTGGATTCACAGGGCCGACTCTTCTTCAGCAACCAAGTTTCAAAATCTCTTTTGAAGTCCCTCTCATCAATTAAATCTTCTTTGTCCTGAAAAGTTTCAAAAAGTTTTTCATAGGCTTCTGAGGGTGTCCACATCTTAAAGAAATCTTTCATTTTTTCCTCTCTGAAAAGCAATAATCCGACCAAGCTTGCATCATCTCAATTCTACTTTTCATGGCTTCGTTTCGCTCGTAAGCGCCTTTATATGAATCGGAAGCCTTGTGATGTAAGCACAATTCAGCCGTCCTTTCAGAAAACCTTCTATCGTTGCCTAACTCATCATCTTGTGCCCACGTTCTAAATGAAGCCCTTGCAAGACCATGAGGAGTAGCTATACACCGATTACCGGATTTTTTGACTTGCTTAGGATCAAAATAGCCTTTGCCACCGTTTAACAAAGATTCAATATGCATCTTTTCGATAACTGACTTCAACGAAGTATCCGAAAGTGCTGAACTAGTAGCAGGCGATAAAAATATGTATTTGGATTCGTTCACTCCTTCAATGCTTTTCAGCAATTCAAGAACTTGTGTACTAAGCGGGACCACATGATCCCCGTTAGAAGGAACTTTCATTTTCTTGGCAGGAATGATCCAGACCTTTTTATCCCAATTGATTTCACCCCATTCTGCTTCTCTGGCGTTTCCTGAACGAACTGCCGTGAGGATGGCAAATTCAAGGCACCTCGCCGAGATACTGGGATGCTGTCTCAGATCTTTCATGAAGTTAGGAATGTCTTCAACTGCAAGCATGGCATGATGTCTTTTTTCTTTTTTGATTATCTGTGGCAATAAATGTTGAAGAACCTGAGGATCAACTGGATTGGCTACTGTAGTAAGTCCTTTGGCTTTAGCCCAGGAAAAAATCTGTCTTACGATTTGTCTTAGTTTCTTGCAAAGGGCTTGATGCTCGTTCCATAGTGGTAAGAGAATGTCGGCTACGTCTGAAGGAGTAATTGTTTCCAGCGTTTTACTTCCTATTTGAGGAAGAATGTAATTCCCCAGCCTGCCTAGAAATAAATCCCTTTCCTTTATTGGGAAAGGAGAAAATGTGTCTCTGTGAGCTAGATACCGATCCGCAACAGTAGAGAATTTAAGCTCCGAAAGTTCCTTTTTGCGCTCGTTTTCAATTTTTTCTTCCCTCTGACGATCTCTCCACTCTTTAGGATCGACTTCTTCCGATAGGAGCTTTCTATAAGCCATTGCTTTTTCTCTAGCTTCTGACAAGGATATGACTGGATAAGAGCCAATAGTTACTTCACGCTTTTTCTTTTGGAATGTATAACGAAAGATAAACGTCTTTCTGCCATTCTCGACTCTTACACACAGCCCTTGGACGCCTCCTAAGGCTGTTATTCCTTCTTTCTTCAAGTGGCGTAATTGGATGTCTGTAAATGCGTTAGCTAGTCTTGGCATACGTCTTACTCATCTAAAAACGTTCATATGCCAATTATAAGAATCTACTCATCTAAACAGACATCTATATAACTCAGATTCCCTAAGGCCAAATAAGACAGAATAAGACAATAGAAACTAATTAATGCCTTGATTCTATTGATTTTTTAGGGTTCTATAAGACTGAGCGAGACAGGTGTTTTGGCGGAAAGGGAGGGATTTGAACCCTCGATACGGTATAACCGTATACCGGATTTCGAGTCCGGCGCATTCGACCACTCTGCCACCTTTCCTATGGACTGAGGGATTCTATCAGAATTATTTCAAGTTAGTAAAACCAAAACTCGTCTATTGGCATTTTCCTCCTTTCTGAAGTCAGGCCGCTACTCGAACGAGGGTGAAGAATTCTCTCCGTTCTTCACTAAAAATCAATTGACGCCTTCCTCTGCTCTAATCTTTCTAATATTTTCTCGAGGCGACAAACCAAAATAGCTTTTGTACTCACGAGTGAAAAATTTCGGATCCTCGAATCCAACCTCATATGAAGCCTGGGTGACCGAAAGATTTTTAAGCAGCATCAAGCGGTGAGCCTCTTGAAGTCTCAGCTCCTTCTGAAATCTCAGCGGACTGACAGTCATAACTTCTTTAAATTTCCGATGGAAGGTGGATCGACCCATGAACACCTTTTTAGCCAACTCATCAACTAAAAGCGGCTCTTTATAGTTAATATTTATCCAGTCTACTGCGCGCGCGATTTGATAATCAGACGTTCCCAAGCTATTGAAACGGATAACAGAAGAACCCAAAGGACCGGTTAGAACCCGATAAAAAATCTCACGCTTAAGAATCGGACCTAAAATCCTTGCCTCTTCAGCGTTGTTCATAACCTTGCAAAGGCGCCCCAGCGCATCTTGCATCTCAGCACTCATAGGGACAGAAGAAGCCGCTTTCACAGATTCATTGGTCTGTGGTTTTAGTCCCATCTCATAGGCAAGTGAGGTGATAACTTCCGCCTCCAAATCAATAGACAGCGCTAAATACGGCTCCTCTGAAGTAACTCCTACAATTCCACTGACCACCGGCGCCGTGAGGATCGTTAAAAAATAATCTAGAGGACTGAAGATTTTCTCCGCTGAACCGAATTTGATGAGTTTCGTACCAGACAGGATAAAAATCATCATAGGTTGATAAATATGCGGTTTAGGAACCTTGTTACGTTCAGAGCGATGAACCCAAACGCCCGGGACGGAAGTTTCATAGTTACCTTCTTTCGAGTAGATGTCCAAAAGTTTTTGAACCAACGCCTCTCGAGTTTCTTCCATTTCATCGCTCCAATCAGACTCACGAATTTGATGCGTTTATTTTTCCAGCGGAATAGTCACTGGAGAAACAGGACGTTTGGGGGCAAGATGAGGGTCGTCGTTCTTGTCCAGACCCTTCTCTGCCAGCCATTCCTCAGTAATTTTAAGAATTTCCTTGTTGTTCAGGTCAGAAAACAACGCATGGGTATTCCCCTTGATGCCGATCTCCGGTAAGTGGATAAGTTTGGCGTCGCCGCCGTATTTATTAATTAGGTTCACGAATTGTCGTGCATTAAACAAGGCCCAGCGCCAAACTTCTTCGTTAAATACCTTGCTCGATTTTGTTGAAATATTATCTCCAAAGATTATAAAAATCGGCATTTTTGTGAGCTTCAGAAATTCTTGTTTTGAAACCCTGACGGGGTTGAGTCTCTGCTGAACAAGAGGAATTTCCGAATTCATTTCTTTAACTTTTTCGCCTTCCGGGTAAACCACTTGTCCAGGTTCATAGGTAACAACCGCTTTAACCAAGTCCGGGGATTTCATCGCGCCATACCAACCAATTTGGCCCGCGTAACTATGGGTCCCGACGACAGCAGGACCTGTACGCTTCAAAAGGTCTCTCATAGCCTCGCCAAGTTTCCATCCGTATGCCTCTGTCGGAGGGAGCGCACCGGTATCGGGTGTCTGCATCCTCATGAATTGGTTAATGGTTTCACCATCCAGCAGCATCTGCATGTTGGGGTTTGCCGTCGCGGGTTTTGGTGGAACCCAGCGCCCTAATCTAAAAGCGTTCCAAACACCGGCTTCACTCGTTACGGTCGGAATTTCACTTTTTGCTTCTGTTGCTTCAGTTCTTCCAGCTCTGCCTCGGCGAGGCTGATCAACGATATAAGTCGCCCAGCCGTCCCTCGGCAATAGGGTTTGGAAGCCTTCTCTGCCGTCCGGTGTAGTTTCGAAACTGCGGCCCGACTGACCGATGCCGTGCCAAAGTATGATGGGATAGTTTTTTGCATTAACCGGAATTACATACTGTGCATATCCATGGTCGCCATGGAAAGTTAAACCATTGGGCTTGTGAGAAACAGTCCCGCCAAAGGCCAAGCCTCCCAACTGATTTAACACAAGAGGTTTAGTTTGAGTCTGAGGTTCGTCAAGAGCAAAAGCCGAGCCTTGCAGAAGGAAACAAGCTGAAATGACAGCCGATAACAAAGCGCGTTTGGTTTTCATTTATCTCTCCTTTAAGAACACTTTCTGTGTGGAAAAATTCTAAAAAACCTTGAACTTTTTCATTTCTCTCATTTTCTATAAAAGGTGGATTTTTCTCTCTGTTTGAGTCAAATCTGAGAAATCAAAACCTCTGAGTAAAAGATATGAAGCCTTTTATTCCTGACGAATTAGAATGGTGATAAAGGCTGCCGCGGATGGAGCAAGGAATGAAAGTCATAGATTTAAGTCACGCTATAAACGAACGCATGCCGGTTTTTCCAGGATCAGAAAAACCGCAGTTAACAACCGTAGCTACCTATGAAAAGGACGGCTATCGCGAAACGCTCATTCGTATGTACTCGCATGTAGGAACACATATTGATCCTCCGGCTCATGTCTACGAAAAAGGTCTCACTCTTGACGCATTGCCTCTGACGCAGTTCATCGGTCAGGCGCTTGTCATCGACTGTAGACATCGGAAATCCGAAAAACCTATAACAATGAAAGAGGTCAATGAGGCCAGAGAAGACGCTGAGACTGCGGACTTCCTTTTATTTAATACCGGCTGGGATAAGTTTTGGGGATCCGAAGAATATTTTGGTGACTACCCCTGCATCGATGATGATGTTCTTGATTTTATTCTGCTAGGTAACTACAAAGGTATCGGCTTCGACGTCATGGGTATTGACCCGATATCAGACCTTAGCCTGCATCGCCACAAAAAGCTCTTCAAAAACAAATACATTATCAATATTGAGAACTTAGCCAATTTGGATCAATGCGGCAGTGGCCTATTCAATTTTTCTTGCTTTCCTCTCAAACTCGAAAACGCTGACGGCGCACCGACAAGGGCTGTCGCCTGGTGGGAGTAACAATCTGCTCTTCTAAAAAACGACTAGCTCTTCGCAAGCTGTTCGCCGACCATTCTGCCGAGGGCCAGCGCTCCGGCCAAGGAGCATCCTCCGATATATGAGGTTCCGTGCAAACCGCCGACAACTTCTCCGGCAGCAAATAACTTGCTTATAGGTTCGCCGTATTCATTAAGCACCTGCATTTGCCGGTTAACCTTCAGTCCTCCGATAGTAATCCCGACGACCGGCGTGCATTTGAACAGATAAAAAGGTCCTGATAAAAACTGCCCTTTCATGAACTTCCGTCCAAATTCCCCATCATTTCCTGAAGCAACTGAACGGTTGTAAGCATCGATCGTATTTTTCAGCGTGTCGAAACTGCCCCCCATTTCCGAGGCGCATTCTTCAAGAGAGTTAACCTTGTTAATAAAGTGGCCGCCTTCTTCTTTTTCCTGATTGAATTTCGTTCGGTCCCAGCCGATGACTTGTATCGGATCGTTTTTCATAAAGTCCGAAAGCTGAGCTTCGGTCGCTAATTGATAGACGGTTCTTTCATGACGAGAAGCCAGGAATTGGGCAACCTTCGTAGAGTTTTGGTCGTCATTAATAAACCGTTTACCGGCTTTATTCAAAGTAATCGAACCGTATAGGTTCATGACATGCCCGCGGAAAATCAATCCTCTCCTCGTCTCTTCGTCCAGCGGAAAGCCGTATGCGTAAGCGCCCATATAATCCAACAGGTGTGTCGCAGCGCCTATGCGAGTTGCCATATCCAGCCCTTCTCCTCTGCTCGAGGGAGAGGCAAATGTCGGCAGTCCCGCAAACTTCGGAATATCTCTGTCCACACGATTGACATCGCCGGCAAACCCACCTGTACATAAGATCACGCCTTTTTGTGCCAAAAGATTGCCGTAGCTTCTTCCTCTTTTATATTTGACTCCGAGAACTTCGTTGCCCTTTCCAGTAATCAAGTCGGTCGCTTTTGCATTAAACCAAATTTCAACACCTAAGCGAATCGCTTCCGAGAAAAGCACTTCAACATATCTTGCACCTGTAGCCAAATCGCAGCCGTGCATTCTTTTCATACGGAAGGCAATGTTCGTCGATGGCGTCAGCTCCACACCCTTTTCCGTCAGCCAATCTAAAGCCGGTGCCGCGTTTTTTACGTAATTAGCTACCAGCGCCTTATCGTTCTCGTAGTTTCCTTGTCTGAGAATTTCCTCCGTAAACTCTTCCTTTCCGTCAATGTCCTGAATACCGTACTTCAGCTGCGCCAGTGTGCCGGACGCGTTCACGCTGCCGGCAGAATAAGAAGTAGAGCTAAAGAAAGGCGAGGGATTTTTTTCGATCAAAACCACTCTTCCGGCGCCGTTTTCCTTTGCTGCCACGGCTGCAAACAGTCCGGCCGCACCCGCACCGATAATGACGATTTCGGCCGTTTCGGTCTTTTCAATAGGCTTAGCGTTCACTAAAGACGACAAGACGAACGGCAGAGGACTGAGCAATAAAGTTCTTCTTTTCATTTTCAATCCTGGGAAAGTTCTGCGCCGCAAATAATGGAAGAAAGTTCAACGACAGAATGGACGTTTAACTGAGAATAAATGAACTGGCAATGCGCTTCGACGGTTTTCAGATTGATATTTAGCCGTTCGGCAACCTCTCTCTTCAGCAACCCTTTAGAAATCAGCTTTGCGATTTCTTGCCGTCGCGGAGAAAGCTTGAGGAACAGCTTCTTAGCCTCTTCCGGTTCCATGCCGGCTTTCCTCGTAACTCTGTCCTTCTTAAGAATATCGGATAAAAGCTGGCAGAGTTTCTGACTGTCGAGCGGTTTTTCTAGGAAGTCGAGACTCCCCTTCTTCATAGCCTCCACCGTAGATGGAATGTCGCCGTGCGCTGAAAGAAAAACCACAGGCACGCGGTATTCGCGCTCCCTCATAATCGTGAGAAGCGTTAATCCGTCCATTTCCGGCATTTGAAGATCCAAAATGGCGCATCCGGGGACAGAAGGTTCATCATTTACCAAAAAGTCTCTTCCGCTCGGATAGTCTCGAACTTCATAGCCTGCGGCTTCTAGGAGAAAGCGCAGCGCTTTTCTCTGATCTTCATCGTCATCGACGAGACGAATAATTTCTTTTTCAATTTTTCTGTTCATGGCGATCCAAAGGAAAAGTAATCTTTACAAGCAGGCCCCGGTCCTTGGATGGAATAAAGTCGATCTTCCCTCGAGCGTTAGAGACACTCTCGGACACAATCACAAGACCCATCCCCGTCCCGTTCTTCTTTGTGGTTTCAAAGCCTCTTTTAATTTTTATCAATGTTTCTTCTGAAAGTTTGGGACCGTTGTCTTTGACGGTTAAAATCACCTCAGAAGTTTCTTTATTGATACTAACGTTCACCTCAATTCTGGCGTTTGCTGTCTTAACTAACGCTTCGTTGGCATTTCTCAAGAGGTTCAGCACCAGCAGCTCCAGCTCAAACGGATCGATCTTTATCCAGGCAGCGTCCGACGGTTTAAATTCCACGACGGAAGAACACTGGCTGCTAAGCAGAAAAACATCTACCGCTTTTCGAATGCTCTGATTTAACTCCGTTGCAACCGGGCGGCTCCCGAATTTTGCAAAATCTCTAACCTTTTTAATAATCTCGTCGGCACCCTGCGTCTTTTTGTGAATTTGATAAACGATATCCGAAATCTGCCCCTGCTCCATCGGGCCCTTCTCTAGCCTCATCAGCAGTCCCTGCGAATAACAGCTAATCGTGTTCAAGGGCTGTCTTAATTCATGCGAGATCAGGCTGGAAATATGTGACACGATACCCATACGGTGATAGATCTCATTATCCCTTCTGACAAGCTCGAACTCCTTCTTGTACTTTGAAAGTCTTAGGAGACTTTGAGAGAGTTGCCTTGTTTTGATCTTGATCAGGCGATTCGCAATGCAGCTGTACAAAATCACGCCGGTAAGAAAGGCACCGAAAAGAATAATGAAGGGAAAATACTCTTCGAAGAATCTTCTCAACGTCCACTCGCGCAAGTAGGAATACTGTTCTACTTTAAGATTTTTCAGCAGCTTATCCACACCATCAAACTGAGTTGACACAGACCACCACGCCCCGTCACTGCTCTTGGGTTGTGTGAGAAGGGTAGCTGCGATGTCCGTCGCCTGCTTCATCGAAATATTAGGCGTAATCAACACCGACCAGTTGGGATAAAGAGTCGTCGAAACCGTGCACGGCAGCTCGGACGATCGTAAAGGGTTGAGAACCTTTATTTCGCGATATAGAGAAGGATACTCAACAACATGCTGTTCTAAGAAACATGCCGGAAGCAGCGCAGCATCAGCTTTCCCTTGAATGACACCCTTTACGAGTTCAGAACTTTTTTGAGTGCTTTCCAAGAGAAAACTATTAAATTTTTCACTATCGAGTTTCAGCGCTTCGAATTCTCCGAGTAGATAGTAAAGAACATCAAAATGCCTGCCCTTTTCCATTGCCACCTTAAGCTCTTTGAGATTTAGCAGCTGATTCAGAGATGAAATCTCGCTATCTCTTCTGACGATTAAAGCAGCTCCGTCTGCGCGGTTTGGGTTTGGGTTCCAATCACTATGAACCGTTGCAAGGTCTCTGACGCCGTAAGGAAGAAGCGCTCGATAAAGAACGCTGTTGCAGAAAACAAGTTCAACACGCCCTTCTTTTAACTTGGCTTTTATCGTTTCAGAGCTGTCAGTAGAAATCTCGACTTTTGTTTTTGTCCCGAGGGCTTTTTCTAAGGTTCCCTCAAGGTTCTCAATAATGCTTTCATGAAAAAGATGCTCATCGGACTGCATGACGGATACCCGAAAAACCGATGCGGAATCCTTCGCTGCACAGATACAGGGAGCTGCGAGCACCATAAATGCTGCTAACAAAAACTTTTTCAGACGCATAAAAACAAATGGGACACCTTATTTCCAAAAAATTTTAGATAAGGTGCCCCAAACTTCCTAGAAGGAAAAACTACTTACTTGCAGCCGCTTTCTTACCTGCAACCATACCGAGGGTCAAGCTGGAACCGACTGAGTTGCCGCCGATGTAAGAGCCGCCGTGGATACCGCCGATGGCTTCACCAGCTGCGTAAAGGTGTTTGATCGGCTGGTCATAAACATCAAGTACCTGCAGATCTTTATTAACCTTCAAACCGCCCAGGGAAATACCGGCAATCGGCTGTCCGATAAAGCCGTAGAAAGGTCCTTTCTCGAATGTTCCCTTCATATATTTGCGGCCGAAATCTTCGTCCTTGCCGTTCTTCACAAACTGGTTGTAGCGTTTGACGGTTGCTTCCAATTGGTCAGCCGGAAGGCCCATCTTTTTAGCAAGTTCAGCAATTGTATCGGCCTTAACCACAAAGACTTTCTGTTCTTCAAGTTCTTTCTTGAAGGTGTTCTGATCCCAGCCGATCACTTGAATCGGATCATTCTTCATGAAGTCAAGAAGCTGAGCTTCGGTAGCGACCTGGAATACCTTCTTGAAACCTAAGTGAGACATCGCCTGAGAAATCGAGGTCGCGCCGAGGTCGTCATTAACGAAACGTTTGCCATCAGGGCCAACCGTGATCGGACCATACAGGTTCATAACGTGGCCACGGAAAATCCAGCCTTTGCGATTGTTCTTGTCTTTAGACATAGGTAGCCGTAAACAGCTGCGAAGTTCATATGTGTGCTGGCAGCGCCGATCTTCTCGGCCATCTTCAGGCCCTGACCTTCACTGTTGGCAGAGGCAAAAGTCAAAGCACCGCGGAAATCGAGAATAAATTTATCGATCATATTAACGTCACCGCAGAAGCCGCCGGTAGCAATAACGACGCCTTTCGTTGCTCTGACATAAAGAGGTTTGCCTTTGGATTCAGCTTTAACGCCTAAAACTTCGTTTGCTTCCGTGTTAGTGATCAGTTCAACAACTTTAGTATTGAGTTTGATATCGACACCAATCTTCTTGGCGTTTTGGAAAAGTACGTCAACATACTGTGCACCGGTATGTTTGTCGCAGCCGTGCATACGTTTGAGGCGGAAAGCGGAGTTGGGCTGAGGTGTGAAAACAACACCGTGGTCGGTTAACCAGTCCAGAGCCATCGCTGAATTTTCTGCGAAGATCTTAACGAGCTGAGGATCTGCAAGTCCTTTGCCGGTCTTTTCGACTTCTTTAGCAAATTCGGCTGCATTGCCGCGGTCTTCAACGCCGGCCGCAAACTGAGCTTTTGTGCCTGTAGCGTTTACACTGCCTGCAGAAAGTGATGTTGAGTTCAGGAACGGGCTGGCAGCTTTTTCCAGAAGCACAACAGACTTTGCACCGCTTTCTTTAGCCGAAACAGCGGCAAATAATCCGGCGGCGCCGGCGCCGATGACAAGAACTTCGCAGGTCTGATCCCATTTCTTAGGGCTAACGACATTGGCAAGAGCTGAAGAAATCGGAGCGGCTGCTACAGTTGCGGCGCCCATGGACTTGAAGAACATTCTTCTATTCATATTCATTTGATTCTCCTTGGTGTTTGACTCATTCACTGTGCTTTTTTCTGAAAGCAAGCTCATAGTACTTTTAGGTGCACCTTAGGGTGCTTGACAAAAATCAAAGAAACATCAAATATTTTTTGATCAGAATTTCGGGCCGGAGGTGCCGGCACCCTCAAAAGGCGCCGGAAATTGTCCTACGGCAGCAATCTTCCGCTCTGCTCAACCCAGCGGAAAAACAGCACCTCCTCCTTCAAAGAGTAGTTTTCTGCCGCATCAACATAAGCGCCGCTGATGCCTTCCGTTGTGAGGTCAAACGCCAATACAAAATTTCCGATGGATGTCTTCCAAACTAAAACACTGACTCTGTCACGAATCATGGCCCGACCATTTCTTCTCACTATCTTGGCGTAGGTACAGTGTCCTGCGACCTGAGTGAAAGTCTGAGCTCGTTTATTTTTGAGCATCGGGTGTTCAGCCACGCGATAGCTACAATCTTTCAAGAAAAAACGAGAAAATTTCTCAGGCTTGTTTTCGGTCAATGCACCTTGTATGACCGAGTAAACTTGCGCGACCAAGTTTTGTTTGCCGACGAAATTTCCTCTTTCAAAAGTCGCCGTTAAGACACACTGGCAGGAGAGTTCATCGCCGGTATCAAATCCTTTTGTTAGCCCTTCTAGGTCAGCCAAGGTCAAAAAGCCGTACCTTGTTTCTAACTGGAGTTTCCTCCGAGCCTCTATAGAAAAGCTCTTTTCTCTAACGGCCGGAACAAACCGAATTTTTTGAATTCGGCCATTGACTGTCTCTTTAGGAAGCCATGATTTGGAGATTCTTTGTTCCAAATCAAGACTCAAAAGAACGCCTGAAGGCTTGAAAGTCACTTCATTACCAACCGTTGTGTTGAAAGCGACATCGACTTGAATAGGAAGAAACCTCAAACTGTCTCTTGTGTAATCGCCTCCGATTTTTGGTCTGATTGAGATGCTGTCTTGAGAATCCTCAGTCGCTGGCCTAGAAACCAGTCCATTCCAACTGTCGGAAGAAACAAGGAAAGGCACAACTTGATTCAATCCTTTCGAGGCCTCGTCTGCCGGAATAGAAAAAACAAGATTTCCGATCTTCCTCTCTAAATAACTCGAAGAAAAAGCCTCTACCTCATTACGCGAGTTTTCGAGAAAGGAAAGAAAAGCGCATTCCGAGTGAATCTTGACGCCGTATAGATTAAGTAATTTGTTCATATTTCGCCTTTTAAAGAACACAACGACACCTCCGAAACACCAACCGTGGGGTTCCGTGTCATCGTTTTAGCGAAATATGATTTGATTACGGCATTGGAATGTGGATAAAGCTAAGCGGTTTTTTTAGTTTAAGCCTTTATCAATATAACCTTAATTAGGTATTCTTCTAACACAAACAGTTATCTCGACTCTTAATAGTTCCTTCCTTCTCTCAGTTTCCATTTCTATTACCTTTGCAGCAGGAAGAAGAGCGCCGAAGGCAAATTGCTCCGCTTTTATAGCTTTCTGTCCAATTTCATTAATGAAAAAATATTGACCCAAAGCGCAGTAACAAAAGGCAGTGCAATCGGGCGCGTAGATTAAACTATACGGTTATTCCATAAATAGAGGACGACGATGACCAAAGGTTTTTACAGCATTATGTTGGCGCAGTTTCTTTCTTCCCTGGCCGACAACGCCCTTCTCATCGCCGCGATTGCTCTGTTGACGACTCTGAATGAGCCGGCATGGATGACACCGCTCCTGAAACTGTTCTTTGTAGTGAGCTACGTCATCTTCGCTGCTTGGGTCGGCATCTTCGCTGATTCAATGCCAAAAGGCCGCGTGATGTTTATCACCAACGCGGTAAAAACCGTCGGCTGCATCATCATGCTGTTCGGCACGCACCCTCTTCTCGCTTACGCCATCGTGGGTCTTGGAGCCGCTGCCTACTCGCCGGCAAAATACGGCATTCTCACGGAGCTGCTTCCGCCGGAAAAACTTGTAAAAGCCAACGGCTGGATTGAAGGTTTGACAGTCGCCTCTATTATTTTGGGTACTGGTTTAGGCGGCTTGTTAATTTCTCCGATGATTGACCATTTCGTCCAAGGTCACCATATCTTCGGCGTCCACAATGCCGCTCAGGCTGCGATTGCTGTCATGATTTTTGTTTATGCCGCAGCGGCCGCTGTAAACCTCTTAATTCCGGATACAGGAGCCCGCTACCCTAAACAAGACTTCCGCCCTATTCATACTCTCGTCAATTTCGGAAAATCCTGCACCCTGCTTTGGCACGACAAACTTGGTCAGATCTCCTTGTCCGTGACAACGCTCTTTTGGGGCGCCGGCGCCACCCTTCAGTTCCTCGTCCTGGCTTGGGCGGACTCCAATCTCGGACTGGACCTCTCTAAGGCTGCCATTCTTCAAGGCGTCGTCGCCATCGGTATCGCTATCGGTGCCGTTCTGGCTGCAGCCTACGTCAGCTTAAGAAAGAGCGTAGATGTCCTTCCGATCGGCGTTCTGATGGGCTTCTCTGTTGCCGTCATGTCTTTCTATAAAGCCTCTTGGATTCCCGGCGGCTTTGACATCTTCGGCTTCCATATCTCCTTTGCCATTGCGATTGCCTGCTTATTGTTAGTCAGCGTGGGCATGATGGCCGGTTTCTTCGTTGTTCCGATGAACGCTTTACTACAGCACCGCGGCCACGTTCTTATGAGCGCCGGCCGCTCAATCGCCGTCCAGAATTTCAATGAGAACTCTTCTATTCTCGTCATGCTTGGCCTCTATTCCCTGCTCATTAAGTCAGGTCTCGGAACCGTCACCATCATGGTGCTCTTCGGATGCTTTGTCGGCTGCTCGATGCTGGCGGTGATTTTCAAACATCATCACAATCAATCCAAGGAAGACTCTCTGCACTTAATCGGTGAAGATAAGCGTCATTGAAAGCGCCGTCTGACTTCTCAATAATCGCGGTCTGCGTCATAATTGATGGATTGATTTCAAACAGACACGACAATGAAGTCTTTAACCGTTACACCTTTTATCCGAGACTCTTTTGAGAATTATCAAAAGAGTGCCTGCGGCATTACTTTGGATATCGGACGGCAAAGAATTAACCAGAAGGAGCTCCTTTCTCTCATTGACTTTGTCAAAGAGAAAAAGATGATCGAATCCTTTAACGAAATGCGTAAAGGAAAGATTGTTAATGCCAGCGAACATCGTTCCGCCCTTCATACCTCTTTGCGAGACCCTTCTCCTGACGCTCCTCATGCCGCAGAAGTTCACCAGACACTGGAAGCATTTTGTAAGTTTGCCGAAGATGTCCGCAACTGGAAATGGCGCGGCTGTTCCGGCGACCGAATCACCGATGTCATTAATATCGGTATCGGCGGTTCCGATATGGGGCCGAAATGCGTATACAACGCACTTCGTCCTAATAAACCGGAAATCAAACTACACTTTCTCGCTTCTGCTGACGGCGTAATTTTTGATCGAATTACTTCTGTTTTGGACCCTTTTTCTACCCTGATTGTCATCTCTTCCAAGAGCTTTAAAACTCAGGAAACCAGAGCGAATACTCAGGAAATTTTGGATTGGCTGAAAAAAGCCGGAATCCCTGAAAAAGATTTCAAGCATCACGTCGTAGTGGTCTCCGCCAAACCGGATGCTGCGGAACAGTTCGGATTGCCGAAAGAAAACTTTTTTCCCATTTGGGACTGGGTCGGAGGCCGCTTCTCTGTTTGGGGTGCCATCGGCTTGCCGGTCGCAATCGCTCTCGGCGCAGATACTTTCAAACGATTCCTTGCGGGCGCCCATGCGATGGACCAACATGCTTCGACCGCTCCGCTGCAGAACAATCTGCCCGCGCTCATGGCCATGTTCGCTTACTGGAACTCGGAAAAACTCGACGTTTCTTCTTACTGCTTCCTCCCTTATGACGAACGTCTTCGTGTCATGGTTGACTGGCTGCAGCAGCTGGAAATGGAAAGTTTAGGCAAGAGTACTGCTGCCGACGGAACGCCGGTGATCGGCAAAACCTCTTTAGCGGTTTGGGGCGGACACGGAAATGAATCTCAGCATTCTTTCTATCAATTCCTTCGTGAAGGAACAGCAAAGAACGCTATCGACGTCTTTTGGTGCGAGAAACCTGGCCACGCTCACAAGGAACTGCATCGCGTCTTAATGGCTAACGCCAAAGCTCAGACGGAAGCGCTCGTAACCAGGGATCCGAAGAGCAAGTATTTCAATGTGGTTTCCACAGTTTCCATTGAAGAGCTCACTCCTGAGACATTAGGTGCTTTAATGGCCATGTATGAGCATAAGACCACAATGCTGGGAACGCTTTTCGGCATTAACGCTTTTGACCAGCCGGGCGTTGAACTTGGCAAGAAACTAGCCAACGAAGCCTACAAAAAGATCAGCTAAGCAGATCTGATTGAGACAGGGGCCGAATCTTTGACAGATTCGGCCTTCTGTTTTTACGGTCTTAAACTCACGTTTCTGACAATCACTATAGTGAACGGCGGAAGAAAAACGCCGCAAACGGCAAAGTGATGACAGCAGTAATCAGCATGGGAAGAAGCTGTCCCCAAAGTTCTGATATGGATAAGTTCTCAAGATAAACGCCGTGAACATATTCAAGGGCAAACCTCAAAGGATCGGCATAGGTAAGCACCTGCAGGATTTCCGGCATGTTGTATACCGGTGTGACAAGACCGGACAAAATAACCATTGGAACAATCAGCACAAACGAGAAAATCATCGCCTGCTGCATCGTCTGCGATATGGAAGAAATCGCCAGTCCGGTTCCGACTGTCGATAACGTAAAAATGAAAATCCCGAAATAAAGCGGTAAAAGAGACCCTCGCATGGGTATATCAAACCAAAACACCGCAAAAAGAACGACAATAAAGGTTTGAGCAATACCGATAAAGATCGGAGGCGTCGCTTTCGCCAGAAGGATTTCAAAAGGTCTGTATGGCGAAACAAGCAGCTGATCAAACGTTCCGTACTCTCGTTCCCGAGCCACCGACAGAGCCGATAGCATGAGGACCTGAATAAAACTCAGGGTGCCGATGAGCGCTGTCACAATATTCCATTGCGTTTGAAGATTCGGGTTATACCAAGCCCGCATTTCAACGTTGATACCCTCCGGAACACCGACATAACGATGATTAAAGTCTTGAATGATCATTGAAAGCTCTGCGGCGGCAAGACCGGCTGTTGTTGAGTTTCTCCCGTCCGTAATTATCTGTACGGGACCTTCCTTGCCTTGCGCGAGCTTTGAATCAAAATCTGATTGAATGTGGACAATCGCTAGCGAATCTCGAGGATTAAGCTCATCTTTCATCTGAGAAGCATTCTGCAAGTATCGACGAATATAGAAAGTCGGAGATGCGCCGACTTGAGCCACCAGTTGCTGAGAATATTTGCCGTGGGATTCGTTCAAAACGGCGATCGGTGCATGGTTCAAATCAAATGTTGCGGTGTAACCGAACAAAAAAATCTGAATAATCAAAGGCACGATCAAAATAAACCTAGAAGCCGGATCGATAAAGTACGTGAGAATTTCCTTCACGAAGAGATTGCCGAACCACTTTAGCCATTCACCAAAGGTCATTTTTTCTCCAATGTCTTCTTAAGTGTTCTTGTCACAAAGAAGAAAAATAAAAAGGCATACCCGGCGAGAATCGACACGTCCTTTAATACCGTTACGGCATCTGTCCCTGAAAGAAAAGAAGCGCGAATGAGCTCCATAAAATAGGTCGGCGGGAGAACATATGAAACCGCTGAAATAGCAGACGGAACGTTTCTCAGGTCAAAAACAAAGCCGCTCAGCATCACACTCGGCAAAAAACTAATAATAATCACGAGCTGAGAGGCCAAAAATTGATTTTTAGTGATACCAGAAATCCAAAGACCGGCGCCTAATGCCGTCAGAAGGTATATGCATGAGGACCCGATAATAACTGTCAGAGATCCTTCAATCGGAACCTCAAAAATGAACCGTGCTGCAAAGAGGCAAAGAAACAAACCGCCTATGCCGACAATAAAATACGGAATCACCTTTGAGAGCAGAATCTCCGCGGGCTTGACCGGCGTCGAAAACAACATTTCCATCGTCCCGCGCTCCCACTCTCGTGCAATCACAAGTGCCGTAAGAAATGCACCGACAATCGTAATCACGATAACCACAAGCCCGGGAACAAAATACCATGTGGAAGAGTTTGCCGCATTAAACCAGAGCCGAACCACCGGTACGGCACCCTTCTCGGATGAATAACCCAGTTTTCCCAAACTAAGTTGAACGGACTGCTGAATATAGCGTTCGAGTGAGGAAGCACTCACTGTGTCAACGCCGTGCACCACAAGCTGCAGCTTCCCTTTCCCGGCTTGAAATTGACCGGCGAAATTACTGGGAATCACGACGATCCCCTTTACTTCTTTCTTCCTCATGAGGCTTTCCGCCTCTTTAATATTGCCGCATCGAATCGGAGTTAAATAGGGAGAACCTTTAAACCCTTGTTCAATCGCATACGAAACCTGACCGGGCGCTTGGTTGATGACAGCAATCGGAGTGTTGCCTAAGTCCAGAGAAAGGCCGCTGCCAAAAATAAAAATAAGAACTAAAGGAAGCACAAGTCCGACAGCGAATGAGCTTGGATCCCTGATTAATTGGCACCACTCTTTAATAGTCAGTGCGCGTAATCGGCGCAAAAAATCGGAGTTAATCATCTGCTGACCCTGCCTCGCCGTAAGCTTTAACGATCTTAATAAACGCTTCGTTCATGTTGGCTGTCTCCGGGAGCCCGGCTACCGCTTTAACTTCCTTAGGGCTGCCAAGGGCCAGCATATGTCCTCTGTCTTGAATCGCAATGCGCGTGCAGTACTCCGCTTCCTCCATAAAGTGCGTCGTCACAATGATGGCTTTGCCTTCATCCGCAAGCCTATTGATGCTTCGCCAGAACACACGTCGCGCAAGCGGATCAATGGAACTCGTCGGCTCGTCAAGGAACAAGATATCAGGATTGTGCATCAAAGCAGCAGCCATCGAAAGACGCTTTTTGTAGCCGTCATTTAAACCGCCCGCTTTTTTACTGATAAGTCCGGTTAGGCCGAAGCGCCTGACAACCGCGTCCATGGCCGTCTTTAATTTGTTCCCGAATAATCCGTAGGCACCGCCGTAGAACTTAAGATTAAATCCCACGGAAAAAATGCTGTAAAGAGAAAAAAACTGAGCTACGTAACCGACTGTGCGCCGAGCAGAAGCTCTGGCGGTTCGGAGATCGAAACCTGCAACTTCAACCTTACCCGAAGTTGCTGGAAGAAGACCGCATAAAATACGAAAAGTTGTAGTTTTGCCGGCACCGTTCGGTCCGAGCAATCCGAATATCTCTCCGCGTTTAACACTAAAAGAGGTATCGTCGACGGCAACAAAATTGCCGAATTTCTTAACAAGGTTCTCAACGAGAATGACTGGCTTTCTATCGTCAATTTTTGTGTTTTCTATGCCGGCATTTTCTCCAAAATCCTTCTGAGGTTTATCCGCTGCGATCAAAAGAGACATAAACGCATCTTCCAGCCTCGGCGGTTGAGGACTGAGTTCCGGAATATCGAGTTCCTTGGCTGCCTCTGTAAGATCCGCGTCTTTCTTCAAAAGCAGCCTCACCCCGTCTCCCGAAGGAGTTGAGTCCAAAATCATTGAGGAATGTGACGCCAGATCAAGCATCTGACGAGGCGTACGGCCGTCGGCTCGGGCAAAATAGACTCGATTCTTATAAGGTTCTGTCAGCGCTTCAGGAGTCCCCTGCGCCAAGATCACGCCTTTATTGATGATGTACACATCATGGCACATGGCTGCTTCATCCAGGTAAGCGGTGCTCACGAGCACGCTCATGCCTTTTTGAGCTACCGCTGCCTTAAGAATTTTCCAGAGCTCTTCTCGCGAGACCGGATCAACACCTGCGGTCGGTTCATCCAGAATCAATAATTCGGGGTCATGGATCAGAGCGCAGGCCAGCGCAAGCTTTTGCTTCATACCCCCGGAAAGCTTGCCTGCTAAACGGTTGGCAAACGGAGCTAAATCCGTCATCGATAAAAGCTGACCATATTTGTCTTTTCGTTCACCTTCCGGAACACCCTGAAGATTAGCGAAAAGATCCATATTTTCTTTAATGCTTAAGTCTTGATACAGTCCAAAACGCTGAGGCATGTAAGCGATCCGTTTCTGAATCGCCTCGGCATCTGTTGCGGTATTCATACCGAAGACTTCCAGTTCCCCTGAAGTCGGAATCAGCAACCCGCAGACCAAACGCATAAAAGTCGTTTTGCCGGCGCCGTCCGGTCCAACCAAAGAAACTAAGCCGCCTTTCGGCACGACTAGGTCGATACCGTTAAGTGCGACAGAGTCAAGGGCCGGGTTCTTATTATTAGCAAAAACTTTTTTTAGGGATTTTGCGAAGACGGCCGGAGCATTTTGGTTCTCTGCCATGGGTACTCTTATTCAAAACTGACGGTCGCAGGCATACCCAATCTCAAATGATTCTCCTTGTCGTCAACGAGGATGCGCACCTCATAGACAAGATTGGTTCTCAAGTCAGGCGTCTGAACAGTTTTAGGCGTAAACTCCGCAACGGAAGAAATAAATCCGACATGACCGGGAATTTTTTCGTTCGGATAGGCATCTATCGTGACGTAAGCTTGCTGCCCTGGTTTGATCTTGCCGAGATTGACTTCATTGACATAAGCACGCACCCATTTAGGAGAATTGATAGCCAGGGCCAATACAGGCACTTGAGCACTAGCCATGTCCCCCGGCTGAAGGAGCCTCGAACGAACCGTTGTGTCGAGGGGCGCATACAACGTACTCTGCTTTAACTTCAATTCTAATTGGGCAACTTGCGCTTTTGTCTGCTGCCATTGTGCATAGGCCCTGGCAACATCTTCGGCGCGAGGACCGATCTTTGCAAGTTCCAAGCTCTTTTGGGCAGAGAACAATTCGTTCTTGGCGACCTGCAGCTGGCTGCTTTGGGTGTCGAGGCTTTGTTTGCTCACGCCCTGACCTTTCGTGGACTTAAAGATACCATCCACACGCTCAAAATCTTTCTGAGCTAGATGCAGACGGGATTGCGCGACTAAAACAGCAGCTTCAGCTTTGGCGATGTCTTCCGGCCGACTGCCGTTTTTTAAGGCCAAATAAGTTTGGTACGCAGCCTGCTCCGCAGCCTTAGCTTGTTCAATCTCGATTTTAAGTATGTCCGTTTCCTGTTCTGCCACTGGCTGACCGGCTTTGACGAAATCTCCTTCTTCGACAAGAATCGACTTGATACGTTCCGGCCACAGAAAAGCCAAATTCACTTGCCGAATATCAACATTACCGTAAAGCTCTAAATTCTTTGGGGCAGACTCGTATCGATAATACATCCAGCCGCCGGTTGCTGCTGCAATAGCGAGAACGGACACAGCGATCACAGCTTTTAATTTCATTTTTTTTCTTTCTATTATCGGTTAACTTGATTGGTCTTTAACTCAATCCCATGGCTACTTATGACTAGCCAGCCCTCATTTGCTTTTTAAATAATCCGGCTGACTATGCCTTAGAAGCCTGCATTTTACAGTTCTTTTCCTGCTGTTTTCCCATCCTGTGAACTCGGCGCAGCAGGAATGGTGGCAATCTCCTGCCCCTCCCATAAATGACCGAAAATCTCCCAGAAATCTTCGATTTCCTGCTCGGAAATTTCTTTGTCGCCGTAAACCAGCGTTCTGAATTTCTCTCCGCGCCAAGTTTTCAGCGGGCCGATTTCTTTAAATCCGTTGCGATGGTAAAAACACAAGCGTTTAACGCGTGCGGCTCTGTCCTTGCAGCCGGGATAAATGCCCTCGCAGTCTAAGAAGACGGTCGCACCATCCGCGTTCTTAATGACCGCGGACAAGATGTCACTGCCGATACCCTTTCCGCGTTTATCTTCGTCAACGGCAAGGTAAAAGAGGTAGTAATACTTTCCTTTTCTGAGTGTGCAGAAAAAAGCAACCACGTCTTCTTCGTCGCTTAGCGCAAAGATCTCGACACCGTCGGAAACGGAGTTAAAAAAGGGTTCCAGGGAAACGCGCTCAAAGAGCGGAAAAGACTTTATATAGATCCGCTGAACCTTTGCTTTCAGCGGACTGTCCTCTGTGACTTTCTCAATCTTGAGCTCGGTCATTGGTTAGCTTCCTTAATTCTTCTATGCTTTCCATCTTATGCCATAGGCGTTTCATACAGACTTTCGATCGCCCAAGTAGAGGAGGAAGAACTCTGCATTAGGTAGATTCATGATGAGTATGAGGGACCCCTCCGTAAAAGTGCGTGTGCCAATGTTCATGCATTTCCGGCTTGGCAATCGATTCAATTCTGCAGTTTCGAATCGTCGAAAATTTTGTGCAGGTTGAGGACAGCATATCGGGGTCGTGGCTGATGATGATTTTGGCGGCATCAATCTTATTGATCACTTCGATCAACCTTTGTTTACTGTCAACATCGAGTCCGTTCGTGGGTTCATCTAAGAGCAATACCTGCGGTTTCATAGAAAGAACGCATGCAAGCGTGACAAGTTTTTTCTGTCCTCCGGATAATTCGTAGCTCAAAGCGTCTTTGAGCTCGAGAATGCCCAAATTGGATAAAGCTTCTTCGGAGACCTTTCTTGCCTCTTTTTCGTTTAAACCTTGATTGAGCGGACCGAAAGCGACGTCATCTATGACCTGAGGAAAAAACAACTGGTCGTCGGCGTGCTGGAGCACAAAGCCGACTTTAAGCCGCAGCACTTTGAACTCTTCTTCGTTCGTTACAGCTTTGTCTTCTAAGAAAATATCGGTGGTTTGCGGTTTCAAGAGTCCGGTGACCACTCTAAAGAGCGAAGTTTTACCGGTTCCGTTGGGACTCCACAGAGCTTGACTCTCTCCGGGCTGCAGAGTGATTTCGGCATTCTCAAAAATCTTCTTTCCGTTCGGATAGGTCAGATTTAAATTTTTAATTTCCAGAAGACTCACGACTTATCTCCAGCCCAGATAGGCAAATACCACCGAAGCACAGCAAAATAACATTAAAAGGAACGTATCTTTATATCTCCAAACTTCATGGTTCAGGGTCCGTATATGGCCGTCAAAACCTCTTAATTTCATCGCATCGTCGAGAACACGGCTCCGCCGAACTGCTCGAACGAACAAAAGTGCAATAACCGCTGCCACGGTTTGATAGGTCCGCTTATTTGCTTTCATCTCAAATCCCCGGAGCTTTGCTGCCTCTTTCATTCGACGGTATTCGCTTTCAAAAATATCGATGCCTCTCGCACAGAAAAGCAGGATAACTATGAGGCTCTCCGAAAACTTGAGGGACTTAAGACCTGCTGCCAGCCGAGAGAAAGACAACAAACTGACCAATGCATAGAAAACAAAAAACAAAGCATTAGCTTTAACCGTCACCAAAGCGGAAAGGTAAACACCCTCATAAGAAAAGATCTCGCCGGGTCCGATGGGAGTTCCGGGCGTCGTCCAAGGAGTGACCAGCCAAATAAAAAGAATAAAAAGATTGATTTGAAGCCAGCGCTTAATAAGATGTTTGGCGTCAGTTGGGAAGAGAAAGATGATCAAAAAAGAAAAGAACAGCGCGCAGAGCGCTGCCGTGATATTTGGCAGCACAGAAACGACCACTCCAAAAACTAATGCTGAAGCGATTCTCGAAGCCGCTGAAAAATCCTTTTCTATTGTCATTTATTCTTTTGTCTGCGTGTCGATATCCAGGCAAACAGACCGCCCAATCCTAAGCACCAGCCCAAACCGCCGACGATATCGCGCCATGTGATTTTAGGCTGCTGAGCCTCTGCCAGCTGTTTTCTCAGCGGGGCAATCACTTGCATCTCCGTCTGCTCTCTGGCCGTTTTCAAAGTGGCGTCAAGTTCTTCCTGAGAGTAGATTTTTGGAGATGCTGTGTTTGTCTCGGCCTCTTTATTAAGGATTTCAAGTTTTACAGTGCTCACAGCCGTTTTGCTGTCAGCACCTAAAGAAAAGTCTTCTTTGCTCAGCTTCCACTGGTTCTGGTGCCCTTCCCCGGCATTGACGATCACTGTCAGAGGAGCGGGCTCAAAACCGTCAGGAAGCGCCATGCAGACTTTACCGTCCTGCTCGGTTTTTGCGGTTAAAAAGACCGCCCCTTCCTCTGTTAAGACGCGAACGTCTGCGCCGCGTGCGGGTTTGCCGCCCTGGAAACTTGTCTCGACACAAATCTCGTGCGCCTGACTGTAGGCGAACACATTCAGCCGATGGGCGTTAGCGGCCGTCGAACTGCAGAGAAGAAACACAGAGGCAATAAATAAAGCTGAATTATTTTTCATTAAATATCCCAGGATCAGAATGTTTGAGATATACAACCGCAAAGGCAGTAATGACACCTTCGACGACCATCACGGGCAAATTACTCAGAAAGATCAGCCAAGCCGCGGTCACAAAACCTTCATTTGTGAACGCAAGTGCCAAAGCCGTCAAAATACCTGAGATCAGAACAGCACTGAAACCGCCGCAAAAACCTGCGAACTTTAATCTTTTATCCGCAGACTTGCCGGCTATGGCATAAAAGATCCCGTATGCTGCCAGCGCCCCTAAACCCATTGTCGCGGTATTGACGCCGAGTACGGTAAATCCTCCGAACTGGAACAAGACAGCTTGTAAGAGTAAAGCCACGAAAATCACCGGAAATGCGGCCCAGCCCAAAACAACACCTAAAAGTCCGTTCAAAATCAGATGGGCGCTGGAAAAACCGATTGGCACGTGGATGAGGCTCGCAACAAAAAACGCTGCCCCGAGAAGCCCGGCCAACATGAAATGATTCGCTGGAATTTTCTTTAATCCGTAGGCAACACCTGCGGCAGCTACAACCGCACCGGTAATTAAAACCGGCGCGGAGAGAACACCTTCAGCAATATGCATTATTTGAAAGACGGATTAACGAATTCTGTCCAAAGCACGGCGCCAAGTTCAACATCCTTATCCTGGCCGTCCTTTTTAATCTTATAGTCGGCGTCATTCAGAGCGGCAAAACCCCACCAGCCCTCCCAAGGAACTGCATAAGAGAAGATCCCGTTTTTATCGGTTTTGACCTGTTGAGTAATGAAGATATCATCCGGAGCCTTGACTCGATGATCCACGTTGTAATACTCGACTTCGACCATCGTATCGGGAGCAGGTTTGCCGTTCAAAATCACCTGACCACGGAATACATTTCCGGCATAGTTGCCGAACGGACGCGTGAGAGGAAGAATTTCTGTCTTTGCGCCTGTGGGTGCATCCCAGCCGTCATCCACTCCGAAGACCGGAACCATGACTTTAGAGTAGTGAATAATGAACTTGTCTTCTGCGGGTTCCCAATAAGGCTGAGGTTCGAGGACGAACTTGTAGCATCCCGGCCGGGCAACCCTGTACTGGGTCATCCAAGCATCTTTATCCAAAACTTTTGTCTTTTGCAAAGTGTTCGTCAAATCTGTTTTCTTACCGTCGACGATGACAGAAAAGCTTTTTGGTTTTTCCATCGTCATGCCCGTTTGTTCCATCGGATGGTTGAAGGCGGTTGTAATCGTCAGGGTGGAATCCTTAGGGTCGGAAACGATTTGTTTATTCGGAATCACACTTCCGAAGTGGGCGTTTGCCAAAGAGCAGACAGACAGAAGCGCCAATGCAATGACAGTTTTATTCATGAAAACCTCGGTCAATAAAAATAACGGAACCCGTTACTTTTTAATTCTACGCCGCAAAAAAATTCTTCGGACGTGAATCTTTTTTTGTGAGCCTAATTCGATGAACGAGTTTTTTCTCTAGTAGCGGCCCAACAGATAAACGAGCCGAGCACAACAATAGAAACGCCAACCCAGAATTCATGAGTGAGCTTAGCGCCGATGAGAAGAGAAGCAAAGATACAGGACAAAACCGGCGTGAAATACGACATGATGGACATAATTTCAATACGGCCCTTCTGGACCCCGAAGGTCCACATGCCGTAAGCCGAACCCATAATCAATGCTGATCCGACAGCAAACAAAACACCTTTCGTATTCCAGGGGTAAGAGGGCGCAAGATCGAGAAGCCAGATAGCATTAAAGAAAATTGTATCCAACGCAAAAATCAGCGTAGTCGGATTTTGTCCTTTCGCCCAGGCTCTTGTGAAATTCGAGTAAGCGGCCCAAAAGATAGCCGCCCACAACGCAAGAAAATAACTAATCGGATTGCTCTTGATATGACTCCACATTGCTTTGAAGTCAATCAACAAATTTCCCGAGAGAACAACAAATATGCCGTAGATCGCTAGCAGCATACCGATGCCGACCCACCACTTGGCCTTTTGACCGTTAAAAAGAACGGCAAACAAAATCGTCAGCGTCGGCCAAAGATAGTTAATCATGCCGACTTCCATGGTCTGCGTTCCGTCTTTGGCTAAGCCAAGAGAAAATGCAAAGGTCATGGAGGTACCAATGGCACACCCTAAGCCACAGATGTAGTACTTCAGCGGCATCGCTTTTAGATTAGGTATACCGAAAAGAAGAAATACAAAAACCAATGCAATTAGGTAATTGATCGCCAAGCCTTTTCCAACGCCCAGCGTCTCAGAAAGCGTTCTCACGAGAGAGACGCTCAGTCCCCAAAAAATCGGGGAAATACAGCCGATCATCGTGGCCTGGTTTGTCGAAATCTTCATACAACTTCCGCTCAGATAGGACGTCTATCTTAGAGGCTTTTGGGCAAAGAAATGGTTTTGAGCATCCGAAAAGCGCTTGGACAAGTTAGCTTTGGTGTTAACTCCAGCTATGCTTCACGCCGGCACCTTCTAACCGGCTGACACCGGGCTGAGCCGAACGCTTCACAATAATCTTGCTCGGGATCCGCTCCTTAATCTGGTCCACGTGAGAAATCAGTCCGACGGTTTTTCCTTGAGCATTCAAACTGCTCAAAGCATTGAGCGCCTTTTCCAAGGAGTCTTCATCGAGCGTTCCGAAACCTTCATCCAAGAAGAGCGAGTCGATTCGAACATTGCTGCTTGCCATCTGAGCCAAGCCTAGAGCGAGCGCCAAACTGACGATAAAAGTTTCTCCGCCGGAGAGGTTGTCCGTGGGACGCTCCTCATCGGCCAAATCTAAGTCAATGACTTTGAGCTCCATGTCCTCTTCACCCTTAGTCAAACGGTATCGACTGTGGAGTTTTGTCAGCTCGACATTGGCATTTTGGATCAGTGTCAAAAGCACCAAACTCTGTACGTACCTGCGGTACTTGTCTCCACTGCTCGATCCGACCATCGTGTTGAGACGCTCCCAAACGGCGACTTGATGTTTCAGCTTCTTTAAGTCTTCCTCTATCCCGGCCCGCTTGTGACGTGCCTCTTCGTCTGTTTTCAGCTCTTTCTGCAGTTCGCCTTTTTGTTCCAGGAGTTTTTCTTTCCGAGCTGAAACCTCTCGTTTTTCAGCTTCCAAAACTTCAAGCGATTTGTCCGTCAGTTTCTGAGATTCTTTTTCTACCAACTTCTTGTCAGCTTCACTAAAACGGTCTGCAGCACTGCGGGATTGAGCCTGGTAATCTGTAATTTCTTTGTGAATAGCATTAATCGCCTCAGAATCTAAACGAGCTTTTGCCCAAACTTCTTCGGATTCAAATTTTTCCTTTTTAAGGGCATCCGTCCAATCGGTTTTTGCTGAAAGAAGGTTTCTTTCAGCTTCTGCAGCACGCTGTTCGGCCGTTTTAAGCCTTTGCCCCGCAGCGGCCTGAATGCTTCGAGCCTTAGAAAGGATTTCGTAAGCATGGTCTTTTGCTTCTGCCAACTGCGAAAGCAGAATCTCGTAGGCTTTTCGTTCAACTTCTACCAACTTAGTTCCGAAAAGCTTGTCGCGTTGTAACCGCTTCGACTTCAGTTCAGCCTGTAATTCAGCCGCTTGTTCCGACTTTTCCCGAGTGCTTTTTTCCAAAAGCTCCACGCTCTCAATAAGTCCCGGGAGGGCGCCTTTTTTGATCGCTAAATTATTCTCAATTTCCCGGCAGGATTCCAAAAGTTCTTCGTACTTAGCTGCCTTAGCAATCCAACGTTTGAAGAGTTCGGGGTCATGGGCAAAAAGCTCTTCCTCAGTGATGACGGAGCCGTACTCTTTAGCAGTTTTCCGCCAAAACTGCTCAAGCTCTGTTCTTGCTTTTTCTCTGCCGGTTTGAGCTTGCGTCAGTAGGCTTTTTCCCGACTCAACCTTCGTTTGGGCATTGCTAAAGGCCATCTCGGCTCGATAAAGCTCTTCTTTTGTACCGGCAATTTTTTCTTTTGCAGCGGTAGCCTTAGATTCTGCGTCTCTTGCTTTGACAATACGTTTTTTGATATCGGTAAGAAGGCTTTCCTTCTTAGTTATCAAAACAGCTGCTGCCTTTTCCGTTACGCCTTCGCGTGCCAGACCTGCTATGTCGCATTTCAGCTTCAGCTCTTCTTCGGCCAAATCCAAATTCTTCCGAAGATCTTTCAGATGCTTTTCAGAAAAAAGCATCCGATCTTTAAGAATGTCAATTTTCCTATCGGCCTCTTTTTGATTTTTCTGTAGGTCCGCCAATTCTTCCTTCACACCGACCAGGCGCTCTTTTGCCGTCGCAACCTCTGGCGGAAGGTTTGCGGCAAAGGGATGCTCCAATGAACCGCAAACCGGACAAGGTTCTCCTTCCTTCAACTCAGCTCTAACCTTAGTCAATTCGTTGATTTGAACCAAAGCTTCGAGTTCGTCCAGCCTCGAAGTTAGGGATCGGATTTCCCTTTCATAACACTCTTTCTTGCTACCCCAATCGGTCAGTTCGACGGAATCCTTTTGCATCACTTCTTCCTGACGGCCGATTTCTTCTTTTTGTTCACAAGCGGCTTTTAGCGCAGATTTGACCGCATCAAGCAGCGGAATCTGCTCTGAAAAGCTCAGTTGTTCTTGCATAAGTTCATCGAGAGTCTTTCCGTCGAGAATTTCATTCAGACGCTCTTCCGTTTCTTTAAGCAATATTTCGTCCGCCTCAATTCCGGAAGCTATTTTTTCCTTTCGGATTCTGAGCGCCTCTGCCTCTTTTTCCTGTGATTTGACGGTCTCGTTTGCTTTATCAGCTTTGCCTTCGGAATCTGATAATGCAGCTGAAAGAGTTTCGGCGGTGATTTTTCCGGCCCTTAATTCGTCCTTCCGCTGATAAAGGAATGCGCCTTTAATGTCTTCGTTTTTCTCACGATCTCGTTTCTCACGGTCTTCTTCTAACTTCCGTATATCCTCTTGGGCTTTATTGAGACGACTCTCACAACCGGCAGTCTCCTTTTCTAATTTAGTTTTTTCTTCTTGTGCGCGTCTGCTGGATTTCATAAGCGGAGAAATTTCGACGTCCAAGGACTCGGTTTCCGAGAACAGCGCTAATTTCTTCGGCTTTTGAAGGTTCTCATTGTTCAAGGCCTCCTCTGCTGCCTTGAAGTTGAGTTCTTTCTCTTTAAGAGATTTTGTCGCGTTAACTAATTCGTTCTCCGCAGAGGACTTCTCTTTGATCGCGTCTTCACGGAGCGATTGCTTATCTCTTAGCGAGCTAAATATTGGAAGAATTTTTTGAGCACGTTCTGCAAGTCGGACATCATTCTCTTTCTGAAAGAATTCATTCCGGCTTTCTTTCAAACGTTCAAGCTCGTCCTTTACCCTTAAAAACTGATCCCTAAGCTCGGCAGTCTCACTAACCCAGCGAATTTCTTTTTCAATTTTGTTGATTTGAGTTTCAAGGACTTTCGCCTCTTCGGTTATACCTTTCAACTGCTCTTGTTTTGTCTGAACAACTGCATCGTCAAGAACGGGGCTCAGTTCGACTTCTCTCTGTTTATCTGCAAAAAGCTTCTTTTGTTGTTCTGCAAGAACATAAATTTTTGTAGAAAGCAGTGAATAAACCTGTGTTCCGGTTATCTGTTCGAGCGTTTGGGCTTTCTCATTCGGTTTCGATTTGAGAAAAGCTGCAAAGTCTCCCTGGGAAAGCATGACCGAACGTTTAAATTGATCGAAGCTTAATCCGATGATTTTTTGAACTTCCTGCTTTTTGCTGGTTACCTTACTTCCTTCTGTAATCGGGATCCAGCAGCCGTCCCCGAACTTTTCCATTGTGGAAACAACCTGGCCGTATTTGCCTGTCTTATCAAAATTCTTCTGCTTCTTTTGACTCCAGGTAGCCCGGTAACGGCCGCTTAACGTTTGGAACTCCAAGCTGCTCCGACAGCTGTCGCTGTCCCGATTCATAACTTCGTTGGCATTCTGAGTAATCGAGCCGATCCGAGGTGTATGTCCGTAAAGAGCCAAACAAATCGCATCCAAAATCGTGGTCTTGCCGCTGCCGGTCGGACCGACAATCGCAAAAATGCCTGAGCGGAAATCCGGTGCTTGAAAATCAATCGTCCAGGCGCCTTTCAAGGAATTGATGTTTTCAAATGAGAGTTTGAGTATTTGCATTTTACTTTCCGGAAGCGTTATTGAGCATTCACATCAGCCAACTCAGAAATTTGGAAATACGCATTTCTATACGCATTCCAAAGTTCCTCCTCAGAAACTTCGCCTTCAAACGTCTCATTTTTCAGTTTCTTCTCGAAGACGTTCTCCCAAGTGAGTTCACCGATCTCCATCTCGTCTCCATCATTAGCCAAACAATTGGCTTTCTTGGTTTCGTCGAAAACTCTTAATACTTCAATCTTGGTTCCCGATGTCTGTTCCGAGACTTCACCGGTCAGGTTTATTGCATTGGCTTTTCCGGTGTGAATCACTTCCACTAGGATTTTCTCGTCTTGCCCTGCAAGCTCTTTTAGTTTTGTTGAAATTTCCGTTTGGCTTCCTTGAACGCTCACCAATCTATCGAACTTAGGCACCTGAATATCCGCCACCTTAATTTCATCGGGTTCGAAATCAACTAACCGAACGAGTTTCTCAAGATTAGCCTCTTCAAAGGTAAGCGGAATCGGAGCACCGCAGTAATTTCTGGTTTTGTCACCGCCGATGCTGTAAGCGCGGTGGATATGACCAAGGGCCAAGTAATCGATTTCCGACGGAAAGATATTCACAGGCACGGCCCCGGTTGCGCCTATATAAAGCTCGTTAACGTCTTCTCCTTTAGGAGATCCGACCGTAAACAAATGACCGGTAGCAATGAGAGGAACTCTTTTGGCTCCCATCCTATCAATAGCCGCTTTAACAACACTCTTGTAATGATTTTCTACAGCTAATTGAATCTCTTCGGCGCGAGAAAGTGTTGAATCATCCTTCAATCGCAAAATGTCTCTTTCTCTGAGGAAAGGCACTGCACAAACAACGCCTTCCAGATTTCCCGCTTTATCCTTCAGTTCAATAACTTCGTCTTCAGGACTTTCAGCTCCGCCTATGACGTGAACACCAAAGTTCTCCAAGATTCCTTTCGGAGCCTCAAGCAAGGTCGGTGAATCATGGTTTCCGGAGACAATCACAACATGGCGGCATTCACTGCTCGTCAGCTGAGATAAAAAGTCGTAATAGAGTCTGAGACTTTTGTTCGTCGGGACTGCGGTATCAAAAATATCACCGGCAACAATTAACGTATCCACCCGTTCTTGTCGGATCGTACTCAGCAACCACGCTAAGAATTTTTCAAAAACGTCATAACGTTCTTTATCGAATAATCTTTTTCCAAGATGCCAGTCAGAGGTATGAAGAAGTCTCATTGTTGTTTTCCTTTGAGATAAATTGACCGTTCATTGTTATTTTGGATCGTCTTACGACATTTGATGACGTTCTTCTGCCAGTCGTCCTCCTTGTCGGAATACTGCCAGAAACAAAAGACCTGCCAAAGAAGACAGGTCCTGTAGCAGCTGCTGGTATTTTACAAAGCCTGCGCTTTAAGGAACTCAGCTGCTCGCTGCGTTTGAGGATGTGTAAAAAAAGTTTCGCAGTCTGTATATTCCACAATGTGTCCGGCTTCAATCATCAAAATCTTATCTGCTAAAAATTTCGCCTCCTCCAACCGATGCGTAATCATTAAGAAAGTCCGTTTTTTGCCGTCCTTGGCCGCCGGACCTCCTTTTAGCTGCTTTAAAGTTTGGCAGAATTTATTGCTGGTCTCTACATCCAAAGATGCTGTCGGTTCATCTAAAAGCAAAACAGGAGATCCCATCAGCAGTACACGAGCAATTCCTACCCGCTGTTGCTGGCCGCCGGATAAGTCCTGGGCAGGGGTATCCAAGATGTCTTGAGAGATACTTGCTTCTTCCAAGACCGTCTGATAGAGAGCCTCTATTTCATCCGGTTTAAATTCATGACCGTACTTAAGAGAAAGTTTGATGTTTTCTTCCGTTGTTCCATTAAACATCACAGCCTTTTGGAACACATAAGCCAAATTTCGTCTTAACTCATGAACATCGTAATCGTCAACGTCTTTCCCTCGCCAAAGAATCGAACCGCCGGTTTTTCCAGGGTCTAGTCTGTTGATTTGTTTTAAAAGCGTGCTTTTGCCAGCACCGCTCGGGCCAACTATCGCTATGAACGATCCGTTCTCAATATCTAAGGAAATATTGTGGAGTATTTCTTTCCCGTTATAACCTACGCAAAGGTCTTTAATTTGAAGCTCTAGCACAATCCTGCCTCTCCTCACAATTACAAAATTAGGTGCCTAGTCAAAATTTTTTCACGAAATGTCCGATGGAGAAAATAATCCTCTTACTTTTTGAGAACATTCAGAACCTGTGCTGCCGCGTTAGGATGCGATTATTTTTTAACTTTAAAGAAGGCAAAACCCAACTTTAAATTGGGTTTTGCGCACTACACAGTCAAAGGAAATTAGTCTTTCTTCCAGGGATCAAACTGAGGCGTATTTTTACCATTAGGCGGAAGAATAGGAAGAACAATCTTCGGCTGATCTCCTGTCAATGACTTCATCCACGCGACAATATCAGCTAGCTGTTCAGGCGTGTAAGTCTTACCTAACTGAACCTCACCCATTATGCGAACTGCATCCTCAAGGGTTTTCGCCTCTCCGTCATGGAAGTACGGGTAAGTGAGCTCAATATTTCTCAATTGTGGGACTTTAAAGGTCATGCGATCTTGATCTTTCTTCGTAATCTCAATTCGACCTTGAGCAGTGTTAGTTGTTTGATAAGGTTTAACTACACCAAGTTTCTGATAAGAAGAACCTCCAAGCAAAGGTCCATTGTGGCAAATCGTACAGCCGGATGTTTTAAAAAGTTCAAAACCTTTAATCTGCTGTGGAGTCAAAGCCGCTTTGTCTCCCTTCAGATAACGGTCAAAAGGAGAGTTGGGTGTAGTTAATGTTTTCTCGAAGGCAGCCAAAGCATCCGTTATTTCTTTGATTGTAACCTTGTCGGTTCCGAAGGCTTTTTTAAAATAAGGCTTGTATCCTGGAATGGAGTCAATGACCTGGACAGCTAATTCATGCGTCGAGGCCATCTCTTTAGGATTGGCAATCGGCCCTCCTGCCTGCTCCTCTAAGTTTGCGGCTCTTCCGTCCCAGAACTGAGCGATTTGTTTCTCCGCATTGAGAACCGTGGGCGAATTAATTGGGCCTTGCTGCCAACCGTGTCCGACAGAGGTCTTCAAATTATCAACACCTCCAGTAGATAAATTATGGCAGCTGTTGCAGGAAATAAAACCAGATTTGGACAACCTTGGGTCAAACCAAAGCATTTTTCCTAGCTCAACTTTCGCCTGATCTTGAGGAGCGATCGTTGGCTCTGGCACCGGTTCAAACATAGCAGCTTGAGAAACTGCACTAAGCGAGAGAAGCATTGCAGCAACTGAAATTTGGATTCTCATATCATTCCTTGTGAGATTTAAAAGCAGGAAATTAGTTTCTTCTTTTTTCGAACCTTATTCCTTGTTTGTACGTTTGAGGATTATTTTTTGTCCAGTAGAAGAGCAAGTAACCCATCTTCTTCTGCGATCATATCTCAAATTTGAAATTAATTTTTACTTTCTTCCGGCCCAAAATTCTTAGACTCAGTAGAAATGTGAAAAAAAAACCGCCATTCGAGAAGAAGGCGGTTAAAGATGATCCATTTCTAGCTGAAACAAGAGAAGACTCCGTTTTCGCTATGGCAACATTATGAGTTTTTATGTATATTTCGTAAAGTGCAATTATTGAGCCTCGAGTTGCAAAAATGGAAATGAAATCGAGAGCAGTTAAACTTTTTTGTGCCATTGCCGAAAGTGGTTCTCTGCTCGCAGCTTCAAACAAATTAAACCTCTCTTCTTCGGCCGCCAGCCGAATGCTCTCTCAGCTGGAGGATCGTCTTGGCGTCAAGTTATTTGAGAGAGGGAACAAGCAGTTGGTTTTATCGGAGGAAGGTAATAATTTTTACCGGGTGGCCCATGAAGCGATGAAAGCCTGGAAAGTGCTGGAAGATTATTCTGCTCATCAGAAAGCAAAAAGACGACTGCTGCGAACCGCTGTTATGGCAAGACACTGCAGCGACGTCACTCTTCCCGCCATCACTAAAGTCCTCAAACGTCATGAAAAAGTTTTAAAGGTGACGATAGATATCCACGATAGTCGGGATATGTATTACTCAAAATATTCTCATCCCTTCGACATTGGTTTCGGGACGCTTCTATCGGACCATGATGATTTAGAAAAACGAATCATGGCTCGGCTGCCGATGCGCCTCGTCGTTTCCAAACAGAATCCCTTATCTGAGAAGGACAAAGTCGCACCTGCGGATTACAAAGACGAAGATTTCATTCTGCTTTCTCATGACATGCTAGAAAGAAAGCTGACGGACACGTTGACGCCGGATCTTACAGAGGATCAAGTTGTGGGAGAAATTTCCTCGACGCAGGTTGCGCTTCGAATGGTCAAAAGAAACGCCGGCGTTCACATTACGGACCTTTTAGCTGCTATCAGTGTGAGTGATGACTGCAAGGCAATTCCGATTGACGTCCCTTTGACCATACCATTTTCGGTTTTCTGGCCTAAGTCGGAAAAAGAACTGAGCGACGAAGCCAAGGAGTGTATAACCGAAATCGCAGAAAGCATTAAAAAAGTCGGCATTCCGCTGACAAGTTTCGGTAAATCGTTTCTCTCTAAAAGCCCGTCAAATCAAGCAATCAGTTGACCACAATTGCGCTCAATATCGTAAAAATGTATTTCTCCTCCATGTAGAATGGATAGGCTTAATCTAAGTGATGGGAATGAAAAATGAAGAAATTAGCCGTTTTGGGATGCGGAGCGCAGAGCCAGATCTTCTGCCTGAACGCTCCGAAGCATTTAGGCAACGATTATTTCGTTACTTCTGTGTGCGCCAAAAACCACGAACACGCCGTTGAATTAGCCAATCGGGTCGGCGGACGTGCCGCATATACAGTCGATGACATGCTTGAATTGGCACCGGATATCGTTGTTGAATTTGCCGGTATTGAAGCCGTTGAAACGTATGCAGAAGAAATTCTCGAAGCAGGGGCCGATCTGATCATTTCTTCTGTCGGTGCCTTAGATGACGAGAAATTTAGAGATCACTTAGTTCGCGTTGCCCGCCAATACGAAAGAAAGATCTACATCACCAGCGGCGCAATCGGCGGTATGGACCTAATGGAAACTTATGCTGTCGTAGGCAATCCCAAGGTACAGATCGAAAGTATTAAACCGCCCGAAAGCTACATCGGCACACCTTACATGGAAGGCAAGACAGTCTCCGAGACTGAAGAACAGTTGATTTTCGACGGCAACGTTCATGACGCTATCCGCGGCTTCCCGAGAAACGTTAACGTTTCCGTCGCCACCGCATTGGCAACCGAAGCAAAAGATGCAAAAGTCCGCTTGATCAGCAAGCCCGGCATTACAGAAGTCAGCCACAGAATTACATTGTCCAATGACATTATGCACTCCGAGCTTTTCTTTGTTTCTCAGCCTGATCCGGAAAACAAAAAGAACAGCAAATCCGCCGCTTACAGCGTCATAGCTTTATTGAAGAATTTGGCTTCTCCGCTAACATTCTTCTAAGAAGCAATCCGCTTTACGAACCTCGGTCTGAAAACCGAGGTTTTATTTTTGCGGGCTGCGGATAAACAAAAACCTCTTGAACGGTTAGGTCCAAGAGGTTTGTCTTTTATGGAGAGCCCGGAGACTACCTACTTTCGCAAGAAATACAACTCACTATCATCGG